>Ga0074199_1000822_pt1 | contig 38290 bp, 34 predicted proteins | sample EPASupsiteSAE347_FD_64528 | JGI IMG/M metagenome (GOLD analysis project Ga0074199, IMG submission 64528) | Bioremediated contaminated groundwater from EPA Superfund site, New Mexico - Sample SAE3-47 | ecosystem: Environmental > Aquatic > Deep subsurface > Groundwater > Contaminated ... | reverse complement strand
TGGAGGATTACCAGTTGGATCTGGTCATCGGCCAGGGGCCTGGCGCGCGCAGCGTCAAGATGGATCTGCCGCGCTTCACCCTGGTCGGGGCGACAACCCGCACCGGCCTGCTGACCCCGCCGTTGCGGGACCGCTTCGGCATGGTGCTGCGCCTTGATTTTTATACGCCCGATGAGCTGGTAACCATTGTCAAACGGTCGGCCTCCCTGCTGGGCGTGCCCATGGACGAGGGCGGCGCTCTCGAGATCGGCCGCCGTTCCCGGGGCACCCCGAGGATCGCCAACCGGCTGCTCAAGCGGCTGCGGGATTTCGCCGAGGTCAAGGGTCAGGGCAAGATCACGGCCAAGGTGGCGGACGAGGCGTTGACCATGCTGGGCGTGGACCAGGAAGGGCTCGACGAGATGGACCGGCGGATTCTGCTCACCATCATCGACAAGTTCCAGGGCGGCCCCATCGGGCTGGAAACCCTGGCCACCATGGCCTGCGAGGAGAAGACCACCCTGGAGGATGTCTACGAGCCCTTTCTCATCCAGATGGGCCTCTTGATGCGCACCCCTCGGGGCAGGATGGCGACCCAGGCGGCGTATGCCCATTTTGGCAGGGTCTTTACCAGAAGGCAGGATGCGGATCCGTGCAACGGCGAGGTTGCCACACTGCCTTTTTAGGAGGTAGGGTGGGAAAGAGGGGAAGAAACATATGATCGGAAAAAAACTGACAGTCCGCGACATCATCAACCAGAAAGAGGCCGGGGAAAAGATCGTCACGCTGACGGCCTATGACGCCAGCTTCGGCCGGCTTCTGGACCGCAGCGGGGTCGAAATCATCCTGGTCGGCGATTCCCTGGGCATGGTGCTCTTGGGCTATGAGTCCACGGTGCCGGTGACCATGGAGGAGATGCTGCACCATTGCCGGGCGGTCAAGCACGGGGTGGAGCGGGCGCTGCTGGTGGGCGACATGCCTTTTCTCTCCTACCAGATCGATAAGCGGGAGGCCATTGCCAATGGCGGCCGTTTTCTTAAAGAGGCGGGCTGCGACGCGGTGAAGGTCGAGGGCGGCCTTGAGATTTGCGAGACAGTGGCGGCCATGGTCCGGGCCGGGATTCCTGTGATGGGCCATATCGGCCTGACCCCGCAGACCGCCGGAGCGCTGGGTGGCTACAAGGTGCAGGGGCGGGATGGAGAATCGGCCCGGCGGCTGCTGGCCGAGGCCAAGGGGCTGGCCGAGGCCGGGGCTTTCGCTATTGTGTTGGAATGCATCCCCGATAAGCTGGCCGGGGCCATCACCGCAAGCATCCCCATCCCCACCATCGGCATCGGCGCCGGACCGCAGTGCGACGGCCAGGTGCTGGTGATCAACGATCTTTTGGGGATGTTCGAGAAATTCGTGCCCAGCTTCGTGAAGCGGTACGCGGATCTGGCTCCCCAGATCGTTGGCGGCATCACCGCGTTTCGGGACGAGGTCAAGTCTGGCGCCTATCCGGATGCGGAGCACAGCTTTGTCATGCAGGGTGAGGTGGCGGATCTGTTCAAGCAGGATAAGGGATGATCCGTATTTTCCCGGATGCGTTTTTGCCTCGTTGGGTGCGGGGTGTGGAAGTTCCTTTGGTTTTGGCGGGTGTAAAAGGCAGCGGACGTGCTGCTTCTAAGAGATATCATTTGATGGGTGGGGGGCAGATATGACGGACTCTTTAAATCGCAGGCAATCGGTTCGGGTTACGGACAGAATAATGCTGGCAATCCATCCGGTTTCCGCGGAAAAGATGCAGGCGGTCGCCGATGATTTTCAGCAGGGGATTTCTCCGTACAACCAGGAAGGCCTTACCGATATCCAGATGTTCATCGGCGCCCAGAGCGCCCTGGCCAAGTTGCGGGAGCGGGACGGGGATCTGGCTGATTTCTTGCAGCATCTGGATAACAAAATGAACATCATGTTGAAGCAGGCCAGAGGGGGAGAAAGTCCCTTGGACGCCCTGGTCATGCGCAAGGCCAACATCAGCGCCAACGGCATCGCCTTTTGCAGCGATGCCCCTGCCAGGCTGGACGAGATTGTGGAGATCCATGTTGTCCTGCTCCCCTCCTATACCTATGTTTATTCCTTTGGCAAGGTGATCGCCTGCGATCCGGCTTCCGAAGAGGAAGAGTCCGGCTGCAAATTCCGGGTTGCCCTGGAGTTTGTGTTCCTGCTTGATGAAGACCGGGAAAAAATCATCCAGCATACCTTCAAGCAACAGAGCCTGGCCCTGCGCAACCGCAGGCTCAATCCGTAGGCCGTTTGGAACCATGCGAGAGATTGACAGCAACGAGATCCGCCAGGCTGTGCGCGATCTGGCCATTGCCGCGGCCCACGACCTGGAGCCGGATATCCTGGAGGCCCTGCTTGCCGCGCGCGACCGGGAAACCGGGGAGTTGGCCGCCAATATCCTGGAGCTTCTCCTCACCAATGCCAATATCGCCAGCCGGGATCGGATTCCGGTATGCCAGGACACCGGCACCGGCATCCTTTTTCTTGAACTCGGCCAGGAGGTCCACATCCGGGGCGATCTGAACGAGGCGTTGCAGGAGGGGGTGCGGCTCGGCTATGAAGAGGGCTACCTGCGCAAATCGGTGTGTGATCCCCTGACCCGCAAGAATACCGGAACCAATACCCCGGCTGTCGTACATCTGGAGATGGTCCCGGGCGACCGGATCACCATTCGCTTTCTTCCCAAGGGCTGCGGCAGCGAGAACATGAGCAGCCTGGTTATGCTCCCCCCTGCTTCCGGCACGGAAGGGGTGGTGCGTCATGTGATCGACCGGGTGTTGGCGGCGGGTTCGAATCCCTGTCCGCCGATGGTTGTCGGGGTTGGTCTTGGCGGTTCTTTTGAAAAGGCGGCCTTGCTGGCAAAAAAGGCCCTGCTGCGGCCGGTTGGCGAGAGAAGCGAGCGAGAGGACGTGGCTGCCCTGGAAGAAAGGATGCTGCGGGAGATCAATGCCCAAGGCCAGGGGGTGCATGGTTTTGGCGGGATCACCACGGCCCTGGCCGTGCATATGGAGGTCTTTCCTTGTCATATCGCCAGTCTGCCGGTGGCCATCAATATCCAATGCCATGCCCATCGGCATAAGGAAATCGTAATTTAGCCTGAACGTTTACGGGGACTGTCCGGATCATGTCGTTACTGCGCGGTGAACCTGCTTTTTTTGATAACCTGATCGAGATCTCTCTGCCTTTTACCAAGGAGGCCCTGGCCTCGCTCAAGGCCGGCCAATTGATAAGCCTGAGCGGAGTGCTGTACACCGGCCGGGATCAGACCCATCGCCGGCTCTGCGCCCTGTTGGATGAGGGAAAGGAACTGCCGGTGGATCTGGCTGGGCAGCTGCTTTACTATGTCGGGCCGAGTCCGGCCAGGCCCGGCCGGGTAATCGGCGCGGCAGGCCCCACCACCAGCTACCGGATGGACAGCTATACCCCGCGCTTGCTGGCTCTGGGGTTAGCCGCGACCATGGGCAAGGGGGCTCGTTGTGCCGAGGTGCGTCAGGCCATGCTCGCGCATGGCGCGGTCTATCTCGCCGCCATTGGCGGGGCCGGGGCGTTCTTGTCCAAATGTGTGAAAAAATCCGAGCTGGTTGCCTTTGGCGATGCCGGGCCGGAAGCCCTGTTCCGGTTCGAGGTGGAGAAATTCCCGGCCGTGGTGATCAATGACCTGGAGGGGCGTGACTACTACGCGCTGGTGGCCGGAGCAAAGAAAAAAGGAGAGGGCTGAGCCTCTCCTTTTTTTGCGTCGATGGTCAGCCGTCAAGGCTGAGCCAGATGTGCCCCGCGTCTTTATTTCTTGCCGAAAACGTTCAACCCCTTGAGCAGCGTGAGCGCGGTGTTCAACTGCTGATCCTTGCTCAAGTCCTCGGGCTCCGTCTTATCCTTGCCCGCCGGGGCCTTTACCTTGGCTTTCGGCTTTTCCTCGGTTTTGGGCTTCTCTTCCTTCTGCGTCACGTCTTCTTTCAGGCCGTTGCCGATGTGATGCTTCAGATCCTTTTCCCGCAGGTATTTGGGTTTCTTGTCCTGGTCATCCTCTTTCTCGTCGTTTTCCACCGACATGGAGGTGGGGGAGGGAACAACGATATCCGGAGTAATGCCCGTCGCCTGGATCGAGCGGCCGCTGGGGGTGTAATATCTGGCCGTGGTCAATCTGAGGCCCGCGCCGTTGTCCATGGGGATAATGGTCTGCACCGAGCCCTTGCCAAAGGTCTGGGCGCCGATGATCACCGCTTTCTTGTGATCCTGCAACGCGCCGGCCACGATCTCCGAGGCGCTGGCACTGCCTTCGTTGACCAGCACCACCAGGGGGAATTTGTACTTGGGGCTGTTGTCGCGGGCGTAGAATATGGAGTTTTGCTCCTTGATCCTCCCCTTGGTCGAGACAACCACGCCCTCGTCGATGAAGATGTCCGCAATCTTCACGGACTGATCGAGAAGCCCGCCCGGATTATTGCGAAGATCCACGACAAGCCCCTTGATCTTCCCTTCCTTTTCCAGGTCGGTAAGCGCCTTTTTGAAATCGGTCGTGGTTTGGGCCTGGAAGTTGATGATGCGGATATAGGGGTATCCCGGTTCCAGCATCCTGGATTTGACGCTGTGGATGGGGATGATATCGCGGATCAGGGTGATTTCCTTGATATCAGGCCAGCCCTTGCGATGGATGGAGATGGTCACTTCCGAGCCTTTGGGGCCGCGGAGCCGTTTTACCGCCTCCATGAGGCTCATGTCCTGGGTCTGTTCGTCACCGATCTTGACGATTTTATCGCCTGCCTTGAGCCCTTTGGCAAAGGCCGGAGTTCCCTCGATGGGAGAAACAACCGTGAGGATGTTGTCCTTCATGGTTATCTCGATGCCGATGCCGGTGAAGCTCCCTTGGGTCTCTACCTGCAACTCCTTGAAGTCGTCGGGTTTCATGTAGGAAGAGTGGGGGTCCAAGGAGTTGAGCATGCCCTTGATCGCCCCTTCGATGGCCTTCTGGCTGTCCACTTCCTCAACATAATTTTCCTGGACCAGATTGAGCACCCTGGAAAACGCCTCAAGGTTTTCGTAAACGTCCTGGGTTGTCGCGGTGACGGTTGAATAATTCCAGGCCAGCAACGAGCCGGTGGCTACACAGAGGGAGACAGCGATATTTCTTATAACCAACCGTTTTGTCGAGCTTTTCATGCCTGGTCCTTAACCGAAGATTCCCAAATCAGGATTGGGATGTTGTCTGTAATGGTGAAAATAGCCTTTATTTTAGCACGTTCCGTGTAGGGAAACAATGATTTATCTGCGCCGGCAAGGGGCTCACTTGGGTGTTTTCGGGGTCGCCTTGATGGTGAGCTTGGCGTTGTTTACCCAAAGCAGGGGGTTCTCCGGTGTCGTTCCGTGACGGATCTCGAAATGGAGCCCCTCGCCCAGCAAGCCTTCCTGGTCGCTCATGACTCCAACCACCTCACCCCTGGTAACCGTGTCCCCCTCCTCTTTGTAGAATTTCGCCGCCCGGGAGACAAGGCTGAGATACTGCTGGCCATGGTCGATGATGAGCAGGTTGCCATAGCCCCGCAGGAATTTGGCATAGATGACCTTGCCGTCGTAGATGGCGGTGATTTCCGTGCCCGGCGCGGTTCTGATGTCAATGCCGTTGGCAAAGGTGGTAATGCCGAATTTTGCCTGGACGCTCTTGCCGAACAGGGTTGTAACCGTGCCCGGCGCCGGTGGGGCGAGGCGGCCTTTCTGGGCGGCAAAGCCGAGATTTCCCTGGGGGGATTTCCTGGAGGTGGCCGATTTGGTTTCCTTGGGGTGAATTTCTTTTTTGCGGGCCTTGGCTGCTTCGGTCTTGAGCTGCTCCAGGGTATCGGTAAGCCTGTCCGCCGCCCCTTCGAGTTCGGTAAGCGCCATCTGGTAAAGCTTCTTTTCGGTTTTCACCTTTTGCAGCAACCGCATTCTTTCCTCGCGGGTGGAGGCGAGCTGCTCCTCCTGGCCTTTGACCTTGGAGATCGTTTCGACCAGGGTTTGTTTTTCCTGGTGGAGATCGACCTGCGCCTTCTCCAGCGCCTCCACCTTATCGCGGTATTCCCGGATAACGTCCTGGTCCCGGTTGAGCAGAGCGTCGAAATACTCGCGAAAGGCAAGAAGATCGGGCAGTTCGCTGGTGGAAAAGATGACATTCATCATGCCGATCTCTCCCATGCGGTAGAATGAATTGAGCCGTTTTTTGATATGGATTTTTGCTTGTTCCTTGGCGGTTTTTGCCTGGGCAGCCTCATCCTGTTTGGCCGCCATGAGCTGTTCGTGCTTGCTCAATTCCTTCTTGAGGTTGCTGAGCTTGTCGCCTTCTTTCTGGATATGTCCGTTCAACCGGTCCAGCTCCGTGAGCAGGGAGCTTTCCTGCTTTTTGGTGGTTTGGACCCTGGTTTTCTGTTCTTCGATGCCTTGCTTGAGCCGCTGGATTTTCTTCTGCTCCTCGGCAATCTTGGCGTCCACATGGGGCGTTTCCGCTGCCAGGCAGATGTTCTGGCCAAGGCAGACGGCCAGAGTCAGCGTTAAGGCGCAGGCAGGCAGATATGGGCGGCGAAAAATGGAAATCATGCGTTAGATACGGATAAATCTGCGGATTGAAAAAAGACTGCCGGCCGTGCAGAGAACAACACCGGCCAGCAGGATGGCGCCCGTGAGTTCCACCGGGAAGAAGGCGAAGTCAAAGAGCCTGAGGAAGCCCGGACCGCTGAACCGGCTGGCAATATATTGATACAGGAAGTAGAGCGCGGTGAGTCCCAGGCTTGAGCCCAGGAAGCCCTGCATCATGCCTTCGAGGAGAAGGGGCAGGCGGATATAGGCGCTGGTGGCGCCGAGCAGCCTGAGGATCTCAAGCTCGCCCTGCCTGGAGAGCACCGTGAGCCGGAGGGTGTATGAGATGATAAAGGTCATGGTGATGATGAGCAATCCGCCGCTCAGCAGGACCACGACCCGGAGAAGATTGGTGAAGTAGCCGAAGCGCCGGAGCCAGTCGCTGCCGGACTGGACCTTGGCCGCGTGGGGCAGGGTCAGGAGGAAGTCGGAAAACTGGCTGATCTTGGTGAGATCATGCAGGTTTTTCAGGGGGTACACTTCAATGGAGGGGGGGAGAAAGTCGGGGCCCAGGTCGGCCAACACGTCTTTTTCCTTGTCCAGTTGGGCGCTGAGCCGGGAAAAAGCCTCGGCCCGGGAGACAAAAACAATTTTTTCCACCGGCCCGAAGTCGCGAATCTTTTTTTCGATGCCTGGCCGCATCTGCTCCGTGACCTCCTGGTCCAGATAGACAATGAGGCGGACATCGTCTCCCAGCCGTTGGCTGGCCCGGATCATGTTGGTGTAGATGAGAAAGAAAAAGGCAAAGATAAGCACCGAGAGGGTCACGGTCAGGAGGGTCATGACCTGCGTTCCCCATGTTTGCCTGAGATTTTTTCCTGTTTGGCGCAGGATGTAAGCCAGAAACTGCATGGTCCGGTACTCCTTGAAAGGAAAGCGGTTTCGTCCGTAAAGCGCTGGGGCTAACGGCGGCTACGCTTCAAAAAGATCGATCTGTCGCGGCGCGCGGTTGGGGTGGGCGGAAAGTTGCCCGTTGCTCAACATCATCACCCGGTGCTCCGTTTCCGCGTAAATGGAGGGATCATGGGTGGCGACTACAATGGTCGAGCCGTTTTTCTCGTTTAAGTGCCGGAAGAGATTGATGACCAGCTCCGTTGCCACCGGATCAAGGTTGCCGGTCGGTTCGTCGGCCAGCAGCAGGCTTGGTCCGTTGGCGGCGGCCCGCGCCAGGGTCACCCGCTGTTGTTCTCCCCGGGAGAGTTCTCCGGCCAGCTTGTCCCGCTTGTCGGAGAGATTGAGCAGGGCCAGCAGCTCATCGACCCTGGCGTGGATGGCCTTGGTGCTTGCGTAAGTCACCTCCATGGCCATGGCAATGTTTTGCAGGACGGTTTGTTTTTCCAGGAGCCGGAACTCCTGATAGGCAACGCCGATTTTTTGACGCATGCGCTGGACCCCGGCCGGGCTGATCCGGGAAAGGTCGCGCCCGGCCACCTCAATGACGCCACGGGTGGGGTTTTCAAGGCAGCAGATCAGTTTGATCAGCGTCGTTTTTCCCGCGCCGCTCATGCCGGTGAGAAAAAGGATTTCTCCCTTGTAAATCCGCAGGGAAACGTCTTCCAGGGCGATAATGTCGGGCGGATAGATCTTGGTGACATTTACCAGCTCGACCAGGGGTTTGTCTGTGCTTGCGTCTCTCGGCATGTGAAAACCTTTGTCGGCCGGAAGGAGGCAGTACCCTCCGGATGGCGGCCAGGCTGTAAGAATAGATAACATTTCAATAATTATTGATAAAATATAGCATGTGAAAAAAAATTGACACTTTTTTTCTGAATAATGTATACAAAAGAACATAAGCTCTGAAATTTATTAAAATAAAACGATAAATTCATGAAGGTGGTATGACGCACAATCCCCTGCTCCTTCTGCTTCTCGATTCTTCCGGACGTTCCGCCGAGCTGGTCAAGGCTCTCCAGAAAAAAGATCTGGCCCTGGTTATTGTCCGTTCCGAGGCCGAAGCCCGGCGCTGGCTTGAGGCAAACCAGTGCCAGGCGATCCTTCTGGCGGTGTCCTCGCTTCAACCCCATGCCTCCTTTCTCGGAGAGCTTCAGGATGGCGCCTCTCCGCTGGCGGTTATCGTGGCGGCAAGCGATCCTTCGGTCACTGACGCGGTTCTCGCCCTGCAGGCCGGGGCGGTCGATTACCTTGAAGAGCCGGTGAGTGCAAGCCGCCTTGATGGCGCCCTGGAAAAGGCCGGCGTCAGTCCGCGTATTTCTCCGGACGCCCCAACCCAGGCAAAGACCGAAAAGGGGTGTGCCGCCATCATCGGCAACAGCAGCGCCATGCGCCAGGTATTCTCCCTGATCAAAAAAGTCTGTGATGCCGAAACCACCGTGCTGGTACGGGGCGAATCCGGCACCGGCAAGGAGCTTATCGCCCAGGCCCTTCATTATGAAGGGGTGCGCGGCGCCGGTCCCTTTGTGCCGGTGAACTGCGGGGCAATCCCCGGCGAGCTGCTGGAAAGCGAACTGTTCGGCCACGAAAAAGGGGCCTTTACCCACGCGATCCGGACTAGGCTTGGCCGCTTCGAGCTGGCCCACGGGGGCACGGTTTTTCTGGATGAAATCTCTGAAATGAGCCCCATGCTCCAGGTGAAGCTGCTGCGGGTTCTCCAGGAAAAAGAGTTTGAGCGGATCGGCGGCACCAAGACCATCAGTTCGGATTTCCGGGTGGTTGCCGCGACCAACAGGGATCTTGAGCAGGAGGTGCAGGCCGGGCGTTTCCGCGAGGATCTCTATTACCGTCTCAATGTTATTCCCATCGAGGCGCCCCCCTTGCGGGAGCGGCTCCAGGATATCCCGCTGCTGGTCGAACATTTCGTGGCCCGGTTCAACCGGCTCAGAAAGAAAAGGATCAAGGGGGTGGCCGACGAGGTCATGGCCCGGCTCGCACGTTACCCTTGGCCCGGCAATGTCCGGGAGCTTGAGAACATGCTGGAGCGCATGGTAATCCTCGCAGGCAGCGATGTGCTCTCCGTGGCTGATCTGCCGGAGCGGTTGCTGGAGGCGGGAACCGGGCCGGCTGCGCAGGTTGAGGAGCTTCCCGGGGAGGGCTTTTTTCTCAATGACGTGCTGGCTGAGTTCGAAAAACGCTTGATTCTGCAAGCCCTTGAGCAGACGGACTGGGTCAAGAACAGGGCCGCTCGCCTTTTGAATGTAAACCGGACCACCCTTATCGAGAAGATGAAACGATTCAAGTTGGTGTCATCTTCTGCCGAGGCGTAGAAAAAGGGTGCGTCTTTTCTCTCCGGTGGCGTCCCCTGGTATGCGGCAACAGCGCCTGACTCCGACCCCCGTGAAAGGACTCATGAAAAACAGCCCCTTATCCCATCTCCCGCGTGCCCTGCCGTTCTGCATTCTTTTCGGCGTTGGCCTTCTTGCGGGATGGGGTCAGCCGGGACAGGGCTGGGCCAAGGAGGCGGCCGAGTCGAAGCCCCCGCCTCCAGCGCAAGTTGCGGTTCCCGTGGAAACCCCGGCAGAGGTCTGGCAGGAGGCGGTGGATGCGGTAAAGGGCGGGGACCTGGCAAAGGCTGCCTCCGCGTATCAGCGGTACTACGAAAAATTCCGCGATGCGGGGCAGGCCGAGGAGGCGCTTTGGCAGGCAGCCCAAAACTTAAAGCAGCTGGCCCTCCAGAGTCCAACGCCCCAGTGGGATAAGGTTCGCGATATTTTCCGGAGATATGGCGCTGATTTTCCCAAGTCAAAACGATCGGCCGAGGCGTATTTCGAGGTCGGCTACGCCCATTACCGCATGCGGTTTTATCGCGAGGCGCTCATCTATTTCAAGCTCTTCCTGGAGCGTTATCCGGATTCCCCCCTGCGGGATCGGGCGCGATTGGCGCAGGCGGACACGCTCTTTGCCGTGGGCAGGGTGGCCGAAGCGTTGGATATCTATACAAAGGTTTCCGAGTCCGGCGATGAGGAGATCAAGGCCAAGGCCCTGATGGGGCTGGGTGAACTCATGGCCGCCAGCAAGGATCCTGTCGGGGCCTTGAAAACCTTTGCCACGCTTTTTGAAAAATATCCGGACTATCACCACCGCAACCCTGAACTGCTGCGCAAGCTTGGCTACGTCTATCTGCGGGTGGGCAAGGAGGAGGATGCCAGGAGATCGCTGTTTCACTATCTGAACCTGGCCGAGAATGCTTCCGACCGGGGGGAGATTCTTTTTGAGCTGGGCGAGAGTTACCTGCGGGGCGGAGATGGGATGACAGCCCTGAAGCTCTACGAGCGGATTCTGGAGGATGACGCCCGTGAAGACCGGATCGCTGTGCTGGCGCGGTTCCGGCGGGCTGAGTTCATGGATAACCTGGAACGGAAAGCGGTCAAGGGGATGCACGCCGCGGACCTGAGCGATCCCGAGGGCGACAAGCCGTTTCTCGCGGCGATTGAAGCGTATCCCGATGATCCCATTGTTCAGGATGCGCGGCGCGCGTTGTTTCTCCGGTATCAGGCCCGCAATAACCCTGAGTCTGCCGCGGATATCGGCTGGAGCTACCTGCACCATGACAAGGCAGGGAGTGCTTCCGGGAAAAAGGAAAATTTTTCCGGCAAGATCCTGCTCTATCTCGGGGAAGGATTTCTGGCCCGGAAGGAATACGACAAGCTCTATCAGTTGTACCTTGCCGAATACCGCCATATCAAAGATCTGGACAACGGGCGCTTCCTCTATGTGGTCGGGCAGGCGCTTGAGTCGTTGTCCTTGCTCGATCAGGCCTCCGCCGTCTATTTCCGGGCCCAGGGGTTGCCCCTGTCCGATGAGGACAAGGCCGATCTCTACAGCCGGAGGGCGGAGGTCTATCTTCTCCAGAAAAATCTGGCCGCGGCCGACAGGCTGCTTCGCTATGTGCAGGAGATCTACCGGGAGACGGAATATCTCGGGGAGTTTCATTACTTGACCGGCAAGCTCAATGAGGCACAAGGCAAAAAAAAGGAAGCCCTTGCCTGGTATGTCAAGGCAACGACGATTTCGCCGGTGCCGGCAAAAATAAAGGTTTATGTGGAGGCGCGGTTGCGGATGCTGGCCACCCTCGGCATGTATGGCGAGGGAATCGAGGTTCTTGCGCGTTCCCAGAAGAATCAGTGGCTGGGGGTGGAAGCCTTGCAGGACTGGTACAGGGAATTTGGCGACGGACTGGCCGGGGAGGATTCCCGGGCGGCCATCGCTGCGTATCTGGCCGGAGTCAACGGGGATATGCCCAAGGACACCAAGGCTGCCCAGCAGATTCACCTGCAGCTGGGGGAGCTGTTCAGCAAGGCCAGGGAAATAGAGAAGGGGCGCGGGCATCTCCAGAAGGCGCAGGCCGGTCCGGACGAGCTTCTCAAGAAAAAGGCGAAAAGCATCCTGAACCAGATTGAAATCGATCTGGGAAGAAAATCGAGAAAGGTTGCCCGGTGAAAGTGAAAACAACCACATATTGTCCAGGCCGGATAGTCTGATGGCGCAAGCAACCTTTGAGACCCCCGAGCATTTGCGGGAATTCTTTTTTGCCATGATCGAGAGTCTGCCGGGCGCGATTCTGCTTGCCGACCGGCAGGGGAATCTGCTGGCGGTAAACCAGAAGGGCTCGCAGCTTCTCGGTCTGGCCGGTTCCTCGCTCCAGAACAAAACCTGCTGGGGACTGCTTGCCCAGAAATTCGGCCTGACCCATGAGCTTGCGGCCTTAAGCCTTTCCGGGGGACGTCTGCTCTGCGAGCTGCCAGCGTCTCAAGACGGGGCGGAAAAGCGCTGTATCCTCATCAGCCGCAACGATTTACAAAGCCCCTTTTTGCATGTGGCCGGTTTTTTTCTCTCCCTGGAGGATGTGACCTTTCCGGCCCTGATGGAGATGCATCTCGACCGGAGCAAGCGGTTTGCCGCCATGCAGGAGATGGCCGAGGCCATGAGCCAGGAGCTGAAGAACCCCTTGGGCAGCCTGGAGCTGTATGCCTCCATTCTCAAACGGGAGCTGGCCGGGGACCCAGACAATGAACGGGTTGCCGCCCGGATGCTGGGGGCGGTGCGGACCATGCATCATCTGCTGGATAATTTCGTCACCTTTTCCGGTTTCCCGCTCCCGCGCATGCAGGTGCTGGATATGGTTCCGCTCTTCGAGAAAAGCATGGAAACTCTCCGTGAAATGGCTGGAGAGCATGGTATACTCATGGAAAGCCGGGTTGAGGCGGAGCAGGCATATCTGCTCGGGGATCAGACCCTGCTGGGACAGCTCCTGCTCAATCTCGGCCTGAATGCCATTGAAAGCATGGTGGCGGGCGGGACTTTTTCCTTTGGTCTGCGGATGCTGCCGCCGGACAGGGAACATGGCGCCCTGGTGGAAATCAGGGTGCGGGACCAGGGGGCGGGGATTGCCCCGGAAAATCTGCAAAAGATATTTGATCCGTTTTTCTCCACCAAGGGCAGGAGCCGAGGGCTGGGTCTGGCCAACAGCCATGCCATTGCCGAGGCGCATCACGGATTGATCGAGGTGGAGAGCGAACCGGGCCGGGGGACCACCTTCAGGGTGTTGTTGCCTGCGGAGTCCGGATCCGGAACAGGAACCAGCCGTAAAAAGAATGCTAGAGCCGATGCCTGAACAAACGCATAAGATCCTGATTGTTGACGATGAGCAGAACATGCGCGTTGCCCTTTTTGAGGCGCTGAGCCGCAATGGGCATGAGGTCGCGGTTGCGGAAAACGGACAGATGGCCCTGGAGATGATCGGGAGAACTCCGCCGGATCTGGTGGTCACGGATATCAAGATGCCGGGCATGGATGGGCTTGAGCTGCTGCGGCAGATAAAGGCGCTGCGCCCGGAACTGCCGGTGGTGATCATGACCGGATTCGCCACGGTGGATACGGCGGTGGAGGCCATGAAGCAGGGGGCCTTTGATTATCTGTTAAAACCGTTTCCCGTCGAGGTTATTGAAGAGACGGTGGCCAGGGTGTTCGCTCTTGGGCGCAGGTTGGGGCAGCCAGCCGCAAGGGTCGGGGGGCAGAAGACCGGGGATGCGCAACCCCTTGAGAAGCCGATCATCGGCCAAAACCCCAAGCTGCTGCAGCTCATGGCCCGGGCCAGAAGCGTTGCCTCCAGCAAGGCCACCGTGCTCATCCTCGGGGAATCCGGCACGGGCAAGGAGGTTTTTGCCCGCTTTATCCACCAGGAGAGCGACCGGCGTAACGGCCCCTTCGTGGCCTTGAACTGCGCCGCCCTGCCGGAAGGGCTTCTGGAAAGCGAGTTGTTCGGCCATGAGAAGGGGGCCTTCACCGGGGCCATTGTCACCAAGAAAGGCAAGTTCGAATTGGCCGACACCGGCACCCTGCTGCTGGACGAGATCGGCGAGATCCCCTTGCATCTGCAGGCCAAGCTCCTGCGGGTTCTGCAGGAGGAAGAGGTGGACAGGCTCGGGGGGAGAGCGCCTTTCAAGATCGATGTGCATGTGCTGGCCACCACCAACCGTGATTTGGAACAGGCGGTGAAGGAGGGCACCTTCCGGCAGGATCTGTACTACCGTTTGAACGTCATTCCTCTTAAATTACCCCCCCTGCGGGAGCGGCGGGAGGATGTCGGGATGCTGGTCGATTTTTTCATCCGCAAGTATGCGGCCCAATACGGCAAACCGGTGAAGAGCCCATCCGCTGCCGTCTGGGCCAGATTTGCCGGCTATGACTGGCCGGGCAATGTGCGGGAGATGGAAAACCTCATCGAGCGGGCCATGCTTCTCTCCCAGGGGCATGAGCTTGAACTGTGGGATTTCTGGGACGATGTCGAGCCGCCAGCCATGATCGAACCCGTGGCGGCTGTTATTGCTCCGGCATCGGGCCATTCCGCGGTGGCCGCGGCCAATACCTCCGCGGCCCTGGAGATCGGGGCGCAGACCTTGCGCGAGGTTGAGCGTCAAATGATCCTGCAGGCCTTGCAGGCAAACGACAATAATCGGACACATGCGGCCGAGATTCTGGGGATCAGTGTTCGCACCCTGCGCAATAAACTGCATGAATACCGTTCCCAGGGCATGATCGATTAAGGGTTGTAATCCGGCTGGCTCCGGTGCGGTTTTTTTGTGCCGAGTGATTTTTTTCTTGTTCTATTCCAATGGGTTGTCTCGTAATTATCCTCGCCAGACTGTGAGTTTTATCTTCGGCTGTACCCCTTCCTGTGTTTCCTTCCTCGTTGTGAAAATAGCCGGTTTCCGTGATCTCCCTCTCTTGTGGTGAAAAATGTTTGTCGGTGGCATTGTTTTTGCAAACAAATTGGGCAGGTTGTTTGATCCCGAAAAGGAGGATGGTATGCCCATAAATAAATTGTTCGACGGCAATATCGAAACCATGCGCCAGGCGCTCAGTCTGCGTCAGGAGCGGCAGGGGCTCATTCAGTCCAATGTCGCCAACTATGAAACCCCGGGTTACATGGGGCAGGATTTTAATTTTGCCAAGGTCATGGAGAGTGTGATGAGCGGCCAGGGGGAATTGGCGCTCACCAATAAGGGGCACATGCAGCTTGACGCCATGGAAGCCAGTAAAACCAGGGAGTTCGCCAGCGAGAAACGGCCGGTGGATCTGGATCAGGAGATGGTGAAGATGGCTGAAAACCAGCTGATGTTCCAGGTCATCGCCAAGAGCATCGGGAAAAAATTCGATGGCTTGCGCTATGCCATTGACGAGGGAGGTAAATAATAAATGGATACGTTAACCGCCATGCAGATCAGCGGCTCCGCCCTCAAGGCGGAGCGGGCCCGGCTCAACATCGCGGCCATGAATCTGGCCAACGCCAACACCACCCGGACCATGGAAGGCGGGCCGTACAAGGCCAAGTCCGTGGTTTTCGCGGCCAAGCCGGTGGAAGGGGTGAACTTTCAGGACGCGCTCAATTCCACCACCGAGCGGCTTCGCAAGGTTGAGGTGGTGCGGATTTCGGAGGATAAGGCCCCGTTCAAGGAGGTCTATGATCCATCGCACCCGGACGCCGATGCCAACGGGATTGTCCGCTTTCCCAATGTTAACGTGGCCGAGCAGATGGTGGACATGATGAGCGCCCGGCGGTCCTATGAGGCCAATGTCACGGCCCTGGATTCTGTCAAAAATATGGCGCTCAAGGCCCTGGAGATCGGCAGGTAGTTGCGGGTTGGAAATGGCGCGGCTCTTTGTGCCGCGAATAGTGAGCCACTGGAGGGAAAGAGATGAAAGAAGTAACCATGCAACCGGTCAGCCTGCCCGGATCCTCGCCGCTGAAGTCCCCCGCCACCCAGGGTGCTGGGTCCACCGGCTTTTCCGAGATTCTCAGCCGCTCCATCGCCGAGGTGAACGGCCAGAGCCAGGAAGCGGATCTGCTGGTGAAAGGGCTTGCCGCGGGCGAACACGCCAATATCCATGAAACCATGATCGCCATGGAAAAATCGGGCATCTCCTTCCGGATGATGACCCGGGTGCAGCAGAAGGTCATTGACGCGTACCGCGAGGTCATGAGGATGCAGCTCTAACCGGCGCATGGAAAGCCGCGAGCGCCATACGAAGCCGTAACGAAGCAGCGCAGGCGGCGAAGGTTATTCAGTAAGGACTCCTAAACTTTTAGGAAAGGAACACAACATGGCTACCCCAAAAGAAATTCTTGAGCAGATCGCTTCAATCGTCAAGGGCTTGAGCATGACCCAGAAGCTGCTCGGCCTCGTGGTGATCGCCGTAGTGGTCGGCGGGTTGTTGACCCTGACCACCACCAGCAAGGAAACCTCCTATAAGGTTCTCTTTTCCGGGCTGACCCAGGAGGATGCCGGCGAGGTCGTGGCGAAACTCAAGGACCAGCGCATCCCGTACAAATTGTCCGAGGATGGCGGGGCCATCATGGTTCCGTCCACCCAGGTGTACGAGGTCCGCTTGACCTTGGCGGGCGAGGGTTTGCCCAGGGGCGGCGGCGTTGGTTTTGAGATCTTCAACCAGACCAACTTCGGGCAGACCGATTTTGTTCAGCGTTTGAACTACCAGCGGGCCCTGCAGGGAGAGCTGGCAAGAACCATCCGCAATTTCCAGCAGGTTGTCGAGGCCAGGGTGCACATCGCCACCCCCAAGGAGTCGGTGTTCATCGAGGATGAAAAACCCCCCACCGCCTCGATCAGCGTCAAGCTGCGCGGCCGGGAAAAGCTGAGCCAGCATGAGATTCAGAGTATTGTCAATCTGGTGGCCAGCGCGGTTCCGGGGCTTACCACGGAAAATATCACCCTGGTCGATACCAGCGGCCGTTTGCTCTTCCGGAAACAAGCCGAGGGCGAAGGGGTGCTCACCGGAAATCAGTTGGAGTACCAGATTAAGATCGAGGACACCCTGCGGCAGAAGGTGGAAACCATGCTGGAGGAGGTGGTTGGCGTCAACCGGGCCAGGGCGCGGGTTACCGCGGATATCGATTTCAACAAGGTCGAGAAGACCGAGGAGATCTTTGATCCGGAGGCCCAGGTGGTGCGTAGCGAGCAGATGCTCACGGAAAACGATCAGCGTGGCGGCCCGGCTCCCGAAGGGATTCCTGGGGTCAAGGGCGAACTCGCCACCTTTGCCGAGGAGGGCGGGGAAGGAGCGGCCGCTTCTGGCTACAGCCGCAACAATGTTACCCGGAATTACGAAATCAGCAAGCAAACCAAGCACACCCAGGAAAAAGGCGGCTCTGTCAAAAAATTGTCCATTGCCGTCATGGTTGATGGTTCCTACGAAAAGAGCGTTGACAAGGATGGAAAGACAAGTCTAAAGTACGTGCCTAGAAGTGCCGAGGAAATGCGGAATTTGGACAAATTGGTCAAGAATGCCATTGGCTATAACGAAGAGCGGGGAGATCAGGTGGAAGTGGCGAGCCTGCCCTTTGCCTTGTCCTCTGTTCCCGAGCCGGAGCCGGATGCCATGGAGAAATATCGGGCAATGATGGAATGGCTGGCCATGCCTTTGGTCTATCTGTTGGTCGCGGTTCTGGTGATCCTCTTTGTCATCAAGCCGTTCCTGAAGCTTCTTGCCGCCAAGCAGCTGGAAACCCACCACGCTGGCGGGGTCGTCTCCAGGGCTGGTCATGTTCCCGCGGTCGGTGGAGTTGCGGGCGAGGAAGAGGAAGATCTTACCCTGGCCCCGCGCGGGCTCACCGACCAGGAGCGGATTTACCGCCTGGCCCAGAGCGATCCCGACCGGGCCGCGGATCTGGTGCGCCGCTGGTTACGTGAAGAGGCCTAATCCATGAGCAAGCCTGAAAAAAAGAGCGGTGAATCCCTCACCGGCCCGGAGAAAGCGGCGGTTTTTCTGCTCACCGTGGGCGAGGATTTTGCCGCCCAGGTTTTCCAGCGGCTCGATCCTGAGGACATCAAGCATGTCGGCCGGCAGATGGCCCGGATCGACAAGGTCGACAAAGACGATCTGACCGCCCTGGTCAATGAGTTCAAGGCCGACACCGGTGACACCGACATCTTTCTTTCCGGTAACGAGATGCTGGAAAGCGCTCTGAAACGGGCGCTCTCCAGCGACAAGGCCAGCGAGATTCTGGAAGAGATCCGCTCCGACTGGAAGTTGACCCTCTTCCAGAAGGCGCGCAAGCTCGAACCCAAGGTGCTGGTCAACTTCCTGCGCAACGAACATCCCCAGACCGTGGCTCTGGTCCTCTCCGTTCTGGAGCCGACCCAGGCGGCGCAGATCCTCATGGAGTTCAATGAGGATATCCAGGTGGAAGTAATGATGCGCATGGCGGAACTCGACAAGGTAAGCCCCGAGATTCTTGTTGATGTCGACCGGGTGTTGCAGGAGGAACTGCTTTCCGTCGAAGGCATGGAAGGCCAGCGTCTCGGCGGGGTGGAGGCCGTGGCCGAAATCCTGAACAATGCCGATCGTGGCCTGGAGGCGTCCATCCTCGAAGGGATTGAGGAACAGCGCGAAAACCTGGCCGATGAAATCCGCCGGCTCATGTTCGTCTTCGAGGATCTGCTGAGTGTGGACGATCGTGGCATCCAGGCGATTCTCAAGGAGGTCAGCACCGATGACCTGAAGCTGGCCCTCAAGCTTGCTTCCGAGGAACTCAAGACCAAGATCTTCGGCTGCATGTCTTCCCGTGCCGTGGAAATGCTCAAGGAAGACATGGAAATCATGGGGCCGACCCGGGTAAAGGATGTCGAGGCTGCCCAGCAGTCCATAATCAAGATCGCCAAGCGTCTGGAGCAGGAAGGCAAGATCCAGCTCATGAGCGGCGGCGGCGGCGAGGACGAATTTGTCTAAGGTTATCAAGTTACAGCAAGATCGTGCGATGTCGACGCAGTCCGCGCCAAGTCTGGAAACCGATGAGTTCCTTTCCTTTGAGGACTTCTGGCAGGGTATGCCAGGCAGCGCCGAAGCCAAGGAGCTTGAGCGGCGCAAATCTCCGCAGGAGATTGCCATGGAGGAAGCGGCGGAGATCATTCGTCAGGCCGGGGAGCAGGCGGATAAATTGAAAGACGAGGCCTACGCCGAAGGGTTTGCCAAGGGGGAAGCCGAAGGCAAGGCGGCTGGGCTGGCCCGGTACGAGAAGCAGCGGGAAGAGCTTGCCGCGTTGTTTACCGCCCTGAACGGAGAGCGGGAGGCGGTTCTAAGGCAGCATGAGGAAAGCATGCTCGCCCTGATCACTTCCATGGTGGACCGGCTGGTCTACCATGAGGTTTCCGTGAATCCCCTGGTTATCCAGGCCTGCCTTAAAAAGGCCATGGAGTTTGTGGTGGAAAATTCCACGGTGCGGATTCATCTGCATGGCGATGACTTCGCCCGGCTGAAAAAGGCCAGTCTGGAGGATTCCCGGCTGATCGAGGGCAAGAACCGGATCCAGCTTGTGGAGGATCCGAACATTGACGTGGGTGGCTGTTTTCTGAAAACGGATTTCGGCGAGATCGACGCCACCCTGGAAAACAGCAAGGCAAGGCTGTATGCCGCGGTTGAACGGGCTTTTCTCGCGGCCATGGCCGCGGATACCTAACTGTTCAGCAGCAACGCATCTGCGTTGTCAGCGGCCTGTTCATGTGCAATAGCACACTTCACAGGCCGCTTCCTAGCATCTGCGGCACTGCTGAACAGTTACGTTTCTTGTTGCAGGCTTTTTTCCGGCCAGTTGCGCGGATACCGTTGATGTTTATAACTCAAGGATGATGATGCCATGAACCTTTCCCATTGCCTTCAGGTTGCCCAGGATACCTCGCTGGTAAGCGTGGGCGGCCGGGTGAATCAGGTCATCGGCATGGTTCTGGAGAGTCTGGGGCCTGGGATTCCGGTGGGCAGCATCTGCGAGGTTTCGGTTTTCAAGGGCAAGAGTACGGTGCTGGCCGAGGTGGTGGGCTTTCGCGAAGGCCGGGTGCTGCTCATGCCCCTGGGCGAGATGCGCGGGGTTGAGCCGGGCAGCGCCATTCGTTTGGTGGGCGGGCAGGCCGGGGTGGTGGTGGCCGAGTCCCTGCTGGGCCGGGTTATTGACGGCCTGGGCAATCCCATGGACGGCAAGGGCCCCCTCCGGCCCGAGGGTCAGTATCCCCTTTACGCCGAGCCCCTGAATCCCATGGAGCGGGAGCGTATTCTGGAGCCGGTGGATGTGGGGGTTCGGGCGATCAATGGTTTGCTGACCCTGGGCAAGGGCCAGCGTATCGGGATCCTTGCCGGGTCCGGGGTGGGAAAGTCCACCCTGCTCGGCATGATCGCCCGGCATACCGCCGCGGACATCAGCGTTATCGCCCTGATCGGCGAGCGTGGCCGCGAGTTGAAGGATTTTATCGAGCGGGATCTCGGCCCCGAGGGGCTGGCCCGTTCCGTGGTCGTGGTGGCTACCTCGGATCAGCCGCCCTTGGTGCGGATGCGCGGGGCCTATCTTGCCACGGCCATCTCCGAGTTTTTCAGGGACAAAGGCCGCGACGTGATCCTGATGATGGATTCCGTCACCCGTTTCGCCATGTCCAGCCGGGAGGTCGGCCTGGCCATCGGCGAGCCGCCCACTTCGCGCGGCTATACCCCCTCGGTGTTCGGGCAGCTTCCCAAGCTGCTGGAGCGGGCTGGAACCTGCATGGGCAAGGGGAGTATCACCGGCATCTACACCGTACTGGTGGAGGGCGACGACATGAACGAGCCCATCGCCGACGCGGTGCGCTCCATCGTGGACGGCCATATTGTTCTGAGCCGCGATCTGGCGAGCCAGGGGCATTACCCCTCCATCGAGGTCATGGGCAGCGTCAGCCGGTGCATGACCGATGTGGTGCCCAGGGAGCAGGTGCTCGTTGCCCGCAGATTTTTGGAGGTCATGGCCACCTACCGCCGCTCGGAGGATCTGATCAATATCGGCGCCTATGCCAAGGGCAGCAATCCGAAAATCGACAGCGCCATTGCCATGATCGACCGGTTGAACGGCTACCTTCGGCAGCCGGTGGAAGAAAAGGTTTCCTTTGAGGAAAGCGGTCGGCAACTGGCGGCGATTTTTGCCGGTGAGGGGCAGACCGTTGCCGGCGCGGCCAGATGATGAGGGGGAAGAATGGCTTATCATTTCAGGCTTGAAACGGTTCTTGGGCTGCGGCGGAATCTGGAGGAACTTGCCCAGCAGAAACTGGCCCGAGAACTCACTCTCCTTGAGGAGCATATGTTCCGCCTTGCCGAGCTGAAGCAACAACGGCAGGACTTGATCGCCGAGTTTGAGGAAAAAAAGCACCGGCAGATGCTGGCTCCGGTTTTTGCTCTTTTTATGGAAGGGATCTTTCGCAAGGAGCAGGAGATCGAGGCGGGGCACGCCCTGGTGGAAGCCCAGCAAGGCGCTGTTGCCCAGGCCAGGGAAGAGCTGGCCAGTAAGATGCGGGATAAGAAGGTTATGGAAAAAGCCAGGGAGCGGGATTATCAGAAATTCCTTTTGGCCCTGTTGAAGAAAGAACAGAACGAGGCGGATGAGCAGATGGTGCTCCGGTTCGGTCGCAAAGGCAATCTCCACTGAGCAGGAACAGGGGCATCGCCCACCGGAAGGGATCATGGAAAAACGCAACCGCGGATATCTCATATCAAGTCTCATCGTGCTGCTGACCCTGGTGGCGGCCATCCCTGCCTTTACCGAGGAGCCCCCCCCCAGCAGACTCACCCCCCAGGAGGTTTCCGTTTCCGCCAAGTTGAAGGAGCGCGAAAACGCCTTGGCTGCAAAGGAAAAGGCGCTGGCCGAGAAGGAGAAGGAACTCTCCGCCCTGAACAAGGAAGTGGATGAGAAATTCACCAAGCTCAATGCCATACAGGAAGAACTCAAGGGGCAGCTTGGCGGAGCGGGTAAGGGCAAGGACCAGCAATTTAAAAATCTGATCAAGATTTACAGCGCCATGAGCCCCTCCAAGGTGGCTCCCCTGCTTGACAAGATGGAGGATGACGAGGCAGTGGAAATCCTGAGGGCCATGAAGACGGATGCGGTGGCGAAGATTATCCCCAAGCTGGCTCAGGACAAAGCGGTGCGGGTAAGCAGGCTTCTGGGGTTGCCCTGATTGGTGTTATTCGGTTCTTGATTTTTTAAGCCCCTCCGGTGTTGAGCCGGAGGGGCTTTTTTTGTCTGGGAAGTTGGCGGATAACAACATGCATTGGAGGCGCTTGCAAAAGATTTGCTTGTGGTTCGCAGGGCTCTCCTGAGCGAAGTCAAAGGGCTCGCCGCGAACGGAAGAGGTCGATGATTTAAAGACAATTACCGTTCGCCCCGAGCTTGTCGAAGGGTTCTTTTCTCTTTTTCCTGGTGGAATCGCATCATTCTTCTCCCGCGTAAAGGGGGGGAAGAAACCTTGTCCTTTGCCCTTCCTTTTCAGCCCCGGCAATTCTTTCCCAACCCCGTTTCAACATCCCCCCGTCCGTTTTTCATGGGGAATTCTTTTCCCGTCTTGTGGCGCGGACTGTTTGTTGCCGGGGGCGGATAGCCGCTCGGGTGAGCAATCTAACTGTTTGTTTTATCGTTATTATGTTGATATTCTCTGGTGCGGGATTTTGGTGTGGCACACCTTTTGCTTTTGCTGATTGGCAAGCGCGTTCCAGTGGGGCGCGAAGGGAAGAAGAGATCAATCATACAGCGAGGAGTTTTCCGTGGACGCACTTATGATTCCTGTTGTGCAGGCCCCCAAGGCACAAGTAACGGCGGCGGTTGAGGTGAAGACCCCGGCCGGCAAGAAAGCCGGTTCGAACTTTTCCGACTATATGGAAAAGAAGATGGCCACGGAACGGCAGGGCAAGAAGAACCTTCTCGGCATGCAAAAAAGCAAGGGCGACGCTGCTTCCGCCGCCGAGCGAAAAGGGTCTGCCGCCGCCTCGGCGCGGAATAAGGACGGGGCAGAGGAGTCGGCCACCACTATGGCCGCCCTGTTGGGACAGTTTGTTCAGGATCTCCAGAAGAGCGCGGGCGACCAAAAGCTCGGCCCTGGTGAATGGTCATTTCCGGTGCCCGATCCCGAGCTGCTTCAGAAGATCGCCACGGATGCCGGCATGAGCGAGAGTCAGCTGACCATGCTCATGGAAAAAATGAAGAACCAGGACGGCAAACTGAATCTGGCTGATTTTCTTTCCTCGTTGTCCCGTCATTTTCAAAACTTGCAGGATGAAGTGCCCGTGACCGCGCCGGAAACCGATCTGCCGCTTCTGCAGAGCTTTCTTGAGCGCCTTGGCGTGCCTGTTCCCGAGGTGAGCCGGATCAGCGAGGCGGCGGTGCCGGGGGACAACACCCTCGACCTGCAAAAACTGCTTGCCGGATTAAAGGAACTGCCTGGGGAAGGAATTACCGACATCACCGCGGCGGAAGCTGAGCAGTTGCAGGATATTCTTGCCAATGCCGGGGTTTCCCAGCAGTTGCAGCGCGCCCTGTTGCCCGAGCGGCTGCCGGAGATTGAAGGTCTGGTCGAGACAGGCCCCCCGGTGACCCTTACCCTGGATCGCCTGAAAAATATGCTGGAGCAGGCCGTTCACGAGGTGAAGGCCAACAGGCTGCAAGCGGACCCGGTTTCCTTTCTCTCCGATCTCCAGGAAGTACTGACCAAGTCCGGTTTTGAAACCAAGGGGCCGAGCCTCTCCGCCGCTGTGCAGGGCGCGGTGGTTTCCGTTTTTGAGAAACTCATGGAAAGCGTGGATCTCTCCAAGGTCAAGGTGCAGAAGGGAATTGCCGCGGATGCGGCCCTGGAGAAGAAGCTGGATCAGACGGAGGAACTTTTTTCCGCCCAGGATGCGGATGCGGCGCCATTGCTTGACGGGGAAACCACCGAACCGGTTCTTGCCATGGATCGTGACGGTCAGCTTGCAAAAGACGGCAAAGGCGGTCTTGCCAGCGGTGAACTTTTTTCCGAAAACAACAGCACTGTTTTTCAGCCCGAAACCGCTATCGCGGCCAAGGGTGAGGCTGTTGGCGGCGCTGGTATTGCCAGCCAGGCGGCACGGCCCTTGGTGCATATCCCAAACATGCCCCACGGGCTCCAGCAGCACAGTTTTGCCCAGCTTTCCCAGGGCGTGCTCCAGGGGTTGCGCAACCAGGAGCATCATCTGGTTCTCAAGCTCTATCCCAAGGAATTGGGTGAGGTCAAGGTGGAGATGACGGTGCGCGACAATCAGGTGGCGGTTTCCTTTGCCATGGAGAATTCCAAGGTGAAGGAGGTGCTGGAAAGCAACCTGGAGCAGTTCAAGGAAAACATGGAAAAGCAGGGTTTTGCCCTTGGCGAATGCATGGTCTCCCTGAACAGGGATAATGGCAACAACGAGACCTGGCAGCAGTTCCAGGCGGCTTCGCTGGAAAAAGGAGCGGGCCAGCGGAGGACAACCCTGGCGGATCTGCCCGAGGATATTCTTTATCAGCGGGCGCAGCCCGGAACCGGCCGTGAAAACGGCGTTGATCTGTTTGCCTGAGAACGAGCGAGGAAAAAACAATGACAACCACAGCAAGCACTACTGCGACCCTGCCCACCCAGGACACCACGACCATGAAGACCGTGGGCAAGAAAACCCTGGACCGCAGTGATTTCATGACCCTGTTCATCACCCAGATGCAGCATCAGGATCCTCTGGAGCCCATGGACAGCACGGAAATGGCTTCCCAGCTCGCCCAGTTCTCCAATATGGAAGCCACCATGAAGATGTCCGACAACATGGAGAAACTGCTTGAGTACCAGACCTCGCAGAACAACCTCCAGCTTCTGACCCTGATCGGCAAGGAGGTGCAGGGAACCGGCAACACCATGGGCGTGGTGGCGGGGGCTGTTTCCACCACCCAATACACCCTTGCTGACGCCGCCGACTCCTGCAAGGTGGAGATTTACGATGCGGCAGGCCGCATGGTGGATACGGTTGATCTCGGGTATGCCGAGTCCGGCGTGCACGAGTTGAGTTGGGATGCGAAAACCCCCAGCGGCACGGTGGTTCCCGATGGGCAGTACACCTACGTTGTGAAGGCTATGAATGCCTTGGGGCAGGAGGTTGATGTCGATTACCGGACAACCGGGAAGGTCACCGGCGTGAATTTCGACGGCGGCGTGGCCCAGGTAACTGTTGATAAAACTGTAGCGATGAATGTCGGCGATATCCTGGTGGTTCAGTGAGACCAGGAAAAAGATGATGGTCTCGTAAAAAAACGCCCTTCGACAGGCTCAGGGCGAACGACGACTCTCTCAATATAGTGAAATACCGTTCGTGCTGAGCTTGTCGAAGCACCTGGATTTCAACAAAATTACAGCACACGAAAACAGGAGGTAGGGACATGGGTGTTTCAAGTTCGTTGTACGCAAGTATCAGTGGTCTCAGCACCATGGGCAACGCCATGAGCGTTCTGGGTGATAACGTTTCCAACGTCAACACCATTGCCTTCAAATCAAGCCGGGCCACCTTCCAGGATGTATTGTCCCAGAGCGTGGCCACTGCCGCGGGCGCGGCCCAGGTCGGACGCGGTGTGACCATGACCACCATCGACGGCATCTTTGCCCAGGGCTCGTTCGAGTCCACCTCCACCGCCACCGACCTGGCCATCGGCGGCCAGGGCTTCTTCATGCTCCGCGCCGCAGGCAGCGCCGAGGCGGACATGTACACCCGGGCCGGAGAATTCCGGTTCGACAAGGAAGGCTATCTGGTCAACCCCACCGGCAATTTTGTCCAGGGCTGGACCTTGGACACCACCTCCGGCGAGCGGCAGGGAACCATCGGCGATATCAACCTCGGCAAGACCACCCCCCCGGTTGCAACCACCGGTATCCAGGTCATAGCCAACGTGGATTCCCGGAAGAACAACGAAACCACCGAGCAGCGGTTGTTCGACGCCTGGAATGGCACCAATCCCGCGTTGCCCGTGCCCACCTCTCCGATTGACGCTGCTGCCTACGAGTACACCACCGCCATCAAGGTGTATGACTCCGTGGGTGCGAGCCATGATCTCACCGTCTATTTCGACCGCACCACCGAGGATAACCAGTGGGAGTTTCTGGTCACCTGCGAACCCAGCGAGGACAACCGGGTACTGACCACGGGCCGTGATACCACCGGCGCCCTGGATGGCACCAATGACGAGGCTTCCATCTATACCCCGGATACCACCTACAACTACCAGAACCACAAGGGCGCCGGCGCCCTGCTCTATGGGGTGCTGGATTTCTCCACCTCCGGCGCCATCAGTAATATCACCGCCTGGAACGTGCCCCCGGACGCCGAGGTGGACCCGGCCCAGAGCACCAATCTGCTTACCTTGGGCAATACGGACCAGTACTACTCCTTTGCCGCGAACTTCACCGGTGCGACCACCAACCAGATGATTGAACTCAATCTCGGGGCCCGGTACAGCGGTCAGGCCACCGCGGTCTCCCAGGTTCTGGTCAGCGACGGCGCAGCCTATGCCACCGCCGGAACCTCGACGCCCATCACCAAGGAAACCCTGTGGAATACAGTGTATGACAGTAATGGCGCCTTGGTTGATACGGGTACTCCTGCGGTGGTGACCTTTGCCGGCTATGATAACAGCGGAGCCGCAGTGAGTGGGACCTATACCCTTGCACCCACCGACAAGGTGCAGGATTTGCTGGACGCCATGGATGCCGTTTTTGGCACGACCTCGACCATTGACGCTACGGGCAAGATCAAGATGACCGATAACACCGGCGGCGCCAGCGGCCTGGCAGTGACCACCTTTACCTTCAGCGCCGGCGTGAATCCCTTTGGCATCAGCGACGCGACCACCAACACCTTTAATGTCACCACCGCGAAACAGCAGGTGGTTTCCACGGCTCAAGGCCAGACTACTGCGGCGGGTGGCACGCCGATCAATGCCAGTACGCCATTGACCAGTGTGTTTGATACCTCTGGCCCTCCAGGGCTGGGCCTTGCTATCGGGGACGTTTTGGTTTTTGACGGATTTCGTGGTGTAGATAAAGCAGCCGTGGTTGCCGCAACTTTTGAGGTGGGCGTCGATTTTGGCGCACCCCTCACGGGGCCCAATAATCCTCCCACCATGCAGGATCTCCTTTCCTGGCTGGAAGAGCAGTTTAATGCCGAGGCATCTGTTGATGGGGCAGGCCGCTTGGTGCTCACCGACCGGGTGGCCGATGAGGTTGCCGCCACCGGGTATCACAGCGTGTTGGAAATTACTTCTGTTGATTATTCAGGTGTCGTGTCTGGAGCAGAGCCTTTTGGCGCAGCAACATTCACCACCATCGCCGCCGATGCCAGCGGAGAGGACGGCAGTCTGGCAGGGGATACGATGAGCATCAATTTCAGCACCGAGGCGTTGTCCACCACCCAGTACGCCAACAGCTCCACCACCATCTTCCAGGATCAGAACGGATTTGCCGCGGGCTTTCTCCAGTCGGTTTCCGTGGATACCGACGGGGTCATCACCGGCAACTACTCCAACGGACAGGTGCTGGAAAGGGCCCAGGTGGCGCTGGCCAGCTTCAACAACCTGGCCGGGCTCAGCAAGGAGGGCGGCAATATCTTCCGGGAAACCAGCGAGTCCGGCGCGCCCATTACCGGTCCTCCGGCAACCAACGGCCTGGGCACGATCTCGCCCAACTCGCTGGAGCAGTCCAACGTGGATCTCGGCGCGGAGTTCGTTAAGCTGATCACCACCCAGCGCGGCTTCCAGGCCAACTCCAAGATCATCACCACCACCGACGAGATGCTGGCGGATTTGATCAACATCAAGCGGTAATAGCCACACTCCAGGTCTCCTGCCTGAACCGGCGGTTCGGAATATTCCGAGCCGCCGGTTTTTTTTGTGGGTAAGATGGCGCTTGCGACAACACGCTTCCCCTCCCTCGACGGGAGGGGATCGAGGGGTGGGTGAAGATGCAGACGGCCTTGTCTCTTGGGCAGCTCCCCCTCTCCCCAGCCCTCTCCCGCAAGGGGAGAGGGAGTTTGTATTTCTGGGGCGGAGTGAAAGAGCTTCGCGGCAGGTGAATCTGTTTCGCAAAAATGCCCCTTGTGTTCAAGTATCAATAGTGATACTAATAACAAGCAGGTAGCCCCCCGGCTCTGCCGGGGGATCCGCAAAGTTTGACAGTTCCGGGAATGGTTTCAGATAAAGCATGTCATCCCGGCGAAAGCCGGGAACCAGAAAAAAAGACACTGGATTCCGGCTTTGCCGGAGGCGGCTGACTGAACATGAAAAAAATAGAAGCGATAATCGCAGCAGCCATAAACAACCCGGCAGACGTGCTCTTTTCCGATCTGTGCCGGGTCTGTAATCATTATTTGGGCCAGCCGCGGCAACAGGGAACAAGCCACCGGGTGTACAGGACTCCGTGGCAGGGAGACCCAAGGGTGAATATTCAAAAAGCTGGGAACAAGGCAAAGACCTATCAGGTCAAACAGGTTCTCAGGGCGATTAACAGAATGGAGAAAGAACATGGCAAATAAAGATCATTACACTTACCGGGTAACATGGTCAGCGGAAGACAACGAATATATCGGACTGTGCGCCGAGTTCCCTTCATTAAGCTGGCTTGCTGATTCACAGCCTGCCGCCCTTGTTGGGATCATGCAGGTGGTTGCCGACGTGGTTGCCGATATGGAGCAAAACGGAGAGCCTGTGCCTGTGCCTATTGCCGACCGGACATACAGCGGCAAGTTCATGGTCAGGGTGCCGCCGGATACCCACCGCGCCCTTGCCATCAAAGCTGCGGAGGTTGGCGCAAGCATAAACCGGATTGTCAGTGAGAAGCTGGCCCAATAAGCGAGAAATAAAAGAGCTGGCCTATTTTCGCGGATGTTCTCAACCGTAGGGTGGCCAGATACTTCAAAGACTCCGCATGGGAGAACGCCTTCGGATACGCCCGGGATCAACTCCGACTCTCTTCGTGGAAGCCAACGTGCAACTGAGTTTTGGCTCTTGCAGGGCAAGCTTAAGTAATATGGGGGCACAAAAGAAGCGAAGGGGACTCCCTCTCCCTTGGCGGGAGAGGGCTGGGGAGAGGGGGGGCTGAGGAAAGTCGTACAGCTTTTACCCATTTCGTGGGTTGTCTGAGCGATGAAAACAGTTACCGCACCATCTGGATCAGTTTCTCGTACAGTTCATCGACGGTGGAAATGCTTTTGGCGTTGGCCTGGAATGCCCGCTGGGTGGTAATGACGTCCACCATTTCCCGGCCCAGATCGACATTGGACATCTCCAGGCTGTAGTTGCTGACGGTCCCGAAGGATGGTTGTCCTGGGGTGCCGGTACCGGTCTCGGGCGGGATGAGTCCCGCTTCGGCTGTTGCGGTGAAGTTGTTGCCGCCCATATTCCGCAACCCTTGCAGGTTTCTGAAGTTGGCCAGCACCAGTTGGGCCTGTTTGATGTTCTGCCCGTTTGAATACTGTCCGGTGATAAACCCCTGGCTATCCACGTTGATATTTTGCAGCCTGCCTTTGCCGTAACCGTTCTGGCTTTGATACAGCAGGGTCGAAGAACTTGCGTAGTTGGTGGTGGCCAGCCCCGTTCCTGGATACAGGCTACCTAGGTCAACGGTGAACGAGGCCCCCTGGTTGCCGAAGATCTGGGCAATGGTTGGATCGGTGAGCGGGGTGGCCCCGCTTGCATTGGTGTGGCTAATCGAGGAGATCTCCAGCCTGCTTTCCCCCACCTCGGTGTCGGTGAGTGTCAGCTGGCCGCGGACGAATTCCGCTGTACAAGCAAACGCGGTCTCCAGCCCGTCAAGAAAATTTTGCGCCGTCTGGGCAAAATTCACCTGGTAGGTGTATGAGGCTGCGGTTCCGTCTCTTTTAAAGCCCTGGAGGGTGATCGTATCCCCGTCCTGCACGGTGTTTCCCTGGCTGTCGGAGATGGTGTCCCATGTGGAGGTCGCGTTGATGCCCCCCGAGGTGTTGGTCGAGCTGAACGCCGGGACGGGACTGACCGCAGTTTGTGATTTCGGAGTATTGCCAAAGCTCAGGGTTGAGGAGTTATTGGCTGCTGTGTCGGTAAAGTTGAAGTCGAAGCTGTAGTAAGAATCGCCCGTGGAAAGGGTGAGCAGATTGGTGGGGGTGACAACGCCGTCGGGTGGTACGTTCCAGCATTGGATGTTGTTCAGGTCTCCGCTGTTTGAAAAAGAGAGAACGCCGTAGAGCAGGGCGCCTGCGCCCTTGTCCGTTGCGCTGTTGTAGCGGGTGCCTCCGGCGCTTAACCGCTGGTCCAATGCGGGATCGCAGGTGACGATAAATTCCTGTTCGTTGGGGTTTTGGGTTGCGTCAAAATAGACGGTCAGATCGTAGGCTTGCGAGGGATCTGTAAATCCAGCGGTTTCATCGCCAGGGCCGTAGATGGTCAGCGAGGTTTTGTAGTCGTAATTACTTGTGTCGATGGGTTGGGCAGGGTTGGTTCCATTCCAGCTCTCAAACAGGCTGACCGGGCTGGCGGCGGGTTCAACCAGCGCCGGATTGTTCTGTAGGTTTAGTACGAGCTCCACCTCGCTGGTCGCCGATTGGGGCGCGATGTTCTTGATCATGATATCGGCGGGAGGACCGCCGGGGACTGTGGGCGGGAGGGTGGTGGTGCTCAAGTTGTAACCCTGCACGAACTGGCCGGTCGGGGTGACCAGCTTAGAGACATTGAGTTCCCCGCCCACCAGGAGAGGGTCAACCCCAACCAGATTGAAGTTGCCGGAACGGGTGTAGATGTCCGCCGCTGTGGCGTCATCCCGGCGCACCATGAAGAAGCCAGGGCCGCTGATGGCCATGTCCGTGGCATTGCCAGTGGTTTCGATCGAGCCGTCGGCAAAGGAGGTTCCGATTTGGTTAAGCTGGACGCCATGACCAAAAGAGAGGGAGTTCAGGGTGGTTTCAAAGATATCGGCGAACTGGGTATGTCCTGCCTTGAAGCCGCTGGTGTTGACATTGGCGATATTGTTTGACGTGACGTTGAGTTTTTGGCCCATGGCGTTCACGCCGCTTAACCCGTTGTAGAAAGATGCCAGTAAGTCCATAGTGTGCCTCAATGTGTGTTCTGGATATGGAGCTGCCGCATTGTTATGAAGCAAAACTCGTGCCAAAACGCATGGTGAGGCGACTTCGGTGTAAGTAGAGTGAGTTTGCCAGTACCTTATAACTCTTGAAAACTCCCCTCCCCTTGCGGGAGGGGTTGGGGGTGGGGGTTGTTGCAACATGCTGATATACTAGCAAGTTTCCCCTCTCCCTCACCCTCCCCCGCCAGGGGGGAGGGGATTAATGTAATGTCGGTAAAAAGTTGCAAGGTGCTAGGTTGTTCGTGGTTGGCGCAAGGGGATCGCTTGTTCCGGGGCCGGGAAAATTTTTCCGAAACCGGAACAGGGAGGCAATGTTGTCCTATTGCAGAAACGCATCGAAGATGGCGAAGGCCTTTTGCACCGCGGGAACCTCGGCATCGAGCAACAGGTAGGACTTGCCCGCGATCTCCTGGGCAACCAGTTCGTTGCTTGCGGGCAACAGGCCGCCCAGGGGCAGATCGGTGGATTCCACCGTCTCCTTGATCTTGGCCAGTAACTCCTCGCTGGCCGGTTCCGGCACCCGGTTGACGACGAGGCATTTCTTCTTGATCGTAACCCCCAGCGGGCCGGTGAGTTCGGCAATCCGTTTGGCGGTCATGATTCCCCGGGCAGAGGGGTCGGAGACCACGATGAGGTAGTCGATATCGCGCAGGTTCATGCGGCTTAAATGCTCCATGCCCGCCTCGTTGTCCACCACGATGTACTTGTAGTTGTCGGCGAGATGATCCATGGTCATGGCCAGGTGCTGGTTGGCCGCGCAGTAGCAGCCCGGGCCGTCGGGCTGGCCCATGGCCATGAGGTCAAAGCCGGAGGCTTCCACCAGGGCCTGGTGCACCTTCATCTCCATGTACTGGTCCCGGGTCATGTTGGGCGGCATGTCGCCCTTGAGTTCCTTTCTGATCTGGCCGATGGTGGCGTTAAGATCCAGCCCCAGCAGCTCGTTGAGATTGGCGTTGGCATCGGCATCCACGGCGAGGATGGGGGTCATGCCCCGTTCGGTCAGATATTTGATGAGCAGGGCCGAGATGGTGGTCTTGCCAACCCCGCCCTTGCCAGCCAGGGCAATGATTTTAGGCATCTGATTTCTCCAGAGTAAACGGATGGTGTATCCGGTTTGTTATCGATTTGGTCTTGTTGATCGCCCTTCGACAGGCTCAGGACGAACGACCAATTGGTTGCTTCCGCTCGCCCTGAGCCTGTCGAAGGGTGTGTGTGCGCCTCTGAGCCAATGCGGTGATCGCTTTGCACAACAGGATCCATCAAATATAGGAAGCAGGCCGGGAAATGTCAAACCCAAAGCCGGTCGCAGGGGCGAACCTCCCGGAATCCCGGCGATTTTACCCTTGCAACTTGCGGGTGAGCTGGTATGTTTGTCTGCTTGACCTCAGTTCCCAAGATGCAGACTTTAAGTCCTTAAAATAGATGGAGATCACCCATGGATTACCGGGCGACATTGAACCTGCCCCAAACCGATTTCAAGATGAAGGCCAACCTCTCCCAAAGGGAGCCGGAGTTCCTCAAGGCATGGGAGGAGGGTAATCTCTACGCCAAAGTACAGGAACAGACCGCATCCAGGCCCCTCTACATCCTGCACGACGGCCCTCCCTATGCCAACGGCCATATCCACATGGGCCACGCCTTGAACAAGATTTTGAAGGACATCATCCTCAAGGCCAGGCGCATGGCGGGGTATCACTGCCCCTATGTGCCGGGCTGGGACTGCCACGGTCTGCCCATCGAGCTTAACGTGGACAAGGATCTTGGCCCGAAAAAAAAGGAGATCGGCAAGCTCGCTTTTCGCGGCTCCTGCCGGAACTATGCCGGGAAATGGATCAAGCGGCAGAAGGATGAGTTCAAGCGTCTCGGGGTGCTGGGCGATTGGGACACCCCGTATCTGACCATCGACTACAAGTACGAGGCGTCCATTGCCCGCGAGTTCAACCGGTTTCTCCTCTCCGGCGCGGTGACCCGCAGCAAGAAGCCGGTGCACTGGTGCTCTTCGTGTAAAACCGCCCTGGCCGAGGCCGAGGTGGAGTATTACGACCACACCTCGCCCTCCATCTATGTGAAGTTCCCGGTGGCCGAGGATCTGGGCGATGTCATTCCCGCCCTGGCCGGGGAGAAGGTCTCCGCCGTGATCTGGACCACCACCCCCTGGACCTTGCCCGCCAACCTGGGCGTGGCCTTCCATCCCGATTACCCCTATGTTGCGGTGCGGGCCGGGGGCGAGGTGCTGCTCCTGGCCGAGGGCTTGGTGGAGCAGGCCCTGGCCGCCTGGGGTATGACCGATTATGAGATCATCGCCACCTTTTCCGCCCGGCTGCTGGAAGGCAGGAAATGCCGCCATCCCTTCCTGGAGCGCGACTCTCTCATGGTCCTGGCCCATTACGTGACCCTGGACACCGGCACCGGCTGCGTGCATACCGCACCGGGACACGGCCGGGAAGACTACATGACCGGGATCAACTACAATCTGCCCGTGCTCTCTCCGGTGGGCAACGACGGCCGTTTCACCGAGGAGGCCGGGCCCTATGCCGGGCTCTTTATCTTCGACGCCAATGCGCGGATCAACGCGGATATGGCAGCACAGGGCTCCTTGATCAAGGAAGCCAAGATCTCCCACAGCTATCCCCATTGCTGGCGCTGCAAGAAGCCGGTGATCTTCAGGGCCACGGAGCAGTGGTTCATCTCCATGGAGGCCAACGAGCTGCGCAACAAGGCCCTGGCCGCGATCAAGGACGTGCGCTGGATCCCTCAATGGGGCATGGAGCGCATTCTCGGCATGGTGGAGAACCGGCCGGACTGGTGCCTTTCCCGCCAGCGTGCCTGGGGTGTGCCCCTCACCGTGGTCTACTGCGGCGAGTGCGGCGAGGTGCTCAACGACGAAACCATCATGAACCGCATCACCGGTCTGTTTGAAAAAGAGGGGGCGGACGCCTGGTTCAGCCATGAGCTGGCCGATTTCATCGGGGCTGACGCCAAATGCCGCAAATGTGGCTCCACCGACTTTATCAAGGAAGAAGACATCCTCGATGTCTGGTTCGATTCCGGGGTGAGCTACGCCGCCGTTTTGGAGGAGCGTCCAGAGCTTGCCGCGCCGGCCGACCTGTATCTGGAAGGCAGCGACCAGCATCGCGGCTGGTTCCAGAGCGCGCTCTTGGCCTCGGTGGGCACCAGGGGCATCCCGCCTTACAAGTCCGTGCTCACCCACGGCTTTGTCGTGGACGGTCAGGGCAAGAAGATGTCCAAGTCCATCGGCAACGTCATTGCCCCGGAGGAGATCATCAAGAAGTACGGGGCAGAGATTTTGCGGTTGTGGGTGGCTTCCGAGGACTACCGCGACGATATCAAGATATCCGACACCATCCTCCAGCAGCTGGCCGATGCCTACCGCAAGATTCGCAATACGGTGCGCTTCATCCTCGGCAATCTCTACGATTTCGATCCGGCCACGGACACGGTGGTGGACAGCGAGATGGACGAGCTGGACCGCTGGGCCCTGTATCAGTTTGAGCTGTTGAAGATGAAGGTGCTCAAGGGCTACGAGGGGTTTGAGTTCCACCCCGTGTTCCACGGCTTGACCAATTTCTGCACGGTGAGCATGAGCGCCCTGTATCTTGATGTGCTGAAAGACCGGCTCTACACCCTGCCTGCCAATTCCCGCGAGCGGCGGGCCGCCCAGACTGCTCTCTATGAGATCGTCGATGGCCTGACCCGGCTCATGGCCCCGGTCCTTACCTTCATGGCTGCGGAGGTGTGGGATTTCCTCCCCGGCAAAAGCCAGCATGAGGAGAATGTCTGTGTCGCCCTGTTCCCGGAGCTGAAGCCGGAACGGGTTGGCGACAAATCGCTGGCCGAGAAGTGGGACAAGGTCTTGCGGGTGCGGGGCGAATTGACCAAGGCTCTGGAGATTGCCCGGCGCGACAAGGTGATCGGCCATTCCCTGGAGGCGGAGGTGGTGGTTGCAGCGGTTGGCGAGCTGGGCGAATTCCTGGCTGCCCATTGGGAAACCCTGCAAAGCGTGGCCATTGTTTCAAGAATGGAATTGATGGCGTCCCTGCCGGAGCCGGGCTTTGCCAGCGCCGAGCTGCCGGACCTCTCCGTGCTGGTGCGCTCGGCCAGGGGTGAAAAATGCGAGCGGTGCTGGCTGCGCTCCGAAGAGTTGGGCAGCGATGCCGCCCATCCCACTCTCTGCCCACGCTGCACCGCTGTGGTGGTGGCCAATTGAAAAAGTCCGATTCGCCCGTTATCCCGCTGGTCTGGCTGCTGGTGGTGGTTGTCCTCGATCAGGCAACCAAGGCGTGGGTCATGGAGCGGTTTGCCATGTTCGAGCTGCTGCCCGTCATCCCCGGCCTGTTCAATCTGACCTATCTCACCAATACCGGGGCAGCCTTCGGCATGCTGGCCGGAGCGCAGAGCATCTGGCGGCAGGTGTTTTTTGTCGGCGTGGCCGCGCTCGCCATCGGGGTGATGGTTTTTTCCTACCGCCAGTTTCGCAGCCAGGGCAAGATCTTTGCTCACGCCATCGGCCTGATCGCAGGGGGCGCGGTGGGCAATCTCATTGACCGGCTGCGTTTCGGCGCGGTGGTGGATTTTTTGGATTTCTATGTCGGCAGCCACCACTGGCCTGCTTTCAATGTGGCGGATTCGGCCATTTGTGTCGGCGTGGGCCTGTTCATTTTGGGCAGCATCTTGTATCCGCCGCAGGAAAGTGAAAAAGGCCAATAGTCAATAATAACAAACAGGTAAACCCCGGCTCTGCCGGGGGACTCATGCAGGTTCCTGACTAGCGCCAATCTTCCGCAAATTCCCTCGCCCTTGAGGGAGAGGGTTAGGGAGAGGGTGGAAAGTCACCGTTTACCCCCTCACCCCGGCCCTCTCCCCCACTGAAGCGGGGGAGAGGGAGGTTTCGCATGGCTCTCCGCATGTACAAATTACGTCTTGCGGAAGATTGGCGCTAATCAGGTAATGGATTGATATAATAAGAGAAAAATACTGGAGTTCAGTTATGGCAGAGCAAAAAATAGCGGTTCTTTTTCCGGGGCAAGGCTCCCAATTTTTGGGCATGGGCAAGGAATTTCTTGAAACAGACGCCGAGGCCCGCGCCCTCATGGGCATGGCGGAAAAGATCAGCGGCTTCCCGCTCACCCGCCTCTGCCAGGACGGCCCCATGGAGGAGCTGACCCGCACCGTGCATCTGCAACCGGCCATGACCGTGATGAATCTCATCTGCTGGCAGGCCTTGGCCAAGGCCGGAGTGAAACCGGCATTTTTTGCCGGTCACAGCCTGGGCGAGTACGGAGCGCTTGCCGCGGCCGGAATCGTCAGCCCCGAGGAGACCCTGGGGCTGGTCACCGAACGCGGTCGCTTGATGGAGCGCGAGGCTGCCGCTAATCCCGGCGGCATGCAGGCCGTGGTGAAACTGCCCATCGAGACGGTGCGCGGGATCGTGGAAAGCGCCAAGGCTGCCGGCAAGATCACCGTGGCCAACCACAACTCCGCCGAACAGATCGTGATCTCCGGCGAGGAAGCTGCTCTTGCCGCTGCCGCGCCCTTGGTCAAGGAGAAGGGCGGCAAGGCGATTCCCCTCAAGGTGAGCGGCGCCTGGCACAGCGAGCTGATCGCCGGCGCGGTCCCGGATTTCGAGGCGGCCATGGCCAAGGTGACCTTCAACGCCCCGGCCACGCCGGTCCTCTTCAACGTCACTGCCGCTTCCGAGAGCGACCCTGCCGCGATCCGGCAGATCATGGCGCGTCAGATCGCCTCCACCGTCCGCTGGCTGGAGATCGTGGAACGGCTGATGGCCGAGGAGGTGCGGGTCTTTATCGAGGTCGGCCCCAAGACGGTGCTCACCGGGCTTTTGGGCAAGATCATCCCGCCTGACTACGAACACCGCTGCTTCCAGTTCGACACCCCCGAGGGGCTGGCCAGGATGCTGGAAGAGCTGTAAGGAAACCGCAGGTCCGAAGGGAGAAAGGCGGGCAAATCTGCTGCTGGTTGTCCGCCTTGATTTCATCTCCAATTTTCTCTTTGGCACGCGTGCCGAGCCGAAAACGCTTTACTTCTGTGTTTAAGGTATATATATTTATGTATATACAAACGGGAGGACTCAATGAACACGGCAAAGATATTCAAAAGCGGCAACAGTCAGGCGGTGCGGCTGCCAAAGGGCTTTCAGCTCGAGGGCAACGAGGTCTATATCAAGCGAGTGGGGAAAAATATCATCCTCACCACCAAAGATGACCCTTGGGCCGGACTGATCGACAGCCTCGACATGTTCAGCGATGACTTCATGGCAGAACGCCTGCAGCCGCCGTCCGACCAGCGCGAAGAATTCTGATGCGCTACCTGCTGGACACCAATATCTGCATTTATCTCATCAAGAAAAAGCCTCTCCAGGTGCTTGAAAAGCTCCGTGCCCTGGCAATCGCGGACGTGGGCATCTCCGCCATCACTCTGGCTGAACTGGAGTTTGGGGTTGCCAAAAGCAGCAGGACACAACAGAACAACGAGGCGCTCCAGGCCTTTGTCGCCCCGCTGGAAATTCTTCCCTTTGACGACCGCGCCGCCTGCCGCTATGGAGAAATACGCGCCTACCTGGAAAAGAAGGGACAGCCCATCGGCAGCCTGGACATGCTCATTGCCGCCCATGCCAGCAGCCTTTCCCTGACGCTCGTGACCAACAACCTCCGGGAGTTCAAGAAGGTTCCGGGATTGGATGTGGAGAGTTGGGTGTAGCAATCCTTCTGGGATCGCATAGGGAAGGGCAGGGCAAGAAAAAATAGGGGAGTGATCCCTAAGTTACCTCTCTGAGGGTCATTCAATGAAACAAAAATACTCTGCCATATACTACCCAGACTGCTTCGTAGGTAGTAACGCATCTCTGGCAACATACCTTTTGCTTTATGACGAACTCCACTTGGTTGCTTTGACCGATGATGCCCAGAATCCCACTGAAAAGTTTCGTACGCTCCCGTCATATACATCAATAAAATCGATTAAACCTGGTCAGCAGCAGGTTGAATTCGTTGTCAGTGCTAGTGAAATTCGTTCAGCAGGTGACCCTGGCGAAATAGATGAGCAAACAAGGAGAACGCTTCTTTTTTATCAATTTGTTCCACTGCTGTCTTATAAATTTGTAAGCAAAATCGGATAAATAGAAGGCTCGGAGAGCTCCATGTGTTATATTGTGTTTGCGAAAACAATAACAAAACCAAGGAGATCCGAGCCATGGCGCATAATAACACAATCCTCCGGCAAATCACTGCACTTCTTCC
>Ga0074199_1000821_pt1 | contig 38321 bp, 45 predicted proteins | sample EPASupsiteSAE347_FD_64528 | JGI IMG/M metagenome (GOLD analysis project Ga0074199, IMG submission 64528) | Bioremediated contaminated groundwater from EPA Superfund site, New Mexico - Sample SAE3-47 | ecosystem: Environmental > Aquatic > Deep subsurface > Groundwater > Contaminated ... | reverse complement strand
TAAACGTTTCTACTTTTGATAATTATTTACAATTATTATACTTATACTCATAATGATATTAAGTATATTTATATATATAATGTTTTCTGTTCTTTTGAATAGTACAAACCCCAAATATACCGGGATTATACCCCTTACTTTATGTTATATTCTTCCTATTATTAAAAACTTCCTAGCCTGCCCTCTTCATAAGATGTCTCAAAATCCAACCCATATATCAGTAACTTATTAAACGTTATCCGTAGCTAAAATCGCTTTACCTTCTTGACTAACCTTAATGTCCAGCAACCCTCTGGGGTTTTTCATGAGATTCAATCACCGGGTCATCGGACACTATCACTAACACAGCGTCAGTCACGCTTTCTTAATCACCAGTTCGCCACGGTCAATCACGAACTTTACTTTGTCCCCTTTCTTGAGCCCTACAGCTTGAGCCAGTACCATTGGAATGGTTACTTTGAGTTGTCCTTTCGATTCAAAAATTGTATAAATAAAAATTATAAACCCTTCTTTCTGGGTAAAGGTTTAATCTCCCTCTCAAATAGTATGTGATTATTAAACTCTATCCTGGTTATCCTGTGATAAGGGATATAAACCTCGTGCGGGTATCCCTCAAGTATCAAAAAAGCCCTGTCTATAGCCCTGATAGCACTTCCGTCCACAGCTTTCACGTTCCCGGGCGCTCCCCTGTGGATATAGTACACCCTGCACCTTTTGAGATCAAACCTCCACTTAATTTCATTGAGTAAAAGCCTGGGGTGTTTTGACCTGAACATTGGAACCTGAGCCTAATAACGAAAGCTTAATATAAAAGTGATTCTTATGAGCCACAAAGCCATCATTAGGCAGAATAGGAGGATAATATGACAGAAGGCCTTGAAATATTTGGTAGAACGGTATTTGATACGCTATTTATAGACTGGAAGATAATGGTTCCTGTGGCTGTCTTCTCGATAATAATGTTCTTTGTGGGATTATACCTGCAACTGGATAAATGGGGACGAGGAGTCCCTGAAGGTGCCACAAAACCTGCAGGTGCGTGGGGTACCCTTAAGCTTATAGTCCACAGGATATTCGAGAGAGGCATTGGTCCCGCTCTTGGAATAATCATCCTGGACGGTCTGTTCCAGCGCAGGACATGGCGCAGGAGAAAGACAGAATGGCTGATGCACATACTCATTTTCTGGGGATGGGTCGGATTATTCATGCTCACAGTAGCGGCCGCTGCAGCAGAGTTCTACGGTCCGTTTATATTGAACGCGAATTATACTTTTTTTGCAAACTTCTGGAAATCCATTGAGCCTTTGAATGAGCTCTTTGCCTACATGCTCACAGCAGGTATAGTGATCGCAGTAATTAGAAGGATAGCCTTCGCTGATGTCCCTCCTGCAAGATTCACAAGCGTTGATTGGATCGCTATTATAGGGATAGGCATCGTCGTAGTTACAGGCTTCTGGGCGCAGGGGCTCAGGGGCAGTCTTGGAGTAGAGGAGCGCATGCTGATAAGTGCGTATGAGGCTGCAGCCCCGTCATTTTTTAATAACGCAGTCGTGCTGTTCCATGAAGTGTTCACGCTGCTGTTCTGCGTCGCCTACTTACCATTCAGCAAACTCTTCCACATGCTCGTTACCCCGCTGATAATAATGATAAACAAAGGCGGCTACGTTGAGGTAAACCCATAGAAGGAATTAAATAGTTAGTCACTTATCGAACAATATATTATCCAAACAGGAGAGATAAAATGGCAAGAAACAAACCTGCAATTTCGCTTGAGAATCTCACTCCCACGCAGCTGATGGAGTACGACGCCTGTACGCGCTGCGGAGAGTGTGTCAAATACTGCCCGACATACAATGCAAGGAATAAGGATCAGGCTATCGAGCCGAGAGATAAGATCCTGAGATGGAGGGAATTCGTAAACAAGAGCTACGGCTGGAAAGCAAAGCTCTTCGGACCTGATGCGATCCCGCCTGAGGAGATAAAGAAATTCACTGATGATCTTTATAACTGCACCACATGCGGCATGTGCGGCACCGTATGCTGTGCAGGCATAGATACCATAGAGCTATGGGAAGCGACGCGCGCCAACCTTGTCAAGCACGGAACAGGTCCGTACGGCAAGCAGAGCCTTTTCCCCAAGCTCATAGGGGAAGGACACAACCCTTACCTTAAGCAGCAGAAGGACCGCCTTGCATGGATGACGCCCGACATCAAGATCGCGGATAAGTCTGATATCGCTTATTTCATCGGCTGCACGGCAGGGTATAACCAGCAGGTGCTTGGAGTCAGCACAGCAAGGATCCTGAACAAGCTCAATGTCCCTTTCATGGTACTGGGAGAGGACGAGTGGTGCTGCGCCTCAGCGCTCATAAGAACAGGACAGCAGCACCTCGGCGACGTGCCCAAGCAGGCTGCGCTGCACAACATCGAGGCTCTCAAGGCACGCGGCGCCAAGAGAGTGATATTCGCATGCGCCGGATGCTTCAGGGCTGCAAAGATAGACTGGCCGAAAGCGTACGGGAAACCGCTGCCATTCGAGGCTATCCACATGTCACAGTTCCTTGCCGAGCAGCTGGATGCAGGGAAGATAAAGTGGGAGAAGAACCTTGAGAAGACCATCACCTACCATGACCCGTGCCACCTTGGAAGGCATGTGGGCGTGTTCGAGGAACCAAGGAAGGTCCTGAAGAGCATGCCCGGCGTAAAGCTTGTTGAGATGGAGCGCAACCGCCACGAGCAGAGGTGCTGCGGCGCGGGCGGAGGCGTGAAAGCCGGTATCCCCGACCTTGCACTGGGCGTTGCAAAAGACAGGATGGGCGATGTCAAAGCCACAGGCGCGGAAGTATTGATAAGCACATGTCCTTTCTGCAGGCGCAACCTGCTTGACGGCAGGGACGACTTGAAGATGGAAACGAGAGTGGATGACCTTGTGGTTCTCACTGCTAACCTTATGGGCTTAAGTACGGACGTCAAGCCTCCAGCCCCTGGAGCGCCGAAGGAAAGCATAAGCGACCTCTTCAGGACGCAGACCATACCCCCGAAGCCGCCTGAGCCGCCGAAAGAGGCTCCAAAGGCTCCTGCATCTGCTCCTGCACCAGCACCGAAGGAAGCTCCAAAGGATACACCAAAAGAAGCTCCCAAGAACAATAAGAAGTAGGCATTATGCCTACTTTAAAATTTTTTGTTTGAATTACCGTTACCGTATTTTTCCTGGCTGGATTATTTACATATTCTCAAGTTTTTCCTGTATCCCTTCGTAAAATCTGCACCACTCCTCAAATTCACAACCAGAGTTCCACGGCATCCCAGCCCTGAATTCCCTCACAAGCTCGAAAAGCTCCTGCGGCATCCATGGCGCCCTGAAGTCGAACTGGTCAAAGTCGCCCCATTCCTCAAGCGTATCAAGCGGCTTAAGACCGTTTTCAATCGATGTTTCATAGAGTTTTGTATGAGGATAAGGGGTAAAGAACGACAGCAGAATATCCATATGCACAAGTCTGCTGCTGTATGCGCAAATTATCTTGTGTATCTCATCGAGCGTGCTTTTGATCTCTTTCTCCGTATCCATACCCGGTATCCCGACCATGAACGAGCCGCGAAGATCAATACCATGCTTTACGCATTTATCTACACAAGTTTTGATGTGGCTCACCTTCGCACCTTTGTTCATGGCATCGAGCGCTTCCTGGTACCCGCTCTCAAAGCCGATGAAGACCTCAGATATGCCAGCCCTGCGAAGGAGTGACCATATATCGTTGTCAATACGCGCAAGATGTTCCATCCTGCCGTTGACGCTGGTGAGGCGCAGGCTGAGGTCCTTTTCGATCAGGAGCCTGCATATCTCTTTTACCCGTTTTACGTTCAGGAAAAAGTCGCTGTCGCGTATCATGAACGTATCGATGTTATAGGTCTTCGCCAGGCGCTCAAGCTCCTGGACAACGGTTTCGGGCGGAAGCCCTGACCAGCGCCTTTTGCAGAATACGGGCTCTGAGCAGAAATCGCATGCCGATGCGCAGCCCTGGCTGGTGTAATAATCTATGCAGCGGGTGCCGAACTTGTAGCTTTTGATGTGCCGCTCCATATCGATCATACCGTACGGGATGGGCGGGAAAACACTGAGAGCTTCAAACTCCCGGTCAGGGTTATTTACTATATCGCCCCCGATTTTGTATGATATCCCCGGAATCCCGTCAAGGGATTTGTTATCCCGAAGGTGTTCCATGACCTCTTTGAAAGTCAGCTCGCCCTGACCTCTGATGACGATATCGATATAAGGGCTTCTCAGGCTCTGCACAGGTTCTGTGGACGGGTGGTATCCTCCCCAGATAACAGGAAGGTCTGGGTATTGCTCCTTGACAGTGGCACAAACATTGATCCCGTCGCGTATCTGGTAGCAGGTCATGCTGCTTACAGCGAGGCAGAGCGCGTCCTCGCATGCAGCAGGGATTCCCTCTTTATAATCGCCGTCCACCACAGCGTTGAAGATCTTGACGTCGAAACCGCTCCCGACCATCCGCGCAAGAGCAAGAAGGGAGAGCGGGACATTGACGAGGGGGACTTGCAAAGATGTGGTTTTCTTGTTCGGGATAGCTACGGGGTGTTTTACAGGCATTGGGTTGAACAGGATGATGTTTTTATTCTCTCTCATGGGTTCAATCTCTTATCTGTTTCAGTCGTTAGCACGGGATAAACATTTTGGCAGTTTTATGTAAGGTTACACAACCTATCTCAAACTGGTCTGAAAATCCGCCACGTCACAGGCACGAGCAGAAGCCAGATAACTATTCCAACGACAAGGCTTTTTACAAGACCGATTCGCTGCGTGAGAAATATCACTGAAAGAATATATCCGAACCACGGTATATTGCCGATAACAACTCCCTTCGCAAAAAGAACAGCCCCTTTCTCGCCCAGGACGCTGTCGATAATCAGCAGGCTTATGATTGTCGCCGAGGGTATATTCGAGATTATGCCGCCGAGCCTGGGGTCGAAATATTCCGCGATCCATGTCGTTCCTGCGATTACAGCACCGCCTATCAGGAATCTGATCAGAAGTTCGTAGTGCATGAGCGATATAATAAAAGCGAAAGGTAATAAAAGCGATGAATTGACTGTTTTAAACATTTTATCTGTTGTTTTATTTCAACCCTATCTCTTCCTTGAGAGACTCTATTTCCATATCATTCGGTTTCCTCGGGAAATTGTAAATTAAGGAAAAAGTCTCGTTCGCCATCGGGCGGTTGCACTCAGGGCATCCGGAGGTCTGGAAAGCCGCACCTTCTTCGATTACTCCAAGAACCCTGTCCCTGCTGACCCCAAAATCGCTGAGAACGCCGTCCGAGAACTTCATGTCCGAATAAGCCGCTATCCCTTCTATGATCAGGTATCTTGCCAGCTGCACGATGCGGTAGTGCCTTATGCTCTCCTTTTTATTTGTCTCCAGGACAAGTTGCGCACCGGGAACATAGGTATATGAAAAAAGAGCCGTATTTATTTTATAGTTGTGCAGTTCGTCGATGAGCTTCACCGCATCCTCGTCCGTCTCTCCAAGCCCTATGATGAGATGCGTCCCCACGCTCTTAAAAAAACGGGCGCCTCTTTTTATCCCGTCCAGGTGCCTCTCCCACGAGTAGGGACCCCGGGCGCTTTTCCCCTTTATCTTGTTAAAGAGTTCAGGAGTACATGCATCAAGAGGTATAACAAGCGCGTTGATCCCCAACTCTTTCAGTTCCTTGTATTGTTCGTCGCTCAGCGGGAATACGGAGAGCGAAACAGGTATCCGGCTCTCTTCTCTAATTCTTGTTACCAGATACACTGTGTCTTCCCACCATGTATCATAAAGCGCGGTCTGTATGCAGGCGCGGCGCAGGTATCCTCTCTCGTACGCCATTTTAAGCCGCTGCACTACTGCATCGAGGTCTGTAGGCATGTACATACCCCTTGCTATGCGGGTAAGCTCAGCCTGTGAGCCCGAAGCCTGGGCGCAGAACAGGCAGTTCGCCCTGCACCGCTCCTCAGTGTATATCTGGAGATACGCTGTCGTGGGAGGCGTATCCATCTGTACAAGTTCCAGCCCGAGAACACCTAGGGTTCCAAGGGAAGCCCTGACTTTTCTCATAGTAAGATACCTATTTGGGAAGTCAGGGTATATTTAGTAAACTACTTCGCACTTAAGTGCGGAGCATTATAACTATGTTCAGTCTCAATTCCCATACGGGCTTCAACTTCATCACATGTCATGTACGGCTGGTTTACAGTCAGCCTACCGAGACCAGATTTACCGATATCGGCAATATTCCGGGCAGCATTGAGGTCAGCATGTATCTGAAATCCGCACTTAACACAGTGGAAAGAGTTGCCTTTCCTGTTACCCTTGTAGATATGTCCACAGTTAGAACATTTCTGACTGGTATAGCGGGGATCTATCAGGACAACAGATTTGCCAGCAGCCTCAGCCTTGTATCTCAAAAACTGCTCAAGCTGGTAAAAGCTCCAGTTGTTAAGCTCTCTTGTGAACTCCGTTCCTCTAGTCCTACTGATCCTGCTCTGAACTCTTATACTGTTCAAATCCTCAATAGCGAACACATCAAAGGGCATAGCCGCAATTTCCTTGGAGATGTTGTGGTTAACCCAGGTTACAAACCGTTCTTCCTTTCCGCTAACCTTGCGAAGAAGTTTTTTAGCGGAACGTGTGCCTTTGCCCTGAAGTTTTGCTCTAAGGTATGCGTACTTTGCTCTCACGTTTTTGATGGGTTTGCTGTTGAAAAATTTGTTGTTAGAAGTAACCGCGATATTGACAATTCCCCTGTCAATCCCGAGAATCTTAAGAATCTTATTTCCACCAACAGGTTGAGGAGATTGATTTGATTGATTTCTGATAGTTACATGCAGGTAAAAAGTATTCTTTTGTTTGTTATAGCTGAGTGTAGAGGTTCTGAGTTCCCAGTCAAGATACTGCCTGTAATATTCAGGGATCGGGAAAGCGGCTTTTATCCTGCCTTTAATGGATGCAAGGGTAACAACCTTCTTGGAGAGGTTGATATTGCAAACTCTTTTATTGTATCTGATAGCGGAATATTGCTTGCTCTTCGGGAGTTTCTTAAGCTGGGCTCCTTTAAGAGCTTCACAGGCAACATCTCTGATTCCTTGCAGGATAGAGCAGGGAAGTTCTGGATGCTTCTCTCTAATACCGTAATAAGTGGCGTGGTGGATAGATACCTTACTGCAAGTACGGTTCTCAAAGCCATATTTAGCAATCTCATTAAATACCTGATTGCTAATTATCATAGTCTGTCTGAGAGCTTCTTTGTCTTGCTCAGACAATTCCAGTTTAAACTTAATCGTCCTATCCACATTCATATATTACTGCTCATAAATGTAAATAGTTTATGGTATTGGGGAGGCGGGGTACACTTCCTCCCCAGAATAAATTCAGGGGTCTCCGCTACCCCTGCACCCCGGAGGTCTTGATATGCTGGCAGGACTTATCGCAGATGTCCACTCCAACGCCGTCGCTCTGAAAGCCGTGCTCGCAAAACTGGATGCTGCGGGTATAGAAAAAATACTGCATGCTGGCGATATTGTAGGATACAACCCGTATCCTGATGAGACAATCGAGTTATTCAAAAAGAAAAAGATCCTCTCAATCCTTGGGAACCACGACAGGGCTCTGGTAACAGGAGATACCTCCGGGTTCAATCCTTATGCTGCGGCTGCGCTTCGGTGGACGAGGAACATCATGCTGCCTGAGAGCGTTGAATATATCCGCGGGCTTGAAAATATTGAGCATACTGACCTGGAAGGTACACGGATAGCTCTTGTGCACGGAAGCCCGAGGGATTTCGATGAATACATCTATCCCGGTGATGCCGAGCCCGGTTTCCTGGCTGCGGTGGACAGCAGCATACTTGTCCTGGGTCACACCCATATTCAGTTCAAAAGGGAATACCCTGAGGGCATGATCGTAAACCCGGGGTCGGTCGGTCAGCCCAGGGATGGAGACCCGCGCGCGGCTTTCGCTGTTCTTGATACAGGGTCCGGGGAAGTAAAGCTGCAGAGGACAGGCTATGACATCGAAAAAGTAATAGAAGATATGCTTGCCTCACATCTTCCCGAAGAACTGGCTCTCAGGTTAAGGAGAGGCTTCTAGCATGAACTGTGCTTGATAGCCTTCGTCGGGCACGCGTCCACGCATGCACAGCATTCGATGCAATCATCAACGCGCGTGGCGACCGCTTTTCCCCCCACAAGATCATAAACACTGGTCGGACACACGTTCACGCATTCCCCCGCTCCTATGCATTTGTCCTCATCGACTTCAATGGTAAAAGCTGCACCTTTGCTCTCATATTTTTTTACTGCCATGATTTTTCTCCTGGTATTCTCCTAGAACTGATTACTGTTTTTATTGCAGTTTAAAGTTTTTGGTTCAGGGGAGCCCGTCCAATAATTAGACAGGATTAACAGGATTGACAGGATTCAAATTAAAAATCTATCCTGCCAATCCGGTACTGCCTTAAATTTCGCGACCTATATAAAAACTCGCCACGGAGGCACAGAGACGCAGAGAAACATTTCAAAAAAGCTCTCTGTGCCTCCGCGTCTCTGTGGCTCATTTGAATGCCCCGTCGTATTAGATGTTGGAATTATTGGATGGGTTCGGTTCAGGGGTTGAAGATACTGATATATGCTAAAAAGCCATTTGGTATATTGGAGAGCATTCAGATGCCATGGGGCTATAGTAAGTGGTAAGAGGGAACAGACTATGTCAAATAAAGAAGTCTATGAAGCAGAGGATGTAGTAAGCAGTTACACTGCAGAGAGCAGCCTTCTTGAACCTGAAAAGACCTTATTGAACATTTTCAGGGACAGACTAAAAAACATGCGGATGCTGGATATCGGCGTCGGTGGAGGAAGGACGACCTGCAACTTCGCAAGCCTAGTAAAGGAGTACGTGGGGATAGATTACTCCGAGAGTATGATAAGCGCCTGCAAGAAGAGGTTCATGGACCTCCAGGAGAACATCTCCTTCAGGGTATGCGATGTAAGATCGATGGAAGCTTTTGGAGACGGGTATTTTGATTTTATATTGTTCAGTTACAATGGCATAGATTCCATATCTCACGAAGACAGGATGAAAGCCCTGCAGGAGATAAGACGCATATGCAAGAAAGGAGGATTTTTCTGCGTCTCATCGCACAACCTCCAGGGCATAGGTCAGCTATACGCGCCTCAGTTGTCTGTTAACCCGGTCAGGATGCTGAAGAAGATAGCCAAGTACCTTCTATTAAGACCTACGATAAAAAAGTTAAAGCGCAGCGGGTACGCGATGATAAGGGACGGCGCGCATAACCACAGGCTGGTGCATTACTACATCAAACCTGAAGAACAGATAGAGCAGTTGAGCAGTGCAGGCTTTAAAAATGTTCGGGTTTATTCGCTGGATGGAAAAGAGGTAGAGGCTAAATCCAGACTGGGTGCTATAACCGATACGCTGTGGCTCTATTATTTATGTGAAGCTTAGTTTTATAGCTGACTTTAAAAGTAATTTAGAGCAAAAAGGTCAAATGGAATAAAGACGGCGGGAAATGAGTGAGTGGAAGAAATTCGGGAGATTCGTGCAAGCGAGCGCAGGGGAAAGCCCGGTATATGCGGGATTGGAATTGAAGACTCGATGATTTTCTCAAGTTCAATGAGCAGGATAAATGCTTTGAATATGACTTTGACAGGGTAGTAAAGAAATATTTATCTAAAAATGCAAAAAATAAGCAATCATTGGAACGGATGTAACCGTTCATGGTTTAAGACATGGTTTTGCCACAAATCATCTTGAAAACGGAACTAATCTGAGTTATATTCAGGAACTATTATATCTATAGTAAAGTTCGGAAATAACCGTAATGTCCATGAGAAACAAAACCGCAGATAAACGCGGATGAACGCAGATATAAGGTTGCATCTGCGTTTATCTGCGTTCATCTGCGGCTAATTATTCATAATTACAGAAATTTAAGAGCTTTACTATAGTCAAAAAAAATCAAAAACAACAGATTATATACTCATGTAAGGCTATGGGGAAAATTTTAAGTTCCTTTGATACTATGGATATTAACGAAATGAGAAGGTAACATATGGCGAAATTTTTAAACACAACAGGAGTTTCTTACCACTTGGAAGAACTTATTAAAGGGACAAAAGATAGATTGATTTTAATAAGCCCTTACTTACAGTTTAGCAACAGAATTAAAGAACACATTAGCAATCTGAACGTTCAAAAGCGGGACATTCGGATTGTTTATAGGGAAAATAAACTTCAGCTTGACGAAAACAATTGGTTAGAAAATCAAATTGGTGTACGGACAAGCATTTGCACAAACTTGCACGCTAAATGTTATCTGAACGAAAATGAAGCTATCATAACTTCAATGAACTTGTATGAGTTTTCGCAACAGAACAATAATGAAATGGGAATTTATATTTCAAAAGCACAAGACCCTGAACTATACAACGCAACATTAGAAGAAGCTCAACGTCTGCTGACAATAAGCAAAGAAATTAGAGTGACTGTTCAAATGGTTTCCCCATCAAACCAAGAAAAGACCGAAAAGAAAAAAGTAGAAACAAAACCTTCAAATGCAAAATCAACAGGCAAACAAATGGGTTATTGCATCAGGACTGGAGTGGAAATTCCATTCAACGTTGAAAAACCAATGAGCTACGAAGCATTTAAAGTTTGGAGTCAATTTGGAGATACTGACTATCCAGAAAAGTTTTGTCATTTCTCCGGTGAACCATCAAACGGAGAGACAAGCGTTAGCAAACCGATACTGAAGAAAAACTGGAAAAAAGCAAAAGAGATATTTGATTTTTAATGTTTCGTGGAGATAGCAGGACAGCGGATAATACACCGATTAAATGAAGTTCCGATGCCTCGGCGAAGAGGCACCCAACTGAGTCGAGTTGCTGGAGGAGTTGCCTGGATGAAAGTGCTATTTGTAACGGACTTGCATGGATGCAAGTGGAAGTATGAGCGGCTATTTGAAGTAGCAAACGACTTTGAGGTAAATATAGTCATCAATGGTGGCGATATGCTTCCCAAGGACATTGACTCATTCAAGCAGGGCGAATTCATTGCAAACTATCTTGACAATTATTTTGCACGATTCAACTCTGTCGGGATTTACTATCTCTGCTATCCTGGAAACGATGATCTCAGGATATTTGATGAACAGTTTGAGGATGCCTGCAATAAATATTCCTTCGTAGTCTATCTTGCACAAAGCAAATTTGAGGTTGGAGGTTATGAATTTGTAGGAATGAACTGGGTAGTTGATTATCCATTCCGGCTCAAGGACAGATGCAGGATGGACACTGATTACTATACATTCCAGGAGCAGTTTGGAACGGGACTGTTATCCACACCAGATGGATGGCAGGAAATAGATGACTGGTTTACCTGTGCAAAAATGCTCCCAACGATAGAGGAGGAACTTGACCTGCTGGTAAGACCTGGGGATATGGCAAAGAGCGTTTATATACTCCACATGCCCCCGTACAGGTTAGGATTGGATAAATGCTATCATGGGGAAGAAGTGGGATCAAAGGCTATCTATAACTTTTTAAAGAAATATCAACCAAAGCTCTCGCTCCATGGTCACATTCATGAGTCTCCTGAAGTCACAGGCTCGTGGTATGCAAAACTTGGCAGGACGATATGCATCCAGCCCGGTCAACTTGATGAGTTTACCTATGTAACGATTGACCTGTCTACTATGAAGTTTGATAGGATCAAGGAGCAACACGACACATATCGCGAAATCCAGCACTCATCTATCCATAATACGTAAATGGACAAATAGTGGAAGATTCAGCCCTCTCTCCTCCGCACCGCAGCGAATAGCCCCATCATGCCTGCCAACATCAAGAATTACCGTCGTATCGTTAAGTTCCTTTAAATCGCAATCTATATATACCAACTGAACAGTATGTTACTCTATGGTAGGCTTCATCGACCGAAAGAATGAAATTCGCATACTGGAGGATATTTACAATTCAGATTCATCTTCCCTTGTCGTGATCTACGGCAGGCGCAGGGTGGGGAAAACCGAATTGAGCCGCGAATTCATAAAAGGAAAGAAGGCTGTTTATATTTTTATAGAAATAAAATCTGAAGCTTTGATTTTCAAAGACCTGGAAGAGTCGCTTGGAGAGATACTCAAAATAATACCGCGGATTAATAGCTGGGATGATTTCTTCAATCTGATTTTTGAGCAGAAAGAGAAATTGATTATTGTGTTCGATGAATTCCAGAATCTGAGTAAAGTCAATCCCGGCATATTTTCAAAATTCCAGAGATACTGGGACTTGAATCACAATGAGTCGCAGCATATGTTCCTGATAATAGGTTCGTATGTCGGGATGATAAAAAAAATATTCAAAGATACTAAAGAACCGCTGTTTGGAAGAGCCACGATGCTTTTTAACCTGATATCATTCAACTTTTTTGATAGTTATACGTTCCTGAACGCTTTTTTTTATTTGGAAACAGAGGATGCTTCAAAGTTCTATTTTCTTTTCGGAGGCGTTCCCAAATATCTTCTTCTTGCCGGACAGATGGGAACTTGCGACCCGATAGAGACATTTAAAAGATTATTTATAGATACAAAGATACTGACAGAGGAAGGAAAAAACATTCTTACACTTGAGTTTGGCTCTGAGCACAGAAGCTATTTCTCGATACTGGAAGCAATTTCATCCGGAAATGCAACCCCGAAGGAGATTTCAGATTATACCGGTTTGCAGCCGGGTGCAGTATCAAAATACCTTTACGAGCTTGTGAATAATTATGAGATAGTTATCAGGGAAAAACCTGTGATAATGAGCCGCGCCAGAGACACCAGATATTTCCTTCTGGATAATTTTTTTAATTTCTGGTTCAGGTTCATCTACAGGAATTCACGGTTGCTGGAAATCAATCCCGATAAGGCTTTTGAATTGATCATGAAAGATATTAATTCTTATTTTGGGAAGGCATTTGAAAAACTGGCAGCCGAATTTTTGATAGAAATGAACCGGAAGGGTTCGCTGCATTTTGAATTTATGGATATTGGCAGATGGTGGCATAGAAATGAGGAAATAGACATCATTACTTTGAACAGAGAGAAAAAGGAAATATCCTTTTTCGAATGTAAGTGGAGTTCATTGAACGCTGAAGAGGTGGAGATAATATTGGCTGAATTAAAGCGCAAAGCTGCGATGGTGAAATGGCATAATGCCCGGCGCAAGGAAAGATTTGGCATTATAGCAAAGGACATTAAATATAAAGAAAAACTGAAGAGCATGGGTTATCTTGTTTTTGATCTCAGGGATTTCACTCCTTTTCTGCTTCAGGGAAATAAAAGAAGATAATAAACCTCTCAGATTAGAACTGCTGCAATTTTATTCCCATATTTTCCTTCAACGCCTTCTGATACACCATATCCGCCGTCGCCACGTCCTGTATCGCAAGTCCAGTCGAATCAAAGACCGTGATATCTGAATCCTTTGTCCTGCCTTTTTTCTTACCTGCGACTACCTCACCGATCTCACAGCAGATGTCCTTTTCCGTGATTATTTTCTTTGATAAGGGCACATTAATCTCGCCCGAATGCGATGCCTGCGGGATGTCATCCACTACGACCCTGGCGCGCTTCAGTATCATCGGGTCAAGCTCTTCCTTCCCGGGCGCATCGGCGCCTATCGCGTTGATGTGCGTCCCTTCTGCAATCCATTCGTCCTTCACTACCGGCTCCCTCGAAGGCGTGGTCGTGACGAGGATGTCGCAGTCGCATACTTCCTTTATGCTCCTTTTGGGGATTATGTCGCAGCCTATCCTTTTCTCCATTTCGCTCTTAAAGTTGAGCGTCCCCTTCTCGGATGTGCTTGTGGCTTTTATCTCCTCGATATCGATGACCTCGTTTATCGCAAGGAGCTGCGTCTTTGCCTGGTTCCCCGCGCCCACGAAGCCAATGGTCTTTGAGTTCTTCCGCGCCAGGTATTTCACAGCAACCCCGCCCGCCGCGCCAGTTCTCATGTCGGTGAGGTAAGTCCCGTCCATGATCGCTAAAGGCGCTCCAGTCTCCGTGGAGTTCAGGATTACTAGGGCCATCACGGTCGGGAACCCTTTTTTCGGGTTGCCGGGATGGACGTTCACTATCTTCACTCCGGTTATATCCTGCTCCTCAAGGTAAGCGGGCATTGTGCGCAGGTCACCGTTGTGCTTTTCGAAGAAAAGATAGAGCTTCGGCGGCATCTGGACTTTCTTGAGCCCGTGCTGCCTGAAAGCCTCTTCCACGACCCTGAGCGTGCCTTTCATGTCAAGTAGCGATTCCACATCGTTTTTATTAAGCCAGAGGATGCTGTTTTCCATATTGTTCCCCGAATATTTTCAATTAATTATTTATGCTGTTCTCAGTATATAGGTTTCGATACTGTAGCTTTACTTACAAATATTGCCGCATTCATCAGGTATATTTAAACTTCCATGACTTAGTACCCAGAATCGCATAAATATTATAACAATTATTGAGGAACTCCATGAGCCTTGAGAAACTTGACGCATCGACATTAAAAAAATCCGGTTACATGAAGCAGCGCCAGAAAGACCTGTTCGTGGTCAGGCTTCGCATGCCCTGCGGCAATGTGACCTGTGAACAGCTTGCGGGAATCGGTGAGATTGCTAAAAAATACGGCACTGGATACGTTCACATCACCACGCGCCAGGGGATACAGATACCCAACGTTGATATCCATAACCTGGATGCGATAACAAAAGAGCTTGAGGATAACGGCACGCCGCCGGGCTCATGCGGACCACGGGTGCGCAATATCATTGCATGTCCCGGCGGTTCTGAATGCAATTACGGGATCATAGATACCTATGGTTTAGGCGGTCTTCTGGACAAAGAATTCTTTGGGGAGGACATGCCTGTAAAAATAAAATTCGCAGTAACAGGCTGCCCTAATTCATGCGCAAAGCCGCAGGAGAATGATTTTGGAATTATAGGAGTACTCAAGCCGGGTTTATATACTGAGGATTGTACAGCCTGCGGAACGTGTACTTTCATGTGCCCTGAAAAAGCCTTCGTTGTGGAAGATACTAAAGTAAAAATCTTCTGGGACAAATGCAACCTCTGCGGCGCATGCATTGGAGCATGCCCAACCGACCTGATTTTTGAGGACTGGAAAGGTTATAAGTTATTTGTTGGAGGGAAAATAGGGAAGCATCCAAAACTCGGAAAAGAACTGACAATTGTAAAATCCCCACAAGAAGCAGTAGCTATATTTAGAAGAATAATCGACTGGTCTAAGAAAAATACCAATGTTGGCGAAAGGTTCGGTGACTGTCTTGACCGCGTGGGATTTGAAAGATTCAGGAAGGAAATATTATCTGAAGAATTTGCTTTCGAGAGCAAGATTCCAGAAATTAGTTCTTCTATCACCTCGATTAAGATAGGGGTATAAAGAGATTTATTAAAACATGATACAAGAAAAAAAATCCAGGATCATAACAGCAGAAGAACTTAAAAGCGGCGGATTCATACCCCAGCGGCAGAAGGATCTGGTCGCTGTGAGATGCAGGGCTCCTGGAGGGCGCATAGGCGCGGACAAGTTAAGAAAACTGGCGGATGTGGCTGAAAAATACGGTGACGGCACAGTACATTTATCGGCGCGGATGTCTCCTGAAATATTATATGTCAACATGAAAGACATAACAAGCGTAGTTGATGAACTTGGAAGCCTCTGGCAATCCCCGGTAGCCACCTGCGGGAGCAGGGTTCGCGTTCCTACTGCTTGCGGCGGTTGTGAGTATAATCCGCGTGGATGGACAGATACGCAAAAACTTGCGCAAGAGGTTGACTTAAGGTATTTTGGCACAAGTACCTATCACAAATTCAAGATGGCATTTACGGGCTGCGTCATCGATTGCATGCGTACAAGGGAGATGGACCTTGGCTTCCAGGGCATGGTAAAACCTGAACTGGTCGAAGATCTATGCACAGGCTGTGGTCTGTGTGTCTATTCCTGCCATTCAGAAGCGCTGGAAATGGTGAATGAACTTCCAAAAAGGATATGGGACAGATGCGTATCCTGTGGAGATTGCATTAACGTATGTCCATCAAATGCCCTGATAGCGGAGAATGTAGGGCATGCCGTATACGTGGGAGGAAAACACGGCAGGAACCCGCATGTGGCTTATCCTGTTGCCGAATTCATCCCGGATGATAAGGTCTTTGAAGTGATTGATGGTACGCTTGCATGGTACAAATCAAAAGGCAAACCCAGGGAACGCATAGGTTTCACTATTGATAGGGTGGGAATCGATGATTACAGAAAATATATGAAAGACATTTTCGGTAAAGGTCTCCTTACGCAGAAGGATATTGAAAAACCAAAATGGCGAGATATTTTCTGGCGCGGGGTTGCGGAAAAATTCCCTGAGTACGGAGATGTTTAAACAAAAATAATATTTAATTAATCTATGAGCTACAGGAGTATCATTTATGTCTGACCAATTAACAATAGAACAGTTAGCAAAAGAATACGATAACAGGACGCCTCAGGAGATTATAGAACTGGCGCTCGGAAAGTTCGGGAACATAGCCATATCGTTCAGCGGGGCTGAGGACGTGGTCCTTATCGACATGGCAAAAAAAACAGGCAAGAGCTTCCGGGTCTTTTCGCTCGATACAGGGCGGCTGCACCCTGGGACCTACCAGTTCATCGAGGAGGTCAGGAAAACGTACAACATCGACATCGAAGTGTTCTTCGCCAACCGGGATGCGACCGAAAAACTCGTAAAAGAAAAAGGATTGTTCTCATTCTACAAGGACGGTCACAAGGAATGCTGCGACGTGCGCAAGGTAGACCCTCTCAAGCGCGCCCTGAACACGGTGGACGCATGGATAACAGGACAGCGCAAAGACCAGAGCCCGGGGACGCGGGCGAACGTTCCTGTAATCCAGAAAGACCCCACGTTCGGCACTGGCAATCTTGTTAAATTCAACCCGCTTGCGAACTGGACATCAAAGCAGGTATGGGATTATATCCGGGAGAACAATGTCCCTTACAACAAACTGCATGAGAAGGGATACGTCAGCATCGGGTGCGAGCCATGCACAAGACCTACACTGCCTGGACAGCACGAGCGCGAAGGGCGCTGGTGGTGGGAGGATGCGACAAAGAAGGAATGCGGGCTGCATGCAGGGAACGTGAAGAGGTAATCTACTCAGTGGAGTATCAGGTTCGCTGCACTCTTTAGCAAAAGTTTTCTTATTATCGCGCGAAGAAGGAAGACGTGGACGAATCAGATGCGACAAGACAACTTATCAAGCTCGGATTGAGAGAGTACGCGGTGAATCTGTACAGGGACAGGAAAATAACATTGAGGGAGGCCTCCGAACTTGCGGATTTGAGCCTAAGAGAGATGCTTGATCTGCCCATAGAGCACGGGATAAAGGGAAACGTGACTTTAAAACAGCAGCAGAAGTCGCTGGAATATGTTGAAAAGCTGCTGGAATCATAAAAACAGGTTGAAAGTGTCATAGACTGAAATAATTTTAGCGTTGGATTTTTTATATCTATATTCCAACTTTGCCCCTTCGCAAACAATTATTAAACAGGAATTACAATTGAGCGCAAAATCTGGGATTATAAATGACTCAAATAAAACCTCACGGCGGAAAGTTAATCAACAGGGAATTAGCTGAACAGAAACGGAAAAAGATCATCGGACAGGCATCTGAATACCAGAGCGTCCCCATAAGCGCCGACCTGATGAAAGATGTAGAGAACATCGCCTCAGGATTGTTCAGTCCTCTTGAGGGTTTTAACTGTCGCGAAGATTTCGATAGCATCCTCTATAATAAAAGGCTCTCGAACGGTCTCCCCTGGACTCTTCCCATCGTACTTGATGCAGATAATGACGGCATAAAAGAGGGGGACGAGATACTTCTTAAGAACAATGATCATCTTGTAGCGGTGGTGGCTGTCGAGGAAATATTCAGCTACGACAAGAGAGCGTATGCAGAGCAGGTGTACGGGACGAACGATGCCGCACATCCCGGCGTGGCAAAAACGTATTCCATGAAGGACAGGCTGCTCGGCGGGAAAATAAGCCTGATAAACGAATCGGAAACCCCTTACTATAAGTACGCAATGAAGCCAGTGGAGACAAGGAACCTCTTCAAAGAAAAAGGCTGGGAAAAAGTAGTCGGGTTCCAGACGCGGAATGTGGCGCACCTGGGTCACGAGTACCTGCAAAAATCCGCGCTCACCATGGTGGACGGGCTGTTCATCAACCCTGTCATAGGCAAGAAAAAGAAAGGCGATTTCAGGGATGAGGTTATCCTTGAGAGCTATGAGGTGCTGGTCGATAACTATTATCCCAAGGACAGGGTTGTGCTCGGCATATTCCAGACTGAGATGCGCTACGCAGGACCCAGGGAGGCGATATTCCATGCAATAGTTCGGAAGAACTATGGGTGCACGCATTTTATCATAGGCAGGGACCACGCGGGCGTTGGGAGCTACTACCATCCGTTTGCCGCGCAGGAGATATTCAAGGAGTTCCCTGACATCGGTATTGAGCCCATGTTCTTCATGTCGTTCTTCTACTGCAACAAGTGCGGCGGCATTACCAACGACAAGGTGTGCCCGCACAACGACAGGATAGATTTCTCAGGTACGAAGATGAGGCAGATGATAGAGAGCGGGAAGAGACCGCCTGCAGATTCTATGAGACCTGAGGTGGCCGACGTGATATTGAAATCAGGGAATCCGTTCGTGGAGTAGCTGATCACCAATCTATCTGGATAATCTTAATATCCAGTATAGCCATTATTATTTCATGGGGGTTTAATTCATGGAGAGACTTCCGCCGAACCAGCGCCTGACAGAAGATTTCCCTGTACTGCATTTTGGAGCAGTGCCTGTATTTGATAAAGAGACCTGGGATTTCCGCATCGAGGGACTTGTAGAAAACCCGGTCACGCTCTCGTACGACGGCGTTCTGGCGCTTGAGAAGACGGCACAGGTCAGCGATTTTCACTGCGTGGTAGGGTGGAGCAGGTTTGACCTGAAATGGGAAGGGGTGCGCTTCAGCGATGTAGCAAAGCTTGTGGGACCTAAGACCAGCGCCCGTTTTGCAACGATAGAGGCTGACGGAGGATATACAACCAGTCTGCCACTTGTAGATTTAATGGAGCCGGACGTGCTTTTCGCGTACAGCCTTGACGACAAGCCGCTTGAGGTTGCTCACGGAGGACCGCTGCGGCTGGTGGTTCCGAAGAAATACGGGTATAAGAGCGCGAAATGGGTGAGGCGGGTGGTTTTCACGGAGGAGCTGGTGCCCGGCTTCTGGGAGGAGAGGGGGTATAGCAGTGGGGCGGATCCGTGGAAGGAGGAGAGGTATTCGTATTAGGCAATTCGGAATAAAAATACAAACTCATACCACCAGTAAGAACAGCCACAACGGGATAAATAACACCATGTTGCTACCGATTTTTTCTTTCTTGAATATATCTTTGGTCACAACTATCCCGAAGTCCAGATCATTAATATCCATGAATTCGATAAGACCCTGTGTATCAGCATTTGAACCTTGTTCCCTGTATTTTACTTCTACCGGGATAAGAACCTGGGCATCGTAAACAAAATCGACTTCGTGTTTATTCATCCAGTAGTATGGTTCAAAGAATGGTTTCGATTCCCGACCTTTTTTGATAAGATGCCATGCAACAGTATTCTCAGCGGCTTTTCCGTCATCTCTATCCAGTGTTAGAGCGCGTCGCAGTCCTTCTTCCCAGAAATAGAGTTTTTTTGCCCTCTTTTCAACCGCTTTTTTGGAACTTGTATATATATCTGCTACAAAAATCATCATAGAACTTTGCAAGTAATAAAGGTAGAGCTTTAAAGTCTCCCTGTCAACGTCCAGCCTCTCGGATAATCCTTTGTATGTGAACCTGTTCGTGGATAGAGCAGCAATATCCCGCACAAGTTTATCAAGAAGCACCGGGTCTTTTACTTTGAAAACACTGACGATATCTTTGAAGAGGATCAGGGAAAAATAATCGTCCACGATAGTTTTTTGCCATGCGGGCATATCTTTGATTTTGAACCATTCCGGATACCCTCCGGTGTCGAAATACTGTCCAAGAAAAAACATCAGCCGGTGTTTATGCGTGAGCATGCTGTAATATGCTTTTTCCATACCTTCAAAACTATCCATGTGTGGCTTTCTGGAGGGAAGTTCAGCCAGATCGACATTATTGAATTCCAGGAATTCTCGAAAGGTCAGAGGGAATACATCTATAAATCTTATTCGCCCGGCAAGGCTTTCAGAGGCATCCTGATATAGAAGGGTTTTGGATGAGCCCGATATTATGAACCTGCATTTTGCATGGGCGTCTATATAAAATTTTAACTGTAACTGCCATCCCTTCTGGACATGTATCTCATCAAGGAAAAAGTAAACAGCCTCTCTGGCAGGGTCTATACCTGTGAGTTCCTGGTAAGTGTTCAGGATATCGTGTATATTATCTATTTTCCCGACAAGGTCGTCCATTTTTGCGTATACGATTTTCTCAGGTTCTTTTGTTTTTAAAAGATCGTCAATGTACTGGAATAGTATGGTCGTCTTACCGCATCGTCTTATTCCTGAGAGACATATGATTCTCTCAAGCCCCATTGCTTCCTGTATTTTTATGATATATTCATGCCTTGTAATCCCTTTATCTGCAGCATCGACAGTCCCTGTTTGCCACCAGTAGTTTCTACTTTTCAGATATGTTATTACAAATTCTTTATCCATTATGCAAATATAGTACGCATAATATTAATAAATGTTGCGGTTTATATTTGCACTTATTGGATAGCATAGCTGTTGATATATTACCTGTTTTCAGGTAATGTTCCCTGACCGGATGGGATCCACTGGGGAGCAGGCGCCTGGTTTCTGGGAGGAGAGGAGTTACAGCAGCGGGGAGAACCCGTGGAAGGAGGAGAGGTATTCGTATTAGAGCAAAATTGTAAGGAATTATCGAGAGAGAAACCGCAGATGAACGCGGATGAACGCAGATACTTGTTATCTGTATAGAAGACCTTAGGAATATTTATTTACAAATACGGTATATTGTAAAACATGACGAAGAGTGGTCAGATCGGCTCATCAATAGGAAGACTGAGCCATTATATCAGCCGCACCCTCAGACGTAAGAGAATTGAGGATGTAGTGGGTTTAAGAATACTTGCGGATGATGACTGGGTAAGAACCCGTGCTGAGTTGAAGAAGATAAGCAAAGATACACTCGGCAGACTTGAAAAATCATATTAGCAGAATATGAAGCTGCTCGATACTACGGTCGTGATAGATATTGACCGTGGAGGCTCAGAGGTTTTAAACAAAGCCAGAAAGCTGGATTCTGAAGGAACACATGCTATTTCCGTTGTTACGGAGTATGAATTTTACTGGGGAATATTCCGAAGATATGAAAAGGGCTCGGTAAAATACAAAGAGGCAATGGCATGGAAATAGATGCCCTCAACCACCAAGAAGAACCAATGTTTAAGGAATCTGCGTTTATCCGCGGTTATCCGCGGTTGATATCCGCTTTAAAAAGCTCAGGATCTTACTTGTAATGCCACCAGTATCCTCCAACCCCATCCCGGCTTTCCGCACCACTGCAACAACCTCGCATCCCCGTTCGAAAAGCTCTATCTCCTCACAGGTATCGGCGACTATTATGCGCGGCTTATCTGACAGCGCGAACCCGTCGGCGAGCACGATATCGCTGCCCGTGAAATATTTGCCGCATATCTCGTCGATATCCATCTCGCTCTCTACGTTCTTTATCATAGCGAGCTTGGTCGGTGAGGATATCGCCACCGTATCAGCCCCCGCCTTTGCGTACTTCCAGGTATCTTTTCCCTCTATATCTATCTCAAAATCCCCGTGTTTGTGATGTTTTAGAGCCCCTACGCTGAGGCCGCGGGCTTGGAACTCTCTTATCAGCGCCTCCATTAATCTCACTTTATCGCTTTTGCTTTTTCCCACGATACAGATAACAGGCGGGGTCACAGGAGCCTCTCCGCATGCGTGAAGACCGAGAGCCTGTCGCCCGATACAAAACATACAAGGCAAACCCCGGTCCTCTCCGCAGCCTCAACGCCTGTGCTCAGGGGCGCGGTCTTGGTGGCTACAAGCGGAACTCCGGCGCGCGCAGCTTTCATCACCATGCCGGCGGACTGCCTTCCAGTTGAGAACAGGAAATGCCTGCCTACATCGATGCCGTCAAGATAGGCGCGTCCCACGACCTTGTCGAAAGCATTGTGCCGCCCGACATCTATCGCCTTTATCACGCATTCCCCTTCAGCGTTCACGAGGCAGGCGGCATGCGTCCCGTGCGTCTCCCTGTATATCTCGGACTCAAGGAAGACAAGGCTTTTCCTGATAGCATCCAGGCTGAACCTTGCATCAGAGCGCACATGGATATCCTCGTTCTCATCCCACCGCACGCCCACGCATCCTGATGAGCGCAGCTCACGCCACAGCTCAAAGTCATCGCCCGTCTCTATCTCGATATGTACTTCTTTCCCGTCTATGCGAAGCCCCAGGATTTCATCGGTCGATCTCACGACACCCTCGCAGATAAGATAGCCAAAAGCCAGCTCTTCAAGCATCTCAGGTGTAGCAAGTATAGCGGCCATGTGTATCCTGTTTACGAACAGATCAACAGTATCCTCGACCGCTACAGAATAGGTCTTTTCCCGCGGCACATTGCCGGAAAACTCTTTTGCCCTGTATTGTTCTATATACATATTAAAACATTTCAGATAATTTCTCTATATCTTCGTAGGTATTGATATTTATAAATGTTCTTAACTCGGGATCAAGCTTCCTGATATCATTTACCGCAACATAATTGACATTCAGTCTGAATACCGGAGCAAGGATAATGGTCTCGCCTCTCTCGATGGCTTTTTTTGTCTCCCGGATCATGGGCGTGCGCCTGTAAACGGCATGCAGGGGTTCAAGAAAGCCATCACCCCATCGCGGTATGGCTGCATCGTAATGTTCGCATTCTCCCAGGAGCATCTTTACAACGCTCTCGTTTATGAACGGCATATCGCAGGCTGCTATAAAGCAGAGCTCATCCCTGCAAGCCAGAAGTCCTGAGAGTATGCCGGCAAGCGGTCCTTTCTCTTTATAGGCATCGTATGCGAGCGTGTATGACTGCTTCACCAGACCGGGCAGGCGGGAATCCAGCAGCTCCCCCTGTTCTCTGTCGCGCACCGATATTATAATATTATCAACTGCTTTTTCCAGACTTTCGATAACGATAGCTATCAGCGGTCTGTCTTTTATATCAATTAGGGCTTTTTCCCTGTAGCCCAGGCGGCTGCCCTTTCCGCCTGCCAGGATGAGAGCAGAATACATTTAGATATGTCCAGCCTCTTTCATGCTGAAATGCCGTCCATCGCCTATTATGACATGGTCGAGCACTTCCACTCCTATTATCTTTCCTGCCTCCATAAGTTTTTTTGTTATCTCGATATCTTCCCTGCTGGGTGCAGGGTCTCCTGAGGGGTGGTTGTGAACCACTATTATGTGCGCTGCTGATACAGCAAGGGCGGTCTTGAACACTTCCCTCGGATGTACGATGTTGGCATTGAGAGAGCCTACTGAAACCGTTTCCTCCCTGATCACCTGGTTCTTGGTATCAAGGCAGAGCTCGATAAAATTCTCTCTCTTTTGCTCTCTCAGCCTGGGATATATCAGCCGGTAAACGTCTTCAGGCGAGTTGATTTTGGGTTTCACCCCTTCCCTGAAGGATTCAAGCCTCCTTGCTATCTCAAAACAGGCTGCTATCTGTGCTGCTTTACTCTCTTTGATGCCGTGTATCTTCATCAACTGGGCGATATTGATAGTTGAAAGCTGTTTTAGATTATGTTCGGATAATATCCTCTGGCAGAGGTTTATTACGTTCTCCTGCCTGGAACCTGTCCTGAGGATTATAGCCAGGAGTTCATAATCGCTTAACGCATCTGCGCCATTCTTTATAAGCCTCTCCCTGGGTCTCTCCTCTTTCTGCATATCAAGGATTCTGAGCCTGTATTCCTGCATAAGCCCCCATGATAATCTTTATGGATTAAAATCTTTCTAAAAATTCACGCCTGTCGGTAAAACTATTATAGATATCTTACATAGAGTACGGGAGGTATCCTAATGGAAGACGTAGATATTGTTCTTGAGGTCGATGGGAAAAAGATCCCTATGAATGAATTTGTCAGGAAAATGCTGAGCGGGGTAATCGCTGGTTCAATCAGTGCCCTTCATGGGGTAGATGAAGAATGGAAGGTAATCAATATCAGCCTTAAGAGATAGAAAGGTTTTACGTCGGTTCAAAGGGTAAACTGATCTCCTTTGCCTTGTTCAGGAACTCCTTTCCCTCACAGGTTATTTTATACTCGCTCTCGATCCTTTCCACCCACCGGTTTTCTAATAGTAGAGCCAGATACTTCTCTGTAAGCCGGTGGTTAAGGTTCGTCCTGTATATGATACTGGTCTTTTTCGTCTCTTCACTGCATACTTTCAGTATATCTATTATTATCTCCAGACGGCTTCGCTTCATAATTTCCTGTCCTATTCCAGGATTCACTATATATTTTAAACGGAGCATAAAATGACGATACGGCTAAAAAATTACAACGGTATTAAAAAAAGGATGGATTAAAGCTTTTCCAGCTTTTCAATTCCAACCTTCTTCACAAACGGCTTATTGATCTTTTCCGGCATCCATGCTGGCTTATTCTTGGGGGCTTCTATTTCCTCTTTCCAGCCCTTGAATATATGAACCTTCTTAGTTCCCCTCTCCCTCAGCCTGATGTCGACCGGTTTATCTTTGGTTCCACCGATCCTGTTCGCTGCTTTAAGGGCAGCCTGGCGCGGCTGGCGTCCCGTAAATACACCATCCTCACTGCCATTTTTGTTCCTTAAAATAAAATTCTTGATTTCTGCCATTGTATATCAACTCTCCTTGCAGCATTCTGTTGCTACAAACACTATAATATACATTATCCATTAATAAAACTTATTTACACGAAAAAATATGCTAATTGTTCTGCGCAATCATTTCCCGACCGAAATCTACTTAAATAACCAATATTAATGATGAATCCGGGAAACTACTTATGATTTAAGGAGGTAAATCATGAAAATCGTGAAAATAAAAAAAACAGTAAAGGGAGCCTGCAAATGCCATTCCTCATGTACGTAGAGGATAGGTAAAAAGAGCATTGAGGATAAAATCCGCCGGTGTAAACCCACTGTTTGCCAGAATCTTACTGTCTATTACGTGCTGTGACCGGTTCTGAAGTAGATACGTTTTAAGTATTTTTTATCTTCCAGTAGCCCGTTGAGCCAGTAGGAGCAGCGAAATACTTTAATAAATAGAAGCATATCCATATAGCGTATGGCAATCGAATGGATAGTATTATTCCTGGTGATCATTGCTGTGATCGCCGCGTATTATGTACTGAAAACCGCGTCGCATCTTATCGTAAATACCATACTGGGTCTTATCCTTCTTGTAGCGAGCAACTTTATTTTCAATCTGGGCATCGGATATACGGTCCCCGTTGTGCTCGTCTGCGCGCTCGGAGGAGTACCGGGTGCGGTGCTTGTGATACTGCTTCACGTACTGGGTATAGCCTTCTGATAAGATTGTAAAATACAGTTACTATTGATAAGAAAGATAATATTATTAGAGAATCTTATTAAGGGCTATGATAATTGTAGTATCAGTAGGCGGTTCTGTACTTGCACGCACACTGGATGCTGAAAAATTCAGAGTTTATGCATCGGTGTTGAAGGAGATCGCAAAAAATAACACTTTATTCGTCGTAACCGGGGGCGGAAGAGCTGCGCGCGATTACATAGGCGTGGCGAGGGAGCTTGATGCTGATGAGGCAACATGCGACCTCATCGGTATAGAGCTAACAAGGTTAAACGCCCGTTTGCTCATCGCGGCTCTCGGGGATGCCGCCTACAGCGAGCCTCCCCTGGATTATAAAGAGGCTAAGAGAGCAAGCCTCTCGGGGAAAATAATTATTATGGGAGGGGTGGCGCCTGGACAGACCACGGACGCGGTATCTGCTGTTCTTGCTGAGTATATCGGCGCAGACCTTCTCATCAATGCCACGTCCATAGACGGTGTATATACGAGCGACCCAAAAAAGAACAGGGACGCGAAAAAATTAGATAAACTCACGCCGAAACAGCTTATCGAGATAGTCCTCGCGACCGAGATGGTCGCGGGCGCAAACGCGCCAGTAGACCTGCTTGCTGCCAAGGTGATAGAGCGCAGCGATATAAAGACGATAGTCTTAAATGGCGAAAAACCTGAGAACATCCTTGAAGCGGTAAAAGGAAAACACAGCGGTACAGTTATCAAAAAATGATAAGTATCTTAATATATTAGTATAACATATTTTTCAATGCAGTGAACCCGGTATCCAGCGCTTTCCTGAGTATATCAAGCGGGTTATCAATATCCAGGTATTGAACCATCACTGGTATAGCCACAAAAGTCCCGATCATGCTTCCGAGGTTGGCAAGCCCTGCTACTAGTATGATCCTGAATAGATTATTTCGCATCAGCTCCTTAATAGTCTCAGCTTTCATTATGGACTTGAAATCAGCCGTGGTAGGGGGATGGAAATGCGCCTCCACTATCCCCGCCAGCCATCCGACCGCTAAAAAAGGGTGCAGGAACCCGAACCATGCAAGGCCGAACGCTGTCAGTGCCGAAAAAGGATGCCCTCTGGCAAGAAGCACGCCTGCTGCTGAAAGTATACCCTGGGCTATAAATAAATATAACAGAGCATTCAGGAGGGTTGGTATGGAGATGCCGCCCGAGTATATAAGAAGAGCGAGCAGTCCCACGACCATAGCTATGAACGCAACAGTAGCAGCCCGAAGCCAGCCGAACCGTTTCTTAGGGATGGTCATCAGTTCTCCGAAGGGGGGAATGGTCTGGGGAGCATCAAGATATCTCTGTATACCCTCCCTGTGACCTGCACCGATTACTGCCACGACCGTACCTTCAGCTGACAGATCAACCAGGTTTTTCGCCATGATGATGTTCCTCTCGTCGAGCAGAACAGAGGCTGCGCTCGGAGCCATCTTCCTTAGCTCAGAGATGAGCTGGGCGACGACATCCTCCTCTGTTACTGTGTCAATATCAATGTCCTTTGTGCCAAAACCGAGCGTCGCAGCGCCAAGAGAACCGAACAGCTTAAGTTTCTCAAAAAAGGACATCCTGTTCCAGAAGCGTGCAAGAGTTACCTGGATATCCCGGTCTATAAGCGCAACTCGGGCCCCGGTTTTTTCAGCCTTCTCAATAGCCGAGAGCATCTCAGCGCCTGGTTTCACACCCGTATCCGTGCCTATCTTCTTCTGGACATACGCAAGGAGCCAGTGCAGTAAGAAGTAGTAGAACTTCCCGCCGCTCAGCATATCCCCGATATTTATCTCTTTTACCTCTTCTTCCCCCTTTAGCGCCTTGTACCTTCCCTGGCACAGCTCAACCGCCACTATATCAGGCTTTACCCTGTCGATCACTTCATTTACCTCTGCCACGCTCTTGTCAGAGACGTGAGCAGTTCCTACCAGTATGATCCTTCCGCCTGAGGATACGGCAGGATTCCTGTAGTTGAAATTATAACTGGCTGCGTAACTCCCGCTGTTCATGCTATTCCAGTAACTGTACTGCCCTCAGTATGTCCGTTCTGGACACGATGCCGGTTATTTTCCCGTCGTCTTTAACTATTATTCTGCCTATATTGTTCGTCGTCATAAGTTTTAATGCTACTACAGCATCATCATCTTCCTTGCATGTTATAAGTTTTCTTGTCATTATCTGTGAGACCTTAACGTTTTTCCTCTCCTCCCTGGGAACCTTCAGGACATCCGTGAAAGTCACTACGCCTGCAAGCATCCCATCATCTACGACCGGATACCCCATATGCTTCAGTCTGAACATGGTCTCTACAAGCTCTTCCACGCTCATCCCGGAACTTACTGTTTTAACGTCCCTTGACATAATATCCCTGATCTTTACGCCTTCGAGTATAACTGTGACCGCAGTGGATTTTTCCTCCTCCGATGCGCCGATGTAGATAAAGAATGCTATGAGAATGAACCAGAACCCCCCGACAGCGGCTGTTAAAAACCCGAAGATGCCCATGAAGATGGCGAACATCTTCCCGATACCTGCAGCCGCCTGCGTGGCTTTGATGTAGGACATCCTTCCGGCGAGAAATGACCTCAGGAGCCTTCCGCCGTCCATGGGAAATGCCGGGATAAGGTTAAAGATGAAGAGTGTTATGTTTATATACCCTATCAACCAGACAAGGCGCAGGTAGGGGTTGAGTATGGATTCATCCTGCCTGAACGGGCTGAATATAGAGTCGTCAGGTCTAGAAAGCTTATAAATCAGTAGAAGTACTGCACCGATCAGGAGGCTTGTAGCAGGTCCCGCAAGCGCCATCTTGAACTCTACCCTGGGATTCCTGGGTATCTCCTCCATGGACGAGACGCCGCCGAAGAGAAAAAGCGTTATGCTCTGGATATTCGACCCATGTTTTAAAGCTACGTAGGAGTGACCGAACTCATGCAGCAGCACGCATGTAAAAAGCAGTATTGCCGTAGATAGAGCCAGTGCATAACGGAGCGAATCCGGTACAACATCAGCGAAACCGAATGCTGGCATGTTATTTGCGAATATCCAGGCAAAAACCGGCAGGATCAGAAGAAAGGTGATATGAAGTCTGATCGGGATGCCCATTACTTTTCCTATTTGGATCGAAGTGCTCATGAGTTATCTCCACAGATTATATAAGTTATTAAGTAATTATGTTTAATATTACGTATAGGTTTTGTCCAATGGTGCGAAAAAGTTATAAGAACGGATTTTTATTAGAGCATATGCAATTCGAAATTGCGATAGTGTTATAACGAATAACATATAATTTGTTAATACTAGTTGGTAACAACCCATGGAGAAAAAAGAATCAATGAATCAGGATCTTCTTGGCGGGTTAGATATAACGTCCACCAAAGATATCGAGGTTCCAAAACAATTAATAGAACAGGTAATAGGGCAGGAGCATGCCGTTGAGGTTGTCAAGAAAGCAGCCAACCAGAGAAGGCATGTGATGATGCTGGGGACCCCTGGTACCGGCAAATCGATGCTGGCAAAAGCAATGGCTGAGCTGCTGCCGAAAGAAGAGCTGCAGGATGTGTTGATATACCACAACCCTGAGGACTCAAATAATCCCAAGATACGCATCGTCCCTTCCGGGAAGGGTAAAGAGATCAGCGACGCCCATAAAATTGAGGCTCAAAAGAGAATGCAGGCAAGGAACATGTTCGTCATGCTGCTTGTACTGGGCATAGTCGCTTATTCATTTTATACAGGTATGCTCCTCTGGGGCATCATAGCAGCGGTACTGATCGCTATAATGATGCGTCAGTTCATGCCGAAAGAGACTATATTCATCCCCAAATTGCTCGTCTCAAATACAGGCAAGGAGATCGCCCCTTATATCGATGCCACAGGCGCACATGCCGGGTCTCTGCTCGGCGATGTCAGGCATGACCCTTTCCAGTCAGGCGGGCTTGAGACTCCTGCGCATGACAGGGTAGAGAGCGGTGCTATACACAAGGCGCACAAAGGCGTGCTGTTCATCGACGAGATAAATACGCTGCGCATCGAGTCGCAGCAGAACCTGCTCACTGCACTACAGGAGAAGGAATTCGCAATTACAGGTCAGTCTGAGCGCTCAAGCGGAGCGATGGTCAAGACCGACCCTGTGCCGTGCGATTTTATCCTCATCGCCGCGGGGAACCTTGATGCCTTAAAGGGCATGCATCCCGCGCTGCGGTCAAGGGTAAAAGGCTACGGCTACGAGGTCTACATGAGCGATACGATAGAAGATTCTGCCGAGAACAGGCAGAAGCTTGTGCGGTTCATAGCCCAGGAGGTCGCAAGGGACGGTAAAATACCGCATTTCGACCGCAGCGCCGTCGAGGAGATAATCCGCGAAGCAAGGCGCAGGGCAGGCAGGAAAGGGCACCTTACCCTCAAGCTCAGGGACCTGGGCGGACTGGTGCGCGTGGCTGGCGATATAGCGCACGGCGAGAAAGCCCCGCTTACTACGGCCCAGCACGTACTGAAAGCAAAGAGCATTGCCCGCTCGGTCGAACAGCAGGTCGCCTACCAGAGCCTTGAGCGCAGGAAAGATTACAAGCTGTTCGTCAAGGAAGGCGCACAGATTGGCAGGGTCAACGGTCTTGCAGTGATGGGCGAGGATTCAGGCATAGTCCTTCCCATAATAGCCGAGGTAGCGCCCACGCAGTCCAAATCCGAGGGACATATCATAGCCACAGGCATGCTGAAGAGCATAGCAAGAGAAGCGGTACAGAACGTCTCAGCGCTCATCAAAAAGACCACTGGCAAGGATATATCGGGCATGGATGTCCATATCCAGTTCGTGGGCACATATGAGGGCGTGGAAGGCGATTCAGCCAGCATATCCATAGCTACAGCAGTCCTTTCAGCCATACAGGGTATCCCCATAGACCAGAGCGTGGCTATGACAGGCTCGCTCTCGGTTCGCGGCGATGTGCTGCCCGTGGGTGGGGTCACATACAAGATAGAGGCCGCGGCGCGTGCAGGTATAAAGACGGTCATAATCCCGAAATCAAACCTTGGAGATGTGCTCATCGAAGACGAGTATAAGGATCTGATCAAGATAGTCCCTGTGACAGATATCGAGGAGGTCCTGGAATACAGCCTTGTAGGTATAGAGAAAGAGGGTCTTATCTCCACCCTGAAGAAGCTTGCTTCAAGGACGAAGTTCAATATCGCCATCCCGGAAAGCAGGCCAGTTACAGCACTGTGAGAGGCACATGGATTTCTATGATATCCGTACTATAAAGAGCATCAGCACAGCCATTATCCTTGATAACGGAGAGATACGGGAGATCTCGAACAATTTCTCAAGCGGTGCTGCCATACGCGTCCTGAGCGGGGGCACATGGGGCTTCGTTTCCCAGGACAACCCTGAGAAGCTCGATGATGCCATCGCCTCTGCTAAAAGGCTTGCCGAGGCAGCAGGAAGAAGGAGCCACAGGAACCCGATCAAGCTTGCGCCCGTTGAGAGACCTATGCTGCATAATCTTCCTGAGGTAAAGGAGAATCCCAGGGACATCCCCATCGAGGATAAGGTGAAATTACTTGCGGAGATCGAAAAAACCGCCCGTGCGGCTGGTATCAAGAGCACAAGCGCCATCTACTCGGAGTCTCTTAGCACCATCAGGTATTCGAGCTCGGAAGGGCTGGACTCCGAATACACGCTGAACAGGACAGGTTTTGCGGTCAGCGCCATTGCTATGTCTGAAGGAATGTACCAGATCGGCAGGGAGAGCAGGTTCGGGGTCTCAGGGTTTGAGATATTTAAAAAGCACGATGCGTTCGGGCTTGCACAAAAAGCTGCCAACACCGCTATTGAACTCCTTTCAGCAAAGACACCGAAAGGCGGCACATACCCTGTGATACTTGACCAGGAGCTTGCAGGCGTTTTCATCCATGAGGCAGTCGGTCATGCTGTGGAAGCTGACCACGTGCTTGAGGGCAACTCCATACTCACAGATAAGATCGGCACGCAGATAGCATCCCCTCTTATTACGGCGTACGATGATCCATCACTTCATGAATTCGGGTACTATCCCTTCGACGACGAAGGCGCTGAGTCGAAGAGAACGACACTGATACAGAACGGCGTACTGAGATCGTACCTCCATTCAAGGGAGACGGCTGGCATTCTCGGCGGTGAGAGCAGGAATTCCCGCGCCCAGGGATACTCCCGGCCTGTTATCAGGATGAGCAATACCTTCATAGGCAACGGGGAGATGAAATTTGAGGAAATGCTGGGTGAGTTGAAGGACGGGATATACCTGAAAGGCTCACGCGGCGGGCAGGTGAATCCGGGCGAGGGTGTGTTCCAGTTCAATGCCGAGCGCGGGTACATGGTGGAGAATGGAGAAATCACAACGCCACTTAGGGATGTCTCCTTATCAGGGCATACTCTTGAGATACTGAACAATGTGGCCGCTGTGGGGAACGACCTTGAGATGAATTCTGGAAGGTGCGGGAAGGCGGGGCAGCTTGTGCCTGTGAGCGACGGGTCGCCGCATGTGCTGGTGAGGAAGGCTGTGGTGGGAGGGGCGGGGTAAATTACTGTGATAACAGGAAAACATCAAAAGACAGGGTCACTATATCAATGGACGAATATGAATCAATGAAGGAAACTATAGAAGTCCTATCCAATGTTGATGTTATGGAACAGCTTGAAGAAGGTAAAAAAGTACTAACGTTAGAGATTTTGAAGTGCTGGCTAAAGAACTTGGGATTTAGAACTCATCTTTACGCCGGGTTTATTACATCAACTCGTTGCTGATGCCTTTCCATGGTCTTTTAAAAAATTCCGTTTCATACTCAGAGATATCCAGTGTTTATCCTCTTTTACAAGCTCGTACTTCTTTTTGGTCTCCTCAAACTTATTTTTAGCAATTTCCCAGAACCCGTCGTCTGCAATAACCTTTCCCTCTACAAGCGCATCAAGCGCGAGCGGGTTCCTTTTTTCAATCATTTTAAGAAACTCATTTCTTGTGTATCCCTTAATCTCGATTGGTGTCTCGGTAAGCGAGTAGAGGAATTCAAGCCTTTTTAAAGGGCTCTCTGGGAGTTTATCAGAAATCACGAGATAATCAATATCGCTCCAGAGATTATAATCTCCCCTTGCCATCGAGCCGTAGAGAACCCCTGTGAATTTTCCGAGCTTAGCGGATACTATATTTGAATATTCCTTTAAGATCTTAATTACTTCATTCATATTTCTTCCCGCTAGTAATGCAAAAATTACAAATCTTTTCAGCGCAATCCAGCGCCTCAAGCGCAGTTCTGTCATCATAAAATTCGAAAGGGCTGCCCTCGGTAAAGGCATCTGGATAGCGCGCAGGCACATAGTGCCTGTCAAGGGTTCTGGCGCAGGTTGTGAGGTTTTGCACTGAGATACTATAAGTTTCCATATCCCTGAGCAGCTTTACTGTAGAGTGACCGTACGCCGAGACCCCAAGTCCCTTTAAAAGCCCTTTAACAGCGTACTCAGCAGCCTGCTGCGCCTTAAAGCAGCACCAGTTATAGCTTTTTGTTGAATAATCCATTCTGGCGGAGTTTAAAGTATCGGAGGCTTGAGCCATCCAGCGATCAAATTCCTCTTTATCGAACATTATATAGAAATGATTTTATGGAGTTAAAAGGGTTTCCACAAATATTTTTAACTTATTTCGTGATGTTAGACCGCATGTATCTTATAAGCATCCCATATCTCCCAGGCAATCTTTGCATATTTTGCTCTCGAACCTGCAATATCGGCGCCAAACCATCGGACAAACTCTTGGTAAATTATGTTCTGCAATTCCTCCGGCGAACTTGCTTCCTTTAGTCGTAGGAGAATTGTGCTGACCTCAGGTTCGTATTCGTCGGTATTTACTTCGAAATTAATCCCGATAGGGTCATTTCGGAACAAGATTTGCAATACTTCATCGTAGAGTTCTCCATATTCACTCCTGAGCCGTTTGTACTTTAGTTTGATTTCTTCTGCCCTATCCATATTTGACCTGACCATCTCGTTTCATCCATAACTAAAATACTACTAAAAAAGGAATAATTCTAGCTCCCATGCATCCAAACATATAAGTTATTTTTATGCATTCAAGCATGATGTGTTGTACCATCTACCGTTCGGGAATACAGAGATCTCAGTTGATATTCCCGCAAATTACAAAGTAAGCGTCCTGAAACCCCAAAAAATAAGAACAGCCGTTGATGAAATAAAAGAAATTAAAAGAGCTATCAGCACCCCTGTTGGCAGCAGACGCCTGTCGGATATCGCAAAACAGGGCAAAAATGCGGTAATAATCGTCAGCGATGCAACCCGCCCCACGCCTACCGCGAAATTGCTTCCGCCCCTGGTCTCCGAATTGAAAATGGGCGGGGTTGAGGATATAACAGTCATATTCGGGCTTGGGATACACAGGAAGCAGACTGAGGAGGAGAAAAGAGCCATACTAGGGGAGTTATATGGCAAAATAAAGAGCATTGAACACGATGTAAATAATTGCGTTAATCTGGGCACCACAACGCGGGGCACACCTGTAGATATCTTCAGACCTGTTGTTGATGCCGATATCGTTGTATGCACAGGGACTATCGAGTTCCACTACTATGCCGGTTACTCAGGCGGCGCAAAATCCGTTCTTCCTGCGGTTTCCTCAAAGAGAAGCATCGATGCCAACCACGCCCTGATGCTTGACCCGAAATCCTCTGCTGGAAGGCTTGACAGCCCTGTAAGGGAAGATATCGAAGAGGCGGCAGCCATGCCTGGCATCGATTTTATCCTGAATGTGGTATTGAACGAGAGGAAGGGGGTCGTATACGCCGCAGCAGGAGACTATATAGGAGCGCACAGAAAAGGCGTTGAATTCCTTGACAGGATATCTAAAGTTAAGGTAGAGCCTGTTGATATTGTTATCGTCTCCCCCGGCGGGTTCCCGAAGGACATCAATATATTCCAGTCACACAAAGCGCTTGAGCATGCCAGGAACGCGGTCAAAGACGGCGGTTCTATAATCCTGGTCGCAGAGTGCAGGGAAGGGTACGGGAACCGCGTATACGAGGAGTGGCTAAACCTGAACAGGGATGAAGCGATCGAGAAGTTCAAATGCGGGTTCGTTATGGGCGGGCACAAGGCAGCCCTTATTGCGGCTTTATCAAAAAAGGTCGATCTTTACCTTGTATCTTCGCTGCCTGATGAGATGATACGGAAAGCGTATTTCATTCCAGCGACCCTGCAGGATGCCCTGGGCGATTCGCTTCGGAAACACGGCGAAGAGGCAAAAATTATAGTTATGCCATACGGCGGTTCCATGCTGGCTGCCGGACTTTGAGTGTAAGATTGAGCGTAAAACCAATCAGGAAATTATATCTACGATGGGTTCTTATTGATTAAAGGGAAGGCACCTTAAGGAAGTGATCAATGGTGTAGCTATAGTACATATAACAAGGGAGAAGATGAGTGGGCAGATAATTAAAAGGAGATATACGTTCTTTATTGGAAGTGAAGCACTGGATGCCATCAAAGAGTACAAACCGAACTTGAAGGACGAAGAGTTTGTATTTACTCAGCGCGGTTCTGATAAGCCCCTAACTGCTCAGGAAGTCGATAAGTGGTTTGCTATACACGCTGAGAAGTGTGGATTTGATAGAGCATATTTTGCACCACATAGATTGGGTAGGCATTATTTTAAAACTGTGCTTGAAGGGAATATGACCCACACATTCATAGAGTTTTTAATGGGACATAAATTACCTGGGGCTGAATCCAATTATCTACTCTTCAAAGATAAAATGTTAGAGGAGTATATTAAATGCCAGCCTCTTCTAACTGTGTTCACTCCACATGAGATTTTATTAAAGGAATATGACAAACTCAAAGAGAAGCATGAGAATGCATTAAGTGCTGAGACGAATGATCTAAGGACAGTTGCGGATACACAGTATCAGGAGATTCAACAGTTAAAGGATCAAATGAAATCAATGGACAAATGGATGAAAAACCTGATTTCTCAGCTACCCCCAGAACTGATCCAAAAAGTAAAGGTCGAATAATGCCGCAATCTAAAATGTTATTTGTTCCATAATCATAATTATAACAGAGATTATTATCTATATGCATAAATATATAACTCCTACAATAGTATGTTTATTGGATAGGTAGGTCAGGGAGTAGGAGTGGCTTTACCTCCTATCATGGGGCGATCGGTTCAATCCCAAAGAAGGATTGCAGCCTAAATATGGCACTCTACACCCCCTCATGATGTTTATATATATGTATATGGATAATCTTATATATACTAAATTCTGATTATGATAATAATGGGCAGGAGCTTCTTTTAATCACCTCCATCCTATCCAATCTTATTCCCTGCCCACCTATCCATTTTGAAAACTTTTTCAATACCAACCGCATCGTACTAATCCCATGACTTACCGTTGGAAACTTGGACGTGTGAAATTCGTATTAACCATTCTTAATATTGTGTCAATCTAATAAAATATTAAAGCATATGAAATTTGTACACGTCCAATCAATACTTCCGCAGGAAGATGTAATTGCATTGAAGAAGAAAACTGGCGAGTCCTCTGTTAAAGATGCCATTTCTAAGGCTGTATACCATTACTTAAAATGCGATAGAGAAGTGTAATATTGTAGTTTACTACCTTTTTTGATCGCCACAACGAGTATATGTTGAACAACTTGTTCGTTGAACACTGATTTTGGCTATTGTAACAAGTTTAAGAGTATAAATATAAATTACTAACGATTTGAATATGTTTTGGTAAGTACTTTATGAAGAAAATTGCATGCTCATTAGATTTAAATATTAAAAACATTAATGTAAATTGAATTAAAAACGGCTTGGAAGGAAAACGATTGTGAAAAAAACGTATATTAACATTGCCAGATGTGGTCTTGCCTGTGAAGTATGCACCCATTTTAACCAGGAGTGCCTTGGCTGTGAGAAGGAAAACGAATTGAATAGCGGATGCCTGATTTTTAATTGCGCTGAAGGAAAAAATATTCGATACTGCACTCAATGCCAGGAATTTCCTTGCAAACTCATGGTAGGGCTATCAAAAGCCTACTGCCCAGTATATGCTGGAATTAAATTAAAGTAGCGGGTAGCACAAATAGTACCCATTAACAAAGAAGCGTCTCCCCTGCGTGAAAGGATTGAGCACACTCAACTGCTGCATCACTGTTTATGCATCTCTTCTTATTCTGCGGGAAATCAAATTCAACCAACTCAATAAGGGGCGGAGTACGAACTATTTTGAAATTGTTATGCTCAATGTAGAGTTTTTCGATTGCTTCGCTGGTAAGACCTGCTTTTAATAGTTTTATTCTTTCTTCGGGGGTCTGTAGCATTATCCCACCTCGATGTACGACATTATTATTCATGATGATTGTAATATTAATGATTTCCCCGTATTATACCCAAATTCATTCTGAATCAAAAATATAACAACCCTATAGAATAGTAGAAAAGTGAGAGACTGGGATGAAGCAAAGTGGATTCATTCCGAAAAATTTAAAACATAACAAGATATTTGATTTTTTCCAGGCACCACCAAATCCAAATTCTAAGTTCAAGCCTGGCTCTGTTTTTCTAATCAGGTGTGAGAAAGATGAGCAAAGTATCTACGCATCCAGATGTAAAGGCGGGGTAAAGTTCCTATTCTCAAATAATTATCTTATCGCCCTAATTCCTTCAATCGCTCTATCCTTTCAAATGTCTCGTCAACTGCTTTTCTCTTCTGCTTCTCAAGCTGGGCGATTATATCACTAAAGCCCACTTTAAGCGAGTAAATCTTATTGGGTCTTCCCTTGCCTATTGGTCTGTTCATGCCCAGAGAAATAAGTGTGTCTGCGATTTCTTCGTCTTTTTCGTCAAGGTGGTTCATAGTTAGAGTTTTCATATTTACTCCCAGACATATTCCGCATTGTTATTATTTTAATCTTTCGATAAGAAGGTATTTGAAAAGTATTCTAACAGAGTATCCTTTAGAAAGATATATACAATAATATATTCTATATGTATAATTTGCTTGTTGCTTGTTACAGGGAAGGCTATAATGGAACAGTTCAAAGATGATGATAAAGGGTATCTAAAGTGGATTAAGGATAACTCTAATGGTTACGTGGTAAATTGTACAAGGCAACTTAGTCCTAATGAACTAACTCTTCACCGTGCAGATTGTCAAACAATTAGAAGAACACCATCAAAAGGAAAATTTTGGACGAAAGATTACATCAAAATATGCTCGTTGGATTTAAGCGAATTACAAACTTGGGTACGTGAAAAGATTGGTGGAAGATTGAAATACTGTCCATTTTGCAAACCTTGAATTTGTAGCGGTGATAAAATTTGAAAATAGATTAAAATATCTGAAATTACTCCACTTAATCTAAAACTCCTCAATCGTCCTCTGGAACGGATCATCCACGTCATTAGTCAGCATCCTGAACAAGTTGTTCCTATAATAGTCCCATCATCGGAACTTTAAATTATATTATTGATTTTATGCAGGTCTTAT
>Ga0074199_1000818_pt1 | contig 38411 bp, 42 predicted proteins | sample EPASupsiteSAE347_FD_64528 | JGI IMG/M metagenome (GOLD analysis project Ga0074199, IMG submission 64528) | Bioremediated contaminated groundwater from EPA Superfund site, New Mexico - Sample SAE3-47 | ecosystem: Environmental > Aquatic > Deep subsurface > Groundwater > Contaminated ... | reverse complement strand
GGGCTTGCCCGCCTCTGGAGGGGCCCCGGGCCTACAGCATTTTTTGTAGGCCGGGTCCCCTGACCCGGCGGGATTGTCCGCCGGAGGCGAGCCTGTCCGCCTATGGAGGAATCCGCCTCTGGCGGAAAATTCCTTAGCATCCAGATTAATTCCGCCCCATGCAACAAACTCGATTATTCAGACCGGGGCATCGTAGAACATTGATCGCCGCGCGGCAAGCAAAATGCTTAACCCGGACTTGCATCGTCTGCAACCATGACTTATTATGTCGCCATTCATGTTCGCTATCTGAGCAGTTAAACCGCCCTACTCATTTAAGGATTGTGCCATGGAAGTCATTATCCAACCGAATGCCGCGGCGGCCACGCAACTGGTTGCGCGCCTGATCGCCAAGGCCCTGCGTCAAAATCCTCAGCTCGTGCTCGGCCTGGCCACCGGCCGGACCATGGAACGGGTTTATGCCCTGCTGGCGGATATGCATAAACGGGAGGGGCTCGATTTCGCGCGTTGCCGGACGTTCAACCTGGACGAATACGTGGGCCTGAAACCGGAGGACAGTCATTCCTACCGATTTTACATGAACCACCATCTGTTTTCCAAGGTCAACATTGACCGGCGCAATACGCACCTGCCGGACGGCATGGCGGACGACCTGGATGCGGCCTGCGCCCGATATGAACATGCCATCCAGCAAGCCGGCGGCATTGATTTTCAATTGCTGGGTATCGGCCACGACGGGCACATCGGCTTCAATGAACCGCTCTCCGCCCTGCGCTCGCGCACGCGCGCCAAGGCATTGGCGCCCCAGACCATAGCCGCCAACGGGCCGCTCTTCGGCGACCCCCAGCGCATGCCCCGACGGGCGCTGACCATGGGCGTGGGCACGATCTTAGACAGCAAACGCTGTGTTCTGCTGGCCACCGGAACGACCAAGGCCGACATCCTCGCCAAGGCCATCGAAGGCCCGATCACCGCCATGGTGTCCGCCTCCGCCCTGCAATTACACCCGCACTGCACCATTGTGGTTGACGAGGAAGCCGCCGCACGGTTCGAAGGCAAGGACTATTATCGCTTTATTTTCCAAAACGAACCGGAGTGGACCGAATTCCAGTGAGGGGGGCACAGGCACAGGCCAATTCCGGCCAATTCCAGCTTGTCTTGTCATCAGGGCTGTGTCATTCTTCCCCACGAACGCCGCGTGAGGGCACGCGGCCTTCCATGAATAACCGAAATTGTAGGCCCGGTGCCCTCACCGGGCGCGGACTGGCCGAGAATGACGCAGCCCTGGTCTTGTCATGGGTTATGTTTATACTGTGCTTTATTTTTCGTAAATTGCATTAATCAACCACCGGGGAATTGCCCCGCCATAAGGAAAAGACAATGGCCACCAAAATACCGTTAGTAGAATTCAAACGCCGCCAGTCGGAAGCCCAGCGCCTGATGAAGGCCCGCGGCTTGGACGGACTGCTGGTCCACAGCGATGAGGCTGAGTTCGCCAACGTCCGTTACTTCTCGGATTACTGGCCTATTTTCGAAAGCGCGGGCGTGTTCATCCCCGCTGAAGGCGCGCCCACCCTGCTCATCGGACCGGAAAGCGCAACTTTTGCCCGCGACCACAGCGTGATTCCCGCCATCAAAAAAATCCTGTACTACCGCGAATCCGCCGAGCCGGATTACCCGAGCATCCCGCTGGACAGTTTCAAGGAAATTTTCGCTTCCGCCAATGGCGGCCGCGGCGTTAACAAACTGGGCATTGGCGGCTACACCGCCATGTCCGTCAGCGTTTTCGACGCCGTGCGCGCGGCCCTGCCGGCCGCGGAAATCGTCAAGGCCGACGATCTGATTTACCAGTTGCGCATGATCAAGAGCAAGCCGGAGATCGCCATGCTGCGGGAAGCCTTCCGGGTTTCGGAACTGGCCATGGATGCGGTGCTGAAGCGCATCAAGCCGGGTATGACCGAACTCCAGGTGGTGGGTATCGCCCAGGAAGCGTTTTACCGGCACGGCGCGGAATACGAGGCCCACCCGACCTACGTGCTGGCGGGGGTCAACAGCTCGCACGCCATCGGGCGGCCCGGCCACCGGGTGATCAAGAAGGGCGACCTTGTTCAGCTCAACATCGGCGCGCGCGTGGGCGGTTATTCGCCCAGCGTGGGACTGCCCATCTGCATGGGCAAGATGCCGGCCAAGATGCGCGACCTGGTTTCCTTCGGCTTGGAAGCGCATTTGAAGACCATGGAGTGGATGAAAGCCGGCGTGCCGGCCGGCCAGGTGGCCACGAACTTTTTCGACTATGTCAAGGCTCGCGGCTATGGCGAGTACGCCTTGTACGGCCCATGCCACGGGCTGGGCATGCACGAAGTGGAACGGCCCTGGATGGAAACCACCTCCACGTATCCCCTGCGCGAAAACATGACCTTCCAGGTGGACACTTTCCTGTATGGCCGGCAATACGGCCTGCGTTGGGAAACCGGCGTCCGCATCACCGCAAAAGGCGTCGAGGAATTCTCCAAGCGCTTTCGCAAGATCGTTGAAATCAAGTAAACTTAAGGCAATTCCCATGAATCCTCGCGTCGTTTTTGGATTCGATATGGAAACGGATATCGGAAGCTGGACCCCCTTTTACGAGGGGCTCGTCCACGGCACGCCGCGCATCCTGGATGTCCTCGCCAAGCACGATATTACCGCCACGTTCTTCTTCACGGGGGACTCCGCCCGAGCGTATCCCCGGATTGTCAAACAGGTGGACCGCGCCGGTCACGAGGTGGGCTGCCACACGCTCTACCATGAAACCATCGGCGACGAGTTATTTTCCATTCCCGGCATCAAGCCCATGTTACCGGAGGAGTGTTATCACCGCATTAAGGTGGCCACGCAATGGGTTCGCCAGGCATTGGGCAAGAAGATCGTGTCTTTCCGCGCGCCGCGCCTGTGGGGCAGCACCGGCATGGTCAACGCCCTGGAAGACCTGGGGTTTCTGGCCGATGCCTCCTACCCGCTCTACTTTTACGAGAAGCGGCTGGTCCCCTACCATCCCAACCGCAAGGACTGGACCCGGGAAGGCCGCATGCGGATCGTCGAAATTCCTAATTTCGCCGACATGACCATTGCCAGCAAGGACCCTTACGGACGGGACCGCGACCAATGGCCGCTCTTCCGCACCGAAGGCGCCGAGGCCATCATGGCGCACATCGATGCCATGCTCCGGTTCTACGCGCGCAAGCGCCTGCCGGCGGTCTTGTGTTTTTATTTCCATCCATGGGAATTTTACGAAATGCCGCAGGGTTTGATTCACTTCGGGGAAGGTTCCGTGCGCCCGGATCCGTTTATTGTAAAGAACTGCGGGAAAGTCGCGGCGAAGGAACTCGACCGTTTGGTGGCGCGGTTGAAGGAACGCGGGGCCGATTTTCTATCGTCCCACGCGCTGGCCCGGCAGTTTTAAACCGCAGGTGCATGTATTCGATTAGGCCGCCAAAGGAAGGCGGCAATAAAAACACTGGTTTCATGTAGCCGCGGCGGTGACGCCGTGGCTGCCGGAGAAATCCACGCCCTCACGGGCGCAGCTACCCGGATTTAATTCTAAGGAAACATCCATGACTATCCATTGCCAATACCGGTGGATACCCTTCGCATTGGGTATCGTCCTTGCGCTTTCGAGCCGGCCGGCGCTGGCCGAAAGCCCCCACTCCCTGAGCGTGGGCGGCCGCTATCACACGGAAAACACCGTCTTCACCGACCTGCCTTACGGTAACGCCGACATCTCCTACGCGCTGGCCTATACCTTTGCCGAAAAGTATGTCGCCATCAAGCTGGGCGCGGATTTCGCGCCCGATGTCTCCGGCGACCGGGATGCGCCCCACACAAATAAAACCGATTACGTCATCTCGCCCCAAGTGAACTTAATCGTCAAGGACCGGATATTCCGCGGTGGCGTCGGCCTGTTGACCAGCTACATCCGCGACAACCAGGGCGAAGGCGATTGGCTGGACCCTTACTGGCAATTGATGCTGGGACTTGCCATCCCGCTGGGCGCGCATTTCTCGGTGGAAGGCAATGTATATTACGTCCTGCAAAACTGGGATAAAATCGCCAATTTCCGGCCGAAAGACATCGAGTACGGCCTCTGGGTGAATTATAACTTTTAGCAAATTGGAAATTCTGCATTCTGCATTCTTAATTCTGAATTTTTATGACTGAGCCCCTATTCCAGATCGGCGCCGAAGGCGTGGATGCCGAGCGCATCATGGCTGAGATCCAGGCCGCCGTGGCCCGCAAAATGGAGCGCGGCGTCTACCGCGATGCGCGCATCGCCCAGGCCGAGCGAACCAACTTGGCCAATCTGCAGGACGATGAGGTGTTCTTGCGGTATTACCTGGACTGCCTGCGCAGCGCGGTCTTTATCGACATCAACGATTTCGAAATCCGCGAACGGCGCCGGTTGGGCGCCGGGATGCTGGTGGGCCTTAAAAAGTTCCTCTGGAAACTGCTGAAGTTTTATACTTATCGCCTCTGGTCCCAGCAGAATCAGGTCAACGGCCTGCTGGTCACGGCCATTGAAGGCCTGGACGAAAAATACCGCAACCGCCTCCGCGACCTCGAACGCCGCCTGGCGGCCCTCGAAGAGGAAAAGACAAAATCCAGAATTCCTGATACCGGCAGAAAATAATTTGACGCATTTTCCTCGATTTCATGGAGGGCGACGGGCTCCGTCGCCGCAACCCCGGCGGTCGTAGCCGACCGCCCTCCATAGAACCGCAAAGGATCGAAACTTTTCTATGCATCATGTCACGCCAGCCCACGAACGCATAGCCTTCGTCTGCCCGCGTTTTGCCGAAGGCGCCACGGTTGGCGGCGCAGAAACACTCCTGAAAGCGCTGGCCCAGCAGGCCGTCGCCGCCGGACACCGTGTCACCTTCCTGGCCACCTGCGCCCAAAACCATTTCACCTGGGCCAATGAGCTCCCGCCCGGTCCGCGCCGGGTCGGCGCCCTGGATGTTATTTTTTTTTCCGTGGATGCCGGCCGCGACACGCAATCGTTCCTGCGCATCCAGGACGCCATCAGCTGCCGGAGCCATTTCACGGAGGCCGATGAGCAAATCTGGCTGAAGAACAGCGTCAACAGCCGCGCCCTGTGCGAATATTTGCGGGTCCATGGCGGCGAATTCGACCGGATCGTGATGGGGCCTTATTTATTCGGGCTCGTGTATTTCGCCAGCCGCCTGTTTCCCGCCAAAACGCTCCTGGTGCCCTGCCTGCACGATGAAGGCTTCGCCTATACCCGCGCCTTCCGCGAGATGTTCCGGAGCGTCGCCGGCTGTATGTTTAATTCCGAGCCGGAATGCGCGCTGGCCCGCCGGCTGTACGATCTGCCGGAAGCCTCCTGTACGGTCGTGGGCATGGGCCTCACTCCGTTCGAGGCCTCACCCGACACCTTCGCCCGCAGCCACGGCCTCACAACGCCTTACGTAATCTATGCCGGGAGGCGCGAAGATGGCAAAGGCACCCCGCTCTTGTTGGATTATATGACGCTCTTCCGCCGGCGCACGGGGAAGGACATCAAGCTGGTAATGGCCGGCACGGGGGAGATCACACCGCCCGCCGAGTTGCGGCCGCACTTGCTGGATGTCGGGTTTCTCCCGGAAGAAGAAAAACACGCGGCTTTGGCGGGCGCGGTGGCATTCTGCCATCCATCCCTAAACGAAAGCTTTGGAATTGTCATCCTGGAATCCTGGCTGGCCCGCACGCCCGTGCTGGTACACGCCCGCTGTCTGGTCAACCGGGATCATTGCCGGAAAAGCAATGGAGGCCTGTGGTTCCTGGTGTATCCGGAGTTCGAGGAAGAGCTGCTCGCGCTCCTTCAGCAGGAAAATTTGCGCCGTTCCATGGGCGCGGCCGGCCGGGCCTATGTTCTGCGCGAATACGCCTGGAGCGCCATCAACCGTAAATTTCAAGACGCCCTGCGTCAGTTTGCCGCCCGCCGAACATGACAACTAACCAGGAGCCAGAATTCAGGAGTCAGAATCCAGAATGAGAAAAAACATGTTTGCCCGCCCACCCAAGCCGGGCCAACCATTGCTTTGCGTTCTTTATTCTGTATTCTGTCTTCTGGCTACTGACTCCTTTTAATCAGCTGCCGAACATGAAGGCTATCCATCAATTTGTGGCCGGGTTCACCGCCGGCGACGCCATCAGCAACGAGGCGCTGACCCTGCGCGCACTGTTCCGCCGCTGGGGCCATGCCGCCGAGATTTTCTGCGAACCGAGCCGTACGGGCCCGGCCTTGCGCAAGGAGGCCCGGGATACTGCGCAAGCATCCGAAGTCGTGGGACCGGATGACATCGTGCTCCTGCACCTCTCGATCGGATCGGCCGCGAACGATCTCTTTGCGGGCCTGGCCTGCCGTAAAGCCCTGCGTTATCACAATATCACCCCCGCGCATTTTTTCCGTGGTCTGCAGGAAGAACTCGCGCGCGATCTGGCCTGGGGCCGGGACCAGGCCCGCACCCTGGCAAAAACGGCCGCCGTCAACATGGCCGACAGCCAATTCAATGCCAGGGAACTGATTGCCCTGGGATACCCGGCCGTGCATGTTATGCCGCTCGTGCTGGATTTTGACGCAATCGGCGCGCGCGCGGACCGCCGGATATTGCGCGCTCTCGAGGACGGCCGGATCAACATTCTTTTCGTAGGACGCTGTGCGCCGAACAAGCGCATCGAGGATGCGCTCTGCGCGTTCAGCTATTTTCAGAAAACCGTGGAACCGAACTCGCGCTTCATTCATGTGGGTTCATTCGCGGGCCTGGAACGTTACCAGGCCCTGTTGAACGTTTATGCCCGCAATCTTCACCTCGACCAGGCGGTCTTTGCCGGCGCGGTGCCGCAGGGCGAGTTGTCCGCCTATTACGAAGGCGCCCACCTGTTTTTGTGCATGAGCGAGCATGAGGGCTTCTGCATCCCGCTTATCGAAAGCATGGCCCACAACCTGCCGATCCTGGCCTACGCCGCCGGCGCAGTGCCGGAGACGCTCGATGGCGCCGGAGTCCTGGTACGGGAAAAACAATGGGGTCCCATCGCCGAAATGATGGGTCAACTCACAAGCCGCGGGATGTTCCGGGAAGCCGTGGTGCGCGGCCAGCAACAGCGCCTGAAACGCTATCAGGAACGCGATCTGGAAGCCGAACTGAAGGCCTGTCTTGCGCCGCTCCTAAGAAATGCAGAATGAAGAAGGCAGAATGCAGAAAGTAGAATGCAGAAATCAGAAGTCAGCCCTCAGCCCTCAGCCTACAGTCTACAGCCTACAGTCTGCTTCCGTCTCCGGTGCGCCTCAGGCCATCGGCTGGGTGTCGGCGGCGGACGGATCTTCCATGGTCTTCAAAATCTCGTCCATCCGATCCATCGCCGTTCGGATCGCGGCCATTTCCTGCCGAAGCGATTGAAGGCTTTGAGAGACGATGGCATAGCGCTTTTCCAGAAATCGGCGCCGGAACTGCAATTCGTCGTTTTCCAATTTGAGTGTATTGATCTGCTCGCGCGCATCGGCCAGCACGTCGGAAATCTCGGGGAGTTCGTGTTCCACCGCATGCTCGTCGGCCGCCGCTGTGGCCGCGTTCGGCTCGACCGCAGGATTGGCAACTTCCACATTACCGGGTATCGGCACCTGTTGCTCGGCGCCGCAGTCGGGGCAGGTGATCGCAAGCCCCGCGCCCAAGGCATTGATCACCAGGCTCTTGCCGCAAACCCCGCACTCGAAGACAATGTCTTTTGCGGGCAACGATTCGTTATTTGTATCATCGTTCGCCATGGCCATATCTCCAATTGATATTATCATCGCTTGCCTGGAAAAATGCAATGACTAAATGCGAAAAAAAGATTGACGCCGACAAGAAAACCGCTATACAGGAAATCTTCACGGCGCAACGCGCGGCAAGCGCATCATGTTCCGAATCTTAATCAAGGAGAGGTAATCATGATTGTCAACACCAGGGAATTGTTCAAACACGCCTACGGCAAATACGCCGTCGGCGCCTACAATATCAACAATCTGGAGCAGATCATGGGCCTTTTCCGGGGCAACCTGCAAAGCCAGGCCCCGTTCATGATCCAGATTTCCAAGGGCGCCCGGTCCTACGCCGACAAACGCATGCTGGAAGCCATGATTCGCGCGGCGGACCAGATCTTTCCGGACGCCATTTTCGCCGTGCACCTTGACCATGGTGACGAGGAAGCCTGCCTGGACTGCATCCAAAGCGGGTTTTACAGCTCCGTCATGATTGACGCCAGCATGAAGTCCTATGAAGAAAATATTGCCATTACCCGGCGCGTGGTCGAGGCCGCCCACAAGAACAATATCGTGGTCGAGGCGGAGCTGGGCCAGCTGGGCGGCGTCGAGGAGCATATCTCCGTTTCCGAAGACCAGGTCCACTTGACCGATCCGGAGCAAGCCGCGGACTTCGTCAAACGCTCCGGGTGCGACAGCCTGGCCTGCGCCATCGGCACGAGCCACGGCGCCTACAAGTTTGCCGGCTCGCAGGGCCTGCATTTCGAGATCATCGCGGCCATCCAGAAACTCCTGCCGGGGTTTCCGCTCGTGATGCATGGCTCCAGTTCCGTGCCCAAGGACGAAGTGGACCGGATCAATGCCGCCGGCGGGCAATTGAAAGGCGCCAAGGGCGTGGACGCCAGCCAGTTCCTTAAGGCCGCCAAACTGGGCGTAACCAAGGTGAATATTGACACCGATGGCCGCTTGGTCTGGTGCCGCGTGCACCGCGAATATTTTAAAGAACACCCGGATAATTTCGATCTGCGTCCTCCCGGCAAAGTGTTCATGGTTGAATTCGCCAACTACATCGCCGAAAAGAACCGCTACCTGGGCAGCGCCGGCCAGCTGGAAGCCGTCCGCAAGGTGCTGAAAAAATAGATGCTCGGCGTTCTTGGTTCTTCGTTCGTCGTTCGTGAGCTATCCAGAAAATAGCCGACGTAAAGTCGGCTCTACATATCCTCTTTTTCTATGTAGAGCCGGTTTTATACCGGCTATGCGACATTATCTTTTTCTATGTAGAGCCGGTTTTATACCGGCTATGCGACAATGGGGAAACGGCTAAGCCCTCATAGTGACTATTCAGCAAATCACCGGTTTTAACTGTCCGAACCAGGAATGTCATACCAATGCACCCCGCCGACCTGCTTGGCCAATCGTTTGCCTGCGAATGCGGCAAAACGCACTCGATCCCCATTCACGCCGTCGTTTATTGCGCAACCGCCATCCGGCAGTTGCCCGCCATGTTGGATCGGCATCTCGCCGGCCAACGGATCAATCTTGTGGCCGACGAGCGGACCTATCCCCTGATCGGCCGTGAATGCGAGACCATTCTGAATCAGGCCGGCCGGATCGTTCGGGTCTTTATCGTGCCGGACGCTCCGCATGGCAGCCCCGTCTGCGACGATATCACCAAGGATGCCCTGTGTTCCCGATTGTCGCCCTGCGACGGTTTCCTGGCTGTCGGCAGCGGCACGATCAGCGACCTGGTCAAATGGATCGCCACGTTGCCAGGCAAGTGGCGGGCCACGTCGCCGGGCAAGTGGCAGGCCTGCGACGCAAAACTTCCCTACGCCATGGTCGCCACCGCGGCCTCCATGAACGGCTATGCCTCGAACAACATCGCACCGTCCATCCGCGGCGTAAAGCGCGTGCTCGACGGGACAGTGCCGCGGGTCATTGTGGCGGATCCCTCCGTGATTCAGCAGGCTCCCTACGAGTTGACCGCCGCCGGTTTCGGCGATGTCCTGGCCAAGCCGGTCAGCATGACCGACTGGAAACTCAACCAATTACTGTTCGAGGAGTATTACTGCGCAACTTGCGCACAACTGATTCGCACGCTGGAGCCGGCTTATATGACGCATCCGGAAGCAATCCGCGCGCGGGAGCCCCATGCGATCGAGGCGCTTTTCCAAGCCCTGATTTATTCCGGGGTTTCCATGACCATGGCCGGCACGTCCTTCCCGGCCTCCGGCGGCGAGCACATGATTTCCCACGTCCTGGACATGACCGCCGCCATTCACGGTGTGCCGCACGACTATCATGGCCGCCAAGTGGGCTTGGGCACGATTTTTGCCTGCGCGCTGTACGAGCGCGTCCTGGCGCTCGATGCGCCGCGTTTTCAACTCCGCGCCGAACCCACCGATGAGGCCTACTGGCAATCGTTGACCGCCATCGTGGAGGAAGAGCATGCGCTTAAACGCCGCAAAGCGGAACGCGCCGTAAAACGCTTGTGCGCGGAGCCGGACCTGTGGGATAGTTTACGCACCGAGCTGAAGCCGATGACGCGGAAGGCTTCGGCCATCAAGCAGTGTTTGCGCGCGGCGGGCGCCGCCCATCGCCTTGAGGATATCGGCTGTACCCGCGAACGGTTCCTGGCCGCCGCACACCACGCCCACCAGATGCGCGCGCGCTATACGATTATAGATTTGGCCCGCGCCGTCGGCGTACTGCCGGCGGCCGCCGGGGAAATTGTAGAGGAATATCTGATTCGCTGATTTTTTGTGTCACCTCATCAGGAGAATAGATTATGCCTACGCATACGTTAGGAAACGCCGTCGTGTTTAGCGAAGAAAAAGGACTCGTCGGGTTGGATCGTCTGTTTGGCATGCCTTGCGCGGGCAACGAGGCGCCCGTCCGCGCGCAAGGCCCGGCCCTGATCGCCACCAGCCTGGGACGTCATGAAGCCGGCGGGCTGAAGCTCATGGAACATCAAATCGTCAAAGACAACGCCCGCCTGATATGGCAGACCGACCAGGGCGCCCTGCGCCTGGAAAGCAACTGGCAACTCTCAGCCGCAACCGGTGTTCTCAGTCGTAAAGATCGGCTAACCAATACGAGCAAATCGCCGGTAACAATTTACCGCTGCCTGCCGCGGTTTACCCTGGCGCCCGGCAAATACGAGGCGTATGCCCAGCAAAGCCGCTGGATCAACGAAAGCCAGGGCGCATGGATTCCACTGCATACGGGTAGCCTTACGCTGAGTTGTGAGTGGGGACGTAATACCCAGAATGGCACGCCGTATGCCTGCCTGCGCGAAGTCGGCGGCGACCGTGGCGTGGTGTTGCATGTGATCCCGCATGGCAACTGGGTCATCCGCTTCAGCACGCGCATGCCGAGCAATCCATGGCCCTTTGTCGTCGTGGAATTGGGCCTTGCGGACGAGGATTTGCACCTCGTCCTGGCGCCGGGCGAATCGTTTGATCTTCCGGAAATTCTGATCCAGGACCTGCCCGATGGCGAACCACGGTCGGCGGCAACGGCCCTGCACCGGTATATCAATGCCCGCCTGAGAGCGCCGGCCCTGCCGGAGATCCCGATCATTTATAACACCTGGTTTGACCACATGAGCACCCTCGATGTATCGCGCCTGCGCGATCAACTTAAAGCTGCCCGCGAAATCGGATGTGAGGTCTTTGTGGTAGATGCCGGGTGGTTTGGCCCTGGTGATGCCAATTGGGGCATGGTAGGCGACTGGCGCGAAAAAACGGATTGCGCCTTTCACGGCCACATGAAAAATTTTGCCGATGAAGTCCGCGCGGCGGGACTCGGATTCGGCCTGTGGATGGAGCCGGAGCGGGTGGTGGCCAAGGCGCCGATCCGCCTTCAGCACCCCGAATGGTTCTTCCCCGGCGAACCCCGCTTTAACCTGGACATCCCGGCGGCCCGCGATTACCTGGGCAAGGAAATTGCGCGCCTGATCGAAACCTATGACTTGGCATGGATTAAGCTGGATTACAATGTCTCGCTCGGCTACGACGGTAGTGGCGCGGAGCTGTCAGGGTATTACGATGTGTGGTACCGGATGATGGATGATCTGCGCCGGAATCATCCACGCACAGTGTTTGAAAATTGTTCCAGTGGCGCCTTGCGCACGGATATTTCCTCCCTGTTCCATTACGATTGCCACTTTCTCTCTGACTCCGCCAACCCCCTGGATGTGATCCGCATTGGGGAGGGGTCGCTCTTGCGTCTGCCGCCGGGCCGTATTCTGCGCTGGGCCACCCTGCGCGGCATTGGCAAGACCGTACCCGACCTCGGGAAACGAACGGAGGAATCGATCGAACGCCTGATTGTGCCCGGCGGCGTCAGCGGCGCTACTTGGCAAAGCGTGGAATCGGCCGATGTGGATTTTATCCTGGGCGCTGCTATGCCCGGTATCCTGGGATTCAGCGGCGATCTGTTGAGCGTGCCCGCCGCGGCGCGGGAACGAATCCGCTGGTACGTCCAGTTTTCCAAGCAGTGGCGCGGGTTCATGCGCACGGCGGTGGCGCACCTGCTGACACCGCCCCGGCTCATGACGGACCGCGCCGGTTGGACGGCCTTCCAATTACAGTCGCCGGAGACGACGACCAGCCTGGTATTTACGTATCACCTACCCAATGACGGCAGTGCCCGCCGCTGTTTTCGCCTGCACGGGTTGCATCCCGACATACGGCATACAGTTCGGAAGGTCAGCCCTGATGGCACGGCGGAAACCATCGCGTCCGGTGAAGAGCTGATGCACAACGGCGTCGAGGTGGTGGATCCCTATCAACAGCACGCCCGCTGGCAGAGCCATATCCTGATCATTGAGCCCATGAAGTGAACGTGGTCTGGTGGCTGGCGTCTGTTGTCCGGCATCCGGTGTCCGCCTTCGCCGCGTCATTTCAGGCATCGCGATAAACCTCGTCATGGGTACCAATATCCAGAAGCGTGATTTCACCGTTCGCAAGCCGGAGGATGAGCACAATGCGGTATTCGTAGGTCAGCCGCGCGGCATGCTTGCCCTGGTGGCGGCCATGCAGAGGATGCAGGCGCAGACGCGGCGCGAAGGGGTTCGTCTCGATCTGGCGAATGACGTCATTCACGAGTCCGGCCAGGTCGGGATGACGGCGCACAAACTTCCTGGCTGTTCGCAGAAAGGTCTCGGTCCAGACAAGCGTGAAGGGTCCTTTGGGATTGCCCACTTCACGCTCCCTTGTGGATATCCCGGATCAACTGCGCGGCAGTTCCCCGTCGGACACGGCCGGCCTTAAAGTCCGCCTCGGAAGCCGTCAAGCGGGCTTCCGCGAGGTCACCCAGCATGGTTTCGTAGTCGGCATCCGTCATGATGACGTATTTGGGACGGTTGCTCTTCACGATCCGGACAGGTCCCTGCGCCACCAAGCTATCCACGGCGGCAATGCCTCGTCTCTTAATCTCTTGCGCAGCGACAGCATTCATATAAGTACTCCTTTTAATACCGTTTTCAGCACAAACATACCCCTTTCCCATCCGCCCGTAAAGCAGTAATAGTTTAGCGCATTTAAGCGGAATGATCATATCGTATCCTGCACCCCCTTACTTCCATATTATATCCGTTTGTGCGGCCGTCAGCACAGATGATAGGCTCTATTTAGGAAGGTCTGGTCTTTTGAGCCAAATTATTTGTTTTTTGGTATGGTATGCGCGAGGGTGTGAGAAACAAAAGTGATATATCGCGCCGGGTTTGCGGGAGCAATGGCGTCCGCGATAGCGACTTGTCCGCCGTAGCTTCTTAGCGAAGGCGGATGCCACTGTGGCTCGAATTCGGTTGCCCGCGTAAGCGGGATTCGGGAAAGCAAGGCAAGCTTGGGACGAATACGGGGGCGCTACGCGAAGCATCGGACTCGTGTCCATGCAAGCGGAGCAAACCCGTAGGTGGCCCAAGATCGCCGCCACCTTTCCCGAACCGGATTCGAGACACATTGACCGAGAACAGGAATACTTCGCGCACATCATCCAGAAGGGACGCTTCACATCATAGAGAGCGCGTCAACGTCCACGGCAATCCGCACGCCGGATGGACAGCGCAACGCCTTCAGCGCTTCCTTGAGAGGCACGGTCATGGCCTTGACCGAAGTCGAACGCATGATGATCTGAAACCGATAATGGCCCTTGGCGCGGCTCAAGGGCGCCGGAATGGGCCCGGCCAGGATAACCGCTTTGGGCAATGCCGGCGCCAGCCGCGCGGCAAGCGCCTGCGCGGTGCGCTCCACGGCATCCACGCGCAGGCTTTCCAACGTGATGCATATAAGATGCGCAAACGGCGGATACAGCAGTTCCTGGCGCGACTCCAGTTCCTGGTCGCAAAAACCCTGGTAATCCAACCGGCGCGCGGCCTGGATGGCCGGATTGAACGGCGCAAAGGTTTGCACAATCACTTCGCCCGGCACATCGCCGCGCCCGGCGCGCCCGGCCACCTGGAGCAACAACTGGAACGTTCGTTCCGCCGCGCGGAAGTCCGGCATGTGCAGGCTTAAGTCCGCGCAAATCACGCCCACCAGCGTGACACCCGGAAAATGCAGGCCCTTGGCGATCATTTGCGTGCCGATCAGGACATCGATCTTGCCGGCTTTGAAATCGCCCAGGATGCGGCCGTAAGCATGCTTGTGGGTGGTGGTATCGGCATCCATGCGCTCGATCCGCGCCTTGGGAAACAGCGTGCGCATGATGGCCTCGACACGCTGGGTGCCGATGCCGCTGAACTTGAGCGTGGGCAAGCCGCAGGTTGGACAGCGTTCGGGTGGGCGTTGCACCCGTCCGCAAATGTGACAGCGGATTTCGTTACAGCCCTTATGATAGGTCATTTTCACGGAGCATTGGGTACAGACCGCCACATAGCCGCACGCCGGGCACAACACCGACGTGGAAAACCCCCGGCGGTTTAAAAAGAGCATGGTCTGTTCGGCCTGGTCGAGCCGCTGGCGGATGGCTTCCACCAAGTCGCGGGAAAAAACGTCCATCCGCCCGGACTGTTCCGCCTCCACGCGCATATCCACAATCCGTATGCGCGGCATCTGGCGGTGGTCCACGCGGTGCGTGAGCTCGGCGAGCGCGTATTTTTCGTTGCGCACGTTGCAAAAGGACTCCAGCGCCGGCGAGGCCGACCCCAGCAGGACGGCGCACGGCTCCAGGTGCCCGCGCATGACAGCCACATCGCGCGCGTTGTAGCGCGGCGCCTCGGCCTGTTTGTAACTGGGCTCGTGCTCCTCATCCACCACAATCAGGCCCAGGCGTTCCACCGGCGCAAAAAGCGCCGACCGTGCGCCAACCACGATCCGCGCCTTGCCTTCATAGATGCGATACCACTCGTCGTGCCGCTCGCCGTCCGATAAATGACTGTGCAACACGGCAATGGTCCCGCCAAACCGACTGCGGAACCGCTCCACTGTCTGCGGGGTAAGCGATATTTCGGGCACCAGCACGATGGCCCCGCGGCCCTGGTCGAGCCCGTAGCGGATGGCCTGCAGATAGACCTCCGTTTTGCCCGAGCCGGTCACACCATGCAGGAGCACCACGGAGGGCTTGAGCGTATCCATGGATTGCTTGACCAGGCTCAGCGCCGCGGCCTGCTCAGGGAAAAGCGCAAGGGGCTCGGTCGGCAGAATCACTTGGTCGGCCAGCGGATCGCGCGCAATGGCCTCAGCGGCGATGGTTACCAAGCCTTTTAAGGACAAGGTTTTAATCACACCCGCACCCGTGCCGGCGGCGCGTGCGAGCGCACTCATTGGCATTGTCTTGTTGCGCAGAAGTACCTCGAGCACCTCGGCCTGCTTGGGAAACTTTATGCGTAATTCCTTGATAACAGAAGTCGCATGTGTCCGATCGGTCGGAGTAACGCAGAATTGCTCGCGGAAGCCGGCGCCCTTGCGCCGGACAGCGCAGGGCAAGACGGTGCGAATGGCCTGCTCGATGGTGGCGGCATAATAATCCGCAATCCAGCGCGCCAGTTTCAACATTGTCTCGTTAATGAGCGGCTTGGGACTGATGAGCGCGGCGATTGCCTTCAGATCGTGCCGATCGGAGTGATCGGCGAAGCCAACCACATAGCCGCGGGCCGTGGAATGACCGAACGGCACATGCACGCGCGAGCCTAAGCGCACGGTCGCGCCGAGCGCCTCGGGCACCTGGTAATCGAATTCGCGGTCCAGGGCGATTTCAACCACAACTTTTGCAATCTTGGGCATGGATAAAAAGCATCTATTGCCATCCGCCAGTTGCCGGGCACAACAAAATCATGAAGTAGTTAGTCGTCACGCATCACATCTTTTGGAAGGCCACGCTTTGTCGTGACCGTCTTTTCCGTGAGTTTTTGCACGAGGCTCGCAAATCATGCATATTCTGCTTCACTTCAAACCCGCCACAAAGGATGCAATGACGTCAAAAGCTGCACGTATGTCAGGATCAACCGAACATTCTTTCGCGAGTGCGGCAAATGGGCGTGTCCAGTCATCCGGCGGAGGCGGCAGGGAGACTGACATCTCGTGCGTCTTCCGCCGGGCGAAGATGGCGTGGATTGCGTTGCGGACCAGTTGGATATCGAGGCCAAGCCGGAACAGCAGGTACAGATCCACCAAGTCGCGCACACGTGTATTGGTGCCGCCAATTCTGGGCAATGTATAGGCATGCAGTTTCTCGGCAAATTGCTGTTCCTTGGAAATAGCCGGGAACGTGCGCGCGGCGATCCCCGCGAAACCGAGCCAGTCCCGCCCTTGCACATTTTCATGTGGTTCCAACATGGGGTCGCCGGTGGCGACATCAAGGTGAAATTTGGCGAAAACACGGCCGTCCATACGAGCCTCGACCGGATAACGGGCGCCGCCGTATGGCACACCGGCGAGGTCCTTGATGGGGCGGCCGATCGCAAAATCAAAGAAATCATCCATGTTCAAGGCAGCGGCAGTCTGCAGGAGTTTCAGAATCCGCTCCGGCAGACGTCCGACCCCGGGAATGGGCAGTCGTGCGCTGAGATCAATGTCGCGTGTCGTGCGGCTCTTCGCCAACCGCAATTCCATCGCATATCCGCCTTTCAGAATCCACGGAGCGGCGGGCTCGCAAAAGAGACGGCACAGGAGGCGGTCAAAGGCAACCTGCCGTCGTAGACGTTGAATATCAAACCTCTCGCGTCTGGCCAAGTCATTCAGGCGGGCTTCCAAAGCTTGGCGGAACGCTGTGGCGGTTGTGTAGATGGCACTCACGCACGGCCCCTGGCAAGCAGTTTGTTCAGCCTTTCGGTCAGCGGGTGTTTTTCCAGTTCCAGGCTTGTGATCAACCCGCGCTCAAGCGCCTGTTGCAGTGCCTGGCGCAGATAGTCACCCGAAACCGCCGCCTCCTTGAGAAGATCCGTAATCGTCCGCAGAGGGCGAGTAACACGATAGCCTGCGCGCGCTTCAATCTCACTCGGAGCGAGTCGTCCACGGTGCAGAACCAGCACGTCCGGTACCGGGGCATTGCGCCGGAATTCGGGTGGCACGATCATATACAGGCGCCGAGGCATCAAATCAGAGAGATCGAAAAGGGCCAGTGCGGTCTGGTGGGAATACACCCCTTGCGGTGATCCCTGACGGTTGCGGGACCATAGCGACCACATCACGTATTGCGCATCTTCTGCCACTGGGAACCGCGCCAGCCGGTAAATGCCGCGATACTCACGCTTCCATGTGCCGGAGCGCAGATGATAGACATGGTTGGAAGTGGGATAGCCGCACGTCACGGCCTGCCCAGAGGTAAAATACCCCTGTTGCGCCTCCACAATCGCATATAGTCTTTCGGTTTTGTCCCTCATAGCCGCACGCTCGACACGCACATATACTATACATTCTATAGCATTCGTGCAAGGCCTTTCACCACCGTGCCGCCTGCGAATCGTCCGGCAGAAAGTAGCGGCATTCCGCCAGCCTCCCAAAAATGAATGCGGAATATATCCCAATGAACGCAAGCGGACCGTGATAGAGCGACATTGCGAATAGTTCGCACCCATGCACCCCACGACTTGGAGCGCAATGACAGGGACAAATTCACTCGCCGATGATCTTGACCATCACCCGTTTGCGGCGGCCGCCGTCGAACTCGCCGTAAAAGATCTGTTCCCAGGGCCCAAAATCCAGTTTGCCCTCCGATAATGGCGACCACCACTTCCCGGCCCATGATCGTCCTTTTAAGATGGGCATCGGCATTATCTTCGGCGCCATTGTGGCGGTATTGGGAATGCGGTTTTTCCGGCGCCAGCTTTTCCAGCCACTTTTCCATGTCCGCGTGCAGGCCGCTTTCATCGTCGTTGATGAATACGCTGGCCGTGATATGCATGGCGTTCACCAGGACCAGGCCCTCGCGGACCCCGCTGGCCGCCAGGCAGCGCTCCACTTCCGGCGTGATATTGACAAACCCGCGCCGGGCCGGCACTTCCATCCAGAGTTCTTTCCGATAAGATTTCATATCCCGCCCTTTCTTCTTAAATAAACTCCATTTACAACGCATAATAGAATGGAAAGACGCCAATGGAAATAAAAAAGGAGGGAATGAGGTAACGCCGCAGCCATTTGCGTATGCCGAAATGGCGCGACACAAGGTCGCGCCCTGCCTGCCCATATCGCTGCGCGAAGTGCTGCGGCCGGGCGCACAGCATCGCCATTTCATTGCAGATTCCGCAGATGAAATGTCGGCGTGGTGCCTTTTTTCCAATCATCCCAGAGATACTCGTTTTCCCGTCCATCTGCAATGAGACGAAATGCATATCGAACCTGCTCCTCGTAGAACTCGCAGAAAGATCCGGTTTTATTCATCCCGCCGTGGGCTTCGTGGGCTTCGGCCGGACAGGGCGCTCCGCAGAAGTGCCGGATGGCACAGTGCCGACATGGCTCGATGTTCTCCACCAAGCGCCCCGTCACTTGTTTGAAGGCGCTCGTTGCAAGAATCCTATCCACCGGATCGCGGAACAGATTGCCGCCCGAGAAATGCTTAAGCCCGATGAATTCACTGCACGGAAAAACATCTCCGTTCGGCGCCAAAGCGAAAAAACATCTTCCGCCCCCGCATGGGGAAATATCGCACATCAATCGTCGGGCCGCCGGCGCAACAATGCTCAAGATAATGTTTGCGAAATTGGCCACCACGATCTTTCTGCCCGTCCGGCGATAAAGCTCGTTCGAACGCTCCAGCGCCGCCAGAAAGTACTTGGCGGCCGCATGGTCGGCCGGCCTGATTTTACGCGCCGGCGCCAACGTGCAGCGCACGATATTCAGCATACAGGCCGGCACTTTCATCGCATGCAGGAAATCAACCATGGGCGTCAGATGGCGCATGTTTTCCCGTGTCACGGTACAGATGACATTGTAACCGGGATATCCGGAGAGTTTTTCCATTGTCTCCTTGACTTTCGCGAAGACCCCCTTGCCATCCCAGCTTTTGCGGGTACGGTCCGCTATCCGCGGCTGATGGCCATCTAACGAAAGCCCGATGCCCACTTCATGGCTTGTCAGGAATTCGATTGCGCGATCGTCCAGCAATGTTCCATTGGTCTGAACGCCGAATCGAAAATCATCGGCATACCGCTCGATACCGGCAAATACGGCATCCCGGTTGAGCATCGGCTCGGCGCCATGGAATACGATTTGCGGGCGCGTACCGACCGGCAGGGCGGATCGGAAATACCGCTTGAGCAACGCCAGGGCGTGAAGCACTTGCTTGACCGGCATGTGCGCTCCATTCCTGCGCATGGCTGCAGGGATGTAACAGTAGCGGCAATTGAGGTTGCATTTTTCCGTGGGATTAAAATAGACCGCCGAGGGTTTCAGGCCGAAGCGCAAACCGTGCATTTCACGGACAAACTTCTTTTCCTCCCGCCGAAATGCCCGGATGAATGATGGCGACGCCAATGCACTGGCCAGCTTGTTTTTTGCGATCAGCGCCCAGAAAGCCGTATCGGCCTGGATCAAGGCCGTATAGGCAGGATGGCCGATATCCACCGGCGCAAAGGCGGGCCCATTGCCTGAATTAGCGTAGCGGCCCCGCGAGGGGGCCGCCACGTTTGTTTGGGAATTGCCGGCTGGACTCACTTCTTCGCTTTCTTGTCCATGAGAATGTAGTGCGACAGGCCCGTTCCCTGGGCTTTGCAGCTTCTCCGGTGCGCGATCACTTTGGTTTTCTTACTCATCGCTCGTCCCTCCTCCTTTGTTGTGTTGTTGCGGCATAATAGAGTTCTGCAAAATTATCGGGATTTCTGTAGCCGACGTCGCAGACGTCGGAACTTCCGGGGTCAACGACCCCGGCTACAATCAGAAATCATCTTTTCCGGCTATTTTGCAGAAGTTTAGTGTTGTTGCGGCATAAAAAAAAGGATTCCGGCAGCCTATACGGCTTACCGGAATCCTTTTCCATCAGATCCCAATTATTCAGGTGTTCAGCAGGTCTTCTGACTTTCGGATCATCCCAGGGTTGCGGCCTTCCCGCTTTGATGCCTCGCTCTTCAACAACAATCCGGCTCAAAACAGTGGCTGACTGACTTAATGCAACTCCCGGTCCCCGATTACAGCGGCGGGCCCGTCACGGATTTTCACCGTATTCCGATATGCTGATCCTTGTTTCTGCGCTTTTCCGGTAAACTACATAAAGGATGACCGGCGGTCAATATTTTTCCGCTGTTTTTTCAGCCATGCGTTTATTTCTTTCTTATCTTTTAAATCCGTATACAATGCCTTCAACCGTTGACAAAGCGAGGGAATCCCATGCCGCGAATTACCGATAAATTAAAACAAGGCCGCCGACTGTTGTCTGACGGCGCCTGGGGGACGTTTCTCCAGCGTAAAGGGCTTAAGCCGGGCGAATGTCCCGAAATGTGGTGCCTAACCCATCGCACCGATGTCCTCGATATTGCCCGAAGCTATGTGGCCGCCGGCGCCGACATGATTAAAACCAACAGTTTCGGCGGCTCGCGGCTCAAGCTTTCGGTTTACGGCCTGGGTGACCGCGTGGCGGAAGTCAATTGCTCCGCCGCCGCCATTTCGCGCGAAGCTGCCGGCCGGGAACGATCAGTGATCGCTTCGATGGGGCCCACCGGCAAGATGTTGCTGATGGAAGACATCACCGAACAGGAATTATACGCCGCGTTCAAGGAGCAGGCCCAGGCGCTGGAGGCCGGCGGCGCCGATGCGGCGCTGATCGAATCCATGTCGGCCCTGGATGAGACCTGCCTGGCCATCAAGGCCGTCCGGGAAAACACCCGGCTCGAAATCATCAGCACGCTCACCTTCGAACGCACGGCCAAAGGGGATTATCGGACCATGATGGGCGTCACACCCTCCGACATGGCCAAGGTTTGCCTGGAAGCCGGGGCCGACATCATTGGCGCCAATTGCGGACACGGATTTCTTCAAATGATTGAGGTCGTGAAAGAAATCCGCGCCGCGGCGCCGGAAGCCCCCATTCTTGTGCATGCCAATGCCGGCCTGCCGGTCAACCGTAACGGGGTGGACGTGTTCCCGGACACGCCTGCGATGATGGCCGATTTCGTGCCCGAGCTCCTGGCCGCCGGCGCTAACATTATCGGCGGCTGCTGCGGCACCACGCCCGAACATATTGCCGCCATCGCCTGCGCACTGCGCGGAGCCAAGTGTGGTGTCCCTAACGCTTCTTTACATTTGAATATGTCATCCCGAACGCAGTGAGGGATATCCAACTCGTTGGCTACGAAAGAGATTCCTCTCCCGATTCTCTGCGAGGTCGGGATCGGAATGACATGCTTTTCTAATGCTATAAAGTAATTTACGGAACACTACACTAGCACTGACCTGCACTGACGGAGGACTTGGATTAGCCCTGCGCTTTCGCCAGGACATCCGCGTATTTTGAACCTTCGCCCATTATGAAATAATAGCCATCTTTTTTGAGCAGATCGAGCAGGGTGACCAGCGTTTCCCGCAGTAATTTTGATTCCGGCGCCACAACGATAATCAGATATTTGTCGGCATTCGCCTTCGCTAATTGCCCGGGAATATCGGTGACTTTAAATTTCTTGCCGTCCATCACCATGGACTGATCGGCCCCGACGGTCATCTCGATCTTTTCCGCATATTGCGGTTCCCCCGCCTGGGCTTTTGGTTTGGCGGTTGTACACCCCGACGTGAATACCGCCATCAAAGCAGCGACTAAAAAGAGAGCCATTGCGTGATGCATAACCTGTCTCCTTTCTGTGTGTTTTACGGAAATACCGGATGCTTGAACATGCCTGTAGCTGCCGATGACCATTCACCACTCCACATGAATTACGCACGCCCACACGCATATTTTGCATTGTCTGCAGTGCTGTGTCAATATTATTTCAGGATTATGTTTTCAGCGCCGTTATCAGAAGCATCGGCCCCACAAAAAAGGCTTTGCCGATGAAATATAATCCGATACCGGTGGATACGGCGTCATTACCAAAATTGAGACCGGTCTTGCTGAGAATCCACACCCCACCCAAAAAGCAGAACACGAATGTCAGAAGCGCGCAAACGACGAACATCTTTCTCGTTTTGTCACTCATATTTCAGCTTCCTTTCCTTCTGGCTGGACCGTAGGCCTTGGATGCAATAGGCCGGGACATCCCGACGCCGGAAATAAGCCAGATTCGGGCTGGCGGCTTGATCAGCCGGGCGAGACGCCGCCGAGGGATGCCAGAGGTGCAGGGCTTTGGCTTCGAGGATCAGGGATCGGCCGCGCATGCCGGCCTTGTGCAGGCGCATGGCAAAATCATCGTCCTCAAGCCCCCAGCCAATGTAGGCCTCGTCAAACCCGTTGACCCGCTCAATGTCCTCGCGGAAGATGGAAAAATGACACCCCAGGATTTTGGGTTTATGGCGCTTGGCCAAGCCGAGGCGGCGCAACCATACATTGCGCTGAAATTGACGGTGCGCGCGGCGCAGGTGACGTCGGTCCGCATCCTCCCAGAGTATCTCCAATAGCCGGGGATGCATCGCCTGTTGGAGCGCCTCTTCGGTCTCCACCGCACCAACATAGGCCCGGTTGGCCGCCAAAAAACAGCCACGCCGCGCCAACCGCACGTGCGTCATGATTACATCCGGCATAAGCAGGATATCGCAGTCCAGGGATATGATATAATCGCCGGTGGCTTGACGCAAGGCGTTATTGCGCGCGGCAGCCAATCGGTAGCCGCGGTCCTCCTGCTGGATATAGCGGACGGGAAACGGCAAGTCTGGAAACGCGGCCTGCATTCGCTGAACATTTTCTGCGCTGGAGCCGTCATCCGAAACCACCACTTCATCCACGCGCTGGGTGCCCAGCGCCAGCGCCCGCAGACAGGCAATCAGCATGGCTGGGCGATTATAAACCGTGACAATGACGGTGGTTTTCATAATTCGCAATTACTCGAGTATCCAGAAGTCAGGAGTCAGAATTCAGAATGAGGAAAGCTGATATGGGCATTTCGTTCTGAATTCTGTATTCTGTCTTCTGACTACTGAGGTTTACAATTCCTGCAAAATAATATCCGTGGCATGCTCAGCGGCCTGAGGATCGCCCAGTGCTTGGCCAACATGGGCGAGACCGGCCAACATCGTTTCCCGCTCGGGGCCGTCGCGCAGGAGCGGCGCCAGCGCCGCGGCCATCGCTTCCGGGTGCGCCTTGTGTTGGATGAATTCCGGGCACAGGCATTTTCCTGCCACGATATTGACCATGCCCAGGTACGGCACACGGATCAGGAGCCGCCCCAAAAAATACGTGGCCCAGGCCACCCGGTAGACCACGAGCATGGGACAACGCATCAAAGCCGTTTCAATCGTGGCGGTTCCGGACGCCACCAACGCTGCGCGCGCCTGGCGCAAGACCTGCCGCGTCTGCCCAACCACCACGGATACGTGCCCAGGCCCATCGCCCAGCCGACCCATCACAGTGCGGACCCAGCCGGCCACTTCCTCCGACGGCGCAGCAATAATCCAGCCGGCGCCTGGAAATTGACGCTGCACACGCGCCGCCGCCGCCCACATCACCGGCAAAATACGATGTACTTCATGATAGCGGCTCCCGGGCAAAAGCGCAATACGCGGTTCGCCCTGCCAGGGTAATGACACCAGGGGTTCCGCGCGCGCAGCCGCCGCTTGCGCCACCAGCGGGTGGCCCACAAAATCCACGCGCAGGCCGCTATTCTTGAATACGTCCACTTCGAACGGAAAAATCGCCAGCAGGCGATCCACAACCCGCGCCATTCGCGGAATGCGGCCGCGGTTCCAAGCCCACACCTGCGGACAAATATAATAGAGCACCTTGAAGCCCAATGCATGCGCCCGGGCGGCAAACCGGAGATTGAAACCGGGATAGTCCACCAGCAGAATGGCATCCGGCCGGCGCTCCCGGGCCAGGGCCAGCATCTCGTTGAATACCCGGTTAAAAAAACGAAACCGGAGCAGGACTTCCGTCAGACCCAAAACCGCCATGTCGCGAACGTCATAATGGGTTTCCATGCCGGCCGCGCGCAGGTTTTCGCCGCCGATGCCGAAGCATTCGATATCGGGACGGCGCCGGCGAATCGCCCGCACCAGGGCGGCGGCATGCATGTCGCCCGAAATTTCCCCGGCAATGATCATGATGGATGGAGGCTTCATAAATAAAATGCGGAATGTAGAATGCAGAATGTAGAATGATCGGAAATACTGTTTTTTTCTATTTTCATGCTGTCGCTATTTTCCGAACTGCGTTTGCATCGTATGCCGGCCACCTTCACAATTCGGAATTCTGCATTCTGCATTCTGCATTTTACTTGTCGGCGCCTGACCCCGGATCTGGCGGCAGATGGCCGCGGCCAGCTTCAATGCCTCCGCCGCCTGTTCGCCGCTGACAACAGGCGCGCCGCGCGTGCGCACACATTCGACAAACGACGCCAGTTCGCGCAGGAGCGGTTCGCCCTTTTCGATCGGCACCTTGCTCCGCTCGATGCGCGCCTCGGTTTTGCGGTAGATCTCCCCGGCTTGCTTTTCGTAATCCAGCGAGATGTAGGCATCCGCCTGGAACACACGGATTTTACGCAAATGTTCCGGGCTGATCCGGCTGGTCGTCACGTTGGCCACGCAGCCGTTTTCGAACTCGAGGCGCACATTGGCAATATCCTCGCTGGGACTCAGGACCGGCACACCCACGGCGTGAAACTCGCGCACGGGCGAACGCACCAGGTGCAGGATGATTTCCAGGTCATGGATCATGAGGTCCAGCACCACGCTGACCTCCGTCCCGCGCGGCTTCTGGCCGAAACGCGGTGGAGGATAGGGTTGCAGGCGATGAGCCTCGATAAAACGCGGCCGCACCAGGATGCCTTCCAGAAATTTCAGGACGGGATTAAACCGCTCGACGTGACCCACCTGCAGGACGAGGTTTTTCTGCTGGGCGGCGGCTACCATGGCCTCGGCATCGACGGTGCGGACGGCAATCGGTTTCTCTACCAGCAGATGCACGCCGCGTTCGAGGAAGGGCGCAGCCGCTTCGAAATGTTTGTCCGCCGGCACCACGATGCTGGCCGCCTCAACCATCCCGGCCAACTCGGCCATGCTGGGAATAGCCCGCGTCCGGTAGCGCCGGGCAATTTCTTCGGCCCGCGCCTGGTTGATGTCATAAACCCCCACCAGTTCGGCCGCCGGCAGTTCCGAATAAATGCGGGCATGCCACTGCCCCAGACTGCCGACCCCCACCACACCGACGCGAATTTTCCGAGCGCTCATAGCAACCCCTCCAACAAAATTCCAGATTCCAAATTCCAAGGAAATTAAATCAAAACACCAAAAAACAAATGGCGAACATAAACGTCGGCACGGTATCGCGTCGCACCGTCTCATGCAGTTTGACTATAAACGCCTTTTTAGAAGCACATCAACCCTGCCATTGACGTCGGTTTTTCTATCAATTTTGGAAAAGCCGAAGGATCTATAAAAGGCAGGAAGGATGCCTTGGTGATCCATGCAATCGAGATATGCTTCAGCAACTCCTCTTGTCGTTAGGTAATCCAAGGCCTTCGTCATGCACAGGGCTCCTATTTTCTTGCCATGATAGTCCGAGGCTATAGCTAAAGTCGCTATAAAAGTGAAACTTTGCGCATCTATCTTCCAACCAGTGGAATGCTGAGGCAAAAGGCATACGGTCGCAATCATCCGTGAGGTATCAAACAATCCATATAGAGAACGGTTCGCTTGTCGCTTCTCTATGACGAATTTCGGAATAGGCACCGACCACTGATTTATACCTTTTGCAAGCAACCATTCGGTAGTATCAGATATGATACCATAGGCTTCTTCGCATTCGCTCTTTTCGAGCGGGCGAAATATGTGCGTTGTTTTCACTTTACCAAACTTCTAATTTGAACCGCTCCTGGTAATGATGGCGTTGAAAATAAGCATAAGTTCTTTGGCTTCCTGAATAAGAGCCAGCCGCGTCTTTCCCAATTGATCATGCGCGCCGCAATCGAGTAACCGAAGCCACAGACGGCTCTCCTTGGCTTCCTTTCGGCATATTTTGATGCGCAGAACAAAATCTTTTTTACTGAGCGCCTCGTTCGCTTCAATGTAATTGGCCGCAACGGAACCGGAGGAGCGGACAACCTGCCTAATATCTTCTTGATTACTCGCGGTTTTTGGCAATTGCGCGACAAATATGCGCACATTCTGAGCAAACAGAAAAGTGCGTTCGTCCAAAGGCATCGGTTTGTTATTTTCTTTCATATTACCTTGGGTTGCTTTTGAATTTGCGCCGATCTTGTTTGGTTTCCTTTTCTTACCTGGAATTTTAAATTTACTTGGAATTTGGAGTTTGGAATTTGGAATTTCTTTTATCTTCCACTTCCATCGCGATGAATGCCAAATTTTGTTTGTCGGCAGCTTCGATGATTTGTTCGCGTTCCAGCAAGATGGTCCGGCGGGCTTCCACGGCCAGCACCGCCGCCTTGATTTTCTTCAGCACCGCCAAGGTGCGCAGGCCGACCACGGGAATGTCGTAACGCATGTCGTGACCCTGCCGGGCGACTTTCACCACCACGGCGCCGGCGCCTCCCAGCTTGCCGGCGCGCAGCATGGTCTCGTCCGTGCCCTCGAAGGCTTCCACCGCCAGGATGACGCCTTCCTTGACCACGACGGTCTGCCCGATTTCCAGGGCGCTGGTGGCCTTGGCCGCTTGGAGCCCCAACTCGATATCCAAGCGCTCCCGTTCCGTCGGCGCGCGGCGGCTGAGCAGGCCCGGCGGCGGCATGGTGTCTTCCATAAACCGGTAGGCCGGCAGGAGCTCGACCCCGATAGCCTTGAGCTCATCCCCGATGGCGCCGAAAATGGTTTTGGCGTTGCGGTTCTTGAGCCGGGCCAGGATCGCCAGCGCACGGCGGTCAAGGCGGACATGAAAAAGATTCGCGGGCGCAATCTGGCCGGCCATAACCGCCTGGGTGATCCCATGCTTGCGCAACGCTTCCAGCATGGCCTCCAACTGACCGACGTGCAGCCACACGACGTGATCGGCCTCTTTTTCGATTACCGGATCGGTTTCCCCGCGGAACGCAACGGCCACCACCTGCCGCACGCCCTGTTTCCGGGCGCCTTCCGCCAGGAGCCGCGGATATGCGTCGCGCCCGGCAATAATTCCCAGTTTTTCCGGTATGGCCTGATTCATGATACTCCTTTATTCCCCGTGCACCCGATCGGCATTTCTTATCTTTTATACCCGCAAAGACCATAAAGAAGAAGAAAAATATCGTATCATATCACAGATTGTGACATGCTCCGACAGCAAGCCATTGAAGTCAACATCGCAATCATGCGGGTGAACTTGAAGGGGCCGGGCTATGAAGTCTATGCGAAATGAGATAGCGCTTGCCGCCAACTGGCCGAACCGGGCAATTGTGCAAGGGCCACTTGCACAAATTCCTTGGCTGCAGAATATCGCCCTGCCTGGCCATCAGCAGTTTGTCCAGCGTCTGGCCGACCAGTTTGGAGAGCGTTAAATTAAAAAACAGGTTCGGACCAATTTAAAGGGCTTGGATTATGATGTCTGATCATCATAAAATAGTGCAACGGTGCGTTGCACAAACACATTCCGGCAAGGAATCACACGTTGTTTGTTTCGCGTCCTTGGTTGCTGCCATTAGGGCGGTGCATGAGCGCATGGCCGCGCAGGCCAACAAGGCGGTCAACGTAAGCCTGACACTACGGAATTGGGTTACGGGCTGGTATATACGCGAATATGAACAAAATGGCGCCGACCGGGCGCAGTATGGCGAAGACCTGTTTGAACGGTTGAGCAACGAGTTGAAAAAGCGTGGAACGATTGAATACCACCCGCGAGAACTCCGGCGTTGTCGGGAGTTTTATTGCGCTTATCCGCGAATTCGGGGGACGCTGTCCCCTCAATTCGACCATGTGTTGCCTGTTGATATACGGAAATCACTGACTTCCAAATCCAATTTAGGCCTTCAGACTTCAATTCGGGGGACGGCGTCCCCCGAATTACATATTCCGATGGAACGTCTCATCACGTCGCTATCATTCAGTCACTTTGTAGAATTGATCCCCATCGAAGAGCCGCTCATCGAGTGCATTCGGGGGCAACTGGTGCGGATAAAAGAAAAGATGGCAATCATTCCATTTGAATTTTTTCGTATTCACTGAACAGGCTACATCCTTCCCGTAAGAAAGAACGTAAGAAAGAAGGACTTGACATCTGGAAAATTATACCGTAGTCTTTGGACAAAGAATAGCCATTAACATCCACAACCTGTTTAATGATAGAATATTACCGGAGACAATAGTGCGGACATTCGAACGGACACATAGCTGGCTCAAATTCACCGCCGATTTACATCAGGCAGCCCCTTCGTTATGGATCGCCCTTGGAGAATGTCAGTCGAAATGCGAGCATATTTCACGTATGCCTCTGCGCCCGGATACAGCAGAGCAACTCTACAAGCTCTATCTGGCAAAGGGAGCCGCTGCAACGACCGCCATCGAGGGGAACAGTCTCTCGGAAGAGCAGGTTCGACAACATCTGGAAGGCAAGCTGAAACTGCCCCCCTCCCAGCAATATCTACAGAAAGAGGTGGACAACATCATCCAAGCCTGTAATGCCATTTTGAAAGCAATTGGTGAAGGTCAGAATCCATCGCTGGATGCCGCCGGGATGCTGAACTTGAATCGTCGGATTCTGGAAGGACTATCGTTGGAGCCTGAAGTAAAACCGGGGGAGATTCGAACTCATAGCGTCCTTGTAGGGCGCTATCGAGGCGCGCCAGCAGAGGATTGCGATTTTCTTCTAACGAAACTCGCGGAGTGGTTGAGCGGCGATGATTTCAAACCAACGCCAGGACTCGAGATTGCCTATGCCACCCTCAAGGCTGTTGTCGCGCACCTCTACCTGGCATGGATTCATCCGTTTGGCGATGGAAACGGCAGAACCGCGCGCCTCGTTGAATTTCAGATTCTCATCACTTCGGGTGTGCCTGCCCCTGCCGCACACCTGCTGAGTAATCACTACAATCAGACTCGCGCGGAATACTATCGGAGACTTGATAATGCGAGCCGGTCGGGCGGAGATATTCTTCCCTTTGTTACTTATGCGGTGCAGGGATTCCTCGACGGACTGAAATCTCAGCTTGAATTCATTTGGACGCAACAATGGGACGTGATATGGCGGAATTATGTGCATGAAATGTTTCGAGACCGAGCGGGGCATACCCATGTGCGGCGTCGGCATCTAGTGCTTGATCTATCACGTACGGGGAAACCTGTTTCCGTTTCGGAGATCACGCAGATCAGCACTCGTATTGCCGAGGCCTACGCCCGGAAGACCAGGAAGACCCTAATGAGGGACTTGAACGAACTGGAGCGAATGAACCTTGTGGAAAGGGGGCCGCAGGGATACCGTGCCAGGAGCGAACAGATTTTGGCCTTCTTGCCGCCAAAAGCGTCTCGACCAAAAACAGGGGGATAATGCCCGCCTTGATGTGCTGAGCGCACCGCACCCAGCGCAATTCCCGAAGCCGCATCCGAGGCCTGGTTAGGCAAGTCGTCGCTCGGTCAGCGCCTTGAGGCACTCCGTCCGTCCGCTACTTGAGTTCCGTCTTAAGAGACACGATCAATTATATGGATAATATTCCCAATGCCTTTACCACCTAATCTTCAGAAAAAGTATTTGACTCGATTCGACGAACTCATTGCTGAAGGCGAGTCGATTCATAAAGCGATGCAAATAACCCCTGGGTCGACTCGACGTCCGTATCTTGCATCAAGCAAAGAAGTTAGGTCCCCTGATGTCTATGTTGTGGACATGCGTAGTTTCGTCAGATGAGGAACACAAGTTGCATCGCACTCTTGTCTCAGGTTGTTCCACCAAACAGTGCGCTTTGGACAAAAGTTGATGGATTTCAGAAGATGATTCACGGGAGATATCCATTGGAATGGGGTATTTCCACGCTCCGGGCGGTCAAAGATAATTTCGAAGGAGGTTTTATCGCAGACTTACTTGTCCAAGTCGAAACTGAAATTGCAGCGGACTACATGGGGCAAGCAGAGGGGCTGCTCCGTGAGGGTCAGAGCGGCAAGTACGACCATGTTCCAGCAGCAGTTTTAGCTGGCGCTGTTCTCGAAAAGGCTCTGCGGACATTGTGCAACCAGCAAAATACTCCCATTCCCACTATAAAACCGGATGGAGCTGTGAAAACGCTAAACCCACTTATTGATGATTTGAAGAAAGCGGGCATCTTCAATGAGACTAAGGCAAAGCAATTACGGGCCTGGGCCGCCATAAGAAACCACGCCGCACATGGAGAATTCGATCAGTTCACTCGGGATGATGTGGAGCTAATGTTGTCGGGCATAAAAAACTTCTTGGCAGATTATCTGAAATGAAAAATAAATTACACACACTTATCGCCCTGCGGGATCTGCTGATGCCGGTGGAGATTTGGGCAAAGGATCTGGCCAGACTTGAGGAGGCCAAGGTATGAACAGTATGGCTGATATCGTCCATCGAGGCTACGAGTCAAAGGATTTAGACTACAAAGGCCCGATATCGTGGGATCAAAACGATAAAGCCGCATGCTGCGAACTGGTCAAAGACATCCTCGCCATGGCGAATACCAACGGCGGATATATCGTGATTGGGGTCGAGGAAAACGACAAAGGCTTTAACCCTGTGGGACTATCTCAGCAACAACTGGCATCGTTTGAAACGACATGTCTCAATCAGTTTGTGCAGCGATACGTTGATCCTCCAATCAACTGCCATTTGGTAAAGCATGACGGCAAATTTGTGGTGATCGAGGTGCCGGTTTTTGCAGAGACTCCGCATATTTGCGTTCGGGAGTATCCTGACGTACTCTCGGCTCCGACACTATACATCCGTACCGACAACAATGCGTCGGCCCCGCTCAGTTCTTCCGCCGACTACCGCCGTTTGCTTGCCCAAGCTGTAAGGAACAGCCATGATCAGTTGATGGAAAAACTTGATACTTTACTGAAAGGACGTGCGGCAAGGGATGCATCCCCCGCTGAGGACTTATTTGCAGCGCAGATCAATGATGCCAGACGGCGATTCCTGGAGATAAACCCTTACCGAGACAAAGACTATAAAGCCCATATCGAATTCATCTTCCAGCCGAACGCTTTTGTAAAGCAACGATTCGACACTCCAGACCTTCGAAAAGCAGCGGAAGCGGCGTTTGAGGACTTCAGAGGCTGGCCATTCCTTTTCATTAGCCCCAGCCATCCCGAATGTACCTACAACATAGCGGATTGTTTAGAGACGCTCATATCATTTAAAACGTTTAGCAACGGTGACATGGTCGATTTTTGGCGGCTCTTCAAGAGTGGCCTTTTTTATCAACGAAAGCTGGTCTGGGAAGATACACACGACCATGTCCGCAAGTTCGGCCCTGTCGGAAAGCTTCTGGATCTCCAATATAACGTCGAGTATTTTGCCGAGGCGATCCACTGTCTCGGAAAACTTTGTGAACACCTATTGCGTCCGCCAGATGCTGTTCGGTTTGTGGTACGATTCGTCGGTATGAATGACAGGCAATTGGTGAAACTGGGCAACAAGCTATCCTTTCGGAGGGGAAACGGCGTGGCCCATGACAATGTCGTAACCTGCGAACGGGTTATTTCGTTGGCTGAATGGACTGCCGACCCTGTGGGACTGGCCGTGGACATGGGGTCGGAACTCTGTTATATGTTCAACTGGAATTTACCTGATGAACAGCATCTGCAGAAGATATGCGAAGACCTTATTAATAGACGCCGACAGTGAGCAACCGTTATGAGAGCCCAGTTCACAGAGTCCATCTTTGAGGAAGCAAACCCTGGCCGGGTTGGCGAAACTAGGCCGCATCTGCGCAATGCGCTGTTACCTAAGCTAATGTAGGGGGAAATCAGAGTGGACAAGACGGACCGAGTGGATGCGGAGGCAAGGCAATGACAGAGCCACTGATTCCAAAACATGGCGGCTAACAGTCTATAGACTACAGTCTTCAGCCGGAGGCTGATCCGCCTCTGGCGGAAAGTAACCTTGTAAGATATTCCGGATATATAATATGGCCGATCTGATCAATACCTTTTCCTGGTCCATTTCCGCGCGGGAGGATTTTGAGGAATGCCCGCGCCGCCGTTATTGGGCCAAGTATGCCATGTGGAACGGCTGGAAGGCGGATGCCCCGGATCTGGCGCGCGCGGCCTACCGGCTGGGCAAAATGGAAAACCGGTTTACGCTCCAGGGCAATGCCGTGGAACGCGCCGTCATGTGGGCGTTCCGACAGACACAAGCCGGCCAGGCGGTGACCGCAACCCAAGCCTACGAAACGGCCGCCAAGCCCTACCTGAATCAATGCTGGAGCGAATCCAAAAAGAAGCTGTGGCAGGCCAATCCCAAAAAACACTGCTGTCTGCACGAACATTACTACCCCAAGCATCATCATACGCCCGAGGCGGACATGACCGCGCGCATGATCGAGCAGATCAAGCGTTGCCTGGCCTTTTTTATCGAGCAGGTCCTGCCGCGCCTGGGGTCCGTGCGCCCGGAGCAGGAGGTGGCCATCGCGCACGCCGATGGCGGCGATCCCGAATCGTTTTTATTTGAATCCATCAAGGTGTATGCCATCCCGGATTACGCTTATCGCTCGGAAGACCTCCTGCATATTCACGATTGGAAGGCAGGCGGCGAGAAACCGGCGCACCGGGACCAGATGGCAATTTACGGCCTGTGGGCCCACACCAAACACGCCCTCCCGCCCGAGCGTATCCAAGTGCACTTGGAATACCTTGCGAAGGGCGCCACCCAGAGCATGGCCCTGACCGCTCACGACTTGGAGCACGCCCGCGGGCTTATTCGCGAATCAGTCGCCGCGATGGCCGAATACCTGGTGGCAGGCGATATCCGCAGGAACCAGCCCCTGCCGAAGGAGGACTGGGAACTTTGCGCCGATCTCGATACCTGCCGGCAATGCCGGTTTTACGAGCTTTGCAAAAGCGAACTGGAACTAGCTTGACGTCCGCAACCCAAAAAATTCCAAGCTCCAAAATCCAAATTCCAAGGAATAGACAAATTCTAATGGATACAAAATAAATCCAATTTTTCCATTCGTTTTGTTAATTTTATTTTACTTGATTGCGTTTCCCTGGAATTTGGAGCTTGGAATTTGGAATTTTATTGGCGTGGTCGTTTTGATGCTTTCCTGTGTTTTATAGCAGTCCTAAAGTTTAAGGTGCCAAGGCGGGCTAATGCGGTTAGAGTCCCAGCTTGGCCCGCATCGCCGTCTCGGTTACGCCCTCGACGGCCACACGTTTGTGGCGCGAACTGTGGCCGGCCACAATGATCAAGCCTCGCGCGGGCACATCCAGTATCCGACTGAGGAACGCGATCAACGCGTCGTTGGCCTTGCCATCCGCCGGCGGCGCCCGCAGGCGGATCTTGACGGCATCCCCGTGCAGGCCCTGCACTTGGTCATGCGCGGCGCGCGGGCAGGCATGCACGGACAGCATCACGCCGGTTTTGGTTGTTGTAATCCAGTTCATGGCGGATGCCAGTATAGAATTGCGCGTCGGCAAAAAAAGTTTATTTTTTCTGTTGACAGCGCCCCAGCTGTTTCTATATATAGAAACACCATGCAACACACAACCCTAAAGGACTACCTCGCGCTGGCCGGGCAATATGACCTGATCCCGGTCTGCAAGGAAGTGCTGGCCGATCTCGAAACGCCGGTCTCCGTGCTTCGGCGCTTTGCGGATAACCCGAACGCGTTCCTGCTCGAAAGTATCGAGGGCGGGGAAACCTGGGGGCGCTATTCCTTCATCGGCGTCGAGCCCGAGCTTTTGTTTGAAATCGAACACACCGACTCGCCTGGGCGTAGCGCTTCGGCGGAGCCTGGCGTGGCCGACCCGCAATTGCTTCGCCGCCTGCGGCCCGTGTACCAGGGCGTGCGCGCGGCCCCCATACCGGGCCTGCCCCGTTTTTTCGGCGGAGCCGTGGGCTATATCGGCTATGAAGCCGTGCGCGAGTTCGAACGCCTGCCGGCGCCCAAACCGGTCCGCCACGGGAGCCGGCCGATCAGCCGCTTCTTGAAAGTGGATAACCTGATCGTGTTCGACAACCTGCGACACACGATCATGATCATCGTCTGCTCCCGCCCCACTGCATCCGCCGGGCCGGCGCAGGCTTATGAAGCCGCCTGCCGGAAAATCACGGCCATCGAGGCTATTCTTCAACAACCCGCGCCGAGCACTGAAAACCGCGTCTATCCGCCCGTGACGTTCGCCTCCAACATGACGAGCGCCCAGTACCAGACAATCGTCCGCAAAGCCAAGGAATACATTGTGGCCGGGGATATCATTCAGGTGGTCCCGAGTCAGCGGTTCAGCGCCCGCTCGGAGGTGCCGCCCTTCCAGCTATACCGCGCATTGCGCTTGTTGAATCCCTCGCCCTATCTGTATTTCCTCAAGATCGGCGATCAGGCCCTGGTAGGCTCTTCGCCGGAAGTCATGGTGCGGCTTACGGGCAACCGCGTGGAACTGCGGCCCATCGCCGGCACACGCCCGCGCGGCGCCACCGAACAGCAGGACCGCCAGTTGGCCGACGACCTCCTCCGTGACGACAAGGAAAAGGCCGAGCATATCATGCTGGTGGACCTGGGCCGCAATGACCTCGGGCGCGTGGCCGAAACCGGCAGTGTGCAGGTGCGCGACTACATGACAATCGAACGTTACAGTCACGTCATGCATATTGTCTCGCATGTCGAAGCTATTTTACGCAAAGGCTGTGACGCCGCCGATGTGATCCGCGCCACCTTCCCCGCCGGCACGCTCTCGGGCGCGCCCAAGATCCGCGCCATGGAAATCATCCACGAGCTGGAGAGCGACCCGCGCGGGGCCTATGGCGGCGCACTGGGATATATCAGCTACGACGGCAGCATGGATTTTGCCATCACGATCCGCACCCTGGAAATCACCGGCGGCACCATTGCCATCCAGGCCGGCGGCGGCGTCGTCTACAATTCCGACCCGCAAAAGGAATTTGAGGAGACCTGCCACAAGGCGCGCGGCATGCAGAACGCCGTGGCGCTGGCCGCCAACGGCCTGCAATTGGAAGACCATTAACCATCAACCATTGACCATTCATCATGATTATACTCATTGATAATTACGATTCGTTCACCTACAACCTGGTGCATGCGCTCGGCGCCCTGGGCGCCGAAATCCAGGTGTTCCGCAACGATGCCGTCACGGTGGATGCCGTTGTCAACCTGCGCCCGCAGGCCGTGATTATCTCGCCGGGCCCCTGCACACCCGAGAAAGCCGGCATTTCCGTGGCGTTGATCCGCCGTATGTCCGGGAGCGTGCCTCTCCTGGGCGTATGCCTGGGTCACCAGGCTATCGGCACGGCTTTCGGCGCGCAGGTGGCCGGCGCGCAGGCCATCATGCACGGCAAAACTTCCCTGATCCGCCATACCGGCAAGGGGCTTTATCAGGGACTTAAAAATCCTTTTGTGGCCGGACGGTATCATTCCCTGGCAATTATACGTGCAAGTTTGCCGCCGGAATTGTTGGTCGAGGCCACCAGCGAGGACGATGAAATCATGGGCCTGCGCCACAGCCGGCACGCCACTTACGGCGTCCAGTTTCATCCGGAATCCATTCTGACACCGTCCGGCAAGCACCTGCTCCGCAACTTTCTGGAGCTTGCCGCGGCCGGATGACAGACAGCGGATGATGGATAAAACTGTACGCCTTATAGACCCAGTCCAAATGTGGGAATGGGCGGCCTGTGGACGCCGGGCGAATTTCGCTTCCGCCAGAGGCGGATTTTAAAAAGCAAGGCAAGTTCGGCTCAGATGCGCCGGCGTCGCGCGAAGCGCTATACTCTTGTATGCGCGAGCACGGCAACGGCGCAGATAAGCCGAAATCACCGACGCCTTTTTAAAACGAAATTCGCACTGCTCTGCTACACAGAAAAACCAGTAAACGTGGCAACGGCACCACGTGTACAGGACGAGAATGAAGGACACTATGCAACACGTTCTGCAAAAACTCATAGACCGCCATGACCTGGCCGCAGCTGAAGCCGGCGCGGTGTTCGACCAGATCATGGAGGGCAAGCTTACCCCCGCGCAGATTGGCGCACTGCTCACCGCCCTGCGCATGAAAGGTGAATCCGTGGACGAGCTTAGCGGAGCCGCGGCCGCCATGCGGCGGCACGCCGTGCTGATTGACACCGGCGGCATACCGGTCGTGGATACCTGCGGCACGGGTGGCGACCGCGCGGGCACATTCAATATTTCCACCACGGCCGCGTTGGTTGTGGCCGGCGCGGGCGTGGCGGTGGCCAAGCACGGCAACCGGGCTGTCACCAGTAAATGCGGCTCGGCTGACGTCCTGGTTGCGTTGGGTATTAATATTGAGGCGCCGCCGGAAACCGTGGAGGAATGCATTCGCGATATCGGGATCGGTTTCCTATTCGCTCCCAACCTGCACCCGGCCATGAAACATGCCGCCCCCGTGCGCCGGGAACTGGGCATCCGCACCATTTTTAACATGCTGGGACCATTGACCAACCCGGCCAATGCCCGCGGCCAAATCCTGGGCGTATTTGCGCCGGAACTGACCGAAAGTTTTGCCGCCGTTTTGCGCGCCCTGGGCAGCAAGCGGGTCTTCATTGTGCATGGCCGGGACGGTCTGGATGAAATTACGGTTACCACGACAACGCGCATCACGGAACTGCACGATGGCCGCCTGCGCACCTACGAGCTGGATCCGCTCCCGCTCATCGGCGCCTATCATTCCCTGGATTCCCTGCGGGGCGGCTCCCCGCAAGAAAACGCGGCGATCGCGCGGCGCGTCCTCGCGGGCGAAAGCGGCGCGGCACGCGACATCGTGTTGCTTAATGCAGCCGCCGGCATCGTTGCCGGGGGTAAAGCCGATGACCTGAACCAAGGCTTTGAACTGGCGAAAACCTCCATTGACAGCGGCCAGGCCGCCGCCAAGCTGGCGGCCTTGATCGAACACACTCAATCAAAGTAATAAGGCAAAATGAATTCCTTTCTCCAATCCATCATGGCTGAGCGGCGTGGCGATGCCCGGCAGGCCAGCGAGCATCTGCCGCTTGGGCACTTGGAACGGATCGTCGCGCGGCTCCCCAAGAGCCGGAGCCTGAAAGAACGGCTGGCGCATGCGAAGGAACCTGACCGCCAGGCGGGCATCATCGCCGAGGTCAAGAAAGCGAGTCCCTCGGCAGGGTTGCTGTGCAAATCATATGACCCGGCGGCCCTGGCCGGGACGTATGAACAGGCGGGTGCGGTTGGCATTTCGGTGCTGACGGAGCCCCGATATTTCCTCGGCCGGGATGAAGATCTGAAAAAGGTCCATCAAGCGGTCAAATTACCGGTCTTACGCAAGGATTTCGTGTCAGATCCTTACCAGGTCTTCGAGACGCGGGCACTGGGCGCGGACGTCATCTTGCTGATTGCGGCAGGCCTGGAAGATCCTTTATTGAAAGAACTTTATAGCATCGCCCTGGCCATTGGGCTGGATGTGATCGTGGAAGCACACACGCGTGACGAGCTAAACCGCGGCCTTGCACTCGACCAGGCCATCCTGGGCATCAACAGCCGGGACCTGAATACGCTGAAGACCGATTTGGCGATCGCCCGGAATCTGGCGCACCTGATTCCATCGGAACGCCTGGCAATTGCCGAAAGCGGCATCAAAACCCGGCACGATATTGACGACCTACGGGCGCGAGGATACAGGGGATTTCTGATTGGCGAAGCGCTGATGAAATCGAATGATGCAGGCGCGACTCTGCGCGAATTGACGGGGTGAGGGTATGGCACGCCAGAGGTAAATTAGTCTGCCAAAGGCGACGACAAATACAATCATGGATTCCCGATCAAGTCGGGAATGACAAGCACGCGTACTCATTCTGTCATTCCCGTGAAAACGGGAATCCAGAATATGTGTTACATTAAAATTCCCCTTGGTCACCAAAATTCATGGGTTGACGGTGGATCGGGTAGATGGCCAAGGGTATGATAAAGAGCAAGTTCCAGCACGCGATACGTGCGAAAGCCATAGGCTCGTTTAGTAATCACACGAAT
>Ga0074199_1000817_pt1 | contig 38433 bp, 49 predicted proteins | sample EPASupsiteSAE347_FD_64528 | JGI IMG/M metagenome (GOLD analysis project Ga0074199, IMG submission 64528) | Bioremediated contaminated groundwater from EPA Superfund site, New Mexico - Sample SAE3-47 | ecosystem: Environmental > Aquatic > Deep subsurface > Groundwater > Contaminated ... | reverse complement strand
TTCAAACATTCTATTGCACATATTATCTAATTCATTATGACCTATGAATTCCCTGTGTTTCTTAATAAATTTAGCAAGTAACTTTGATTTCTTATCAAGATTAGCCTTATTCCATCCTGTAAACTCTTTATTGGGATATATCGCCGGCATTATTTAGACCCTCCTAAATTATTTTTAATTATTTCTTTTATAAACCCTGGTTCAAATGTAACAACTTTTCTGCCATAAGCATAAAGAGTGTTAGGAGAAATGATATTATTCGTAGGTTCACCGTGAAAAAAAAGAATATTTTAATTCGTATCTCTCATCATAGTGCATTGTCCATAACCTATTATTCCGATGTTCAACTGCCTCTAAAACAAAGTCAAACATTTCTCTTGTCAAATTACTTATCGCCTATTTCCCTCCTGGTAGATTGGTTACAAATAAAAAACCCTAGGCCCGGTAGATGGAACTTTTACATTGGGGAACAACCGGTACCCAGGGCGCTTCTTACGAGGCATAAAAACGCCAGATGATCGGCATATCCAACCATCTGGCTATCGAATAATTTTTCTCCCATCTTTTAGTTCCCCCTTGATGAATTATTAAACCATAAAAACCTGGATCTGTCAAGAACTTTTAATCCAGTGGGCCTCTCATATCGCTACCGTAATTAAACGGAGGAGGACCGGGATCCTCAACCGCTGCCGTTTCAAACACCTTTACCGGAACAATCGCCACTTTCTTGCCTCTACGATTAGTCCAGATCTGCGCCACAGCTTTAACCTCCGCGGAATCCCGGGAATATACTTTAGGGTTCCTCCCGATCCTAAATTGATACGGATTATTTGTTTCTAAAGCGTGCAAATCAATTCCCACTACCAACACCTGCCCGGGATACCCTTTCCCGGAAAACTGGCCTGATCGGCAATAGAACGGATTACGAACCGTATGAATTTTCATAGTTAATAAAAACACCTCTAGGCTTGCCCTAAGACAAACCTAGAGGTGTCCGCGCGGTTATGCAGGTTTAACAGAATCCCAGATCGCCGCCTGGTAATCCTCGCCGGATGTTTTTCCCACTTTATTGGCCATTTGCAACTTGACCTCGATCCCTTTCAGAAAATCCAGGATCTCCTGAACAGTAGGATTTTGTTCCTCAAACCCTAAATTCCTGAGGAACTGCGGAAGATTGGCTTTAGCCCCCATTGACGCGCCCAACTTAATCCACGCGCGGCGCGGTTCGCCGTTCGGAAGGGAAAAATCCCTTAACTCGATCTCGATCGCAAACTGCCGGCGCTCGATCGGCTGCTTGGTTTCCGGGTCCAGGATAGATTCCTTAGTATCCTTATCCGTGAGATACTGGATCTTCCCTTGATAATATACATATTCGTATTCCGCCTTACTTATCCTGCCGTAAAGCCATTCCCTCTCCGGCAAGAACGGTAACGGTTTCGGTTTCGGTAACGGCCGGCCATACTCGCTGTCTGACGGTCTTCTTTTCTCTTCTGACATTTTTAACTCCCCTGGTTAAAAGGTTTTCCCGCATCCGCGGCAAGCTCGATCTTGTGTTTTCCTGCGATAATACACCTGCGTACTCCCGCAATCCGGGCATCGCGGCTTGATAAACCCCGGGTTTACCTCCTTTTTTTTAATTGGTTCTTTTTTGCTCATCCTCCCCTCCTTACCATAAACAGTTTCTCAATGATCCGGTTCTCCATCTGCCGCTGTTCATCAGTCTGAGCTCCCGGGAGAAACCGGTACCATTCTAGAAGCTGCTCATCGGAAGCCGCTTCCAGTTCTTTCATACTATCCGGCCAAAACACCGGCCGGGGGTACCATCCCACCCGCTTACTTAACTCCGCCTGAATATTAAACATCGATTCATCCTTCTCTACGCACTCTATTCCCATCTCGATCATATAAATTACCTTCCTGATCAGTCCGCCACCGGTTTCCCTGATCATCACGCCATTCCTGAACCACCCGGATATTCTTATAAAAAACATTTCCACCCTCAACCGCGGTAATTACCATATCCTTAGCCCAGTACGGCCGTTTAAACTTGATCCCTTCCCAATCTTTGGCGCCATGGACAATATCTTGGATTAATGACTCTTTCCACGCCTTCCAGGCTAATTCCCATATCCTCTTTGGAGCGCGATCAACATGCTTAGCGTATAATCCATAAACCCCTTTTAACGATCCCCGGTTCCGGATCCCGCATGCTACCGCCAGCATCCCGCGGTACCCCTCACCACCGGCTTCCCCGATTATCGCACGAACAGCTTGCTGGTCCAACATCACAGGCCGCTCCCGCGCCATAGATGTTCCGGAACTCATAACCGTTATAACAATCGATATTATGGAAATAAGCAACAAACTTTTCTTCTTTCCCATTGATCCTCTCCTTGGTTACTAAAGCAATAGCCGCATGCCGACCCGGTATTTTTCCTTGACATCCCGCACATAAATGACCCCTTCGGGTTACCTGAACTACTATAAGACTCTTCTCCATCTTTATGTTCCCCCTTGCCTTATTCCAAATCCTTGGCGGACAACCTCTTCACTCCCCCGGTATTAACGATCGCCTTATCTACCAACATCTGAACCTTACGGTTTAAAGCCTCAACAAAATCACCGCTGGTCTGTTTGCCCCGTTCAGCTGCCATTTGACGAACTGCTTGCTTATTTAACAACATTACTTTCCTCCCTTTTTGCTTAACTGGATCTTAACTAAATCACGCAGCGTTCTTAATCCCATCTCTTGGATCATCTTCTCAGGCAACTTATTACATGAAGTATCTAAAGCCTGGCCGAGTTCTTTTAAGTCCTCTAAACTTTTCTTCTGCAAGTCAATCTCTAACTCAGCGATCCTCATCTTTTCCTCCCACATACAAATATACACAAACAAACTAAATTTGTCAAGCTTTTTATTTAAAATAAAAAATCCGGGTTTTCTCGACGAGAACCCGGATAAATTAAAAAATAAGTTTAGTTTATAAAATACAATAAACGATAAATATTCCGGAACAAATGATTATTCCAGACCATAAGAACACTTTATCACCAACCGTCAGATTGGTCTGTTTTCCTTGCGTGTTGATCATTACCACTCTCCTGCGCGCGGCAGATATCGCATTTATGATCGGTATCTTCCTGCTCTTTTGTCAAGATCATCCGGTTACACACGCACCACACGGTTATTCTCCTGGAATAAACCCTATATCTTCATCCTCAACAAACCCAACCTCGTTATTTTTATCTATACTGCGTTTATTCCTGCCGATATCCCGGATGATAGTGATAACACCCTGACTTACCTTAGCCGGCCGATAACCCAATATTTCCGCCTTAGCCGCGGTGTTGATATCTGTCAAATATCCTTGCAGCACTTTAGCTTTTTCATCATCCGATTTAGCCATGAATTTCGGGTTATCCGCTAAAATAGTAAATAATATATCTGTTTTATTACCTATATACTTCTGAAACTCGGTATATTGCCCCGGGGATAATTCGATCGGTTCCTTAGTCTGCGAACCTAATTTTATCTTCGCCTGAGCCACGCGCGGGAAATGAATGGTTTCTCCGGTTGATTCCCAGATATCCAACACCATCTTTGACACCGGATCCGGTTTATACTTATTCACAAACGCCGGATTCAAAAACACATTGAACGGATTATTTGAACCCAACTGGTACATCTCCTTATTATTACCAAGCGTATCCACCTTAGCCGGCAAAGTACTTGATAACCCCGGAACACGCATGATCGCCTTATTATACGCTTCCTTAAAATAGTTCGGATCTTTGGTATTCCTGGCGGTATTATCCGAAAGTTGCCTGACCTGGTTTAATACTGTGGGAACAAAACTAGCAGGGATACCTTGAACAACATCAGCTAAGCCTTCCGCTAAGTTCTCTTTCGATGTCAATACCCGTAAACCCTGGACAAGCGGCTGTTCTTGTAAAGTTTCAGAAGCGGACAATAACCGATCACCAAGATTCATTGTTTTATCTACGATATTCTCTTTAGGATTAATAACCATATCAGCGCCTAAAGCTAACCCTATTGACCCCGGGAGAAACCAATCATAAGTATATAAATTATCCTCTTCCCGAAGCTTAGCCTGTTCCGGATCTAATCCGCTAGCCACAAACCTCTTCAACGCCGAGGCATTGATCTGATATTCCCTGATCCCAACCTTCTCCCTGGTAGCCGCGACATCTTTATCTTTAGCCCGTTTCCCGCTTATTATCCCTAACGCAGCCAAGATTGCTCCAACTCCAACCAATAATGCCGAACCGGTAAATGCCCGGGAAGTTGACCTCACAAAATCTTCCTGATCGAACGGCCCCTGTTGAAATAACGGCCGGCTGAGAATAAATACCGTTTTAACAAATCCAAACGGAGAATACTCTATTCCTCTGGCCAATATATTCGCCGGGGTTTTAGGGTACTTAATCACAATATCACCCAACCCAAAATCCTTACCCAGGTTAAGCAACTTTTTAAGTCCACTAAAGAAATTGCTGATCACATTATCATCCTGGAAAGTACGGTATAACCCCATCTGGTTAGCTTTTTCGATCATCTCTTCAGTAGGATCATCTAACCCCGCCGCGGCGCATTGTTCCCGGATACTCTGGTTGAACGCCGCCTGGTAGAACGCCCGATCGGTAGCGGATAACGATATCCTTAATGTCTTCTCTAAAGCACCAAGCACTCCCTTATCAAACACGCCATTACTTGGGAGGGTATATTTGCTCATCTGTCCGGGCTTTAAATTGATCCCTAACAACGCCTCTTCAGTACCTTCTTTCATTCCTTGAACCAAACCTTTACCTTGAGTACCGATATTTGGAACATAAACCGAGCGTTTACCGGTCCTCAACGAAACCCCAATATCCAATAACGCGCCAAAGGTATCTGAAATATTTTCCGCTGCCTGAAATCCTATATTCCCCAGAATATTCCGGACAAAAGTCTTTGGATTAAGTAACTGCGCTAATGTCTGGACCATCGCTAATTTCTTACCTAAACTGGGAGGAACAATCCCGGCGATCTTTTTTAATAACAACGCCTCTTCGATCTGCCGCGCGCGGGACAATTTACCCATACCGATCTTAAATGTATCCTGTAACTCTTTAGTCCATGGAATATTTTGTCCAATATCCGGAGCAGTACTAGACTTATTAAATGCACCTTGCATTTCCTGGTTCCATGGAATATTCTGATCAGTATCCGGTCCTATCCCGGCTTTCTTAAACCCATCAAATACCTGCTGGAACGCATTTTTAATATCCGGATCCATCTGCCCAGAATCTTCCAATTTCTTAAATAGATCCATAGCGTATTGATACGCGTTCTTAGGAGGCATATTCAAAAAATCCGGCCAATCTAAAGCCGAAGGTAAACGCTGAAGATTCTGCGCCATCTTCCTTAACTCATCAGCAAGGATCCCGGAAATATGCGGCACACCCAGCTTTTTCGCCAGATCATCCTGTTCTTTAGATCCTAACCCTTTAGCCAACTTATCAAAATTCGTAAGCCGTTCTTTCTGTTTAACATCCTCCCTGGCTTTACGGACCTGTTTCTGCGCGTATTGAAGCACTCCTTCCGGGGTCAACCGTTCGTACATGGCCAGAGCTTGGATAGCCTGACCAAGTTCAGTATTCTTTTCCGCCAACCTCTCAACCATCCGGATCGCATCAGTAAACCGACCTTCTGCCTGGGCTTTATCGATCAACACGATCCCAACAGCGTTCGTAAAAGTATTTGTCCGGCCAGGCCCTTCAACCAGGCTAACCGCTTCTTCCATATTCTCAACCACAAAATCCTGCGCTTCTTTAAGTGTTTTAGCGTTACTGATCGGTTCATACCTCGACTCAACGGTTTTCCTTACCTCTTCCGCAGTCTTCTGAGCGTTCTTAACCGTAGTAATAAATTTCCGGCGTTTACCAGGTAACACTTTATCCAGGATCTCCTGCTGCAACTTCTTATTCTTCTGAGCATCCCGGATAATCTGCTGCAAACTCGCGCGGTCAACTTTTTCTACCGGATTCGCGGCTTGCCGCTTTATCTCTTCCAACAACTCATCGCTGGAACTAAAATGCCAACCAAGGCTTTCAAGGTTATCTAAAATAGTATCTAAGGTATGCTGAGAATTCTTGTTTTTAAGGCTAGCCGGCACACTTGCCAGTTCCTCGGCAAGAAACTTCGTTCCCGCTTTAGCGCCGGTAGAGGTGTATGGCGCTATACCTCCCAACTGGCGGATCGCTACAAACAGGTTACCTTCCGCGGTCTTCCGTAGATCATCCATCTCCAGCTCAAACCGGGCCTGGTCTTCCGGAGTCATTTCTTTATACGCCTGATCTATTACACTAGGAACCTCTTCTGAAGTTATTTCTTGGGGAGGAATATCAGTCTGCTGCGCGGTTTCTAAAGCTTCATTATAAAACTGCGCTTGGACCGCTTTATCGAACCTCAACTGGATTTGAGCATCAGTTGGAGAGGGAATACTTTTTAGAACTTCTATTTCGGATAAAACCTTATCTCTAGCTAAAGTTAAAGCAGAGATAGCTTCCGGATTATCTTTATTCTTTAACCCCCAATCAAGCGCCCCTTCTGTACTTTTAAACTCGGGGATATTATTATACTGCTCTCCAAGTTCACTCACCCCGAGCCCGGGAGTATTAATAACTCCTTTATAGCCATAAGCTTCAAACTTACCGGTTTTAAGATCTACCCCAATAGAATCAAGGAGTTTGATATTTACCTCTTCCAATTCCGTTTCCAACACTTTATGCTTTACCTGATCATACCCAGAAGCCGTAACCACGATTATAGTCTTCGACCGGCCAGCCGCGGCTTTTTTTACTATATCCGCGGACTTACTGTAAACCGAAGGAACTGTTTCTACGGATAATATCTGGTTTTTCGGATTCATGAATATTACCGCATCGCCTTGATCAAGATCCTTTGTAATACCTTTGATCAATTCAAATACCCCTGCCGGTCCTTTGATCGAAGGTTGCGCGGTAAAATCATCCACGGATTTGATCCATTCATTATATTTCTGGTATATAGCTACCTTCTTACCTTCCTGAGTAGAAGGATGATGTAAATATTGATCAAACTCAAACTCGTTGTTGATAAACCCGAATTTCGTATCGTCGATGATCACATGCCCGCTGAACTTTATCCCCAACTTACCTACCGCCGCGGATAAACTTTTAGATAAACCCATATCCTCTGGAGAATATTCGATGTTCCCGGAAGGATGATTATGTATCACATAAAATCCATCGGCTTTTTTGTTTACTAAAAGCCCAACCAGTTCAAAAGTTTCCGGATACGCACTATCCAACCCGCCGATAGTTATTAATTCAACACACACCGGTTTATTCTTCTTTATGCCGACACAATACAGATGCTCAACCGCGGCGTTCTTTAACTGCTTAAACGCAAATGCAACATCCGCCGGAGAAGATATTGTTTCTTTAGCGAATACCATACTCCCGGATTTATTCCACTTGGCCAAAAGCGGGGATTTATATTCTGAACCACTGGAAGGATCCTTAGAGAATATATCTTTCTTATAATATTCACTCTGTCCTTCTTTCACAACCCCAGTAATCTTTTGTTTTGTGATAGTGGAGAGTTTTGGAGTAAAAGTAATAGACTTGTCTTCATTTATAACCTTATTATAATCTCGGTTAAGAATCGCTTTCTGAACTTGAGTAATAGGTACCCCTGTTTTTATGGTAATAGACTTTATAGTTCCAGGTTTATTTGAACCACCTACTAATTCAAATTCTTTTTGTCCTACAATTTCCATTCCAGGTTTTTTAATTGCTCTTAAACTCCCTCTATCTCCTAGCAAAACATCTTTACTCAACTCCACTAAAATACCCTTACCACCTTGTCCAAGCGCAAGCGATTTATCGGTAGATACATTTAATCCACTCGCGTCCGAATAAGCCATCAAACTATCTAAACCATAACTGCCTGTTTCATGCCATAAACTCTGGTTTACCTTCCCTTCACCTGTGGTCTCGACCGGTATCCCTTGCTCTTTGCTCGTACCAACGCTTTCCCCAGATGCTCGAACCGGATATCCTCCGGATCCTGCTCTTTCTCTGACACCGGCCGTAACTGCTGGTTCTTCATAATTCACCCCTTCTTCTAATTTCTTGGGAGGTTCACCGATCTTGGTATTCACATCCCAAGAAGTATATTTATCCGCCATACCCTTTAACCTCTCAAAATTCTGGTCAAGAGTCTGATCTCCTATTTTATCGATATATTCCGTCGATGTTAATCGTTTATCCTCAAGGAACCGTTTATATACCCTCTTCTTCGCTTCGATTGAAGATAGTTTATTATAATTAAGCTCTACTTTATACCCGGCTTCCTTAAACCGATCGATCACATCCTGAACTTTCTTCGGGTTCTTCCCCACCAGCGGCCAGATGATATTCTTATTCTGCTCAATTGCCTTAGCCATAAGCAGTTCATCCGCCATATACGCCGATTCTTTATGGACATAATCGGATAACGCGGGATCATTACGGGTTTCCGGAATAAACTTTTTAGCATCATCTGGATCAATTTGAATATGTGTTTTATCTAAACCCAAAGATTTAGCCATCTGGGTTTTACCGGACCCCGGTAACCCCATCCAGAGGATAACTTCCGGCTGACCTTCTGCCGACGGAACATTTTTACCAATAGTTTTTTCAAGGTACGGTTGATAATAATTCGGCTGTTCTTCCGGATCATCCGACTGGATATAAGTTTTCTCGCCAAGCAACTTATTCCGCTCGATCGCGCGATGGTATTCCGGATCATTACTGATAAACTCATCAACCACGGCCGGATTCTCGATCTTGAATAAGTCCTTTACATATTCTTTCTTATGTTCCGGAACTTTAGATAAACTGGTTTCTGGAAGACCCTGAGGGATCAAGCCCGTAGGTTGAATATCTTTTAATGCTGCCTGAATCTGTTTTCCAATGGTAGTGGTTATTAACGCGTTATCCCCGGCGATCTTAGCTATCTTGCCCACGGTTCCCGCGATATTAACAATATCCCCCTCATTAAACGGAAGCAATACCTGGCCTTTTTCACCATTAAGACTAACCTCAGCAACTTTAGGCTTAAACTGTTCTTTGAGTTTACCGGCCGTCTTTACGATCTGCGCAGTAGGAATATTGTTTTTAACAACCTCGATTTTGATCCCAGCACCAAGCAGTTGCGCCAATTCCTCTTCAGTAGGAGATACGCCGTATTTAGCAGTGTAATTACGAACCATGGTATTCTTTAAAGTATTATCGTTACGCGATAAGGTATAAGCCATATCATCGATCGCGCTGTTCTTTACTGTGGTATTTATTTTATTTGCGGTATATGGAGTGAGTTCAAACAATCCGGATAATCCAGCAGTCATTAACCCGGACATCACCGCTTCCTGGGTAGATGCTCCGCCTACTTTCTCAATACCCGCGGCGCCAGTTCCCCTTGAACCAGCCCGTGCCATGATCGATAATACCGGACCTCCCAAAGTTAATCCTTGGGTATAATACCAAAGCGGAGCGTATGCCGCGGATTTAAGCGTGGATTTTATTATCCTATCCCTTGAACCCTCTTTATCCATTAAATTTCCTTGGGTTTTTTCAATACCCGCTTGTCCAAGCGCGCCAAGGCCGGAAAAAGCGAACAATTGACCCATTAAAGTTTCCGGAGCGGCCGCAACTGCTAAAGCTATCGGACCGATCCCACCGTAAGCTTTTCCCACAGCTGAAGCGATCGGGTGATCTTTCTCCGACTGTTTGATCTCTTCCGAAGAATATGTGCTGCCAAACGGTTCGACTCCTCCCAACCTGGTAAAAAATCCGGCGGTTCCTTTTACATACGGAACAGTAAACGATTCAAAAGCGGACATCTTCTCAGGGTCTTTTAATAACTCTTCATGAGGATATTCTTTACCATCCGCTATCTGCCGGTTCATCTGACCCTGGATATACTTATCATAATCAGTAAACTTCATCTTTAACTGACCAACCAACATTTTCTTCTGATCGAGGAACGCTTCACGCTGCGCTTCCTCTTCTGGGTTCTGCGCTGGATGCTCTTTTATAAATCGCTGTGTTTGCTCAACTGTCCATGTCTGAGGATCGGTATTGGTATAATAATCTGGATGCCCAGGTAACTTAAATTCATCCGGCATACGGTACTGATTATGTTCAGGTTTGAATTGAGGAAGAGGAGCTTGGCCAGTCTTTACCGCTTCAAAATAAGCGCGGTAATCGTAAAAATGCCGGGGATCATCCGGGTTAGGATCTAACTTGTTCCTCTTAGCGATATCAGAATAAAAAGACTGGAATTCCTGTTCATCTTGAGCAGCTTTTAATCGATCAAACTTACCTTGCTCGATCTGCCGCTTCTCTTCATTCAACGCGGCTTCAACTTCAAGCTCGGGCGCCGGCTGAATATCCACCTTAGCCGGTTCCGGAATAAATCCTAAACCAGTATCTTGCGACTGAACCCCAGTTTCCTCAACAAATCCTAAATCTTCGTTTTTTGCCATTATGCCCTCTTTTAAGCCAGAAACGACCCATGGCTGATTTTGGGGTATCTATCTACGCTCCCCAGAAAACAATCAATTCCCAAACCATAAACCTCCCCAAACCTATGAGCTAAAACCCTCATTTTTATCTTTTGCCAAAATTTTACTATCTTATATTTAACCTTATATACTATTTTATGGTTTAATAAGAATGATAAAGTAGTAATAGTAGTAGTATCTGTGTATAACTTGTGTATAACCCTATTAATATCTATCATAAATTAATCATGTATATTAACTTATATACTGTTGATAACTTGTTAATAACCTGTATAAAACCTGGGTATATCATCTTAATAACCTCAGTAGTTATGCACAGGATTATAACTTTTTGAATCCGGCGGCCAATGCCGCGGGCAATTTTGATTTCAAGATAGTACCTTTCCGTCCGTCCGGATGCTGCACTTTAACCGTTTCCTCATTATTCTCTGGATCCAGAATATCGCTGAGGGCATCACCTGATCCGTTTTGTTTAGCCTGTTTTTTGATCACCTCATCATAGATCTTCTGTTCTCCGGTGGTAAGATCCATTCCATTGGCGATCTTTCTTAATATCTGTTCATACATCCGTTGCTGATTCGGAGTTTTACCTAACTTAATCTTTTCTGTCTGCGCCTTTGTCAGGTCAACTTTTGCTTTTATGGATTCATCAAGAAGATCCTGGTTTTTCTGCGCCGGCTGTTTTTTCTTTATCGTTTCATCATAAACCTGCTGTTCTCCTGCCGTAAGCGCTATTCCTTTTGACATCTTATTAAGGATCCGTTCAGTGGGGGATTTTATCGACGAGAAATCTTCCTCTCCTGGAACTTTCATTTCATTCTTGATTACCGATTCATACGCGCTTTTTGAATCATATCCGGCATCACGAAGAGTTTTATACATATCCATCTTCTTCTTCGCGGTTTCCATCTTCTTCTGGGCATCCGCCTCGACTTTAAGTTTCTGTTGGTTTAGTACCCGGATAACTCTTCCTAAAGTGCTTATATCATAATTACCGGGTTCCCCGTTTTCTTCAGTTATTGTTTTCGGCTGCACTCCAGCCGGAACAGCGCCCATTGCCGCTAATATCCTCGCCGATTCTGACATTGTTCCTCCAGTTTAAGAAAATAAGCTTAACAGTTGATTTCCCGCCCCGGAAGTTCCCGATATCCCTTTCCAATTCAGGCTGGATAGTAACTTCATCAAGTTACTCGCGGTAGTATTGGTCTGGGTTTGCGGCATGGTCCAGTTATTTACACCATACTGCGCGTTTGTTCCGTATAACGACTGCGCCGCGCTGATCGGTTGCGCCATTTCTGTTCTTTGATTTTTCCAAGCGCTGTACTGCCGTTCCAGGTCTTCCTGTTCTAGTACCCGGGATAATGAACCTAAGCTTTGTGAAGCGGATACCTTGGATAAAGGAGCGGTTATGTTTTCATATTGATCCATACTTTGAGCGGTAGTAGCCGCGCCCAACATATTCTGGCGTTCGTTCTGGATATAATTACCAATAATGGAATTCAGGTTCTGTAAATTACGATTGGTAAGATCTTTTTCTTCTCCGATAGCCGCGGACGAATAATAATTTCCCCTGGCCCCGGCTCCGATCCTGGATTTATTGATCGCATCGGCCAGGTCCTGGTTACTTAACTGAGTCATTGCCTTGATATATGGAGAAGTATTAGGATCCATATATTTACCCGCCAGTGTGTCTGCGATCTGAGATTTTCCCGCTTTGAACAGATCCCCGACATTATTTCCGGACAGGTAATTATTTAAAATGTCCAAACCGGCAGTTTCTTGTCCGGTCATGCCTGCGGAAAGTTTCCCAGTGTACGCCTGGCCCGGAACATAATTGTTCATGTATTTCTGGATCCATTCGGATAACTGTTTACCCGTAGCCGATTGCCAATCTGGCATCGAGCTTTCCAGAGAAACAGTTTCACCGCCTCCTGTTCCTCCCAATAAACTACTGGCTATATTCGCCACCGCCGGAATAGCTGACCATAAACTCATATTTCCTCCTTAGTTAAAATATCAGTATCGTTATAGCGGCATTAGCCGAATTGCATTTAAGATATATATTTGTATCAGTCCAAGTGGATCCGGAATCATAAACTATACCGGATTTATTTATTTTCAGGATAAGATATCCTGTGGGCACTCGTTTCAGTGTATGCGCTACCGTATTTTCGGAATCCGCCACCCCCGAATCAGAGATAGTTTTTATTTGGGCATCAAAGTTATCCGTGAACTTTATTCCTTTATTTATTACCTGCGCGATCTCTTGGGAATAAGATAACAATTCTTTCTCTAGACCTTTCTCAAAAGAATTATTTTCCTCCGGGATTTCTGTTTTTATTCTTGTTCTTACTTGAGCCATAAGATCACACTGGCCCGGCCAGCTCCATTTAAAGGTTCAGAAATTATATCGCGAACCTTTTTTCGATTAAGATAAAATTCCAACACTCCGTTCTCAAGAACATAAATAATAAATTTAAAATAATGTTCTGTCAGGATCGCTGGGAATATACCTATTGAAAAAGCAGTTATCAGTCCGTATATTAACCGGATCCGGGATCCTTCTCGATCGTGGGTAATATCGGCAAGCCATGAAGGTTTATCATCATTTTCAGGATCCCATGCGCCATAACCCATCCGGATAGAGCTAACCATAATGAACTCAACCGGTAAGATCCATAGACAATGTAATGTTATCGAATACCATAAAGCTATTACTGCCGGAATTAAGATATCCCTATACCCAGACCATTTAGCTTTATCCCATCCTCCCAAACGCCATAATCCAGCGCAGACAATAAGGTATATTATACTTATCCAGATCATTTTTTCTTTACCTCAATAAATTTATCTTTGCCATAATACTTTATGATCCTCATATTCACACACCCCCCAAACCCCGGATTCAACTGTTCTTGATGATAGTCGCTGCATAACTGGCCAGCAGTTTGCTGAGGACTGTTTTCCGTTGTCGGCCTGGTAATCCATTTCCATCCGGCGTTTACCGCGATACAGATAACCACCGCCCAGATTATCTTACCCAGGTATTCCCCAAACGGTTTATTGCCGAGAGGAATCCATCCTCCTATTAACCTCAGCAACCATCCCCACCCAATCTTTAGAGCCGTAAATATTGCTGTCAACATTCCTGGCCTCCTTTTTTTGTGTTTCGCTTTGGTGTGTACGATCAAGGCGTTCTACCTTTTCGATATACCTTCCGGTCCATAACAAAGCCGCTACAATAGCCACAACCGTGGCAAGAACCCCTTTAGTAACTATCTTGGCGGTATCTTTCGTAGAGGTGTCTATTTTAGAAAAGATATCACTTATAAGTTCTCTGTTCTCCTGTGCTTTTTTATCAAGCCCTATTATTTTTTCGTCATGCCGGATAATAATATCCCGGTAAGCTCCGGAGTCTTTCAAATGCTGCTCAGCTAATTCAAATTTAGTTCTACATTCTGGAAGTACGACTAGATGTTCAGCACCCATGATCAACTCCTATTTTGTTCCTTAGAGAGGTAATAAGGATAAAACGCTTTGATATAAAATATCTCACCGGTTTCCGAATTCCTGGCCCTGAACCTTATTTCTTGCGCTATGGTATCAAAATAGAATTTATAATGTACCGCTTTTTCAGTAAGTTCAGCGTATGCCTGGCTGGATGTATAAGGGATGTTCGTCCAGTCATCGCCACCGTTTACTGAATAATCGATATAAAGTTTAGCCGCGGTAGATCCCCGGGCCCAGAAATCTATCTGTAACCATCTGGATTTTTTCTCTAAAGATTCTCCGATAAAATCTTTAGTTTCAAAAACACCTTCAACCGCGATACCTTCATCATCAGCTTTGGTATAATCAAGTTTACATGTTCCTCCGGTAACTTTACCCAGGATTATTTCTTCCCAATCCGCTATTGAATCTCCAGAATCCCATACATCTAAAGCTTCATTCCATGACCCTGGAGTATCATCATTCCATGTCTGGCTGGAAACTTTACCCCAACGCATAGCGGCGGATATTTCAACGCATGTATCATAATACCAGAACCCCAACCGGTAATTATATTTCCATATTTCAGTAGGCCAGGATCCTCCGGCAACCGGAATAAAAAACCATATCTCGTTAAGCTCTTGAACATGTAACGCAAATGACCTGTTTATCTGGGTACGGTCGATCCGACGGAACACTTCATCTCTTACCGCAGCTCCTATTGATGCCGGCCGGATACCTTCCCAGGTATAAAAATCATTAAATGCCATAAAATAATGCTGACCGTCGGCATCTGCAACTGCCCGGGAAGCGGATAAACCTATTCCGGTACGAACGCATGATTTTTGAAACACATCCGAGGAACTTACTTTATTTAATAACCAGATCGATTCTTTTTTATATACCGCAGCGTATTCGTTAAGTTTTAGTATGTTCTGAATAACAGAAGGTTCATCTCCAAGGTCTAACGATCCGGCCGATCCGGAAGACCAGTTTTCACAATTGCCTGTATCTGGCCAAGATACTCGCCAAGGTTTTATGCTTACACCATCATTAGTATAAGCCAACAACAAGTACGGCGATAAATACGCTGCATACTTGGCCCTTGGCGGGTTTCCTCCTAAAGCGGCGGTATTTCCGGATCCGGTCCATTTCCTGACTATATTTATCCAATTAGTTATAGCCAATATTTGTTCTTCCACCACCATGGCCATATTTATTTGATCATCATCGCCACCGCCAAAATCAGAAGCACTGATAGATTCCCACGCTAATGTGGAAGTGTTATACTTTTCAATCTTGGTTTTTGATGCCCGAACAGCATACTTTATCCCGGTATTACCTTCGAAAGTTCCAAAACCCATTATCTGTCCGCCAGATATTGCTGTTCCTACTAAAGTTTTTCCCGGTCGTTTCCGTAACTCTCCGCGGTAATAATACATATTTTTAGAGAAACTATTTTGATCGGCGATAAAAGTCGAAGGTAAACTGTAATCAATACCTTTTGTCGGAAGAATTATCCCTTTTCTAAGTAATGGCATAGATACTCCTTATGCTGTTCTGCGCCAGATATACGCTGTTATATATGGTTGTAAGTTATTATGCGCACCACCACCTCCAGTTTTAGCTGAAGTCTCGGCCGAGCCCGTTCCTGGTTGCGGAGATCCGCCGCCTCCGGCCAATGTGCTATTAACAGCTACACCGTGATCGTGTTCCGGAATTTCAGCGGTAATCAATGTATGCTCTTTTTCTCCTCCGGTTTTTAATGCCGCATCAAAATCGCTATCCGCGGTATCAACACCAACAACAACTTTTCCGGCTACCTCTACCCATGTACCGAAACCCAATATAGTATTCGGGTTCCTTGAATCAGTAAAACTGATATATTGTGCTCCGATAGGGTATATTATCCCCAGAAGATCCGTCCATGCTCCATCACCGCGCAGGTAATTAGAGGAACTTGGTGTTCCAGATCCTAATGAAGCAGGAGTGATTTTTCCCACGGAAGTAAGCTGGATTTCAGTTCCAGCACTATCCATGAAGAACAATTCAATTACCCCGGATACTTCTTTACAGTAAACATACCCCACATCATCATACGCCGTTGGCGCGGCGATCGAACGCATGGTTACCTGTTTATGAATACCTATTCCATCTTCTCCGGTTTCATCCGCTAAAAATATATGATCAACTGCCAATCGTTCCCGGATTGCTCGGTCTTTTTCCCGAATATCATCATCACCTAAGCTCCGGGCCCGGGTACCTGCGGGTTTAGATTCATCATGGGTTTCTGTATGTACAATAGCAAAATCAGCCATTTTATGATTCCTCCTTATAAATTATTATTACTTACTTGACTTATCGATTTACTTTCGCGATCTCGCTCAATATCCAATAGCCGGAGAAGTTGGCCAATTGGATTACCTTCTGAATCCTGGTATTTAGATCTCCAGTATTCAGCTTCTTGGAACAATTCTAATCCGGCATTAAGCCGATCAAGAACCATCCATTTTAATATCTCATCCCATTCATTACCTAACCCTGGAATATCCGCAGCCGCGGATAGTAAAGTAGGCAATTTACTCCAGTTTATCTCAAACAGATAAGTGGCTTTATCCGGAATCGGAGTAGGTAATATTGCCCGGGAGAAGATACAGTATTGTTCCGGTTTTCCTGTAGATGGACTTGTCCGGTTAGGGTTTGGCTCTTCTTCATCATATTCCTCTTTGGTTATATGATCCAAAGGATACCCTGAATCGTTTATTCCGGATCCTTCCAACAACCTGATCGGATGAAGAAGGTGAATCAAGTTATTCGGAAGAGGATAATTCGGCTGGCCTATTGCGGTGTTTACATAACTCTGGTACTTATACCCTCCATGGGGGATCAGTACTGAAACATAAAATATAGAATCGTTATACGCCTGAACTAACTCAGTATCTTTATCTGTCCTTTTGAAATCGTATTTTACATAAGTCTTAAACGCGCTTAATAACATATTCCCTCCTTATGGAAACCGTTTCGGCCGGTCAATGAACCCCATACTGCTTTCCGGGCGATCTGACCATGGCAACTGGCTGCTTGAAGAACTCGAACTAAAACTCGACGAACTCGATGAAGAAGATGAACTGGATGAAGAAAAACTCGAGCTTGACGAGCTTGAAGAGCTTGATGAAGAACTTGACGAAGACGAAGAACTTGACGAACTCGAGCTGGAACTTGAAGAAGAAGATGATGAGCTTGAAGAGCTCGAACTAAACGAACTTGAAGAGCTCGAAGAACTACTGGAAGATGAAGACGATGATGAGGAGCTGAAACTTGAAGAACTGCTTGAACTCGACGAAGATGAGCTCGAAGAGCTGCTGAAAGAAAGACTTGAGCTAGAAGAAGAATTACTAGAGCTTGATGAACTTGATGATGATGTCCAAGTAGAAGAGCTTGTTGTAATTGTTACTCCAGAAAAAGCATAAAGAGTATGATCACTACTTTTATATAAAACATTATAACCGCCACCACCGTCAATTCCGACATTGATATAGTGATGATGATCTTCAAATTCATCTGTGGTCCATTGTCCGGAACGATTAAGAGTTTTAAGTGCTCCATCTGCGATAAATATGGTTGAAAAAGAAGAATTAGCTCCTAAATTAAATTTATGGCTATGGCCATCATCTGTACTTGTAGATACCCATCCGGATCCGGTATTAATAACAAAGTGATTACCGGAATCAATACCTATTCCTAAGCCTCCTGATCCGCCAGTATCAACTACTAAATGATGATGATGGTATGCCATTAGTATAACCTCGGTGTCCAGGTACTTACAGGTTCTGCGCGATCAGTCCAATTACCCGCTGTTTCTCCGCGGTCGATCCAAGAATAAGATGAAGACGACGAACTGGAGCTGGATGATGAACTTGAACTACTCGATGAACTCGAAGAAGATGAGCTCGATGAACTCGAAGATGAAAAACTGGAACTTGAAGAACTTGATGAAGAAGAACTTGATGAAGAAGAACTTGAAAAACTATAAGACGAAGAACTTGAGCTTGAAGAGCTAGATGAAGAAGATGATGAAAAACTCGAAGAACTGGAACTGCTAGACGAGCTCAAAGAAGAGGAGCTCGAAGAGCTGCTTGAAGAACTTGAACTAAATGATGAATTTGACGAACTAGATGAGCTCGATTCGCTCGATGAACTTGAACTCGATGAAGACGACGAGCTTGAAGAGCTTGATGAAGAACTTGACGAAGACGAAGAACTTGACGAACTCGAGCTGGAACTTGAAGAAGAAGATGATGAGCTTGAAGAGCTCGAACTAAACGAACTTGAAGATGACGAAGAAGACGAAGAAGACGAAGAAAAACTTGAAGAAGATGAAAAACTTGAAGAAGATGAAAAACTTGAAGAAGATGAAAAACTTGAAGAACTTGACGAAGAAGACAACGAAGAAGATGAGCTTGAACTGGAAGAAGAAACTTCTTCTTCCATCATTTCAATTTCTTCTATGTTAGCGCGGCCATCTCCAGCATAGGAAGATGATATATATATACGATAATATCTATATGCCGTACTGTTCGGAAAGGTAAATTCTTGCCAATCGCTGCTATCAGCACAATTATCAGAATGTATAGAAGTCCAATCGCTGTCGTTATTAGACCCTTGTAATTCGAACGCGTTAAGGCTGTACCCCGAACCAGTAGTATTTATACGAAGCTTTTTTACTATTTTTGTAACTCCCGATCCTAAATCGTACTTCCACCAATGAGGACATGTTGTACATGTTGTCTGCCATCGAGGATCTAAATCATTATCACATGCCTTATCAGCTTCAAAACCTTCAGAAAGATAACTATCCGCGGAAGCTATTCCACCAGTAAGAATATCAGGACCGTAGGATGGCATTTTAACCTTTAACTGTTTTTATACTCTTTTTTCTCAATAATAATCTTCCAATCCAACATCTTCACGAAATTCGCGTATAAAAGATTCATCGCCCCTTCAGCCATTGAATCCGGGCACTCGGTAGTTTTGAGATACCCTGCGGCACAATTATGCCGGTTGATCAATTGTTGCTTGCGCCATACCGGTTTATAATACTGGCCATGATAACAGAATATCTCCAGGCCGCATTCAGTGTATATAAGCCCACGGCGTTCTACCGCGCGGATATACGGTTTAAGCATCTGCTCATTTGTTCCCAGCCACTGCAATCCAGGAAGTTTTATGATCTTATCGTGTCCGTAATACTGTAAAAACGCCAAGTTCATAGCATCCATATCAGGAGCCTTAAAATCTCCGTCGATAAATATCTCCCAACTCAATCTTAACGCTTCGTTCCACTTTTTAGCATCAATGAACACCGGACAGTTGCAAAGGTCTTTATCGTTATAGTATCCAAGTTCAACATTCCATATCCAAGTTTTCCCCTTATCTTCGACATTTACCAGATGATGATCGTCATCATAAACCTTATTTTGTTCTTTACTGGGCCCCAAGATAAACCCTGTTTTAGCGGCAATATCGAAAAACTGTTCCGGATCCCGGCAAAACACTAGATCAGCATCAAGGATACATACTGCCTCGTAATCCTTTCCAAACTCCGCGGCGTACCAGTACCGTTTCCGGCATACTATTTCACTCCGGCCGCGCGCCGCGGTCCATTCATCTTCAAGGATATTATGAAAAATAACCTTATACGATAATTTATCAAATTGCGAGGTAAACTCATCCGGTAACTCGATCCCTAAAACATGGACATCAGCCTTAGATCCTATATAATCCAAACTGTTAAGCATAGCGCAAAGTTCCGGAACATACCCTTTTGTCGCTCCGACGATAAACGCATATTTACTCATGCTTTCACCCCTACTCCTTCCCTAAAATGTTTCAGCTCTTAAACCTGATCCCGGTTATTTCGAGATCATACGAAGTTTCTTTCTTATCGTTGGTTACCGTAGTCCTGATCTCTCGCGGGGTTATTTTTATCTCTGCTGTTAAAGAGATATTAAGGTCTTCTATTGACAAAGGAAGATCAATATTGTGGATATATACCACCGGTCCGCGCGGTTCAGGTTTCTTATTCACTCCGGATCCGGCAGTTGGTACCTCAGGCATATCTTTACGGTTTTCTTTTAGATTAATAAACGGATCATGTTTTTGCGATAACATTTTACCCCTCCAATGTTTTAAGCCAGGCGGATACCTGGCCAGGTTTATATTCTCCGGGCATAATAGAGGCCCTGGCGACGGGAAGGCGAGTAAAACACTCGAGCTTGAAGTGTTTTTGTAGGAAAAATATCCTATTACTCGGCAAAATCGCCAGAGCCAAGTGGAAATTACCGCTTACTACACCTACGAATCCCGCCAGGTTACCCAATAAACTGGTAAGGTTAGATATCCGAGCTTGCGCCTTCCTTACAGTACAATCCACAAACTCGAACTTTTTATTTACTGGGTTATGGAACGGATGTTCAAAATGAGTTTCAATCGGGATCCATCCGGCCAGCCGGATCTCTTCCCAGATCTGCCGCGCGGTTTCCTCATCAGGATTACAGGAATCCGGAAGACAGGTTATATTAAAATGTACTCCGATCAGCCGGCTGGTCCTTCCCGGTACCAGTTTATGTCCGCAAACCGGATCTATTCCCAATTCATGCTTGCAGCAGAACTCTCCTTTAGTCAATTCTACCTGGCCTTCAGACATAGGAAAATGGATTTTAGCTACAATATCGTAGTCTAAAGACTCCAATTTATCCATATCTTCACCTCCAATAAGCATGGCTTCCGGCACAATATCTTCAAAAGAAAGGCCGCGTTGTACTGCCAAGTCAATCCGGATATCTGGGTAAAGCTCCCGGAGTCTAGCTAACGGCTGCAAGAACATGATTAAATCCCCTAGTCCGTGCCAGAAAACCAAGAGTACCCGCTTAGTATCCGCGGTAAACTGCTGGGCTAATTTCAGGTCAGAATATAGCGGTTCGATCACTTTTGCCATATTACCTCAATTTCAAACGGAAACGCCTCTTCCTGCGTTTCGAGGTATCTTACTGCCCTTATTTTAAGATCGTTCATTCTTTCCCCTTAAACCCTGGCAAAGGTATGGATAAAAACAGGTATTTGCCATCTTTTTTACACATATACCCACCAAAGGAAGTCATCCCCGACATTTATCCGATCCTTAGAAAACAGTTTATCCACCGCCGCGGTAACCTCAGGAACTTGGACATAATCATGTCCAGAGATAATTCCTCCTAACTTTATCTTTGGCAGGTAGTTAGATATATCTCTCAATACCTGTTCATACCCATGATGTCCGTCAATATGCACGAAGTCCACTTGAGGAGGTATAAAAATAACTGCTTCATCACTTGTTTTATGTAAAATCTTAGCTCTTTCACCGTACGGGATCAACCTGTTCTTAGTGTGTTCCATATTTAGATCATGGTAATCCTGAGGCCGGCCGGCCTCATACTCCACCCCAGGAACATATTGCCAGGGGTCTATACAGTAAAGAGTGAGGTTTGGCATACGGTCAAGCATAGCCACGCTGCCGCAAGCGGTCATTACCCCTATCTCTACCCCGGTAAGATACGCATCTTTCCCAAAATGCGGAATCAGGACATACTCCGGCAAAAACTGATTTTGTGTCATAATAAACCTCTTTTGCAAAACAGTTTAGTATCCCCAGGAACCATTATCCAATCCTCGTTAGGAAAGAATGATTCCTCTCCGGCATTCGGATCATGAAGGTAAATAAACCGTTTGGAAAGTTTCATTGCTAAAGCAACTTCTTTCGCCCTCTTCTGCGGGCCATCAACAAACACGAAATCCCATTTCCGTCCAGGGTATATTACTTCAATATCCGGCAAATGGTCATCGTCAGGATAAGGAATAAAGACTGCTTGTTTATACGCCAAATGCCGCTGGAATGCGGCAATATGATGAGGTAATATATCACAAGAAATAAGATCCATTCCTTCATTCAAGAACAGTTCACTGGATAAGCCTGTACCAAATTCCAGTACCTCTTTTATTTCAAATCTGCGCAAGTGATCCCGTATTGCCGCCCAACTATTCCAACAAAGTTTTCCGGATCCCCAGGTGATATTGATCGTACACCCCGCGATCGAACCGTCGATAAATGTTTTGACTTTGATAAAATCAAATTCACAAAGCCGGTATTCAGCATCTCCGAGCTTGACCGGAATAAGTTGGTCAAAACCAAACTCCCTCTCACACATTGGACATTTCATTCAGTTTCCTCTCTAGCCATTGGATAACCGGCTTCTCATCGGAAATATGAACATGTCCATCGCTTTTACTCGGGACCATAAACCCGTCCTGATCGCAATAATGTTCATATACATCTATAAAAGTGTACCCTCTTTTAGTACATTCACTCAGTTTCTTATTCATATACCGGACATAACTCAACCGTTCTTCATCAGTACCTAAGAACGGGAATCCGGGGCTTTCTATGGCCGCGCTGCGCCGCGGAGGCGGTACTATATTAAATATCCAAGCGTTTTCCGGTTTTTTTATATTCGCCGCGATAGCATCGAAATAGTCATTGACCAGTTCATCTATCGTTTCTTGCCATGGCTGGAACTTGTTTACATGGCACCGGCAGTCTATTTCTCCCCAACTGAAACACACTATCGCTTCTTCCGGGATACCTGTAAGAACGAACGGTTTATCTTTACCGAACCGATGCATAGTCATAGGACCACTGGTCTGGACCCGGACATAAGGAACCTTCAACCAAACATGCCAACAGTGAGAATCACCGACGGAATAGATCAAGGGATATTTAGGCATTATTTCTTTACCAGATTAAAATGGCTTTGACCAGGACACTTATCAGATCCTTTAAGCGTAAACTGGCGGCGTTTACGACATTCATCTACCGCGATACACATTGATTCGATACCGCAAGTTCTTTTATCTATCTTGATCTTTTTGATGTTCTTTAGAATATTTTCCACATTATCCTCCAGCTTAATGTAAGGCGATCAACCCAATTCAACTTGGTATTGACTAAAGCCTTGAATTCCGACACCATATTTTCCGCATCCTTATTCGCCATAATCCGCGCTTTCCTGCGTACCGCTTTAGCCATTCTTCCGTTCATAGTTCATCTCCCCTCTCATAAAATTCCATTTTTTCACGGCATCTCTTTTTAAGCATATCAATTAAATGGACACACAATCCAATGCAGGTGAACTTTCCACCATGGTAAGTAAGTCTGGATTCTTCATCTTTTTTATCTAAGGATTTAGTACCGGCAAAAATACACACATCAAACCGAGATTCAAGTTCCCCAATTAAATCCTCATACGGAACTAATTGTAAATCCTCTTTTGTCATGGTACCCACCTTGTTTTATTCTCATCCCAATCTTCGATTTTACGCATGATCGCTATGCCATACGGAGAGAATAGCCGGACAAACTCGAATTTATATACTCCCTGCGCGATTAACTTTTTAACCTCTTTAAACCCGTCTTCAGCAGGACCAAAGCAATCATGGAATATCCAATACCCTTGACCATCTCCTCTAAGCTGAGGGTAAAGGACATTCATTTCATGGAGGATATGCTTAGTATCGTGGGCGCCATCTTGGAATATGACATCAAACCCGATCCCAGAGTAAGTTGAAGGTTTAAGGTCTATGGAATCAAGTTTCCAGATATCTACCGGTAAACCATAAGATTCAAGAGTTTTCCGAACGGTTTCAGTCTGAACGATATCAATACCGTAATACCTGGCATCCTGGTATCCATACCGTACCGCATTATCTTTAACAGCATTGGCCAGATAAAAAGCGGTATACCCCTCAGCGTGACCGATTTCTAATACCTTCGCCGCACCGGTTTCGCGCAGAAGAAAATATAACATCGGGCCGAAGAACGGAATTGTGGCGTTGATATTCGTATAATGAAGAGCATGCAGTGCTTCCATTACCTTAGCTGGGTACTGCTTAAAATACTCAATATCCTTAGGATGATTGATCATCAGTTAAACCTCCCGGAGATCTTAATAGGAGTAACCAGCCGTTTGGGATAAAATTCCTCGACATACGCTTTCCCGATCGACCAGATGAACGCTTTAGGGTTATCGCGTTTCATATCTACTATGAATATCTTACCGTGCTTTTGGTTCCAGCGGTTCGCCAGTTCTTCCATTGGTTCGCCTTGATCGACTTTGCCGAAAGCCCAGGTAATACATTCTTCCATCTTCTCCGGAGGAACTCCGGCAAGGAACAATAAACGATCACCCATTCCGATCATCGTTTCACCCCCACGCCGATTCCTTTACCATCCATATTCTGATGGAAATAAAACTCATTACCATGCGTTTTTTTAAAATCATCCCAGACATCCAAAAGATTACAGCCATCCGGAGCGATATCGTCAAAGAACAACAACCCGGAAGGGGCAAGAAGAGGTACGACATTCTCAAGATCAACCCTTGCCGCTTGTTTATCATGGTTACCATCAACCAGGATATAATTCATTAACGGATGATACGCTGCAATAAACTCAGACTGTTTAAGCCTGTCTTCCACAAAAATAGGAACTGTCTTTTCGGAATCACCTATAATAAAATGAACCTTATCTTGAGGGATATTGAGCGCCCTGAGGTTCATTTTAACCACCACCGGAGAAGTAAACCCATCAGCGAAAATATCAAAAAGGAACACCGCAGGAACACTAGGATCCATCATTGAGCTTAAAAGCTGACATACCGATATCCCGGTCCGACAACCGATCTCCATGATGTTACGCGGTTCAAGCAGGGATCCAACACTCCAAAGAAGATGGTAATAATCGAAGAATTCGCTCCCGCGTTTCTGGTAATGATTAAGGTACGCTTCAAGGTAAGTATCTCCAGGGTTTTTAGCTTTAAGGATCCTTAGGGTATTGAATACCGCCGCGTTTATCCGAGTATCATGGTCACTCATCCAACCTTTAACCAACTGGGATACATGTTCAGGGGTATAAATTATTTGATTATCCACGGTTCACCTCCAACATCCCGCCGCGGTAATACCTCTCAATAGCCCAAACGATATCTTCAGGCCTGATCAAAAGCATACACAGCGGTATCCCATCGCGTTTATTATTGCAATCGTACGCCGTACCTCGCCAACAGCCATCATACGGAGCGCACGGCAAGCAACCGTTGACATAAAGGAACTGATGGTTGGGGTACAACTCCCAGCGAGTGCCTTCTCTGGCGCCGGCCACCACTACACATGGTTTTGAGAACGCTGCTGCAATGTGCATAGGAAACGACACACAACTTATCACCCCTTCAGCTTTAGCGATCAACCGGAACAGTTCACGGGTGCTTGTCTTCCCGCGCATATCAACCACACCTTCAAGCGCCGCGTGTAGATGGCTTTCTTGACCGATCTGGACCAAGACTATACCCGGGATATGTTTTTTAAGTAGATCAACGGTTTCTTGATAGAAAGGATACTGTTTTAAGGTGTTATCCGCTTTGGCGCCAGCGTTGATCACCCAATACGGTCCATCAACCTCAGCTTTAACCAAAGCCGGGGAAGGCCAATCATTTTCTGCCTGAGAAAGAAATATCTGTGGCCGGATATCATACTGAGGTATCTTTAGCCCTAAAACGGCTTCCAAGAACTCACGATGCCCTTGAGCAAAATGCTGGCCTCCGAATCCCGATGAATGGATTAAAGGATAATGCATATCAATAACCAAGATATCCTCATTCAAAATAGCGCAGAATTTGTTGAGGATATCCTTTTCACCATCCCGGATCAACCGGAACATCGCGTTATTCTGATCCTGAGTGGTAGAAGAGAACCTAGAATTGATCTTCTGGTACTCTTTTTCATCATACTCGAGTTTATGGATATACGGAGAATTGTCGAATATATCCGGACAAGGAGTGCGGACATCAATTAAGAATTTGCCTGGGTACGCCGCTTGAAGATCTCTGATCGCGTTTGTCATAACCAGGATATCCCCTGGAGCAAGACGATTGAGCAAAAGGATCTTTTTCGGATTACTTCGTACCCAGGCAGGATTCTGAAGAGGAAATTCGGTACCAGTTACTTCTTCTTTCTTTTGCTCCTTTTCTTGGAGCACGGCATGTCCTACCTCCTTGTTGATAATCGGATCCGCAGCTGCTTCCATATTGAAATAAGTGGTATTTATGATCTTGCGTTTCTTATATACCAACGCCGGATGCTGCAACCCTTTATCGCATCCTGGAGTTTCCCCGGTGATCATCCGTCTTAATATGGGATTATTTTTATAATCCTCTTCAGTAAACAGCGGTCCTTGAAGTTCAAAAAACCGGGAAACCTCAGCTCTAAGATCAACTCCAAGGAACCGGTCATCAAAGAACCCACCCTGGTCATACCGGATAGCCATACGGTAATCACTGGAACAGTAAATAAAAACACCATTATCTTTAAGGTGGTAATGGATCCTGGCCAGGATTTCCCGGATCTCGATCGCCGGAACATGCTGAAGAACATAAACCAAGTAAACTATATCGAATTTCTGATCAAGATGCTGCGGAGGTTTAGTGCTGAACCGTTCGGAATTCACATACGCTTCAGCCTGACCCATCATCTGCGCGGAAGCATCGGTACCGATTACGAACACCGTAGGATCTTGTTTAATGATCTCTTTGGATAACCGGCCAACACCACAGCCATAATCCAGGATCTCTTGGGCTGTTTCCGGACCGGCATAGTTCAGGATAGCTTTAGCAAAAGCGGGAGTTTCAGCATCCCATCGTTCTTGCATAGTAAACCCATTGCAATCGCCCACGACGGCATGTTTACCCTCTTCAAAACTGGCAGGTTTAAATAACTTATGATCCTTCAAGACTCGGTTCTCCATTTTACTCGCCTCCCCTTTTATGTTTGTAGAGGCCCGGAGTGCTCAACCCCGGGCCTCATTTTGGTTACTTGTAAGTACACTCAAAAAACACCGAACCGACAGATGCTCCTTTATTGAAGAAGATCCCGGTATCAAACTGTTTACCCTGGACCCAACTCAACTGAAGAACACCAGCGGCCGCTGGAACGATGATCGCAACTTCATCATGACCTGCTATGGTCAAGCCATCTACCAGCGTACACTTCTCTCCGGCAGTCATCCCCTCATAAGCAAGGGTAAGGGAGAAAACAAAACCCGGTGCCGGTTTGATCAGGGTATCGGCGGTTTTTATCCCGCTTTCCGCTAATCCTTGAATTCTTGGCATTGGTCTATCCTCCCATTATCCTATTGACTCAGAGCTCGAAGAGCTCGAGGAACTGCTTGAAGAAGAGGAACTGGATGAACTCATCGAAGAACTTGAACTGCTCGAAGAACTGCTAGAACTCGAAGAACTACTTGAAGAACTGGAACTCGATTCTGAGCTGGAGCTCGAAGAGCTTGACGAAGAACTCATTGACGAGCTCGAAGAGCTGTTGGATGAACTCGATTCTGAGCTGGAGCTCGAAGAGCTGCTTGAAGAAGATGAACTGCTGGATGAACTCGATTCTGAGCTGGAGCTCGAAGAGCTGCTTGAAGAAGATGAACTGCTGGATGAACTTGACGAAGAACTCATTGACGAGCTCGAAGAGCTGCTGGAAGAACTAAATGAACTACTTGACGACGATGAAGAACTTGAACTGGAGCTCGAAGAGCTTGACGAGCTTGAAGAAGATGAGCTCGAAGAGCTGCTCGAAGAACTTGAACTCATTACCGTATCACCGATTCCTAAGGTAGATCGATAATCGGTATCATCAAGAGTCGCATCGGAATCGCACGCACTCAAAACCCGATTCCACCGATCGATCAGATCATCCAAGAACATCGCGATCTCATCGTTCCATTCTCCGCGTTGCTTGATCCTGGCATTAGGAACATCAATAAGATGTTCGGTAGTGCTGAACTTTTCGGTAGTAAATATGGTTGTTCCAGCAACGCCATCATCTGCCGCTAAGATATCCAAGACAGCATTAAAATTCGTCCGGATAGCTTTAAGCAAGTCATTGACCTTGCCTTGAGGCATAGCGTTATACTGGATATCCTTGCCATAAGTATTACCGATAGAAGGATCTGTTATTGGATAACTTGCGGATATGGCGGTATCTCCGGTATCCGTGTTTATCTTAGTGATAAACGCGTTAAAATTGGTTACAAAGGAATAAAGGATATCAAATACCCCTTTTTCCCAGTAACCATTCTTTTCGATTCTTTCAGAATATCCCACTTTTCCTCCGTTAATTCAGGCCCGGGAATACTCTCCCGGGCCCTCATTTTTTAACTAGGATCAGGCGGTACTCGCGGCCGCTGATGCACAATACATCGTTACCACTCCGTAATCGACGGAATTGAACAACGGCTTGATCACGCCAAAGATAGCGCCGCAAGCGATACCCCAGCTATTGCCGTAGTCAAACGATTTCTCCGTCCAGTTTACCGGAGCGCCCCAGGCTATTACACCAGCCTGTTGACCGCAAAGGATGTTCCTTGAAACATACGAACTGGATCCATCATTGGCACGGTACACATATTCGTGTTCGTGGATAATGATCTGGCCGTATCTTGAAACAGCACCCGTAAATATCGGGTTATCCTCACCTCTTACTCCGGCATCCCTAACCGACTGGTTATACACCGGGTCCTGTTTAAGGTTAGTGATATCGTACGGATGCAAAAACGCCACATACCATTCTTTCCCCCCAATACGAAGCGGCCGTATCCTGGGAGATGCCGTCTTTGCTATCTGAACAGCGGCATCAAGAACCTTGGTATCCATTTTCATGGTAGAAGTAATATGCGCTATCGCATCTTCCCCGCCGGCATAAACCAACCGAGTAGAAGCCGCGATAGTAGGAGTATTCGCAAAAGTAGAGCTGGCTTTTCCGCATAGTTTATCGAATATTTCCTGTTCGATCTTCTCCGCGAACCAGTCGGATAACCTGTTCTTTGCTGATACGCGCATATTATACGCGTTCTTCTTTTCGTCCATCTTACCGGTCAAACGCACAGCATGACGGATCTGATCAATAGCCACATCCTCATCATAGTCCGTCATTGCCTCTTCTGAACCTTCGAGTTCAGTATCACCTGTTATACCCGACCCGGATAACTTCATTCCAAGGCCAAAGCTGATATTGCTACCAGCTTCCTTCTTCAAATCCTCTAACTCCTGGATCATGGATTGCTCACTGGTTCCCATGAACCGATTCATATAGAGGTTATCGCGAACATCCGCGAATAACTGTTTGCGCCATAGCGCTGGCTGTAAAGCCGCATTGCTGGCTGAAAGTGCCATCTTGAAACCCTCCTAGATTTATCCGTACAGCTCTAGGTACTTATCTCGTGTCTTTTTGGGTAACTTCGAAAATTCCCGATCCGACATTTTCGATATCTGCTCGATCGTCAGATCGGTACCCTCAAGTTTATCTTTACCTTCGGCATGCCCGGAAGTTTTTGGTTTTTTATCGTTATTTTCGATCGCTTGTTCTACTGCGGCCGCTTCCTGCGCTTTCTTAGTATTCACGGCCGGTTTAACCTCATCCTTATTTTCGGAATTCTTTTTCCTGGCCAGAACTCTAGTCTGCGCCGCGGGAATCAAATTAGCGTATTCCGGATCCGCTTTTATCAGCTCATACATCTTTAGAGCTGGATTATCGCCTTTTGCGAAAGCTTCGGCTACCTGCTTTTGGTAAGCCGGGTTTGTATTAATAATTTCTTTGGTTAATTCCATTACATCATCGTAATCCGGTTTTAAGGTTCGCGCTTCTTTATCGCTACTTTCGATAAACCGCTGTACCGCGGGTAAAGCCATAATATTCATTGGAGCGGCTCCGGTTTGCTTCTTAGCCGCAGCCATTACTTTCCGGATATCCCCGGCAGTAAGAAAATCAGTATCATCTTTTCCTTTAAGAGGATCGTCAGCTTCTTCTGCGGGTTTATCACCTTCCTGCTTTTCTTCCGGCGGTTTTTCGTCTTTCTTCTTCAGTTTAGACAGTTCAAACCGCGCGGCATCCCGGTCTTCTTCCGCTTTCTGCCGGAGTTTACGATCCTTGCGCATCTGATAATAATATGCCTTTTCGCGCTTGGTATAGTCTTTCAGATCGGCTTCGGTTACATCTTTTTCTTCTTTCTGGAGTAACCGTTCGACCTTTAGAAAAGGATCCTTGGCATCTTCCTCTTCTTCCTTTTTCTTCTCCGCCGCCTGAATATCCGCTTCAGTAGCGGTTTCCGTTAATCCTACGGCTTTCGCTCGTTCCTTTAAAGCATCCTGAGCCTTCTGTGCTTCTTTTTCCGCGGCATTCTCAGCCGGTTCCTGCGTGGATTTTTCTTCTTTCTTCTCCCCGCCTTCTTCCTTTTCCTCAACCATAGCTGGACCGGGTTGACCGCCAAAATCCTGCGGAGCTCCCTGATTTTCCATAAGAAACTGCTCCTCTTCTTTAGTAAGAGGCTCGTTATTATCCAGTTTCTTCTCTAACGCTTTCTCATCAACTACCACTTTTTCTCCTGCCATGACAACCTCCCCTTAATGCCATTCCGGGATTATTGGGCTCCCGGTGCGCCTTGCGCGGACTTTGCAGCGGTTACCTGCTGCATCCAAGCTAAAACCCGTTTCTTTACCTCTTCAGAATTTGAGATATCCATATACTCAATCAGAAGATCAGGAGGTATCTGGCCGCCCACCTTCATCACTTCGATCATTTCCATGAAAGTTTCATACCTCACAGTATTATTCTGGTCAGCTTCAGTAACTAGGACATCGTATTTATTGTCTTTGATCATTGTGAGGTAAGCAGCAAGCATCCCGGGAGTCAACCCTTCCGGATTCTTTTCAGATACCTGTTCTTTCATATACTGCGGACCCAGAACTTTCATCAGCTTCTTCTCATCAAATACCATAGGAACCATCTCAAGAATGAACTTGCCGATGATCTCTTTAGTATATCGGTAATTCTGGAATATCTTAACTAAAGCCAGAATAGCCTGCTTGATCCTCATAGCGATAGCGCGGCCACTGGCAGTACCTTCCTGCATCCCCATAAGATCAGGATTTATCCCTAATATCTGTTTAAACTCTTCATCAGCCGTCTGTTCTCGCTGAATATGCCCAGCGTTAGGGCCTTTAGGCAATATCTCGCGAAGAGTAGCACCGTAATTCTTCTTTACCTTGATCACAATACCAGGCTTAGATCCCATTTGTTCAAGCTCTTTCCATCCGGTTTCGGACAATGCCCCCTCTTCTCCGACCCATCCGGAGTTAGCTTGGGTATTAAGAATATGAAGATACTGCGACTTAGCCTTATTCTTTTCCCTTTGTGGATCCTTGACCTGACGGACCAATCCTTGAACCCTTAATACCTCAGTTTCAGCGTTCGGCGACCAGTCTGACATATACCGGAAGAACGGGTATCCGGAATAGAAAGGTTCAAACGGCGATTTAACATCCTGAACAATATGCCCACATACCATTGCCGCAACCCACATTTCTGGCACCTTGCGTTCAATAACCTTCCCGGATTGCTGCTTGAAGATCAATTCCTCTGCTTCAGCTTTAGTATCAAACCGGTGCGGTTCACCAGATTCTACCTCAACCACGAAAAACTTGGCAACATGCTTATATCTCCAGTATTCCTGTAAGGTAAACTTCTGATCACCATCAAAATCAGAATCATCATCTTCCTGGGTATCCGCGGCTGCTGATTGATTAACGGTAGTAGAATTGGGATTATTCCCATAATTATCATTATCGCCTTCGGATAACACTCCGGAACCATTAGTAACCGGATCGTCATCATCTTTAACAAATCCCTTGATTAACTTCGCCTTATCCGGATAAAGTTCTATCAGTTCATCTTTAGATAACTTCACCGGGCCTTTAAAGAGATACTTTGCGCCTTCATTGATATCATATTCTATACAATCCGGATCTGGCCGGACCTGATACGGAGTCCTTTGCTTGAATATAATATCTCCGCGAACAGGATCACGGTCATATGAAATTATCGCTTCGATCCATCCCTTACCGCAATTTATCCCATCATCAAACTGGTACCCTAACTTATGAGTAAGATGAGATAATTTATCTACAAAGTGGATTGCTTTATCGCATACCTCAGAGAATATCTTATCCTCTCCGCCTTCGGGATTGACCTTAATCCTGGCAGAATTTTCCCGCTGGTACCCCGACACTAAATTAAGAATTGGCCGGATTCGGTTAAAAGTAAGACAAGGCCGGCCAGCATCCTTTAAAGCCTGGACATCTTCATCGAGCCATTGTTTACCTTGCGCAAACTCATAGTCCTCTTTAGCCACCACATCCCAAGGACCATAATATTGTTCGCACCGTTTTTTCCGGGCAGTGATCTCGGTCCGCAGATTATCGTCTTTTACTTCACTATCCTTACTTGTCTTTAATTCCTCAACCATCTTATGCTCCTTTTAAGCAGCCATCGCGCTAAGCGGTCCACGCGACACTTCTGACTGTTCTTGGGAATCTGACCACACATCTTTCTTATGAATAACCAAAGAACTCTTCCGAGCCCATACATTCATTACCCAAGCATCGGCCCGATTTGGAGATCTACCGATCCTATCTTTCACATCTTCTTTGGATTCAAGCTGAATCTTACCGCGAACATTGATAAAGTATTTTCGTTCTTTTAACTCTTCTTTAAGGTATTCATCATTAGGGATTCGTTCTCTACCCGCTTCCGCCTCAGCTTTAGCGTAAAACCACATTTCAGCAGCCAGATTGTAATACTGCTCATCTTCCGGTTTACCCTGGTTATGGACTTCCTGCAAAGTAACACCCTGAGGCTTTATTCCCCGGATAAAGTCAGCTATCGGCTGGCCAAGACCATCACAGTCTATAATAATATGGTTTGCCCCCACTGTTTTAGCCATCTGCAAAGTGCGAGAACAACTTGTAGGACCGGTACTCTTGGCCTGAATATCCTGTTTAGATATCCTCCCAGATATCCCGCCATAAATAACCTCTTCATCATCACCCATCCCGGCAGGATCATTTGACACCACGATCTTACGATTAACCACGCGCGGCTCTTGAGTAACCATCTTTTCAACCAATTCATCGGAAAACAAAGTATCAATCGATGACTTTGGTTTTCTTCCCCGCACACGAGCCAACCACCGGGGATCATCTTCAGTACCTTCAGGATTCCATAACTGCCGGCGTTTCTCAATCCAATCATAACTGGCCATACCAGGAACAACAATCTTCTTGAACCGGTAATTAGGCGAATCCAAAGCATCCAGGGTAATAACGATATTGTTTGTGGTATCTTCCATATCCCGGGCAAAAAACCCAGTAGTCTGGAGAGGGTTACCAATCTCGATCAAAAGGTTATGCGCGCCGCCTAACAACGAATCCAGCTGCTCTTTGATCTTATCCTCAACAGCCTGGGCCTCTGAAATAATAACGCAGACATTGGGAGAGTGGAACCCTTGGGCTTTACCTGTCTGATCACCTGATTCTTTTGTGGTAAACGCCAGAATAAACCAATCAGGTTCAACATCAACCTTACAAGTAAGCAACCGGCCAGGAAGATCAACAATAGCGTTATTCCAGGCAGTACTTAATTCAGCCCAGATAACTTCTTTTACCTGACGATCAGTAGGAGCGGTAATAATTACTTTGGAAGGAGCGTATGAAAAGAGGAACCATAAAGGGATCCGGCCACAGATGAAATCCTTGCCCTGCATATTAGCCGAAGGCACTACAATAGGCTTATTCTCCGTAATAGCCCGAGGAATAGCGCGGAGGATCTCAGCCTGGCCTTTAGAGAATACGGATGTTCCCAGGGCCAGATTGATCCATTCCATCGGCTGCGCCTGAGCTTTCTCCAACTCTATTTTCGATAGTGGTAATTTGTCCATCTTTTGAAAGAATTTTGATCACCTGAAGAAGATCGCGCTTTTTATGTTTCGCCTCTTCTTCATCAGCGCCTTTAACCCCTAACCGTTTAAAGATACCGAAATGTTCACCCAAAGCTTCCAAAGCCCGAACCTTATCGCAAGCCTTGAATCTTTTGGTTTCGCCTATTTGTTCTTTATCTTTCCCCTTACCATCCCATATCTCATCAATATCAAATCCAGATAAAGCCCGTGCTACATCCGGATCTAAATCCGTAATATGCTTCAAAGATCCGTCTTTATTGAAAAGATCGCGGATATCAAACTTCGCTATCTTCATCAATTCCCGGACGACAAAATCTGCGGATGCTTCGAGGCGTTTCTCTCTTTCTCGACGGAGGCGATTGATCTCTTCCTGAATCTTAACTTTGCTTAACAACCTTGAGGCCTGTTCAGCGGCTGTATGTTCAGAAAAACCCGCGCGTATAGCGGCTTTAGCGCCAATAAAATCAATAAGGTATTCTCTGCAAAATGTTTGATGACGAGGACTTAACTGTTTTTTGATCTTCTTAGGCGTGATTTTTTGCGGATGCGGTTTATTACTCATGTTCCCCTTTAAAAAAAAGAAGAGCGATCTGTATTTTTTAAATACAAACCGCTCTTCTGGAGCTCAGTAAGAGCCTTTAATCTATCTAATTACTTAAATTATAAACACAAAAACACTAATTTGTCAAGGATTTTGTTTTTTATCTTTATCACTTTTAAAGCAAAACCCCTCTACTTTAATAAGAACAATCTCCCCATCCTGGGCCGTAACTTCGATATTCTTGGTCCAGAACGGGGAGATTTTATTCATCGCCTGTTGAAATTTCTCGAGCGCGGTCATTTATCCTTATTCTTTACGCAACCCCATCAACCCCAGCGCCTCATTGAAACACATCCCCTTTAAAACAGCCGGCGCCTTGGCGAGGTCTTCAAAGCCGTAATGATGCCGGATAAGATGGGAATCGATAATAAAATTCCCGTCTTTATCCTTTTTGTCGGTTAAGACCGCGACAAATAACACAAACCCCTTTGACTTTAAGACCTTCTCCATGACCACATCGGTTTCCGCCTTTGGATCGAACTGCTTAAGCTCCATCTTTACATCCCCTTCTCTTTTTGTTTTCTCCACCGTTTTTATCCTCCTTTCTGTCGATAATAATATACGGAACCTTAGGATATAAAGCTTTAAATAATTTATACTTTAACCCCCAGATATCCGTACGGAACCCTTTTACTTCATGCGCTTCTAAAACCAGATCATCTTTCTTACCGGATAAGACGCGCTTTACTACCATAAAATCCACCACATGCACGCAGATAAACTCTTTCTTCACCCGCAACTCAAACGATACCTGGCAACGATACCCTACAATTTCTCCGGATTGCCGCATTGCCAACAGCCGGTTACAGTAATTAGCTTCGGCTATTGACTGATGAGTATGCCCGGATAAACACCGCGCCCACTTATTCCCATATTTATTCATTATCGCATCCCCCATACTAAAGCCGCCTGTAACCCGGCAGAACAGAAGTAGAATAAGGCACGCGGTCCATTCCTCTCAAATACAGAAACTACCGCGATCAAAATAAAAAAACCTCCCAAAGCCTTCATTAACCAAGTACTTGTCATTCCTTAGAGGCTTCAGGCTTAACCTCTTCCTGCTTCTCTACCACTTGAGGCGCCAAGATCCTCAACGCAAGTTCCCGACAAGGGAATAACGCCGGCTTAACGGTTTTAAGCCCTTTAACGAATTCTTCTATTTTTACAGTCAACTGATCTGCGGCCACAGCCCGGACCTCAACCTCTTTCTTTTTATCGGTACATTTATTGATCTGCATACCCATCTTCCCGATCGCCGCCAAGAACTTCTGTACCTGGGCCAGAAACGGCGACTGCTCCGCTTCCGTCAACTTCTCAAACATGATCATATCTTTACGCTTCTCCGGCTTTACTGAATCAAAATACATCAACGCAGCTAATACCTCTACCATCGTTTGCATCTTCTTCTCTGTCATACCATCACTCCTTTTTTATGATCCCGAATAAACTGTACCACAAAATCCTGACTTACCGATTGCGCACCGTACCTTATCGCCTTATACCTCCTCCCCATAGTTATCGTATAATATGGTACACCCTTATTATGCCGCTTCCAACTCTTTTTAATATTTAGGAGGTACGCCATACGGTCAAGTTCAAGTTCGGTATCCGCTACCAAATGACAACTTGCGGTTCCGCAAAACTCAATTATTGGTCGATCGATGTAAACGCTCATTATTTATCCTCTAATCCATAATTACAATCCCAACAACCTATCCCGGGGTTAGATCCACCACCGATTTGATGGTTATTTTGTTTTACCCCGTAAAATAAAACAAGTCGTATTAGATGAATTTTTCCACGGTTCTTTAGTTTGTCCATCTAACCATTTAACCCTTTTCATTGACCGCATTTCTGCACCCGCCTCTATTAGCATATTTATAAAAGAGTTTGTATTTATCATAACCACTACGGTTTTACCTTTTTTGTTTTCCTCAATCGCCTTACGGATAAAAGCTGTTGGTCCTTTCCCATTTTTCCCATCCGATTTACGAAAGGGGGGGTTAAGGTAGGTGCTTTTTCCCCAATCAGTTTCCGTCCCATCAATTCCAATATATGGATAAGGACACGGATCATAATCGAAGTGGAACTCATCATCTAATTTTTTATATATTTCTGGCGGTGTTATCCAATATTCTTTTTTATCTGCCTTCAACTCCGCTATCTGCTTGGTATGGGTCATTGGGTTAGTCCTTTCTGGTGTTTTAATAGCAAGTATCATTTATAATAAATTCCTTGTGGCATTGGGGGCAAGTTAACTCTAAATCAATTCCTTCTTGGCTCTCAAACTCTACACCCTCGTATCCTCCGCTATTCCATTCATCCGTTTTCATTACATCAAAACTGTCTTTACAATGCGGACACTCAACCCAAAGTTGAATGTTAAAATGGGCGGTTATTTTATCTTTCATCTATCCTCCTGCGTTGTGGGGTTAAGTGCTGATTGGGCTTCCCGTATCAATCCATTCAATGTAATTCTATCGCTTAACTGCATAGGCTCTTTAACACTCAAGATACGAGCTTCCTCCATTTTTATATACGCCTTCCTTGTTGCCTCCCGCAGTTTTTCTGAATCTTGGGCTGCGGTGATGAGGACTTTAATAGCATTTTCCGTTTTATCCTCATCCTTAAAGTTACTAAAATCTTCCCGCATTACAGGAAATGTTAATAATCTCTCGCAGTAGTTAATCGCTTCCTTCACCGTTGGCCTGGTCATTTAGAAACCTCCTTTATTTATGCTTCTTCAAATATTTTATCTCCGCAATATCCTGCCGGGATTTCTTTTCCTGGGCTAATTCTATTACCACTCCTTATGGAAGATAACCGCCTCAAGCCCGAAACTCTTTGCCTTTGCCAATTCGCAAGTAGTCTGCTGCGTTTCAAGGTAATATTCCCTCTTCGTGCTTGGACATACGCAATGCAAGAATTTAAATGGCTCGGTATATTCGGGAACGGTGAAAGTAACCAAGCGCACTTTGTTGCCGCAATTATCCACCGTTTCTTCGAGTATCTTCAAATCAGGAAGGCTGGACATCTTAATTTTATCCATCTTCTCATAGGCGATCCTACGCTGTTCCATATTGGTAATTGTAAAAACTTCTTGGGCTGATAGTTTATCTTTACGCACTTTATCGAATAACTCTTTATCAAATTCTACTTCGTCTATCCGATATTTTATTTTGCCTACTTGCGATAATAACCACTCTGAACAATTATTCGTCAAATACCATTGGTTGTTACGATGGTTTTTCCATAACCTTTTCTCAAATTTGGTGTTTATTTGGGAATTGATGGAAAGGTAGCCGTCTACGGATTTCAGCGCGGGCAGTGTCGCCTGGGAATTGATGTAAAGGTCGCCGCCTACGGATTTCAGCGCGTCGGCTTGCAGTGTCGCCTGGGAATTGATGGAAAGGTAGCCGTCTACGGATTTCAGCGCGGGCAGTGTCGCCTGGGAATTGATGGAAAGGTAGCCGCCTACGGATTTCAGCGCGGGCAGTGTCGCCTGGGAATTGATGGAAAGGTAGCCGTCTACGGATTTCAGCGCGTCGGCTTGCAGTGTCGCCTGGGAATTGATGTAAAGGTAGCCGCCTACGGATTTCAGCGCGGGCAGTGTCGCCTGGGAATAGATGTAAAGGTCGCCGCCTACGGATTTCAGCGCGGGCAGTGTCGCCTGGGAATAGATGGAAAGGTCGCCGCCTACGGATTTCAGCGCGGGCAGTGTCGCCTGGGAATAGATGGAAAGGTCGCCGCCTACGGATTTCAGCGCGGGCAGTGTCGCCTGGGAATAGATGGAA
>Ga0074199_1000811_pt1 | contig 38777 bp, 32 predicted proteins | sample EPASupsiteSAE347_FD_64528 | JGI IMG/M metagenome (GOLD analysis project Ga0074199, IMG submission 64528) | Bioremediated contaminated groundwater from EPA Superfund site, New Mexico - Sample SAE3-47 | ecosystem: Environmental > Aquatic > Deep subsurface > Groundwater > Contaminated ... | reverse complement strand
GCATCTTCAAGACCACCGTTTATTATATCATTTAATGATGTACTACTAAAAGTTTTTGTATTTAGGACAATTGGCATAGTATATTTAACATCGGTTAAGATTGCATATTACACTTAAAAATCTTGGTACCAAAAGCCTTTTATTTAAAGACACCATAACTAACGTCAGTTGAATAAATGGAGACTTATAAAAATGATAAACGCAAAGGTGAAATAAAATGTTAAAGAGATTGTCGAATTTTCAGTGGGCTAGAATTGCTATCCAATCAAAGAATGTGGATATTCCCTTGGAGGATATGTGCGCAGGCAATTTCCGATTGCGCAAACGCATAATTTCGGACCCGAAGAAACAAGAACCAGTTTAGTAAATAGAGGCACAAATTGCAGGGAGCAATCCTTATACCTTCCTATGTCAACATAATTTTAAATGGAAGAAGACAGCCGCCTTTCCCTTGTTGCAGAAATGATCCGCGACCATATCTCCCTGGACGGAATTGACCGATATCTGGCTGAGACAGGGGTGCAAAGCTGCGACTTCGTGCCCGTGCAGCCCCGCGAATTCTCAGGGGAGATCTTCGCAGTGGATGGCTCTAATGCCTCTATCTGCAACTGGTCGACGGCCAATGTGAACCTGATCCGGGCAGGCTATGCCGTCTACCAGGGAAGAGTCTGGAGGCGCACAGTCATCACCTTTGACGATGTATTTTTGGCTGATCCCAAGCAATGCAAAAATATGTTCGATCCCTTTCTGCTGGAATTCTTCGGCCTGAATGGTGTCGATCTCAAGGAATCTGACTTGGATCGCCTCTCCAGCTACTATCGGGAGCTGCAGGAGTATGTAGCCATAAATGACGCCCTGGCCGTGGCGCAGCCCGGAGACATCATTCTTTACGACGGCAGCTTTGATGTCTTTGAACTTCTGAGAGGTGCTCTTACCACCATCTTCGCCCGGGCTGAGCAGAAGAGCGTTGCCCTTCTTGCTGTGGCCAAATCCAGCTCCCTCTTCTGGGGCGAGGAGATCAGCATGCCCTTTGTGCAGCATACCAGTATGGCCGGCAGCCTGCTTTTGCCTGAAGCCGCCTGGTATCTCAGCCTGAAGGATAAAAAAGTGGATGCCGGCCAGGGCAGATGGAACGGCCAGACCTACATCGTTCGCTTTTGCGGTCAATCCGAGCACGCCTTCCGGGTGGACGCACCTTCCTTCCTTCAGGACGAAATGGCATCGGTACTGGGAAAGCTGGCAGCCTACTCATGCTCTTCCGAGTGCCTGGGGTATCCTCACGCTCTCTTCCGGGCGCACCGGGATATCAGGATCACCGAGGAAGAGGGAGCAGCCGTACGCCAGAAACTCATGGGAGAGCTTCTGGAGATGGGCATGCCCCATTCAGAGATAAGAATGCTTATGCAGGACTTCCACGATATCCTGGAGATGAAAAGCGGGTTTTAAACCTGGCCCTTGAGATATTAAGTAAATTAAACCTAATTGGGAATAAGGCGAAATCATTCGAGCGAAAAAGTGGGAGAAATTAAGGTGGCAATAACGCAAGAGGAGAGACTGGCCCCAGAGGGAGCAAGCCTTCTGAAACGAAAGGTAATCGAGAAGGGAGACACGATGTACAAGATTGTCTCCAAGAGTGTGACCGAATATCACTTCACAGTACCATTTAACCTCAACGATGAGGAGAGAGTAGAAGTGGGGCAGATATTCTCGATCAAAGACCAGGGACTGACCTTTCTTGCCCGCGTTCTGAATATCGAGCACAGCTCCAACTATGACGGCCACTGGGACACTACCATAAAAGGCACCAATTTCTTTGATTCCGACCAAATCTTCAATCGCGTCATCGCTGAGCCCTTAGGTTGCATCAATAAAAGCCTGGAGTTCAAAAAGTCCAGGACACTGCCCACCAAGTTCGCACCAGTTTTGCGAGCAGAGAAACAAGAGTTTAAGTTTTTAAGCCAGGTCATGGGTGACATCGAGATAGGCCATCTGAGAAATGGTTCACGACTGGTAGAAGAGATTCCGGTGGCCCTGCATAGCGAGGCCATGGACCATCACATGGGCGTCTTTGCTACCACAGGCATGGGCAAGTCCAACTTCATGAAGGTCTTTGCCGCCTCATGCATGCGTCTCGCTGTGCGGGGTGAGTCAAAGTTTGGGCTTCTCATCGTCGATCCACACGGCGAATACCTGAAAGGCAAGGGTCTCATCAAAGGCCTTACCCATCTCAAGAAATATCGTGATGGTCTCGCCTGCTATTCAACAAGCAAGCAGAACGCCTCCGATCCGGGCGTAGAGGAATTGGCTATCGGGATAAAAGATATTGAACCATCTGATGTTGAACTCTATTTCGATTGGTCTATTGCACAAAAAGATGCTCTTGATGTTATTCCCCGAATCTTCAATCGAGATTGGCTCACTGAAATCCAGACTCCTGAAGGAATGGCTCAGCTACTCAAAGAAAATGTCATTGAGGGCACCGCGGGCAAGATATCCCAAAGAATTAAGAACCTCTTATCCAAGAATGGATATATCGATAATATCCGAACCAGCATCCCCAACATATTGGCGAATCTGCAAGATGGAAAAGTGGTTCTGGTAGACATTCCCAAGATGAGCGATCGCAGTGAGCTGTTTTTGCTCTCCATCCTTTCCCGATGTATTCTCGATACGTACAAAGAAGAGGGTAAACCAGAAAGAAAGAACTGTCTCATCACCATTGAAGAGGCACAACGGGTTTTGGGCGCGGGCAGCAACACGGCGCGCTTCGAGAGCATCGCCCGGGAAGGCCGCAAATTCGGAGTGGGCCTGTGTGCCATCACCCAGCAGCCCAAGCTCATAGACAAGCAGCTTCTCTCTCAGTTCAACACCCTGGTGGTGATGGGCCTGGGAGACAGAAATGACCGCATACAGCTGGAGGAATCGGCCAAGCAGGATCTCTCCTCCATGGATACCGAGATTCAAACTCTGGAGAAGGGTGAAGCCGTTGTATCCACCTTGAAAATTCCCTTTCCCGTGCCTGCCAGGATACACCGCTACGAGGATTACTTGCGCTGTCTGGATAAGGAAGATAAGCAAGAGAGCCTTATCATCAGAGGCGGCTTTAAGCCGTTCTTAGATTAGGATGCGGGCAAATGAAGATAATTCACCTGGCAGATTCGCACCTGGGCTTTTCCAGCTACAGCCGCCTGGATGAGCACGGCAGAAATCGCATAGAGGAGATGGTTTATTCCGGATTTGATCAGGCCGTCGAGAAGATAATAGAACTGCGACCGGATGCGGTTGTTCATGCCGGCGATGTCTTCCATCATGTTCGCCCCAAGATCAAGCCTCTGGTGGTCTTCCAGAGGGGCCTAATGCGGCTCATGAAGGAGGATATACCGGTTATCATAATCAGTGGCAATCATGATGCTCCCAAGAGCTTTTCATCTACCAGTCCTTTCCGTCTCTTTGAGGGTCTGCGGGGCGTGCATATCGCCCAGCGTTATCAGTATGAAAGAATTGAGGTGGATGACCACTATTTTCATTGTATTCCCTTCTGCCTGGAGCCGCAGGACTACCTGACCGAGTTTGAGAAGATAGAACGCTCGGGAAGAGATGTGCTGGTCATGCACGGCCTGGTGGAATCGCTCCAGAATAAAAAGATGAGGAGCGTGGGGGAGCATGAACTCCCGGACAGCTTCCTCAAAAGCGATTTTGACTATATTGCTCTGGGCCATTTTCATGGACAGGCGCAGATTTCCCAGAATGCCTGGTACAGCGGCTCACTGGAGTACTTCAACTTCGGCGAGGCCCAGGACGAGAAAGGAATGCTGCTGGTGGACCTGGAGAGCGGAAAAGCCGAGAGTATTCCGGTAAAGCCCAGGTACATGATCGATCATCCGGCAATTGATTGCAGCGGGATGCGATCGGAGGAGATAGCCCAGTGCCTGCTGGCGTTATGTCCAGAGGATGAAATCAGAGACGAAATGGTGCGCATCACTCTCAAGAACCTGAGCCGAGCAGCTTACAGGAGCATAGACCAGACAAGGTTGAACAGGCTGGGTGCCTCTGCCCTTTACTTCAAGATCCGCACGGAGTTTGCGGATGTTGAGGAGCATTTCGAGCGGCCTGTGGACCGGCGCACGCTGCACGAAGAGTTTTCCGGCTACCTGACCGAAGAATCATCACGAGAGCTGATGCCTGCAAGGATTAAGGATGAGGTGGTAGCCTATGGATCGCAGATTATGAAGAAGGCAGTACTTGCCAAGCACAAAGAGGCATTGGATGCATCTTAATAAGCTGGTCATGAAAAACTTTAAAAAATTCCGCCACGCACAGATCGAGTTTTCCGATGGGCTTACCGGCATCGTGGGCAGCAACGGAGCCGGCAAGAGCACCATTGTGGAGGCCATCGCCTGGGCTCTTTACGGCAACCGGGCCTCAGCCATCAAGAGAGACTTCATCCGCAATGCCCGTGCCAGGGAATCCGATCCTGTGGAGACCCGCCTGACTCTCTCCCTGGGCAAGCAGGAGCTTGTCATCTACCGGGCCATGAAAGGAAAGGGCTTGATGGCAGAGGCCTTTTTGGAGCTGGATGGGCAAAGAACAGCCACCGGAAGCAAAGAGGTAGACGCAAGGCTTGAGGAGATCCTTAATATCAGCTATCAGGACTTCATGAAGACCTTCTACGCCCGGCAAAAGGACCTGGACAATCTGCTCAAAGAGGGTGGAATGGGCAAGAGGGAATATCTGCTCAAGCTCCTGGGTCTGGAGGATATCAAGGAAAATGCCATAATGCAGATCAAAGCCGACCGTGATTCCCTGGAGGAGCAAAGAAACCGTCTGGCTGGAGCACTGGCTGAAATTGGAGATGTAGAGGTCAGGCTGGAGAATGCATCTTTGCAGATTCTAACCGAGGAAAGAGCCCTGCAAGAAGCAGAGAGCAGCAGGGCGGATATTTTGGAAGTCGCAAAGGTTAGACGGCAAGAGCTGGAGGCCATGGCCGAGAAGATGCACCGCCATGGCCTTTTTTCAGAGCAGGCGAAGAGTCTGGAGTTGGCAGACAGAGAGCTGAAGGAGACCGTAAAAGCGGAAGAGTTGCGGCTCATTGAGATCGAAGCCTGCAAGAAGAGGCTCTTTGATCTTGCGCCGATGCTTGAGAGGCTGGCCGGCATAAGGGATCGGCTGGAAATTTTGCAGCCTCTAAGAGTGGTCTATGAGGAGACCGCACGGCGTGCTGCCGCCCAGGAGGCTGCTATCCAGGGCGAAAAAAAAGCATTTAATGAAAGCCGGAGAATCCTTTTGGAACTGGACAGAGATGCTGCAAAGCTGGAGGAACTGCGGCCCAATGAGTTGGAGCATACAAAGCTGCAGGTCCGGCTTCTCTCTTTGGAGGCACAGCGGGATAGGCATAGAGAGATGCAGACCCGGCAAAAGGAGGATGCAATCAGAGAGCAGGCGATACAGGCCAGCATCTCCCGCACGAAAAAAATGATTGATGATCTGCACATTGCACAATCCCGGCTTAAGGATATTGCATCCAGCCCGCAGGAAGAAAAGAGATGCAAGGACACGCAGGAGGATCTTGTCCGGCAAAGAGAGCTGCAAAAGGAGCTGGATGGTCTGCTGGCAAGAAGGAATGTTCTGGATGAGCGGCTGGCCAGGCTTAAAGGAGAAGCGGCAGCGGCGCGCGCCGAGATGGAGAGCCTGCAAAGCATCGAAGAGAAAGAGGCTGCTCTGCGTCGGCAGGATAGGGATCTGGACCAGCTCGTCAGCGAGCTTAACCGCATGCTGGCAGAATTAAGAGGAACCTACAGGGTGCAGGAGCTTGCCCAAGCTGAGGCGCAGCGATCCATAAAAAAGGTTATGGCGTTAGGAGCAGAAGGGCTCTGTCCCACTTGCGAGCGGCCGCTGGAGGGGCAGCGCGATCTGCTCATCAAGAAGTATGAAGATTCTGCTGCCAACGCGAGGGCTGAGAAGGAAAAGCTCGCTGCCGGGATAGCCGCCCAGATCGAGAAGATTGAGGGTGCCACCAGGTCGAGAAGCAATCTGCGAGCTGCTTTTGATGAAATCAATGACCAAAAGAGCAGACGCTCGGCTCTGCAAGCGCAGCTGAGGGGCCAGGCAATGCAGATGCACGAGCTGCAATCCGAAATCAGGGATCTCACGACCAGGATCGATGGCCTGGGATCAGTCAGCTTTGACGCCGGAATGCTTGCCGAGGTGGAAGCGGCCTGCAAGGCCCTCACCCCGTTGGTCATGGAGCATGCGGCTCTATCCAGGCAGCTGGAGGATCTGCCGGGACTGGAAAGCGAGATTGGCCTGCGCCAGAAGGATCTGGCAGTTCTTATGGAAAGGCAGGAGCAGCTTGCCTTGGAGATACAGGCCCTGGGCTATGCTGAATCTGATTACCTGGAAGCCAGAAAGCGCGATGCTACCCACAAGCCGCTGCACGATCGCTTCCTTTCACTCTCTGAGAGGGTAGGGCAAATTCCTGCCCTTAAGGAGAGGATAAGTAGGCAAGAGCAGGAGATTGAAATGCTCGATTTGGATCTGCAGGCTCTGCACATCTCGCAAAGAGATCTGGGCTATGATCCTCGGGAGTTTGAGGCGCTTTCCTGGGAGAAGAAAGAGCTGGGAGCAGCAGAGAAGGAAGCGCAAAAGATTCGCCTCACCATGGCAGGCGAGATCGAGGCAAAAGAGAGACTGGCTGCTGCCCTGCAAGCCCGGCAAAAGCTCAATTTGGATCTAAACAAGTGCAGGCAAAATCTGTCCGCTCTGGCCTACAGCCCAGAGGAGCATGAGAAGGCGAAAGCCATGCTGGCGAGCGCCGAATGCGAGCTGGATGCGGCTCGCAAGCGCGTCTCAGAGAGACAGGTGAACCTCGGCGTTCTGCTGGCCGCTCGGGAGCGACTTGTGCAGGAAGTGCAGAGGAAAGAGGAGCTGGAGAAGAAGGCTGCCCAGGTGGGCCAAAGGCTAGAGGTGGTGGAGGTGACCCGAGGTCTCGTCAACAGCTTCATGGACCAGGTCCTGATCCGGGTCAAGAACGACATCGCCCGCTCAGCCGGAGAGATCCTGGAGGAGGTATCCGGCAAGTACAGCCTGCTCAAGATCGATGATGACTTCAACATCCAGGTGGAGGATGGGGGCGAGTGGTATCCCATCTCCCGCTACTCAGGCGGGGAGATCGACATGATCGCCGTATCCGTGCGGGTGGCCATCAGCGAGTATTTGATGCGCTTCGGGCCTGATGGAGAGAGCTACTCCTTCCTTATCTTAGACGAGGTCTTCGGCAGCCAGGACCAGGAGCACAGAGAGAAGATGATCCAGATGCTGAGAAGTCTTGAGGAGCGTTTTCCCCAGATCATCGCCATCAGCCACATCAGCGACGTGCAGGGGCAATTTGACAACACAATCCTGGTGGTGGAGGACGAGCTGGGAAATAGCAAGGTGGAGGCGATTTAGTTTTTTTGTTAAATTAAAAAAATATAATATTCTATCACATGCTCTGATATTCTTCGCAAGGCCCATTCATTCATGCGAGAGTGGATCCGGCATATCAGGCCGGATGCCAGTTCAACAATCTACTCTCACGGATAGAGCAGTATCCTTCCCTCAGGATATTTCACGTCCATACGCTCCAGATATTCTTTATAGATCTGCTCCGGGGCCAGTTCCACGTCAGGATAAAACAGCTTTGCGAAATAGGAGACGCCTACGATGCTGTCCAGTCCATAAAACTGGCTTCCGCTGACTACATAGACCCTCCCGTTTTTCACCGCCGAGACGGCAGAGGCTCCGGGACGGCTGAGTATCTCATTTCTAACTTTTTCCAGCATTATGCTGTCCTGGCTCGGTCCCTTTTCCCATCCGATATTATCTGTGGACTGCAGGCTTACAATGACATCCGGATTCATCTTGGTCACCCATTCCCATTCAACTTTGGGCGACATCTCTGCTATGTCTTTGCAGATATTGACCCCACCGGCAAATTTTGTCTGGTTGTAGATGGCCGACCCTCTGCCGATAGATGGCAATGCACCCAGGCCAGATCCCTTATTCCATATCTCCACATAAACCTTGGGCGGTGTCTTTCCCCGGATGGCATCTTCGATCTTGTTCTTGTATCCATTGTACCATTCTAGATATTCTTCTGCCTCTTTTTGCCTGTCCAGCAGGATTCCAAGTTTTGTGATCTCCTCGTTCATGGTCTCCGGGCGGGAGAGCTTGAATCCAACCACAGTAATATTCTTAAACGACTCCAGAGCTTTCGCCACAGGCTCCGCGCCATATGACTTATCCGCTTCAGGATATGTTATAAGAAGTATATCGGGCACAATCGAATCGCCCTTCATGGCAATCTTGCCGATCATCTCGTAGTCAGGACTGCTCCATTTGCCGATGGTCGGCTTTTTCTTGATATCCTTTGGCATTTCGCTCTTTTTCGCTTCATCTTCATCAACGGCAACGACCTTGTCAACAGCCTTGAGCATGCTCACAACTTCATTGGCATTTGTATTGATCGGGATTATTCGCTGGATCGGCATGACTATGGTCACATTGCGACCTGCTGAATCGGTCATATTCAGTGGGTAATTTATCTCCTCCCCCAAAACTGGAATGTGCATCATTACGATGCATAAAATGACTGCTATGCAGTTCCAACTTGCTTTCCTTGGCATTGATCATTCCCTCTAAGTTGCTTGTTTTGGAAGGCATATCGGGACGTTGGTTTATAATTATTTCGGCTATTTTTAACAAAAATTATTAAATAGCTATAGTTCTATTTTACTAACTATGTTAAAAGTTGATGAAATCAGTTAGTTTAAAGCATATGATATATGTATTTAGGTCATCAATCAAGCACAGATTTCCAAATTTAGTGCGTGACGCAGTAATCAGCCGTGACACAGATGCAACATATTCATCAATATTTTTGAGGCAATGAGCACAAAGGATATACAAAGATGACTTTGATAAAGAGTATCGGTCCAAATAGCGAAAATGGTTAAAATGTATGCATTGGTCTAACTGATAGGAGGTCATGAGAAAATGGATAAAAGTTCATCTCTTCAGAATAGTCCCAACCCGGTTTACGCCACTCTTGACGAATGGATCAAACAGCAAGCCATTGCGTTCTCCCTCGATTCGGCCTCCTCCCTAGACGCCTGCGTGGACAGGATCATGGCCACACTCGACCCCTCGCTAAAGCTGCTGGGCCTGGGAGAAGCACTGCATGGCGGCGAGGACATTCTTATGCTGCGTAACCTGCTCTTTCAGCGCCTGGTGGAAAAGCATAGCTATAGCGCCATTGCCGTGGAGAGTAGCTTCCCGCGGGCGCGCGCTGTCAACGAGTACGTGGCCGGTCGTGGCCCATCATCGTATGACGCCCTGCGGGAGGCGGGATTTAGCCACGGCTTTGGTCGGCTTGAGGCCAATCGAGAGCTTGTGGAGTGGATGAGAGAGTACAATGCCGATGATGGGCACCGCGTCAAGCTCCGGTTCTACGGCTTCGACAGTCCCACCGAGATGATGTATAGCGATAGTCCTCGACAAATTCTATATTTCGTTCTCGATTACCTGGCCTCGATCGACAGCGTCGGCGCCCAGGAGCAACGATTGCGCATCGACAGGCTTCTCGGCCGGGACTCCGACTGGGAAAATCCCGCGGCAACGATGGACCCTGAGAAGTCGATAGGTCTCTCGCCAGCTGCAACTGCACTAAGAATTGAGACAGAAGACCTTATTGCACAGCTGCAAGTGCGCCGTCCCGAATTGGTCGCCGAGAGCGGGGAGAATCGCTATTTAGAAGCCATGCAGTATGCCGCGCTCGCCCGATGGTTGCTGAACTATCACGCCGCTCTGGCGAAAAAATCGGACCCAGGAAAAAGAATTGTCCAATGTCTCGGCCTGCGCGATGCCATGATGGCGGATAACCTGGCGTATGTGGTCTCCCAAGAGCGTAGCCGTGGAAAGGTGTTGGCCTTCGCTCACAACAGCCATCTGAAACGAGGACGGGCGGAATGGCAGCTGGGGGACAACGCATTGGCCTGGTGGCCTGCGGGAGCGCACCTCCACGAGATCTTCGGCAGGAGTTATGCGGTCTTCGGTTCGGCTGTGGGCGTCTCTGAATCCAACGGCATAGGCCGGCCGGAAGCCGGCACTCTTGAGGCGCGGCTGATCGGTACTCCTGGGCCGGGAAGGTTTATTCCTACCCACAAAGGCCAGGGGCTTCCAGCTTCTGAAATCGCGGCTCTTCCGATTCGCTCTGCAAGCACATTGAACTCGACCTACTTCGCACTGACTCCTCAAAGCCTCGTCGATTTCGATTGGCTGGCGGTGTTGGACCATGCGAAGTACGCCCGAGGCGGGCCACAGCTAGAACAGCGAGGCTAAAGATGAAACCATGATTTATTCCGCGCGGGAAGGGATCAATTACGGACAGGAATTTGCCGGTTCTTAGCCATTTCGAGTGGGGAATGGAATAATCGAGTTCTCTGTGAGTCCTCCGTGCGCTCTGTGTCTGCGGTGGTGGTAGTACCGTCAGCCATTTGGTTATAACCAGTGGCTAACGACTATTCCATCACAGAGACACAGAGTTCACAGAGAACGCACAGAGCAACTGACTAACAACTGGAAAACCACAGTAACCAGAGGTTAGACACGGAAAATAGCGAAGAGCCAATTTGTCTCTCTTGGACTTCGCGGCTTCGCGCCTTCGCGTGAAAACGGACTCTGTTGGATCTCATGTTAAGCTGCGAAGAAGAACAACCACGAAATGGCTTCAAGCAGTGATGCTCACATTACCCCAAGGCGTATCCCAGCAGCCTGGCCAGACGGATGGCGTCCCAATCCAGGTGACGGAGCATGCGGGCCATGAGACGACTGGGCCGATCGATATCCCCGTGCTCCTCTATGGCTTTTATGAGGCGGGGCTTGCCTGCCAGATAGCCCACCAGCTCATCCAACTCTGCATCGCTCATCTTTCCCAGCATGCGATTCACCCTCATGCCGATCTCCAGCTCGCGGCCCAGGGCCGCTCTCCAGAGCCGGTCGTACTCCATGAGCCGCAGAGCTGAGCCGTCGCCCTCCATTGCCGCGGCAGCCGCCACGCCGCCCGCAATCTTGGCCGCCACCAGCCCCGGATAGATTCCGCCGCCTGAGGTGGGCTTGACCTGGCCTGCCGCATCGCCCACGGCCAGCAGGCCCGCGACCGCGGTTGCCGCGGGCGGTCCGAGGGGCAGGCCGCCTACATTCAGGGCCACAGGCGAGCCCTGCAGCCTCTTCTTGATCACATCCGTTTTCAAGAAAGAGCGCAGATGCTCGCACCCCTGATCGCGGGCGCACAGGCCGATGCGAGCCGAACCCTCATTCAGGGGAATCACCCAGGCGAAAAGCCCGGGCGCCGCTCCCAGATGGACCTCCACCTTTTCAGGGTCTTCTACTGCAAAGGGCACCTGCACCTGCGCCCCGGAGAGGATCATCTGAGGCGGCGCAATTCCGGCCCGGCGGGCGAGAAGAGCGGAGACGCCCTCTGCCGAGATTACAATCTTCGCCTCGATCTCCTCGCCTCCGGCCAGGGAGAGGATACTACTATCTTTTTCCCGTCTTATCTGTCGCACAGCTCTGCATAGACGAAGATTTGCGCCCTCCGCCACGGCCCCGCGCAGCAGCGCCTGGTCAAAGAGCCTCCGGTCCACGACCCAGGCCTTGGGGACTATGGCTTTGAAGTCCAGGCGCGCTCCGCACGGCGAGAAGACCGTCGCGCCACTCACGGCGTGCAGGATGTGTGAGCCGGGCGAAAGCTCCGATTCAGCCATTGCCTCCTGGCCCAAGAGGCCGGCGCACTGCACCGGCCATCCCGCCCCAGCATGCTCCTCCAGCAAAATCGTGTCGGCCCCGGCTTTAACAGCGTACTTGGCAGCCATAGAACCGGCCGGCCCGGCGCCGATGACTGCCACATCGAATATGTCCATCATTTGAATTAAGAAAAAAATGTGAAGAAATTGCTACCTTCTATTCACCTACTGCTCTAATGACCCAATTCACCTTGATCGTCTCATTATCAATATTGAAATCCGCTGGAATCAGCTCACCATTCATACTATTGAATTGATAGGAGTTTCCAGATCCATTCTCCAACTCTACTCCTATCCTCATTGTGCTTCGATCGTAGAAGATGATGTAAAAGACGCCTGTCAAGGGAAGAGCGGGAATATCAATAGCTATGAGACCTGGCGCAGGCAAAGTGAAGTATGCGTTCTGTGTATCTGCAAGTCGGTAAAGCAGGTTAAGTTTTTCATCTCTGACCTCAATGAGGAAATTGCTCGGCGAAGGGACGGATAGAGTTGTTTCATTGAAGCCGTTCCAGCCAAGTACTCGTATCTGCATTAATTTCCAGTCAGGCTTTGGCGTTGTGAATTTAACAGCTTCACCAACACTGAATGCATCAATCCCCCAATCCTGGCCGGCAGAATACAGTGTCAGATTCATATTAGTAATATTTGTGCCGCTATCCTGCTTGAGGACTGTCATAGTTTGATTAGTATTACTTTGAGCCAAGCACATGCCCATTAGATTTAGAAAACAGAAGGCTGAAACCAATAAAATCATCTTTTTCATGCTATCACCTGAATACGGGAATTAAATTGGATCTTTATATAGATGATGCTGATTATGCAGCTTGTGATAATGGTTGAATAATAATTCGATCGCTCTCCATGAGCGGAAAGGTACATATGGCCATGATGTCCAGAGGCTAAAACTACGAAATTCATATGATCTCCCGAAATGCCATCCTGGTTTAAATGTGGAATATACGATGGAAAAAATAATGGAAACTATATTCGATTTGCGGAATGTTTCTTACTCCTATGTAGGAAAGATCGACGCTCTTAAGAATGTAACCTTGAAGATAAAGCGCGGAGAGCAGGTCACTATTATCGGCTCCAACGGATGTGGAAAGTCGACGTTGTTGGCCATTTTAGATGGGCTGGTTTATCCCAGCTCAGGCGAATTCTATGCCTTTGATAATTTAATATGCGAAGAAATCTTTGATGCCATTAAAGAAAATGAATTCCGGTCTTATTTCCGGACAAAGGTGGGATTCGTATTTCAAAACTCGGATGTTCAGCTCTTCTCTTCAACGGTCTATGAGGAGATTGCTTTTGGACCGTTGCAGCTTAACCTGCCGCTCGATGTGGTCAAATCCAGAGTGGAAGATGTCATGGAATTGATGGAGATCGGCAAATTGCGCGATCGATCGCCCCACACCCTCTCCGGGGGAGAGAAGAAGAAGGTGTGCATCGCAACTGTCCTTGTCAATAATCCCGATGTGCTCTTGCTGGATGAGCCCTCGGCAGGCCTGGACCCCAGAACACAGCTCTGGCTGATCGAGCTTCTCCAGGAGCTGGCGCATGCCGGTAAGACTGTGATAACTGCCACTCATGATCTGGAGATCATCGATCAGATAAGCAAGAGGGCTATAGTCATGGGGGAGAATCACAGCGTAAAGATGGACCGGGATGCAGAGAGTGTTCTCTCCGACTACGAGCTGCTGCTATCATCCAATCTGGTTCACGAGCACACCCATCTGCACGGCAAGCTGGTGCATGAGCATCTGCATGTGCATGGGCAAGAGCACAAGCATCATGATCATTATGAGTCAAGCAAGAGAATATAAATCTCATCCGTTCAGTGTTGAAGTGTGTTTCGTGCAAAAATGAGGCTGATCCAATGCGTGGACTACAATTGCTGCTCCTCTTCCTGCCTGTTGCCCTGCTGGCACATTTTGTCGGCATCGGTGAGATCTTCGTCTTTGCCGCCTCAGCTCTGGCGATCATCCCGCTGGCGAAAACCCTGGGCGAAGCTACCGAGGTTGTCGCAGAGAAGACCGGACCACGCACAGGAGGGCTTCTCAATGCCACCTTCGGCAATGCTGCAGAGCTGATCATCACCCTCACGGCCATACGCGCCGGGCAGATTCAACTGGTATTGGCCTCCATCACCGGCTCCATTTTGGGCAATCTTCTCCTGGTCCTGGGTTTTGCCATGTTTTTTGGCGGCTTGAAGAACGGCAGGCAATTGTTCGATCGAAGGCAGGTGGATATGGACGCAACCATGACCATTCTGGCTCTTATCGCCATGAGTGTGCCATCCCTCTTTAGCCTCTACATCCCAAACGCCAGGCTTGTTGAGGAGCTGAGCCTGACATCCGCAGGGGCCATGCTTATTCTTTATGTGCTCTTCATCATCTACACTTTGAGGAGCTGTTCCTCGGAAAATTGTGTCCCGGTAACGGCAAGAGAAGCTCTACCCGTCCATATCTGGAGTATGAACAAGGCATTAGCCATCATGGGCATATCCATGATCGGCATCGCCTTGATGAGCGAGCTATTGGTAGCATCGGTAGAGGCTGTTACTGCTACTTTTGGCCTCACGCCTTTTTTCGTAGGAATTATCATCGTGCCAATAATCGGCAACGTGGCTGAGCACCTGGTCGCCGTTCAGGCAGCCCGGCAGAACAAAATGGATCTCAGTCTCTCAATCTCCCTGGGCTCCAGTCTGCAGATCGCTCTCTTCGTGACGCCTGTGCTGGTTTTTGTCTCGCTGCTCCTGAACAGTCCCCTTACGCTTCAGTTCAATATTCTTGAACTAATTGCTCTCACGGCAGCGTCCATGATCTCGGCCCTGGTATCTCTGGATGGAGAGTCCAACTGGCTGGAAGGAGCCATGCTGCTGGCGGTGTACTGCATCCTGGGCCTGGCATTCTTCTTCTTGCCTTTGAAGCTGTAACCTAACAAATTAGTATGCGATAAATTTATTAAGTTTTAAGGCGCATTACAATAATAGTAAATTGTACTCACATGAATCCATTAAGCCGAGAGCACAGTCGCATTATCTCCGCCGCCTGGAGGGTTTCTTTGTGTCCTCAGATATCCTTCGGTCTTTTCCAGCCGAGCTGTCCGTCGGCAAGACAAAGATCATCATCATCGATCCCCATAATCATATTGTACCGTATTGGTTCAGGGAATTCCTGCGCCATAGGTGCAACCTGATAGTAGCACGCATAGATGCCCATCATGATATGTTCCATTATTGCCCATCTCTGCCTGCAAGAGAAGGAAGGGAAAAGTTCCAATTTCTCTTTAGGTTAATGCCCTACCTGCAGGACTATTGCCGGGAAAAGGTTAACGAGGGCAATTTCACCTGCCCTGGATTTCACTACGGAGCCGTTGGAGCTGTGTACCATTTTAACCCAAAGGTAAATCAAATAGATGCCTATGGAAGAGTATCCGGATCTGAGACCATCGACGCACCCAGAACGGCTGAGAAGAGAGCTACCTCAGGGAAAGGAGAAGGCAAATGGATTGTCTGGGATGAGAACTCAACCCGGCTATTAGGCAGCAGCGCTAAAACCATTCCCGTTCCCAGGAAGATAACCCTGAACGACTTTCATAGGGATATGCAAGATTGCCTTCTTCCCACAGCGATAGGATTTGATCTGGACGGCCTGTACGGGAACGGCGACCGAGGCTCGCCTGATGAGGTCATGAAAATGAGGCTGGTCGGAGTTAGGAAGGTTCTGGAGAGCGTGGGGGGGCCGCAATTCATCTGCCTGGCTCGATCCCAGACTCCCAGATCCTATGTTCCTGAGAGAATCGTGAATAGGGTGCAAAAATCTGCATTAGACCTGATTAATGAGGTCTATGGTTGAGGGTCATTGTCTAAGGACGTCTACAAATTTAATGCAGATAATTTTGGAGCCTTCGACTCAAAGATCGCCGCCCTTGAAAATGAGAGCCGATTGCCCGATAAGTTCTTCCGGGCATTGTTTGAAGGAGCTGATGACGGGCAGGCTCCTGGGGGAGGCCTGATGGAGGATACTGCCTGAGAGAATCGCAAGGATGGCAAGGGTAAGACCACTTATCCTGGCAATGAGATAAAAACACTATATCTCAATTTATCTGAAAAGACCTCGAAGTCCCTTAAGTCAATTGGAATGATGGAGATATTTAAAGAGGAGACGAGACTCAATGTGAAGAAGGAGTTGTAGGTGGCACGTCGTCGCTGATCAGGTTATGACACTTAAAGCATGATCCCATCCATAAAGCTTGAGAATCCGAAGCTGAATCTGATCTATTCCAAGGTTCTTCAGATGGTGAAGGCGAGAGATGGTTCGCCATGATCGAATAATCGCAACACGATCCAGTATAAAATCGATAAGCTGCATAAGAGAATCAACTGCCAACGAGATGATTTCCTGTACTGTATAAGCTCTCTCAGATGTATGTCAATAGCTTCGATAGAATTTGCGTTGAGGATCTTGATGTTATAGGTCTGAAAGAGAAAGGCCATAAAAATGGTATGCATCGCAGCATTCATGATGCATCCTGGTCAGAGTTCATATTCATGCTTTCGTACAAGGCTTAAAGTGCTGGTCGAAAGCTGATAAAAATAGATCCCAGGAACACCACTCAAAGGTGTTCTGCTTGTGGAAGCATTGTAAAGAAAGATCTGTCGGTATGAGTACATGAGTGCCCTTATTGCGGATTCTCATGTGATGGAACAGCCTGCAGCGCCCATAGAACCAAAACCGCTACATCACATATCTGTGATGCCTGTTTTTGGCGATGAAGTAGGAAGCCGCGCCCTTCAGGACGAGGTAGTTCACGATTATCTGACGCGATTCGAAAAAAAAACCAAATCAAGGCGTTGGCGCCGGCGGTATTCCCGCAACCTCAAACTCCTTTTTGGCCGCTTCTCTTATATCGCAGCCGACAACCTTGGCTACGTTTCTTCCAGGGAGGGGAACCTCTAAGCGAAGGGTCAGCTCAGAGTAACGAGAGTTAAGCAGAAGCACATTGATGGGCTTGTCTTTGAGCACCAGGGGGTGGCTCTTTGCTGCTCTGAGGATGATCTCCCTGGCTCTGTCGATGTCGGAAGCCTTTTCCAGGTCAAAATCCACCATCCAGATTATCTCCGGCTCCCTGATGGACCAGTTGATTATCGGCTCATTGCCTATGATGCTATTGGGCACAACTATTCTCTTATTGTCAGAGGTGCGAATTACCGTATGCCTGAGCGTCAAATCTTCTATCTGGCCGTACTCTCCTCTGAAATCAACCAGATCTCCCACCCGTATAGGCTGGAAGATGGCAATGAAGATGCCTGAGGTGAAGTTGGACAGAGAATCCTTGGCGGCAAAGCCGATAGCCAGACCTGCGATACTTGCGCCGGCAAGTATGGCTGTGACCAGGCTTTGTAGCTGCGGTATCTGATAGATGATGAGCATAAGACCTATGAGATAGATGGCGGCGGAGACCAATCTGCGCATCATGATCTGCATGGTCTCATCCACCTTCATCTGCACCTTGCTCACTACACGGGGAATATGGTTTGCCAGCATGCGGTCTATGATGCGAGCTGCAAAGCGAGTTAAAAGTGCAATTAATATTACGAAGAACACATTTAATACGATAGATGCCAGATCGATGTTGCTTATGGCATTTGCCAGTATTTGGATAAAGACCAAATCAACATGTCTGCCCGTCGTTGAATCCACAGCCTTCTGAATCCAATTTGCCAACAGAATCGGATCTGTCATGCCTGCCATCGCTGTAAGATTCATCGATGGCTAAGATAGAAAATTAGTACTTAAAGATTTCCGGACTTGCCGGAACAATACAAAGCAGCAAATGCATAAATATAAAAATAACAGCGGCTCAATGCCGCCTAAGAGAACATCCGAAGAGCTTCTTCCGATCCTTCGAGTTCATCCCCGAGCACCTTTTTGATTGCCGCCTCGAAATCGCTCTTGCCAACCGAAGATGCACCTTTGCGCAATGCATTCATGCCAGCCTCAACCACAATGGCATTGAGGTCGGCACCGCTCGCTTCTTCGGTGGATTTGACAATCTCCATCAGATCCACATCATCATCCTTCTTCATCTTCCGGGAATGTATCTCCAGAATCTTGAGCCTTCCAACCATGGAAGGCATGGGGATCTCAATTATCCGGTCAAAGCGACCAGGCCGCAGCAGCGCAGGGTCCAGAATATCTATCCGGTTCGTGGCTGCGATGATCTTGATGTCTCCTCTGGTTCTAAATCCGTCCATCTCTGCCAGGAGCTGCATCATAGTGCGGTTGACCTCGGCGCTTCCCGTGGTGCCGTCATGGGTTCGAATGCTTCCCACTGCGTCTATCTCATCAATGAATATGATGCTGGGAGCCTTCTCGCGCGCCATCTGGAAGATATCGCGAACCAGCTGCGCGCCTTCTCCTATGAATTTATGAACCAACTCCGAGCCGGACATGTGGATGAAAGTGGCTTTAGATTCGTGAGCTACAGCCTTGGCGAGTAGGGTCTTGCCCGTTCCCGGCAGACCGTAGAGCAGAACGCCCCTGGGCGGTTCTATGCCTATGTCCTTAAAAATTGCGGGATTGGTGAGCGGCAGCTCCACTGTCTCCCTGATCTCCTGAATCTGGCTTTCCAGACCGCCCACCTGTTCGTAGGACACATCGGGAGCCTCTATCAGCTCCATTACCTTAGCCCGGACATCCACAGAGCGATCCAGGACGCGAACAATGGTCAGAGAGTTGTTTATGGCCACACGAGAGTTGGTCTGGATCATCCCCATCAGCTCCGGCGGGGCAGTGGTGATGAACTCTTGATTATTGCCGTGTTGCCTGAGCAGGACATAGTCAGAACCCATCTCCACGACCGTTGCCAGGAACAACGGCATCCTCTTAAGAAGGACATTCTCTTTCTTCAGCCGCTCAACCTCTCGCAGATACTTCTTATTGGCAATGAGGGACTCGAAGAGCTTTGCTCTCACCTCTTCCCTCTCCATTCTGGTGGTTTCCAGCTCTTCGGCGAGGCTCTTGTTGTCGGACTGCAGAGCGCTTATCCTCTTTAAGAAGGACTCCTGAATGGTCTCTTGACCGGAAATGGCCGATGTTTCACTCATATAAAGAAACCCTGCGTTTTTCTCACTTATAAATTCATGCCTGAAGCGATTAACTGAAAAATTTTCCATCCCAGAAAAGTATTAATCATAATCCACCTAATTATATCCTGAGGTTTTTATGATCACCCTAATTAAGCACCATCCGCTTCCCTTCGAGGTCGTGGAGAGAAAAGGCCTGGGCCATCCTGATACCCTGGCGGACGGCATCTCTGAGGCCATTTCCCGCTCGCTCTGCAGGCATTATTTGGATGAGTTCGGCCAGATTCTGCACCACAATGTGGACAAGGTCCTCATCATCGCCGGCCAGAGCGCGCCCCGTTTTGCCGGAGGCACGATTATAAAGCCGCCTTCTGTTGTCGTGGGCGGCAGGGCCAGCCGCTCTTTCGCAAAGCCGATGAGCGAGATAATCGAAGATGCCACCACTTCGCATTTTCATAAAACCGTCAAAAATTTGCAGCAATTTCTGGTCGAGCCTCGCGTGGAAGAGGGCGCGCCGGAGCTACGAAGCCTCATCGGCCGGGGAGCTAATGATACCTCCATTGGAGTAGGATATGCACCGCGCAGCAAGACCGAGCAGCTCATCCTGGATCTGGAGGAGGTGGTGAGAAGCGTGCCTGCTGCCGGCGAGGACATAAAGCTCATGGCGGTGCGCATTGGAGACAAGCTTACACTCGTAGTAGCCACAGCCATGGTCTCCCGGTTCATCGATTCGCGAGAGGGTTACGATGAGGCCAAGGCTGCCGTCCAGGAGGCTGTCATGAGAAAGGCCCTGGCAGAGCATGGCGGTGAGGTAGAGGTATGTGTGAACTGCGCCGACTCCGGGGAGAACATCTACCTCACAGTTACCGGTACCTCCATTGAGATGGGAGACGATGGAGCCACGGGGCGGGGCAATCGCGGCAGCGGTCTGATCACCCCCATGCGGCCCATGACCATGGAGGCCATAGCCGGAAAGAATCCGGTCAGCCATGTGGGCAAGATCTACAATGTGCTGGCGCATAAGGCGGCAGCGGAGATCGCAGAGCTGGATGGGGTGGAGGAGGCCTATGTAACTTTAGTCAGCAAGATAGGCTCGCCCATCAGCCGGCCCCTCCTGCGAGGCGTGCAGATCTCAGGCGATACGGCTCTGACTGCGGCTGTGGAGTCGAAGGTCGATAGCATCCTGGACTTCTGGCTGGAGGGCACAGAGGATCTGGTGGAGAAGTTCGTGGAAGGCAAGCTGACTATTTATTGAAAGAATGCAGAAGAAAAAAAATTGAAAAGCCCGGAAGAAGAATCAATCAGACTCTTTGGCTACCTCTTTTTTGGCCATCTGCAGCCTCTGCTTGGCATTATAGCCTGTGGCTTTTTCCAGGAAATTCCGAAAACGCTTATTGGTATCCATGACCTCATCATCGCTCGCACCTGCTACCGACTGCGTGGTCACTGTGAGCTTCTTGCCGGTGATTGACACACTGATGCTCTTAAGAGCTCCATAGCTGAGCAGAAGCTTGCCGTCCTCTTGTTTGATCTCTGTGGGAAATTCCTCTTCCAGTGCTTTGGAAATTCGCTCTAAGTCAGGCTTGAAGCCTCGTTTGAATGAGTAGTCCATGGTCAAAGGTTAGGGCTTATTCCGGTATAGATCTTTCGAGCGAAAATTCAGGATAAAATGCCCGAATTGCTGCACTCTGTAGCAGATTGAGCGCCCACATTCCCCTCTGCCTCAAGCCTTTCCGGCAGCCCGGCCACGATCCCTGCAAAATTTTTATCTGCATTCTTCTTTTTAATTGCAGCCAGTTTGACAATCTCCTCTCGATTGATCTCTTTTCGGTCATATTGCACCGCTTCCAGCAGCTTCTCCCCGCGCTCAGATCTCACGATCACCGTGGAGTATCCTTCCTCGCTTCCAATCGAGCCAATGGAGATATCTGCCAGCCGGCTGACCAGATCACCGCAAAATGCGCAGCCTTCTCTCACGCAATCGCCAAGCTCCCGCACCCGGCAGGAGTATTCTTTGCCTTCTGCCGCTACTATGAATTTTCCTCTGGCGATCTGCATCTTCTCTGCACTATCCAGATCTATGCCGAAGATCCCATCCACGCGGCCTTTAAGGGATTCATAATCGAAGCTTTCAAAGCAAAAGAGGCCGATGAGATATATCTCGGCATCCGGAAACTTTTCAAGAAAATAGCCCTGCCTCTGCAATTTTCTGACCGTTCGCATCTGACAGGGTGTGCCGACAACGGCAATTCTCCTCTTGTCCTTCTCTAAGGCCTCCAGCAGCGGGGCGATGACGGAGACGCGCACGTATTTCGTCCCCTTTGCCTGCAAAATCGATTCAGTTTCATCAACAAGAGCAGCTTTCGCTCCGAGGCGCTCATTTTTTTGGGCGACTACTGCCCCATCCAGAAGTCCTGTCTCAATTCCTCGCTGGAGAATTGAGGTTACCATACCCCCATCTTGTCCTTCAATGCTGCTCTTTGCGGCCAGCATTTCTCGATTTACACCTAAATCAAAATCAACAGTTCCACACAGGAATTCATCTTCCATCTCTTTTATATCGACGGAGGTGAGCGGATAGATATTTTTTCTTTCCAAAATGGAATTTGTAGGACAGACCAGAGCACAGGCCCCGCATGCGATGCAGTCCTCTGATAACTGTCCATAGGGCGTATCCACATCCCTGGAGACGCCACGGTTCTGAGCATTGATGGCAGCCACACCCACCAGCTCCTCGCAGATCCGGTAGCACAGTCCGCAAAGGATGCAATTTTTATCCTGCGGCAAGAAGCGTGGCTTGGTTATTCCATATTTTCCAGCCATCTCCTGCAATCTCTTCTCCTGGGGGCACCTGGCCAGAAGAAGCTCCATGATCATTCTTCGGATGTCTGCAATCTCCTGGGTGCAGGTATTTACGACAAGTCCATCTTCTAGAGGATAGTTGCAGGCAGTGACAAACTTTTTCCTGCCATTCTTAACGATTTGCACAGTGCACAGACGGCAGGACCCATAGGCTTCCAAAGAAGGATGATGGCACAGCGTCGGAATATAGATGCCGGCAAGCCTTGCCGCCTGCAGGATCGTGGCCGAGCCCTCTTCGGCTGAGGTCGTCTCAATCTCATGACCGTCGATTGTCACTATCAATTTGGTCATGCCTTCTCACCTTCTTTTGCCTTTGAACGGACTAGTCCGCCTGAGACCTTCGTTATGGCTCTTGCCTTTGGCGGACAGACATCGAAGCAAATGCCGCATCGAGTGCAACGGGACTGATCTATGATGCTGATGCTTCCCTCCTCTCCCTCGATTGCTCCCTGGGGACAGTTCTTCTTGCATAGACCGCAGCCTATGCAGACATTTGGCTCGACATAATAAGAAACCAGAGCCTTGCAGGCAAGAGAGGGGCACATCTTATCGATTATGTGAGCGGCATATTCATCAGGATAGTAATATAATGTACTTAAGACCGGATTGACGGCTGTGCGGCCTAAGGCACACAGCGACGTCTTTCTCATCAGGTCGGCGACCTCTTTGAGAATCTGCAGGTCTTCCTCTCGGCCTTGGCCTGAGACTATGCCGTCCAATATCTCCCTCATCCGCAACAAGCCCTCCCGGCAGGGCAGACACTTACCGCAGGACTCATCGCAAAGAAAGTCAACGAAGTAGCGGGCCAAATCGACTGCGCAGGTATCCTCATCGACGACAATAATGCTGCCTGAGCCCATCATGGAGCCAAGTCCGGTAAGCTCTTCGAAATCGACCGGCGTCTGCAAATGCCGGGCAGGAATTATTCCGCCTGATGGCCCACCGGTCTGCACTCCCTTGAGCTTTTTCCCATTGGGAATTCCTCCACCGATTTTGTAAATTATGTCGGCCAGGCTCATGCCCATGGGGACCTCTACCAGACCGGTATTATTGACCTTTCCAACCAGTGAGAATATCTTGGTTCCCTTGCTCTTTTCCGTTCCAATGGAGGAGAACCAATCAGACCCTCGGTTGATTATGAGAGGAATGTTGGCCCAGGTCTCCACATTGTTGAGCAGGCTGGGTCTATCCCAGAGGCCGGACGTTGAGGTATGGACATACTTGGGCCTGGGTTCGCCCACCTTGCCCTCCAGGGCGTTCATGAGAGCGGTCGACTCTCCGGATACGAAGGCACCCGCACCCCTATGCACAGATACATCGAAATCTAATCCGCTGCCCAAGATGTTCTTGCCGAGAAGGCCCAGATCTCGGGCCTGATGCAAGGCGAATTTGGTATTTTCCACGGCAAGAGGATACTCCATACGCACATAGATGTAGCCGCTATGCGCTCCAACTGCATAGGCTCCGATAATCAGCCCCTCTAAAACGCTATGCGGATTGCCCTCCATGAGAGCTCTGTCCATGAAGGCACCCGGATCTCCTTCATCGCAATTGACGATCACATATTTGGACCGGCCGGGCGCCCGAGCAGTTGATTCCCATTTTTTCCCGGTAGGAAATCCACCCCCGCCTCTGCCTCGCAGACCCGACTTTTTTATCTCTTCGATCACATCCTGGGACGTCATCTGTGATAGGACACGGCTCAGAGCGGCATAACCGCCAAGGGCGATATAGTCGCAAATATCCTTTGGATTGATTTTGATATTATTTTTAATTAGAAATCTCATCTGATGGTTATAAAATGGGATATCATCTTCCAGTACTGCCTTTTGGCCGGTTACAGGATCTGTATAAAGCAGGCGCCCCACCAGTCCGCCTCTGCAAAGTGTCTCTTCCACGATCTCCGGCACATCATCCGGCTGCACTCCCATGTAATAGATTCCTGGGGGAGAGACAACTACCAGTGTTCCCTTTTCGCAAAAGCCGGGACATCCCGTCTCCTTGATGCAGATCTCTCTTTGCAGACCCCTCAATTCCACCTCTCTTTCAAAGGCGCTTACCACCGCTCGTGCACCAAGTCCCAGGCAGCCGGTACCTGTGCAGATTGCCACCTCTCTTCTCAAGGGGTCTCTCTTGCGTTCCCTCTCATCTCTCAAGATCTCCAGATCCTGAATTGATGCAAGTCTTGCCATCTATTCTCCATTTTTTTATCTGGTTCTAACTATCGGATGCAAGCTGACCTAAGAGCAGCTTTGCCTTCTTGGAGTCCACCCGACCATGATAATCATCATCTACTATCATAACCGGACCGATGGCGCAGCATCCCAGGCAGTTGACCCGATTTAATGTGAAGCTATGGTCCGGTGTAGTCTGGCCTGATTTTATGCCCAATTTAGATTCGGTTGCATCCAGCAATCTCTGAGCGCCCCGCACCTGGCAGGCGGTTCCCATACAAACGCATATGCTATGCCTGCCTACGGGAGAGAGATTCATGGCTTTGTAGAAGCTCGCCACCCTGAAGATCCGGCTTACTGGAATCTTGAGCTTCAGGGAAAGCTCCTTAATTGCTTCTTGGGAGATCCAATGCAGCTCGCTTTGCAAATCCAGGAGCAACTGGATCAGAAAACCTTCTTTTCCTTCATATTTTTGTATTATCTTATCCAGATTCTCCTTATCATCATCGGTCATATTCGCCCCCGTTATTCGCATTTGCATTTCTATCAGCATTAAGCATGAAAAACTATATAATGCTTGCCTTTGATAAGATTTAATGATGATAAGATTTATTTATCTATTGATAGCGAATAAGTTAAAGCTATGAATGAAGAGCTATTGAGAGCTATCCGGATAAGATGCAAGAAGATGGAGATACCCCTGTTGGGAGTGGCAGGTGTTGAGCGCTGGAAGGATCCATCCTTTCAGCCCTGGATGCCGGAGGAGTTTTATCCTCAGTCCATATTTCCCCAGGCGAAATCGGTTATCGTCATCGGCCTGCCCATCAGCCTGCCCGTGCTGGAGACGGCCCCCTCCATTTACTACCGGGAGCTGTACAACACCGTGAACAGCCTGCTCGACCAGTACACTTATCGACTGGCCAATTTTCTGAGTGAAAGGGGCTATCCATCCGTCTTTGTCCCTCGAGATGGATACTTCGGCATCAAGGCCTTGCTCAAAAATCCGCTGGCCTTCTTCTCTCACAGACACGCCGCCCTCTTGGCTGGCCTGGGCAATTTCGGGACGAACAATATGCTGCTCACACCTCAATTTGGCCCTAGGGTGCGCTTTGGCTCAGTCTTTACGCCAGCAGAGCTTCCCTCCGATCCGCTCATGAAAAATGAGCTATGCACCCGCTGCATGCGCTGCGTCAAGATGTGCCCGGCGCAGGCTCTGGACGAGAAGGACTATCCGCAGGGGCTCACTGATAAAAAGAGCTGCACCGCCCACAGCGCTGAACTGAACAGTCGGGGCATCTCACCCTGCGGGATATGCATCAAGGTCTGTCCGGTGGGCGAGGACCGAAAGCTGTTCGGGCGGGAGGATGCTTCCATCTACTCTCGAAGTGATCGATTCCCCAAAGAGCATGAAGCCTGGGAGCATGTGCGAAGGTATGGTGGGCTTTGAGATCAAGGTTGTTTGTATTCTATTCTCATTTCTACCATACGTAGATCCAGAGAACATTGCTCCAGCCGGATCTGCTGCCCCACATGGCCAGCCGGTGCCAGCCCCGTTCATCGCCGGTAAACCGGCCGTGGAAGTATCCTGGCATTCTGTAACCCAGATCGCGCCAGACCTGCCGCCCTCTGGGATACCCCTCCCAGGACCATACTCTTTGAGCCTGATCGTTGTAGGACAGAATACTGGTGCTCCTCCAGAGGAAGACAGAAGCTGGATTGGTTGTCCACATGCCGTTGTATCGTGTCCAGATCTGCAGGCCGGATGTCATCATAAAGGCCATCGATCTGTCGGCAGAGCCGGTTGTGCTTCCTCCTGCCATCATTCCGCTGCTTGAAACCTCTTGCAGGCTCAGAGACTCTCCCTCAGCATAATTCAAGGCCTCGGTATTGGAGCCTGATGGTGCGGAAAGGGGCTCTGAGCTGCTTGGTCCCTCAGACGGGTGCCCTTCATTGCCGCCACTTGAGCCAGTATTGGTCACTGGGCCCTGTTGAGACCCCGGATAGTTAGGGTCTGTGGGATAGTCTGGATAATCCGAATCCGGATAATTAGGATCGGATGGCCAATCGGGTCCGTAAGGATACTGGTCGGATGGAACAGGCTGGGATAAGGCGGTTGCCGTTAGAAGAATGAAGACGGCAAACACCACAGATGTCATCACCAACTTGGCATTCATTTTTTCACCTTTACATAAATTGTAGATAATGGTATATATTTTCATATGGTCTATATAATGCCAAAGGCTGATGCATTGCTCCGCGGACTATTTACTGTGATAGACGACCCAGGCTTTGCCGCCAATTTTCGCCCGGAATCGTCCCTCCATTCCCAGCGGATTTTACACGTGCATCCTTCTCATGCCCGTCTCCAGTATTCCCAGAAACTCCGCGCCCACGGCCACCACGCTGTTGGTGAACACGGACGCATTGATCTCGAATATGGGATAGCGGAATTTGGTATATTCAGACATCAGCCAGGTGGTGGAGCTGGTGTCTCCCAGGAAAAGCTCTCTGTATTCCGGCTTTACAGGTATCACTGCGATATCCTTCTCCCTGCCATGCTTTTTGAGCATCACGACCTGCCGAGAGGATGGATTGGCGGTGATGGGCATCACATCAGCCCCCTTGCTCAGAGCCGTGACCGTTCCCTCCAAGGCCTCATAGGTGTTGCCTATCCCGGTGATGGGAATGTAAACGTCTCCGATCTGAAAGCTGGGCGTATTGAAATCCCTCTCCCAGTAGCTGATCTTATTCAGATGAGTAAACCTCATCTCAAAAGCGCGGGCCACCAGGCCGGATCTTCCCACCCCTCCGATGATGTATCTGCCGCTCCTGGGCAGCAACCTGCCAAACCAATGCTCCATATGCTCTGGGTCCATCTGGGAGATGAGGCGGGCATTTTCTTCAAAGTCCTTTATCGCACGGCGGTATTGCGGACAGGCTGGATCGCATTCTCCCCTCAGCCGGGACTGGATGTCAGCGAAAAGGGCATTTAAGAAGGCCAGCACCTGCAGCTCAAACTCAGTGCCCATGGGAGAGAGACGTGACCTCGTATCCTTGTCGGTGGACTGCTTTGTCCTGGCTGTGAAGACCAGAACAGATCCCCGTTCATACTCGCTCACCATCTTGTAAGCAGTTCCATTCTCATTGGCAGTTATCAGCTTGATATCACCCCCCAGAGAGATGATATCATCAATATATTTATTAACAGCCAGTGTCTCTCCTGAGCCGGAGATGGCAATCCCCAGATTCTTGCCCTTGCGGTAGTGCCTTTGCACTGGGTCTTCCAGGGTGAAGGGAAATACATTATCAAAGTGGTTTTGGATTAGCTGCAAGAAGCTGTAAAGAGCCAGAGCGGATCGGCCCGCTGCAATGCCGTAGACGAACCTGTTGTCCGGCGACGGTCTCAAGAACTCCACCATGGAGTCGGAAAAGGCAGCAACGCTTGCCATTTCCAGATCCAGCAACTTCTCTAAAAAGCCGCACTGAAGCAGCGTGGCCTCTTGGAAGGTCTTAATCAGGCCTGACATACTGGCACCTCTTCTGACCGCTCCAAGATAAGCCTTTCTTTTCAGATTTGAGATACGATCTTAAGAAACGATCTCATGCAGCAGGTTCCTCTCGTTGGCCAGCTTGATCTCCAAAGCTATGCGCCGTCCGTTGGAGAGGCCAGGTTCTATGAGATCGGAATAAGGCGATCCGCTCATATAGAGATTGGTGCCGGCCACGATTCTGGCTGAGATCTCGAAGACCTTGAACTCCAGCTCGTCGGTGACTATGGTCTCCAGGCTGAAGGCGCCGATCATTCCGCCAAAGAGATCCAGGCTGGTCTCCACGACCCTCTCTCCCAACTCAAAGGCACGGGGCAGAAGAGATTCGCGAAGGACGAGCGGCAGGTTGCCCGTGACCACGAAGCTGGGATAGATGCCCGCCTCGGCCAGCTCTTTCATGCTTCCTATGCGAAAGATCTCGTCGGCATTGGACTCGACGCGCCGATCGATGCCGAGCATTTGCAAAGATCCCTTGCTAAGCTGATAGCCCTCCTGTTTTATGGGCGAATAGAAGAAATGAATATAATATCTGGTGCCCAGGATGAACTCCTGGATGGTATATTTCTCCTCTGAGTTCATCTTCGCCAGCAACTCATCTTTGGTCTTGGCAATGAAGAATCCTCGCCCGCCTTTAGCACCGTGATATTTTATAATGACAGGTCGGTCGATATCTTCCGCGGTTTCGAATCGCATGGGAACATTTACCCCGGCTTTGAGAAGCCATTCTCTTTCCATCTCCCGGTCGCTTTCCCAGGCCAAAACGCGCCGGTTTCCGAAGGTGGGAACGGCCAGCGACTCAAACTTCTCTATCCCCAGATACTCAACCAGAGAGCCATGCGGAATAATTATTACATTCTCGGCAACGAGATCATCGGCATAATCCAAGAGTGCCTTGTAGCTCTCCACAGAGAAGAATTTATCCGGCTTTGCTAATGGAAATGCATCGTAGAACCGAGGAGGCTGACCGATGCAGATTCCAATGGTTTTGAAGCCTTCCATGCGCGCACCATGAAAAATTTGCAGGCTGCTGTGTGAGCAGATGGTAGCAATGGTTAGGTTGTTCTTATCGTATCCCTTCAAAATCTTCTGAATATCTTCTTTAGAAATCATGGTGATGACCTTTGAAATAACCAGGTTGGTATGAAGGTAGATAAACCCTTTGTCTAGATCCCACCGAAGATATCCCCTTTGGCACTCTCTCTTACCCCGTCTCTTTCCATCTTCAAGGTCGACTCCAGTGCTTTTCTATAGAACCGATCAGCGTATTCCTTGGCCATCCTGCGAGCGGAAAAGCCCTGTCCGGCCATCTTGATAGCTTCCTTCATGATAGCCGCCCAGCCATGCGAGACACCAGCCTCGTCCACATCGTAGAACAGCGGCACAATATCCTTTTCCAGCAGATCGTAGATGGCCGCTGCATCTCGTGCGTCCCTTTCCGGCCCCTCTCCTGCCCCCTCCACAGCCCAGCCGTTCTTTCCATTGTAGCCTTCGATCCACCATCCGTCCAGTATGGAAAGCTGAGGCACGCCGTTCAAGGTGGCTTTCATGCCGCTCGTTCCGCTAGCTTCCATAGGCGGCAGAGGATTGTTGACCCAGACATCAACGCCATGCACCAGATACTGCGCCAGGAGCTCGTCGTAATCCTCTACGAAGGCGATGCGCCCTCCGAAAGACTGGTCCTTGGCGGCATTGAAGACCATTTGCAGGAGCTGCTTGCTCTGCTGATCGTCCTGATGAGCTTTGCCGGCAAAGATGATTTGCACCGGCCTGCTGGGATCCCCCACGATTCTAGCCAGACGGGCCATATCCTGCAAGAGGAGAGTGGGCCGTTTGTAAGAGGCGAAGCGCCTGGCAAAGCCCAGGGTGAGGGCAGCCGGATCGAGCAGCACCCCGGAGGCCATGACATTGTTGAGATCCGAACCGGATTTGCGCCATTTGTTGCGGGCGCGCTCTCTTATCTTGGCAATTGCCATCTCTTTCATGAATCGATGATGCTCCCAGAGAACGCGGTCCGGTATCTCATCGACCAATTGCCAGATAGCCGGCTGGTCGTGCTCCTCCAGCCAGGTTCGTCCAAGGTAGCGATTGAATATCTCATCACCTAAACGCCGGTCAATCCAGGTGGGCACATGCACCCCATTGGTGATGTGCTCAATGGGAACTCTGTCCACATCGAGTTTTGGCCAAAGATGCTGCCACATATCCCGGCTGACTTCTCCATGCTTCTTGCTCACCGCATTTCTAAAAGCACTGCAGCGCAGGGCGAAGGCAGTCATGTTAAAGCCTTCCGGCTTGGCAGGATTCATTCCCAGGCGAAAGAGCTCATCTCGAGAGAGATCAAGTGTGGGAAGGTATGAGCCGAAGTACTTGTCCATCAATTTAAAGGAAAATACGTCATGGCCGGCAGGAACCGGCGTGTGCGTGGTGAAGACCGTGGTACTACGAACCTGCTCGAAAGAATCAGCATAGCTCGCTCCTTCTTCTACCTTCTCCCTAATCCTCTCCAGTATGGCAAAAGCAGGATGGCCCTCATTGCAATGAAGAACGGAGTAGTCCACACCCAGATGACGCAAGACACGTACGCCGCCAATTCCCAGGACTATCTCCTGGCGCAGGCGCTGCTCCAGATCGCCGGTATAAAGCCGGTCGGATATGACACGATTCCAGGGATCGTTGGCCTCGCTGGAGGTATCTATCAAGTAGAGGCTGGTCTTTCCCACCTGAACCATCCAGACCTCTAAATAGATCGGAGGATCCATAATCGGCACTTTGATGGTAATCGGATCGCCATTAGCGTCTTCCATCTTTCTAATTGGTGCATTCTCCCGGTCCATCATCTCGCAGGCTCCCATCTGCCAGCCGTCCGGCGAGATCATCTGGCGAAGGTATCCTTGCGGGTACATGAACCCCACAGCCGTAAGAGGCAGGCCCAGGTCGCTACATTCCTTGAGAAAGTCTCCCGCCAGAAATCCCAGGCCGCCTGCATAAAATGGAAGGGCATGATGCAAGCCGTACTCAGCCGAGAAGTAGGCGATCTTGCACTTTTGCGGCTCTGCTACACGGCTGCAAAACCAGCCGACGGATGGGTCCATATAGCTTTTAAAACGGGTCATGACAGACTCGTAATGCCTCATAAAGTGAGGGTCGGATGCGGCTGCCTGCAGAGCACCGCCATCCATGCGATTGATCATCTTTACGGGGTTGTGGTTGCTCAGATGCCAGCCCCGGCGATTGAGGAGCTTGAAGAGCGCCCGGCCCTCGGGATGCCAGCTCCACCAGAGGTTGTAGGCCAGCTCTCGCAGTCCTGAGATCCTTTCGGGAAGATGGGGAAATTTGTCTTTGATACCTTGCATGATAGTGTCAGCTCCCTAGCGAGCCGTAATGAGAAGCTCTTGGGAGATATATCCTTCGAATAGCGGGAAAAAACGAGAATAGTAGTGCAGTCCAATATAATTTAAGGATAGATGTATTTATCTAATCAGGTAGGATTGGGTTCCTCCTGCTCTTTTGCCTTGGCAAGGAGCCATGCGCGCAAAATCGTAACAGATTCCCACCTTGTTACGACTACGAAAAAGGAATTCAATATTGTTGTAGTGTGACTCCTCATCATCTTTGAAACTTTTTCCAAATGCCTGTTTAGCTACCGAATGGATCAACTCAGGAATTGAACAAGAAGCTACATCCTTGAAGATTGACGTCGAATCTCGCGATTAGTCGAGACAAATTCCAACCGAGGTAACTTTCATTTAATTAGTACAACTCATTTCAAAGTATATTTCAGTCAAAGCAGGAACGAAATCAGCCTATTCTCAGGCAAGAGCCTTGCTGCTCGTGGCAATCAGATTTTCCTTGCACTGCCTCCAGCGCGCCCACCGCCCCAAAGACGAAGTTTTGGCCCAAGGAGGCGAAAGGGTGTGTCACACGGCAACTTCTATGATTCTGGCGGTGACCGTCGGCTTCGGGATGGGAATGTTATCCTCCATAAGTCCCTGCATATGAAACACTATAGCCTCTTTCATCAACAGAAGAACTTCCTTCTCGGTTTCGCCCGCAGCAACCACGCCAGGCAGATCCGGGCAGTATGCGGAGTAATTCTCTCCACCCGATTCAATGATAATGGTATATTTTGTCATCTCTGAATCTCCATTAAGCCCGCTTGCTCTAATATACTTTTGAGGGTCTTGGGATGAAGGTCGAGGTCGAGCCTGCCTGCAATCGTCGTCTCAAAGCGCCCAGGCCTCGGGATGCCAGCTCCACTAGAGGTTGTAGGCTGGCTCTCGCAGTCCTGAGATCCTTTGGGGAAGTTGGGATACTTGAAGCTGATCATCAAACGAATATAGACATGCAGACCTAATATTTATATCAGTTGAGGGCAGGATGAAAGTAATCAGGACAAAGGACGCCGCCTTAATTCCCACCCGATCGGATGGGGACTTAACGATGTTTCGACCTCTCGTCGAGACTCTCGCTGGCCGGCAGTCGGCGAAATCCGTCCTTTGCGATCCTGCATGTTAAAAAAATTGGTGCTAATATCACGATGCTTAGGGTTTGAGATTAAAAGCAGGTGCATAAGATACATGACTGAAGGAGAAAGCGTCAGGCTGAAGGTTTCCGAGGCCAATCAGGGCGATGTAGGAAAAGGCATAGTCAGGATTGGCGAGGATTTTCTGGAGAGAATAGGCGCACGTCCCTTAGATGTAGTTGAGCTGTTAGGTTCAAGGTCAACGGCGGCTTTGGCTGTTAGTGCCTATTCCCAGGATCAGGGGCTTGACATGATCAGGATGGATGGTCTGATTAGATCCAACGCCGGAACGAGCATAGGCCAGTATGTGGAGGTAAAGAAAGCGGTCTGGAATGAGGCCAAGCATGTAACCCTAGCACCCGTCACGCAAGGGATGCAGATCTTTGCTCCCGGGGATGTCCTCACCAAGGTTTTCAATGGCCGGCCGCTGACAAGAGGAGATGTCATCTCCACCACCAGCGTCCGAAAGCCGCCCACCGACTCCATGGGCAGGGAGACCATGTTCGAGGAGATATTCCGCGGCTTTTTAGGGGCTCAAGCCTTTGGCCTAGGCGAGATCAAGCTGAGAGTAATCTCCACCAGCCCGGGCGGAATTGTCAAGATCACGGAAGGAACCGACATTGAGCTCTTGCCTCAGGCTGTAGAGACGCCGGAGCGCTCTGTGCCCTCGGTGGTTTATGAAGATGTTGGCGGATTGAAGCCGGTGATAACCAAGGTCAGGGAGATGATTGAGCTTCCCCTCAAACATCCCGAGCTCTTTGACCGCCTGGGGATTGATCCGCCCAAGGGCGTTCTCCTTCATGGGCCGCCCGGCACGGGAAAGACGATGCTGGCCAAAGCCGTGGCCAATGAGAGTGACGCTTACTTCATAAGCATCAACGGCCCGGAGATAATGTCCAAGTACTATGGTGAGAGCGAGAAGGCCTTGCGGGATCTATTCGAGGAGGCGGAGAAGAACACCCCTGCCATAATCTTCCTGGATGAGCTGGATTCAATTGCTCCCAAGCGCGGCGATGTCACCGGCGAGGTGGAAAGGCGGGTTGTGGCTCAGCTCTTATCGCTCATGGACGGCCTGAAAGAGAGAAAGAACGTAATAGTAATTGGCTCCACCAACCGGCCCGAGGCGCTGGATATGGCCCTTCGCAGGCCTGGCAGGTTCGACCGGGAGATTGAGCTGGGCGTTCCTGATATGGAAGGGCGCATGGAGATCTTCCAGATTCACACACGCGGCATGCCTTTGCACGAGGATGTGGTCCTGGAGGACTTTGCCAAGAGGACCTACGGCTTCGTGGGCGCGGATATCTCGGCAGTGGGCCGGGAGGCGGCCATGAACGCTCTGCGCCGCATTCTTCCGGAGATAGATCTGGAAGAGCCCACCATTCCCAAAGAGATATTGGACCGGCTCATCGTGCAAAAGGACGACTTTGAGGCGGCATTGAGAGAGATTTCTCCGTCGGCTATGAGGGAGATCTTGGTTGAGGTTCCGAGTGTCAGTTGGGAGGACATTGGCGGCCTGGAAGATGTCAAGCAGCTTCTTGTGGAGGCGGTGGAGTGGCCGCTTAGAAATGCAGAGAGCTTCCGCCGCCTGGGGATAGAGGCGCCCAAGGGAATTTTGCTTTACGGGCCGCCTGGAACTGGCAAGACCATGCTGGCCAAGGCAGTGGCCAATGAGAGCGAGGCCAACTTCATCACTGTAAAAGGGTCCGCGCTGCTCTCCAAGTGGTATGGAGAGAGCGAGAAGAGAGTGGAAGAGATCTTCAGAAAAGCAAGGCAGGTAGCTCCGTCCATTATCTTCCTGGATGAGCTGGATGCGCTGGTGCCCATGCGAGGGGGCGGAGGCGCAGGAGAGCCGCATGTCACTGAGCGCGTCGTTAACCAGCTCTTAAGCGAGATGGACGGCCTGGAGGAGCTGAGAGGAGTGGTGGTAATTGGGGCTACCAACCGGCCGGATATCATCGATCCGGCGCTCCTCCGGCCAGGACGTTTTGACGAGTTGATTTTGGCACCCGTACCTGACAAGGAGTCCCGCAGGAAGATCTTCCAGGTGCATCTGAAAAAATCGCCTCTGGCGGACGATATCAATATCGACGAGCTGATCGACCTCACTGACCAGTACACGGGAGCCGATATCGCCGCGGTGGTGCGTAAAGCCGGGCGGCTGGCTCTGCGAGAGGACATGACGGCAGAGAGGATCGGCCAGAAGCATTTCCTGGCGGCTCTGCAGGAGATCGGACCCTCGGTTACGCCCGACACCATGAAGTACTATTCGAAATTGGCAGTGGAGCTACGCAAGAAAGCCTCTCGGGAAGTGGAGCGCGGGGATATTTACGCATGATATTGATTAACTTTCGCAGCCGAACTCGGCCCTGATATGCAGCAAGATGCTTCCTCTCCCCAAGGCTTTCGCGTTCTGGTAATTGTCTCCAGGCCCCTGGATCTGCCGGACCTGCCCAATTTGGCAGACCAGTGGGCCTTGCAAAGCGGTCTGCGACGGGTGCAGGCCCCGGCTTTCCTTAAGATGCTCCGCCCGCCCACGGTGGAGAGCCTGCGCAGCGAAATTCTAAGCGGCTACGACATTGTCCACTTCGACGGCCACGGTGCTCTGGGGCGACGCTGTCCGGGTTGTGGCGCTCTTCACCTGCCGCAGGAGAAGAAATGCGACCGCTGCACGGCTCTGCTGGAAGACGAAGAGGTGAAGGGCTACTTCGCCTTCGAGAGAGAGGACGGAATGATGGACGCTCTGGCTGCAGAGGAGCTGGCGGAGATTGTGACGAGCGCGCCGCAGCCTGCGAAGCTGGTCTTCCTGAGCGCCTGCGAGTCGGCCAAAGGAGGCGATGCCAGCCTCCAGAATGTCCTGCTGGCCAAGGGCGTTCCCGCCGTCCTGGGGATGAATGAGTCCGTTCCGCTAAAGGCGACCATGGCTCTGGCCGGGCCCTTTTACGCCGGCCTGGGGGCGGGTATGACCATCAGCCGGGCATTCAAGAACGCCTTGCCTGCACTGAAAAAGCCGGAAAACGGCGGGGAATGGCAGAAGATCCCGGTGCTGGAGGGGCCGGGAAAGGATGCTGGGATTCTGGCCGCCAAGGTCACCGGCAAGGCCAGCTTCGAGGCGGAGCGGCTCTTTGGGCTGCCTGAGCACGAGTTCGTAGGCGACTTCATGCGGGGCGATCCGCCGCGTGGCCGCAGGGGGCTCCTCTCTCTAACCATGGATGCCTTGCAGTCCGGAGAGAAGCTGGTCGTACTCACCGGCCAGGGAGGCATCGGCAAGACGGTGCTGGCTGCTGAGGCTGCCAGGCGGCTGGCCTGGCGCTATCCGGGCGGTGTCTTCTGGAGGAGCGCCGCCGAGATGGAGCGCCTGGGCCAAGAGGAGATGCTCAATGCTTTTGATAATGTTTTGGGACCACAACTCCGCACGCTTCCCCTCGATGCCAAGCGAGACCAGGTTTTGGGCTATCTCAGGAATTACGATACCGCCAGCCTGCTGGTGGTGGACAATGCTGAGAGCATTCGGGACCCGAACCTTTGGCGCTTCCTGGAGGGCATCCCCCAGCCCAGCGCCGCCCTGGTGACCACAAGGGAGAGTCTGCCCTGCGGGGGACGGGAAATAAGGGTGCCTGAGATGGAGCAAGATGAGGCAATCAGGCTCTTTTTCAAAGAAGCCCGCAAGAGCTTTCCCAAATGGGGCGAGCATCTGAGCGCTGAAGAGCAGAGCAGTCTGGCTGAGATCGCAAGCTTCATGCAAGGCCACCCGTTGGCCATCAAGCTGGTGGCAGGACAGTCAACCAGGCGGAGCCTGGCTGGAATCAGGGACGAGCTGAGACGAAATCCACCCAAAGGAGTGTCTGACAAATTTGATGTCTCCTACAATGGTCTGGATGAAGGACAAAAGGAACTCTTCTCTCGTCTGGCTGTTTTCTTTGGTTCTATGGACGAAAATGCTATCAGAAGCATTTGCCTGGAGTATGATCAGCAAGGCCAGTTGAACTGGGAGAGCGATCTTGAAGAACTGGTGCGCAGCTCATTCTTGGATAGAGCTGAGATCTCGGCTCTGGATGAGAAAGGCGATGAGGTCACACTTTATCGCTACCGTCTGCATCCACTCATGCGCCAGTACGCTGCCGGGAAGGCTGGAGAGGAGCTTCTGGCAAGGCTTCGACCCAGAGCGGCAAAGTATTTCCTGGAATATGCCCGGCATTTTGGCGGCAATTTCGACATGCTGGAATGGGAGCGAGAGAACATTCTCGCGGGAATGGACTGGGCAGTAGGACAACAGAATTCTTCCTCAGACGAGTCGAAAAAGGATGCATCCACTCAGGTTCTGAAATTTATGTCATCTCTGTATGGATACCTGGACATTAGAGGCTACTGGAGCGAATATCGGTTGCGTCTGCAACAAGCTATTGAAGCTGCAGAAATGCTTGAGGATAGAAAGCAGAAAGCTATAGGAATTCATAATCTTGGTGTCATTGTCCGGAGCATGGGCGAGTACGAAGAGGCCCACAAGCTCTACCAGCAGAGCTTGGAAATTTTTCAGGACCTCGGCGATAAGAGCGGCGTGTCAATGTCGCTGCATGAGTTGGGTATGTTCGCCCTGCTAACTGGAAAATACTATGAAGCAAGAAAGTTCTGTCAACAGAGCCTAGAAATCTCGCGAGAACTTGGCGACAAGAGAGGAATGTCAAGCTCGCTGCATCTGTTGGGATTGCTGGCCCATGAGACCAACGATTACAATGAAGCACGCATACTCTACGAGCAGAGCATGAAAATTTATCAGGAGCTTGGGGACATGATAAATTTACCACGTTTGTTGGGCGATATGGGTAGGCTTGCTTATGAAGTCGGTGATTATAATAAGGCAGGCACGATCCATAAGAAGTGCATGAAACTTTTTCAGGAACAGGGAAATAAAAGCGGCGTGGCCAAATCGCTATACCAGTTGGGCTTGCTAGCTCAAAAAACCAACGATTACAATTATGCACTCAAAATCTACTGGCAATGCATGGAACTTTTTCAGGAACTAGGCGACAAGAATGATATTGCAGTCACTCAAGCTCAATTAGCATTGCTAGAAGAGAAAATGGGAAATGCGAAAAATTCTTTGCAACTCATTGTCCAGGCTGAGGCGGCCTTCTTGGAACTGGGGAGCCCTTATGCTGAGCAGGCTCGCAAGGATCGAGAGAGGATAGAAAAAAATCAGTAAGATGGGAGATCGATTCAATGCTCAAGATACAATGCTGCAATGAGAAATGCACCGCACCAGGCCGGATATTTCAGTGGGATGAGCACCAAAATCTGCAATCGGACGGCAAGCTGGCCAAGAAAGGAGATGATGGCGCACTATCCTTTGTGGAGCGATGCCCATACTGCGGCACCAGGAACAAGTTCTATGTGACAAAGTTGCAGAAGAAAGACGTAACCAGGAATATGATTTAGGGAGGACCTCAGACATGCCAGGCATCGCACCCCAGGACGCCATCGGCGAGCCCGTCACCGAGCTGGATGAGTTCTGGCTGGAGACGGCCCGCACCGCTGTCCGTGAGTCCGTCGCCTCGCTGGAGGAGGCAGCCAAGCAGCTCATCGCAGCCGTGACCCTGGTGGAAGGCATCTACTTCGCTGCCATCTCTTTTAGCGACCTGCGCGTTGTCATGGCAGTGCAGGGCCCGGAAGCGTGGCTTCGGATCGGCCTGTTTGTCCTGCCCATCGTCCTCTGGCTCATCTGCCTCTTCTTTGCCGTGCGGGTCTTCACGCCGAAGAACTACGAGACGAACCTCAGCTCTCCGGAGCTGGCCGAGCAGCTCTACCGGGAGCTGGTGGGCTACAAGCACCGCAACTTAAAGCGAGCCTACTGGGCGCTCCTGGCCGGGTTTGTGTCGCTGGTGGTAGCTGTGGTTTGCTACCTGAGGCTCCTGGACGGGCCGGGCTGAAGGCTTCGCCTTGGTGCGACTCGTTGTTTCGAGCAGGATCCAGAATGTGAAATAATATGACTGCAAGCTTTGCCAGGGCTCGAGAGACGTTTCTGTATGGTAATAGCAATAGTAGGTTCCACGGTTGAGGGACCTAAATCTCACTTTCCCATTTCTTCATGACTTCTGCAGCTTTGCCATAAACAAAATCATGGTGATCTACATATAGAAATGTGATTATGTCACCCTTGACCACATAGACGATTACATAGGGGTCCACATGAGAGCCGCGAGCGTGCTTCAATTCGTGACGTTTTGGATCGCCGATGAAAGGATTGTCGAGAATCTGGCCGATTTTCTTAAGAAATTTTACTTCAAGAGATTTATTCTTACGAGTGAGCCTAAAGAACTGATCATCGAACTCCGGAGTGGAATCGTAATCCATGTACTTTACTCAAGGTTCTTGAGATGGTTTATGAAATCCTCTTTGGTCTTGAATGTCTTGACCAAACCTGCTTTATACTGCTTGATGCTCCGAGCAAGTCCTGCTTCAAACTCCAGCAGGGCTGCCTCATTGGCATCCTGGATAACGGTTTTCTCTGTAGCTCCAGCCATGATAGATACTCTGCTACTGTTAGGCTATAAGGATTGCGAAAATGAGGAAGAGATGCAAAAACAGTTCTAGCTAGATTTAGTGAGCTTCAAGCACGGCAACGTGAACTACCGCGTCCTGAAGGGCGCGGCTTCCCACTTCATCGCCAATACTTGCATCACTGAGATGTGATGTAGAGGTTTTAGCTCTATGGGCGCAACGGGCTGTTCCATCCCTGTGAAGAGT
>Ga0074199_1000810_pt1 | contig 38789 bp, 35 predicted proteins | sample EPASupsiteSAE347_FD_64528 | JGI IMG/M metagenome (GOLD analysis project Ga0074199, IMG submission 64528) | Bioremediated contaminated groundwater from EPA Superfund site, New Mexico - Sample SAE3-47 | ecosystem: Environmental > Aquatic > Deep subsurface > Groundwater > Contaminated ... | reverse complement strand
AGCATGGAGGCAACCTGATTTCAAAACTTGTCTAAAACATTCGTTTTTAACCGGAAATTCAAGCGGTAATACCGCTAAATCAGATTATTTTGGACAGCAGTGATTTAGCTTAATATTTAACTATTTCTATGAAAATTTATTGTGACCGCTGATTCCGAAGATTTAGCCGTCTTATTTGAAAGGGGATACGAAAATATATGGTGCAACGCGATTTATCTAATATGAATGAAAACAAGCCCGTACTAAACGCCATAGATAAGCTTAATTATTCCGCCTCTTTAGTAGAAAAGTTCGGCAAGCACAAGCTTTCTAACGGGAAAACCCTGGCGGCAACGCTTACCGTGGAAGGCATACCTTTTTGGGATGTGTTTTCTGCTGTGTTTGCACATAGTCATATAACAACAGTGTTAGCATCGGAAGCCTCGTCTGAAAGCATAACTCAGCGAATAAGACCATACTTGAGTCGATTTAAGCACATGGCCGGCGATTTAGTTCGGTATCGACGCAGTACACGCGGCTGTTCAACATGGCCAACCGAAAAAACCTTTCTTTTTCTTGGTTTCACTCATCAGATGTATAGGGACGTTCTCCAGCCGGTAGTTGCCCGGATGGCCATGCGTAAAGATTGCCATGTAGTGGCGCTGAACGATCAAAATTGGCCCGATTCGAAGCCGTCTTCCGCCGGGGATTGTAAATATCAAACAGTCTGGCAGCATTGGAACGAACAGGCGGAAAAGCAGGTTTCTAAACTGGAGAAGGCAATTTGCCGGACCGGAGTAAACCTGCAATTATCCAATGCATTGCCATACATAATACCTGATGCTGACCGGCATCTGTTAACTAACTTCAAAAATCTCTTTGATCGTTTTTTCCGAGCCTATTTACCCAACATTATTCCCCATGCTGTCGTGGCTCGACATATTTTAGAGAGCCACCGCCCCGCGATGGTAATTGCATCCGATACTGCCGACCCCCGGTCGCGAGTTTATACATTACTTTGTCGGCTCATGAATATTCCCTGCATGGATGTTCAGTTTGGCCTAACTGGCGACGAAGGGGTTGAATGGCGTTTCCTTGCGGCAGACCGAGTTGCTGTTTGGGGCGATGCTTCGAAAGAGGCCATGCTGAAACAAAATGTTCCCGAAGATAGAATTGTTATCACAGGTTCTCCGCGCTACGACTGTCTTGTCAATCCGTCCCGGCCGGAAATGCAAACAAAACGCGCAATGCTTGGTGTGCCGGACAAAAGCGCCGTGGTCTTGCTGGCTTCCACATATTATTTGAAGACCAATGCCAAATACTCAAAGATAGAAGTTTTGCACGCGATGATGCATGCAATATTAGAAGCTCTTGACAAGACGCAAGGGATATCTCTTGTAGTTAAACCTCACCCGCTTGAAAATGTACGGGACACGCGAGCATTACTCGGAAAATCTAAAAATGTGATCTTTGTTGAACGGCAGTCGGATATCCGGGAGTTGATCAAAATGTGCGATGCTTTTGTTTCATTTGGTTCCACAGCAACCCTGGATGCTCTCATTGCCGACAAGCTTACCATTTGCCCTATCTTTCCAGGTTGGGTTTTTAGCGATCTTTTCAAGAATAGCGGGACAACGCTGGTTCCGGAATCATGCGAGGAGCTTATAAGCATTTTTAGAATGGTTGCAAATGGCTCATATGTTAATACAAAAGCAAGACTTGAACCTGCGCGTCAGGCTTTCTTAAAGCGTTATGTATACCGTCCGGATGGCATGGCTGCCGCCCGTGTCGAAGCGCTGGCATTAAAGATGACGGGAATAGGACAACGAATATGAATGGCAACATTATACTGTCCATTTGCATTGCCACGCTCAACCGCGCAGCGTTTATTGGGGAAACGCTAAACAGTATTATTTCACAGGCAACGGAGGAAGTTGAAATCGTCATCGTTGATGGCGCCTCAACCGACAATACGGAAGAGGTTATAAAAAATTATCAACAAAAATTTCCGCGCTTACGCTATATTCGCCTTGCTGCCAAGGGAGGGGTTGACCAGGATTATTGCAAGGCCGTTGAATATGCCCGAGGTAAGATGTGCTGGCTTTTTGCTGATGATGATCTGCTGAAACCCAATGCCATAAGCACGGTGATTAATGAAGCCCAAAAATGTTACAGCTTGATTGTAGTAAATGCTCAACTAATGAACGTAGATTTTTCGAGAGAAATTAAAAACAGGCTTCTTCAGATAGAGAGAAATGAAATATACCCGGAGCCAGAGCTGGGAGGGCTTTTTCGGCGAGTTATTACATACATGTCATTTATTGGTTGCGTCGTAATAAATCGCGATTTGTGGCTAAAAAGAGAGAAAGCGCGATATTTTGGCACGGAATTCATTCATGTAGGTGTTATTTTTCAATCATTTTTACCTGCCCCGGCATTGGTGATTGCAGAACCTTATATTGCAATCAGGTATGGTAACGCCCAATGGGCACAGCGGGCATTTGAGATTGGGATGTTCAAATGGCCTGCGCTCCTTTGCTCTTTTGAACATATTCCGGAACATGTAAAGCAAGAATATAACATGTCAAAGCCCTGGCGTAGATTACAACAGATTATTATTTATCGGGCGAAAGGAGGGTATACTCTTGGGGAATATCAGAAATGGTTTGCTTCAAAAAATTCGTCGCTATGGTGGAAGATAGCGGCGTTTTTAATAGCGATAACGCCAAGCAGTTGTCTAAACTTAGTCTTATTATCATATTTAAAAATAATGAGGAAAGACAAGTTGATTGCTATTTATGAACTTGAGAATAATAAAAATAATATTATTAAGTTGGTAAGACGCAAAAATATTTAATAATCGCGCAACAATCAAAAGGAGGCAATATGCATTTAACATTTCGAAAAAGCTGTCGAATCTGCGGATCAACAGCATTGACGCCGGTAATTAATCTTGGCTATCAGCATCTTCAGGGTTCATTCGTCAAGCCCGGCAAAGAAATACCTCCCATGAGAAAAATTCCTCTGTCGCTCGTCCGATGCGACCCCACTAAAGATGAAAAAGCTTGCGGCCTCCTGCAAATGGAACATACGGTGCCCCCCGAAGTCCTCTATTCGGCTTATTGGTATCGTTCGGGCACGAACGATACAATGAAAAAACACCTGCAGGGTATTGCCGAAGATGCGACGGCTATTCTTAATAAGTCGAGCAGCACTGTCCTTGATATAGGGTGTAATGATGGAACATTATTTAATTACTACCCGAAAGGGTTCCGCAAATTCGGGGTTGACCCGTCTGATGTGGCTCAGGAAATTGACAAACGTGCAGTAACGGTCATTCAGGATATATTTCCATCAGATGAACTTCTGGACCGTTTACAGGAGACAAAGATAGACATCATTACTTCCATAGCAATGTTTTACGATTTGGAGGATCCCGTCGCGTTTGCCAAAGGCATAAAAAGCATCCTTGCGCCGGAAGGCATTTGGATTTTCGAGATGTCATATATGCCCATGATGTTGAAAATGACCTCATACGATACGATCTGCCACGAACATTTGGAATTCTACAGCCTTGCGGTGATTGAATATGTTCTAAAAAAGAGCGGCTTGAAAGTGTTCAATGTGACACTCAACGACATCAACGGCGGGTCTTTGCGTTGTTATGCAACACATATCACAAACTTCAAATATAAGAACGAACAATACCTTCAAAATATCCGGGCAATGCACCGGGCCGAGTTCGATCTTGAATTAGATACGGACAAACCCTACAAAAACTTTCAGGATAGAATAAACGTTCACCGGGATGAATTGATTGCTTTGCTAAAGAAACTCAAGATGGAAGGCAAGAAAATTCATATATATGGCGCATCGACTAAGGGTAATACCATTCTGCAATGGTGTGGTATTGACAATAAAATTATAGAATATGCTGCAGAAAGGAGCCCGGAAAAATACGGCGCCCGCACTCTTGGCACAGACATTCCAATTATCAGCGAAGCAGAGTCGCGCGCAATGGATCCTGATTATTACCTGGTATTGCCCTGGCATTTCAAGGATGAATTCATCAAGAGGGAACGGGAAATCCTGGACAGAGGAACGTGTCTGATATTCCCGCTTCCCAAGATAGAGATTGTTTCAAAGCAAAAGACGCCTATCAAGTGAAGGTAATAATATTCGATGCTAATGGACAGGACGCGATATTATTTATCTGAGACCTGTCGTAAACGGCAGCTAGAGGCAATAGGCACAGGATCCAATAATTATCATGAGCATATTTCACTCAAAATCAAATAACGAACACATTGACCTGTCGGTTGTTATTGTAAACTGGAATTCATGGGGTTATTTAGAAAAATGTATTATGTCGATCAGGGAAAATGCTGATGAATTACAATATGAAATAATCGTTGTGGATAATTGTTCATCTGACAATTCAGCAGAAAATATTGCCGCCTGTTTTCCGGAGGTGATATTAATTAAAAATAAAAATAATGTCGGTTTCCCCGCTGCAAATAATCAGGCTTTTAATATTGCGCGGGGCCAATATTTTCTCATGCTTAATCCTGACACCTTGATCAGAAGCAACACTCTTCAGCAATCCTTGCGTGTTTTAAAAAATGACGACGCTATCGGGTGCGTTGGCGTTAAAACACTCAAGGGTAACGGTGAAGTTTTGCTTTCATGCGCCAGATCGTTTCCGTCGCTTTGGAGTAAATTCTGGCAAATCTTCTTTATTGACACAATTTTCCCGAAATGGAAGTTTATTAAACCATCCGATATGGGATATTGGGATCATAATAATAGCCGTGACGTGGATTTGCTTCATGGTGGCTATATGATGTTTCCAATATCTATTTATAGAAAGCTGGGTGGATTAGATGAAAAATTACCAATGTTTTATGAGGACGTGGAATATTGCTGCAGGATAAAGAAGGCCGGATTTAGAATCTATTATTTGGCAAATGTTGAAATAGTGCATTTTGTGGGAATAAGTCGTTCAAAGGCAGAGCCGAAATGGATAGCAAATATAGCAAAGTTGTATTGTGAAACTGATTACCTTTATTTTTTAGGATATGGCGGGGGCAGTCGAACGGCTTTATCTTACGTATTGATGATTCTCTTCTGCTTCCCTTTACGCGTTTTATACAGTCCTTTAATATGGCTAGGATATTTAATCAAGAATCGAAAAACAAAAAAAATGACTTTAATTAATTTGCAAATCATAGCATCAGCCATATGGGCAATAAGAAAATTGCAGACCATCGCAGGCATAACATCGAAGTGACAACGAAACATCTTATCCTTCAACAACAGGGCGCAGGAATTTTAGAGAATTCATGAACATTGAAAATCATAATCAAGGTTATGCAAGTCCCTTGCACGCTGTCTTCCCTGAAAAGTATAGCGTAAGAAAATCATTTTTCACTATACTTTATTCACTACTCCTTGCCCAATCGTTAGCCTCCTATATTTGGGATATTAATGCGCTAATCAAGGCAAACGCATTGCTTGGTGCGTTTGTTTTCATTCTTTTGAGCGCCAGGATCAGGCGGGAGCATGTTCCGATATATATATTTGCAGGGTTGCTTGCGGCGTCTTTTCTGGTTTCATCGTATTTGGTAGGCCGAACAGGCTGGCGGCTGTTTAATCCTGTTCTTTTTATGGCATCCGGTCTCGGCGCTGCCATGATCCTGCTCAGGGGATACGTTTACAGCTGGGGTGGATACATAGTGTTTTATGGCTTCGCCGGCTATTTTTTCATGCTGATGTTTACCGGCGTTGACGGATACTCCGCTTTAAAATATTGCAGCTGCAATGGCATCACGATGGTGATGCTGATTGCTTGTATCTCCTTGTATATTGTATTGAGCATGGAGAACAAACAAATTGATTTAAAGCCGGCATTATTTACATTTGTTATTTCAATCTGGGGTATCGGCCGGGCCGGGATCGCTTCAAGTTTTGTCCTTTTGCTTGGCCTTTTGTTTGTCAGGCTTAAAAATAAACCAAGATATTTTTATTATGTGATTATTTTCCTGCTTGCTACTTACTGGTTGATGTCTGCCACCGATTATTTATTTTTGAGCAATGCGATAGGCCACTATTTCGAGCGAACGGTGGAGGGAGGGGATGCCGCGCGTTTGAATATGTGGGCGAACTATTTTAATAATCTGGATATATCCCGGGTCATATTCGGCGCCAACGTGGTTGAAGATCCATGGCCGGAAGGGGAAATTAACGAATACAATTATCATAATTCGTTTATTAATCTCCACTTGCAAACGGGCCTTATGGGGCTGGTTACCCTGGCGCTGATCATCTTTGCCCTTTTTAAGTTTTACAAGACAAATAAAGTCTTTTTCTTCTTATTGCTGGCTTTAATCTTGCGGTCTTCGACCGATTTGTTTATTTTTTTCGGCCGATTCGATTTCATTCCTTTTTTCTTTATCTTTTATTACCTGAATATTGCGCGAAAATCGCGCAATAACGTTGCGTTGAGCGGATAACCCAATTGGTTATCCGCTCAACGCAAGCGGTTTCCGCCTTAACGGATCAGCCTATGGCTGAAACCTCCTTGGAATCCCTTGTTTATGCAGGGTTCCGACGGCCCAGAGGATGAAAATTGCACGCTTCCGTGCAACTTTCAGGTATTATTTACAGAAAAAACAATGTGTTTCAAAAGCATAGCTGCTGAAAGGGTTGCGAAAGATTATCCCTAACACGGAGAGCAGATGGAGACAAGCGCCGTGAAACGTAAATACAACATACTGTACCTGGACCACGGGGCAAAGCTGATCGGGGGAGGCCAGGTTAATACCCTTTCGCTGATTAAAGAATTGGACAAGAATATTTTTTTTCCCATGGTGGTAAGCTCCAGGGAGAATGTCTTTACCGAAAAAGCAAGAAATTACGGCGTCGTTGTTGATATACTGCCCTTTCCCGGCAGCATCACCACCCTCTATCGCTCCTCAATAAAGTATGATCCAATAAATTTAATCAGGTATGGACAAGCCCTTGCCTCGCTGACCTGGCGTGTCTACCGGTATATCAAGGATCACAAGGTGGACATAGTGCATCCCTGCGACAATATTTCGAGAATTGCCGGGGGAGCAGCAGCGCGCATGTATGGCGTCCCTGCCGTTTGCCACATCACCGATGACTTTGAAAATACGCTCGTAAATAAATTGTTGCGCGCCTTGATCCTCTGGGGAATGGATTATATTTTTCCCGTATCCGAAAAGGCGGCGGGGTTCTTTAACAACAACAAGCATCACAAAATCATAATTGTTCATACGGGCATTGATCTCGACTATTATACCGCCACTGTTTCACGGCCGGCGGCACGCATGGCGCTCAATATCGACAACGAAGAGCTGGCAATAGGCATAATAGGGCGGCTTGTCCCTATCAAGGGGCACGCAGAGTTGTTCCAGGCACTCGCACGATTCAAGGCGGAGCACTCGAAGCCGTTTCGCTGCCTTGTTGTCGGCGATGGCCCCCAAATGGGTTTTCTATGCGACTTGGCCCGCAAGCTTGGAATTGACGACAAGGTTGTTTTCACCGGCGTCGTAAATGACCTTCCCCGTATCCTTGCGGCTCTCGACCTTGTTGTGGTGCCGTCCCATACTGAAGCCTCTTCCCGTGTTGTGCTTGAGGCCGGGGCAATGGGAATACCTTCCATAGGTACCAGGATTGGAGGTATACCGGAAATGATACAGGAAGGTGTTACCGGCCTTCTTGTTCCCTTGGGAGACATCCATGCGCTGACCGAAGCTCTTCATTGCCTTCGGGACGAATCTTTGAGAAAAACAATGGGCAAACACGCTTCTGTTATGGTACATGAAGTCTTTTGCAGCAAAAAAATTGCTTCCCAAATTGAAAATATCTACCTTTCGCTCTTACGCAAGCGATCTGAAAATCAATAAACGCGAATCATGTTATCGAATCACGCATAATGGATTGGAGATATAAATATGAAAGTGCTTTGCCTTAACCCTCCTTATTTCCCGATGTATTCGCGCGCCTCCCGGAGCCCGGCGGTTACAAAAAGCGCAACCCTTTATTACCCCTTTTTCCTGGCCTACGCGACCGGGGTGCTGGAAGACAAAGGTTTTGATGTTACGCTTATTGACGCCCCTGCCGCAGGACTTGACCGGCAAGCAACCATTGAAAGGATTAAACAGTTGGCCCCTGATCTCGTGGTCTGCGAAACGTCAACCCCCAGCATTGAAAATGATATGGAGGTTGTCAAGGAACTAAAGAAGGCGGGAGTGCCTTTTGTGGTTGCGGTTGGAACGCATGTATCCGCACTGCCGGATGAGGTATTGAAGGCAAATTCTTTTCTCGATGCAGTGGCTCGTCGTGAATACGAATACACTATCAGGGATTTGGCGCAAAAACTGGCTGAAGATGGCATGGAAGCAGACCTAAGCACGATTAATGGCCTGTCTTACCGGCAGTACGAGGCAATCAGGCATAATCCGGAGCGGGCGGCCATCGAAAATCTTGATGAGCTTCCGTTTGTGTCGCGGGTCTATCGGGATCATCTCCGGCCGCATATCAATTCCTATTTCTATGGCAACACCATGTATCCGGTTGTTGCCATCCTTACCGGGCGGGGCTGCCCGCACCAGTGCGCCTATTGCGTTTACCCGCAGACAATGACCGGCCATCAATATCGCCTTCGGAGCGTGACGAACGTGGTGGATGAGCTTGAATTCGTTCATAAGCAGCTCCCGGAAGTGCGGGAAGTCTTTATTGAAGACGACACCCTGACGGTTAATCGTCAACGGGCCAAAGCTATTTCCCAAGAGATAATTGATCGCAAATTAAGAATCACCTGGACTACTAATTCACGCGCCGACGTTGATTTTGAAACGATGGAAATAATGCGCCGGGCCGGGTGCCGGCTCTTGTGCGTGGGATTTGAAAGCTGTTCCCAGGATATACTTGATAAATTGAAGAAAAATATCAGGCATGAAACATTTTTAAATTTCAGAGATGACGCGGCGCGGGCTGGCCTCTTGATTCATGGTTGCTTTATGTATGGCAATGAGGGCGAAACCCGTGAGACCATGAGAGCGACTTTGGAGCTTGCAAAAAAGCTTAATTGCGATTCGGCGCAATTTTATCCCATTATGGTATATCCGGGCACCAGGGCATACAATGCCTATAAAGACAAGGGGTATATAGTGGCTAAATCTTACCGTGATTGGCTTACCCGCGATGGCTTGCATAACTGTGTTGTTTCGCTTCCGAGTATATCCAAAGAAGAACTCGTTGCATTTTGCGATCAAAGCCGGCGGGAATTCTACCTGAGGCCAAAGTATATATTATCCAAGACCGCCCAAGTTGTTCTTCATCCGGGAGAATTTAAAAGAAATTTCAGGGCTGCCTGGACATTGATTCGGCATCTTTTTTGATGAAGGAAGCGTCAAGGAGTTCAATGATAAAGTGTTCTCTTATTATCCCGGCTTATAATTCCGCAAAAATCATCGGCTTTTGTTTGGATAAGGCGTTAAATCAGAGTGTTTCAAAAGATACTTATGAGGTTATTGTCGTCGATGATGGGTCCGTTGATAATACTGCCAACATTGTCGCGCAGCATGATTCAGTAAAATTAATCCGGCAGAGCAATCATGGGCCGGCCGCAGCCAGAAATCACGGCGCAAAAGAAGCTAATGGAGACATCCTGATTTTCACTGATTCGGATTGCGAGCTTGACGTTGACTTTATCAAACACATTCTCGCTCAATTTGATACAAATCCGCAAATTGCGGGCGTTCAAGGTCGCTACAAAACAAGGCAGAAAGAGTTTATCGCCCAATTTGGCCAGACTGAAATTGAAACCCGATATATTAAAATGGAACAGAACCGGTATATTGATTTCATCGGCACCTATGCCGCCGCCTACCGGGCAGATATTTTCGGAAAGTACGGGGGGTTTGACACGAGCTTTCCAATAGCTTGCGGCGAAGATGCCGAGTTTTCATACAGGCTGAGCAAGGATGGTTATAAGCTGCTTTTCTGCGGAGATGCTTTTGTCTATCATCGGCACCCATCTACATTAAAACAATATTTACGCACAAAATATTATCGTGGATTTTGGCGGGTAAAACTTCACAAGAAACACTTCGCTAAAACTTTCAAGGATTCATATACCCCTAATTCCTTGAAAATTGAAATATTGCTTTCCCCGGCTTTGCCGTTTTTCATGATTTTGTCTTGCTGGAATATGTATTTTTGGATCCCGGCCTTTCTTATTATTTTGCTTTTTTCTTTTTCGTCTATTGCTTTTTTGAAGATGTTCAGAAAAATGAAATATCGCAAGGGGTATCTTATTCCTTGCATGTTGTATGCAAGGGCTGTTTCCATATTTGCAGGCGTATGCCTTGGAATGATTAACGAGTTTTTTCACGGGGAAAAAGCAAGCCGGACCAGTTGTGATTGGTGTTGAGGTCATGCGAGATAGACGCTGTTCGGGATAAATAAAAAAAATGACTGTTCTTGTCACAGGCGCGACCGGTGCGGTGGGACCGTCGGTCATGCAGGCGCTATTTGAGGTGGGGGCTACTGTCCGGACGTTTTCCCTGGACAAACCGTCTGGCGGAGGAGTGGGTAACGGCGTGACGGCACGGGAGAGCGGGGTTGATATGCGGATTGGCGACGTAACCGACCCGGTTACCGTTCAGTCTGCCATGCATGGCGTGGACGCGGTCATTCACTTAGCCGCCCTCTTGCACATCGTCAATCCCCCGCCCGAACTGCGCGAGAAATATGAACGGATTAATGTCGGCGGCACAGCGACGGTCATTGCGGCGGCGGTTAAAGCGGGCATCAAACGGGTTGTGTTGGCCAGCACGATTGCCGTGTATGGCCGGTCGGATGGACACATTATCACCGAAGGCACTCCGCCAAACCCCGATACGTTCTATGCCCGGACAAAGCTGGCCGCCGAAAAAATAGTCCTGGAAGCCAAAGGCACGGACGGCCGGTCAATCGGGACCGTCCTGCGTTTTGGAGCCGTGTATGGCTCACGGATCAAGGGCAACTACCAGCGGCTTCTGCGGTCCATGGCGCGGGGCCGATTCATTCCGATTGGCGCTGGGCAAAACCGGCGGACATTGGTCTATGATAAGGATGTCGCTCGCGCGGTTGTGCTGGCCGTTCAGCATCCGTCAGCGGCCGGCAGGATTTATAATGTCACCGATGGACAATTCCATGAATTACGTGAGATAATTGCGGCAATCAGCGAAGCCATTGGACGCAAACCGCCGCGATTTTCAATTCCGGTCGGCCCGGCACGCGTCGCGGCCGGTTTTGTTGAAGATGTATTGCAATTGATCGGGTGCCAATCTCCGATCTGCCGGGCGACAATTGACAAATATACCGAAGATATAGCCGTGGAAAGCCAACGTATTCAGAAAGAATTGGGATTTGTACCGCAATATGATTTATCCGCCGGCTGGCAAGAAACTGTCAACGAAATGAGGAAGACAGGGGAGTTGGCCGGGACTTTGAGGAGATAATTATTGCCATAATGGACTTGGCTTCGATCCCGTAATAATCTCGAATATGGCGCTTGACATTGAGCTCTAATGTTTGACATCATGTCAATCATGAAAACAGCCACAATCAGACAAGTTTTGCGAGACTTTGGCGCTGTCCTTGATTCCGTATCGGAGGGGGAGGAAGTCACTGTCTTGAACCGGACCCGGCCCGTTGCCCGAATCTGCCCGCCACGCGCGCAACCTCCGGCGCAATTCAGAATGCCGGACTTTGCGGCCCGCGCCAAGGCCATTTTCGGAAAGAAAACCATGCCAAATATTATTCTTGAAGAACGGGAACAAAGCAAATGGTAATTTATCCGGATATCAGTTTTCTTTTCTCACTCTACGGACAGGATACGAACAGCGAACAGGCGCGCAAGATTGGCGGCGTTCTAAAAGTTCCGTTTGTCTTTACGCCCTTGCATCGACATGAACTCCGTAACGCTTTCCGGCTCACGTTGTTTCGAAAGCTCGTCACCCCGGATCAATGCCGGGCCGTGCTGGCTGCCATTGAAGATGATGTCAAAACAGGCGCTCTTGTGGAAACCCCGGTTGCGTGGGCGGAAGTCTTCCATACGGCCGAGGCCCTTAGCGCCGGGCACACAGAAACGCTCGGCACGCGTGCAACGGATATCCTTCATGTTGCGGCTGCGTCCGCCCTTGGCGCGAAAGATTTTTTCACCTTCGATGCCCGGCAAAAGGCCCTTGCGCACAAGGCCGGAATAAAAGTCAGGCCTTAAAATCTTACGCAAAGCCATCACCAACGGCCTCAACCAGAAAGAAGCAGGAATTGCAAGTGTTGTTATCTTATATTCTTATCGCAATTTCCACTTTTACTCTCGCATGCCTTATCGTTGCCGGGATTCGCCGCTGGGCCGGGCGGGGAAGAATGCTGGATATTCCCAATGAGCGCAGTTCGCACGTTCGTCCTACTCCGCGCGGTGGAGGACTTGCGATAGTGGTGGTAACCCTGGCGGGCAGTTGGCTGATTTTGCCATTTGTGCGTTCAGAAATCACCGTGTGGCAATGGCTGGCATATTCGGCCGGCGCCTTGCTGATTGCCGGCGTCAGTTGGCTTGATGACCTGCGCTCATTGTCAACCCGAGTGCGTTTTGCCGCTCACTTGACAGGCGCACTGGTGGTCTGTCTCGCTTTCGGCGCTTGGAAGGGAATTACTCTTCCCGGCTTGGGAAATGTCAATTTAGGGTTATGGGGTTGGCCGCTAACGCTTGTCTGGATCGTCGGTTTGACCAATGCCTACAATTTCATGGATGGCATTGACGGCATCGCCGGCGCCCAGGCGGTTGTGGCCGGCATGGGATGGGCGCTTATCGGGATTATCGTAAGCAGTCCTTTGCTATGTATCGTTGGAATATTGCTGGCGTTTTCAAGCCTGGGCTTTCTCGGGCACAACTGGCCGTCGGCAAAAATATTCATGGGCGATGTGGGCAGCGCGTTTCTTGGATTTTCATTCGCCGTATTGCCGATCATTGCCGCCCGCAGTGATCCGCGTTTTGTGTTGGTCGGCCTGCTGCTGGTATGGCCGTTTGCTTTTGACACGGCTTATACGTTCATCCGCCGTCTATGTCGGCGCGAGAATGTTTTTGCCGCACACCGGTCGCATCTTTATCAGCGGCTCGTCATCGCCGGTCTTTCGCATCGCACGGTTACCTTGCTTTATATATTTCTCGCCTTAGGCGGAGTTTTTCTGGCGATTAATATCCTTATTATTGGAGATTAAAATGCGAAGGTTTATTTTGCCAGTTAATGCCAGGTGGTATAGGTCTGTCTGTGCAAAAATGGCGTTGGCAACGCCATTTTATAATGTATATTGGCATAACGCCGGCGCACTCATTATCTGCTGGTGCACGGCAATCGGACTTGAAGTGGATTTTGTTGTTTATGCTGCCGATGCCTTTGCGGCAAAAGCGGATTTCTCACAGTCTGACTTCGTCTGTGAGAAATCCGGGTTAATTGCTTGGCCTGTATTGGAAGTGGTAATCGGTTGCCCGCCCTACCGCTTATAACCGCAACTCTTGAATAATATTTAAATAAAACATGATATGTTATTGACAATTATTTACCAAGATGACATTGTTTTGCCGTGAACATTGCTGAACTTCAATCATTGGATGCTTTGGCGCGCGTTGAAGCTAAACGTTTTCCACTCCACAGGGATGTGTTTGTTGCGCTTCAGAAGGAACAGGGGCGACGTTTTGCCGGCATAGTGGGACCGCGCGGTGTTGGCAAGACGGTGATTCTTAAACAGTTGGCCTTTGGAACGGATCGATCGTTCTATGCCAGTATTGACACATTAAAAGACGTTACTTTGTTTGAGTTTGCCAAGGTACTCTTTGAGAAGCAAGGAATCAGAACGCTCCTGTTGGATGAAATCCATTTTCTGTCCGGTTTTGACGGCGAATTGAAGAAAATTTTTGATTTTTTGCCAGATGTCCACGTGGTTTTCACCAGTTCGGTTGCCTTGGCGCTTCAGCAGTCCGCCTTTGATCTTTCCCGCCGCATTCGCCTGATTAAGGTTTTGCCGTTTTCTTTTCGTGAATACGTGCGTTTTAAGGAAGGCGTGGAACTTTCCCGCTTAATGCTGGATAACCTGGGGCATGGTAACTGGACTCCGGAGCATATGCGCTACGGATATCTTTTTGATGAATACCTGAAGGGAGGATTGTATCCATTTTCGTTGACGGAACCTGATCCGCTGAGCGTGTCGCGAAGCGTTCTGGACACGGTTCTTCAGCGCGACATTCCCAACGTGGCGAAAGTGACCTACCAGGACGTAGACTTGATCAGAAAAGCATTGACGTTTATTGGAAGATCCGCCGTGGATGGCGTAAATCCCACAACAATAGCCAGGAATCTGGGGATTACGCGGTATAAAGCGATTGAATACGTTGACTTACTGTGCAAGGCGTTCATCCTTATTCAGGTTGATCCGGAGGGGACCAATGTCCTTCGGGAACCGAAAATTTTGATGCAGATTCCTTACCGATTGCTTTACAGGTCATGGGCCGATGCCATCGGCGCCGTGCGGGAGGATTTTTTTGCCACTGCCATGAGTATGGCGGACATGCCTTTTCATTACCTGAAATCAACCACGGGACGGAAAACGCCCGATTTCTGGTTGACCACGGAATCTGGCGACTGGGTTGTGGAAATTGGCGGACCCGGAAAGGGGCGGACGCAGTTCAAAGGGGTGCGGGTGAAAAGGAAGATGGTATTGGCGCACGACGCCGATTCTCGCCGCAACGTTATTCCCCTGTTCATGGCGGGCTATCTGGCATGATGATTGGCGTTCCCTGCCGTGTTCCCTTGAAAATTCGGATTGATCCTCCGAATATTCAAGTCTAGATAATTGCCGTGACCTGAACGTTGAATCGTAATTTTATCCATTGTGAACCAGTCCACAACAATCAATAATTCAAAGAAAACCTTCCGCGCAATCTGGTGGTCGGGGGTTGTTGATGGCTTGATTGCTTTGCCCATATTGTGTCTTGTGGCAGGTTATATCGCCGTTCAGGTCGGCGGTCTGCCCGCCATCGGACGTTGGTTTGTGCAGACCAACGAACTGCATAGTGCTGAGGCAATTGTCGTTCTGGCGGGCGGAGGGCCGGAGCGGTTATGCCATGGTGTTGAGTTATACAAACGCGGACTGGCGCCGGAACTGTGGTATACTGGCGACCGGCCGCTTGAGACCAGATCGGATTTTATGGATGCGGAACTGGTCTTAAGCCTGGTCGAGCGGCGCGGGGTGCCGCGGGGTAAAATCAGACTTTTGCCCTCAACCAGCACGTTTGAAGACGGGCAATCAATTTCAAAGCTGGTTGAATATAGAAAGGTAAAATCGCTCATTTTGGTAACGAGCTGGAATCATTCCCGGCGTGCCATGAAGGTTATTCGTCATTGTGTTGCCGACAAAACGGTCGCCCTATATATGAGCTGTTCCACCAATTTGCCTTATACGACGGACAACTGGTGGCGGGATGAGGAAGGCTTGGTGAACGTGATTAATGAAATTATTAAAACCGCTCTTTACTGGGAACGTTATGGTATCTCTCCGTGGTGAATAATCTAGGTTAGAGATGTTTTCCAGCGTCATTTATCTTGAATTGTTTGGCGCCGTTTTTTTTCTGCCCGGATTTTTTCTCACCATAATCCTGGGGATTAAAAAATTCCGTTTTCTGCTTACACTTGCGCTCTCTTATTCCCTCTTTATGCTTACGCTCCTGCCGTTTGAATATTATGCCCAGCCGATCGTCCGCTGGGAAAGGTGCGTTCTATTGGTATGGGTGATTTTGGCGGCATCGGCCGTTGTTAAGATGTTCATGTCTCGGAGTTCAAAAACGTTGAACATTCAATGTTGGATGTTGAGCGTTCAAAGTTTCTGCCACAGACAACCTGTTTTAATCCGCCGTCTTTTCAATCCCCGCCTGATAATCCCACTTGCCTTGGCCGGAGTGATTTGCGGTTATCTGGCCTATGCCGGCATCTATTTGGAAATTCCTTCGGATGCTTGGGATCATTGGCTCTGGTTTCAATGGCATAAATTAAGCGTCATAGATATTGGTATTTTTCCGGCCGGCCCATGGTTCAACTCCGTTTTTGTAAATCAAAATTTTCGCTGGCATTTTATTCATCCATGGCTTTGCCAGGTTTCCGGCCTGGCGATTATGGATTCCCTCCATGTTCTGACGTTGGTTAATGTCCTGATTTTTCTCCTGGCAATATATTTTTTCAGCCTGTTTCTTTTTTCCGGGTTGCATATCAGCGCGCTCAAGAAAATGGTAATGGCCGCGTTTGCCTCCCTGTTTACAGGCGCCACCATGGGGAACATGGTGTTTGCCTATATCCGTTACTATGCGCTTGCCCCCACAATTCTGAATTATGTCCTCTTCCTTGCTGCTATGGCTGTTATTATCACATGGCTGCGGTCAAATCGTTGGTTCGGGCATGCGCTCTGGATTGCGCCGGTTTTACTGATTGTGACAAATGCAATGCATACCCAGGAGGCATTGTTTATATTTTTTATGACATTGGCGCTGGGGATTGTGGAAACAGCAAGAATACTTTGGAGGAAGATAATATATTGGCAAACATATCACCTCTTGCGACACACGGAAACCTTGGCCAGCGCAGGGCAGGCAATGAAACCATTGCTCACCCCGGCCTTTCGCCCAAGCCAAGGCTACGGCGGACAAGTCGGCCACCCCTCTAAAGGAAGGGAACTGACCCAGTCTTCGCCCGCCAGTAGCGAGACTGCACCAAGGCGAGATTTGATCCCCTACTGGCCCGCCTGCAACGCTATGCGTAGCATTGTGGGGAGGGAAGAGCAGGGGGGGGGTAACAATCATTGGTCCGTCAGAGAATGGAAAACTGTAATCCTGACCATTGTCCTTCTCATTGTGTTTTTTGCCGGATTTGCCGTCGTTCGGCATTTTAAGCCGGGCTCATGGGTTTCTCCCAATATGATTATGCCCCAAGTGTGCATTCCGCCGGAGCCTGTTAATTTTATTTTCAGAAATCTGATAATCAGTGTGCCGGAGAATCTTTATATTCGCCTGGCGGTGTATCAGCTCTTTGTTTTTTACCAGGTGATAGGATTATGGGGATTGTTTGTGTATCTGTTGTTTGCGCTGATGATCCGCCATTTTATCAAAATCCCTTACCTCATGGCCGGCATGGTTATTGTCCCGTTTTTGACGGCCTTTAATCCCTTGACGGTTGATATGATGGCACGAATGGGACAAGATGTGACAATATATCGCTTTCATTACCTGATTCCATTGCCGTTTATCGGCGGTTATCTGTTTGTCCATTTTTGGGGCAAGGCGCGGGAATGGTTTCAAAAAATGCGTTTGTCTCCGGCACAATCAGTCTCTTCAACCTGGCCGCGATTATCCTGGATTAATTTTGTCGGATGCATTCTGGTTATTGCCGGATTGGTTGGTTTTATGTTTCCAATCAATGCGGCCGGTATTTACGCGCCTTACAGCAAGCTTTACACTTTGCGGAAAATTCCCGCTGGCAATGACTATCATCTTTGGCAAGACCTTGGGAAAGCGCTGGAAAAATATGAGGGGAAAATATTCTTAACGGAACCCATAACCCGTTTCATGTTGTGCTATTCTCCAAGAAATAATTCTGTCTGCTCAGAATGGCTTAATTCGCGCAACCCTGAAAAATACCAACCGGCTCCCTATACCTGGGAATCGCTGCGCGGCCGCGGAATGATTATCATCAACCGGCGCGATGGTGCTTTGAGCGTTACGGGCCGGATTGCCAAACACTGGCCTGAGGACGTATTGCGCGTAAGCCGTTATTATTCCCCTGAAGTGCAAGCTTGGCTTGAATCCCATCCGGAAAAGTTTGAAAAAGTCTGGTCCCAGAATCGGATTGCAATATATGCAGTCCGTTGATAACATTTCCAAAATTACGTTAATATTGGCGGCGATTTCAAAATAAAGTTGAGTGTAATCCTATGCGCAATCGGCATTTGTTTTTATTAGACCTCGTGCTCCTGGCGATGACTCCGACCTTGGCGTTGGTCATGCGGGTGGATAGCGCTTTCGCAAGCTATCAGCCGACTCTGATTCATTTCACAGTTCTGGCGCTGACAATCAAGCTGACGATTTTTTTTGTGTTCGGTCTCTATCGCCGCTACTGGCGCTATGCCAGCGTGGATGAACTGGTCAGCATTATCCTTGCCGTCGGCAGCGCCTCCCTGATCATTGCCGGACTGTTTTTCGGTGCCGGCATATTGGGAATAGACACAGGGCGGAGCCTTCCGCGTTCGGTGCCGTTTATAGACGGGTTGCTGACGCTGATGGTGGTCGGCGGATCTCGTTTCAGCGTGCGGATTGCGGCCCATAAGCGCCGGCGCAACGAACGTCAGCAAAACAGCAAAGCTGTCCTGATCGTGGGTGCTGGCGACGCCGGTTCAATGATTGTCCGCGAAATGCTTTCCAGCCGGCATATCAACATTGATCCAATCGGCTTTGTGGATGATGATCCGAGCAAGCAGAAGAAATCCATTTACGGGATACCGGTGCTAGGGACAAGAAAGGATATTCCCCGATTGGTGAAACAATACGACGTTGAGGAAGTTGTTATCGCGATTCCTACTGCACCAGGCAATGTGATCCGTGAAATCAGGATGCTTTGTGAAGCGGCCGGGGTGCTGTCACGAACCATACCGGGTATGTATGAGATACTTTCCGGTCAGATCAGTGTCAGCCAATTGCGCAATGTGGATATTGAAGATCTTCTTCGCCGGGAACCGGTTCATATCAACGCTCAGGACGTGGAAAAAATGCTGGCCGGCAAACGTGTACTGGTTACCGGCGCCGGAGGTTCAATCGGATCGGAACTGTGCCGTCAGATCGCACGCTGTTTGCCCAGTCATCTGATCCTCTTGGGGCATGGTGAAAACAGTATTTTTTTGATAGAACAGGAATTGCGTCGCCAATGGCCGAAACTTTCCTTTGCTGTGGTTGTGGCCGATATTCGCGATCGGATGCGGTTGACGACGGTCTTTGAACAGACCAAACCCCAGGTCGTCTTTCACGCCGCCGCTCATAAACATGTGCCGATGATGGAGGACAACAGCGAAGATGCTGTCACCAACAATGTGGGCGGTACGCGAACCTTGGTTCAGCTTGCGGAGCGGTTTGACGTTGAGCGGTTTGTCCTGATTTCGTCCGATAAAGCGGTCAATCCGACTAATATCATGGGTGCGACAAAACGGGTGGCGGAAAAAATAGTGCAAGCAGTGGCGCAAAAAACCGGGCGGCCCTATGTCGCCGTGCGGTTCGGTAATGTTTTGGGCAGCCGGGGCAGTGTTGTTCCCATGTTTCGGGAACAAATTGCGCGCGGTGGGCCTGTGACCGTGACGCATCCTGAAGTGAAACGATATTTTATGACCATTCCCGAAGCAGTTCAGCTGGTGCTCCAGGCGGCCACGCTGGCGGGCACTGAATGCCGGACAGGCGTGTTCGTTCTGGATATGGGCGAGCCGATTAAAATCGTGGATCTGGCCCGGGACCTGATTGAACTTTCCGGCAAACAGGTGGGGCGGGATATTGAAATTGTTTTTACCGGCCTGCGACCGGGTGAAAAACTCTTTGAAGAACTTTTCAGGGATGGCGAAGATTACCGCCGGACGCGGCATGAAAAAATATTCGTGGCCAGCGGCGAGCCCACGTCTGCTGTTTCTTCTTCAAACACCACTGTGCAAACGGAAGTTATTGTAGATCAACTCCTTCAGGCGGCGGAACAGGGCAGTTCGGGCGATATCAGGAAAATATTGAAAACAATAGTTCCTAACTACACGCCCCCAGTGGGTTGAGACAGTGAATGATTACGGCCTGTCTTTCGTAATTTTCTTCGCCAGGGCCCTCTTGTCGCTTGACCTTCGTAGCCGTTTTAGGGAAGCGGGATGTTGCGGAAAAAACGACTATTTTGCAGCATTTTGCATAAAAATCTGACTATGATGCAATATCATGATTAAAAGTGAAGCACCCCGCGGCAAGCCGCAGGGCATTCTGGCGAAGAAGGGTAAATATGAAGCGCTATTTGCATAACTATATCAAAAATGATTTGTCAAAGAAAATGGTTCTGATTACAGGCCCGCGTCAGGTTGGCAAAACCTATCTGGCTAAAGATATCATGACCGCGTTTCAGAAGCCGCAATATCTCAATTTTGACGCGCTGGATGATGCAAAAATTATTCAGGAGCGCCAATGGGCGCTTAATGCCTATCTGCTTGTTTTTGATGAAATCCATAAGATGAAATCATGGAAAAAATTCCTTATAGTCCCGGCCGGCAATTGGCTGGCGCAATTAAGCGCATAATGGGGGCGAAATGGCCTGCTGCCATATGAATCAGTCCACCCCAAACAACAAACCGGATAAAACCTTCCGCGCAATCTGGCGGGCGGGTTTTATTGATGGCTTTATTGCTTTGCCCATATTGTGTCTTGTGGCAGGATGAGGAAGGACTGGTGGCGGTTCAGAACGAAATTATTAAGTCCATCATTTGCTGGAGGAAGCATGGCGTCTCCCCCTGGTGATTTACTCCGCAAAGCCGCCCTTCGGCGTTGACATCATTGTTTGATAAATATATTTCTTTATGCTATTGTTAAAAACAAATGAAAGACAAAGATAACAACATGACACTACGCCAGTGGGTCAAGCGTTGGCAGCAAGCGGGAGTTGAATTGGAACGGATGCGCCGCGAGCAAATTCGTCATGCTGATACCCGGCAGGCCATTGAAAACCTGAATGATGCGTTTGAATCGGTACTGCGGCATGGCCGGCCGTCAAACCATTCCGGATTTGAACAACAACAGGCATTATTTCATAAGAGGCGCCCATAAAATCACTCTTTCATTTTGCGCTTGAACTCCAGGATTTATTTGCGCGGCAAAAATGGAGTTTTTGCTTTGTCGGCGGATTGGCGGCGCAGCGTTGGGGCGAGCCGCGCCTGACCCAAGATGTTGATGTTGCCTTGCTGACCGGATTTGGACGGGAAGAATCTTATGTTGACACTTTGCTGGCACACTACCAGGGACGTCGTCCCGATACAAAATCGTTTGCGCTTCAATATCGCGTTCTCCTTTTGCGTTCGCCCAGCGGCATTGGGATTGATATAGCCCTGGCTGCATTGCCCTTTGAAGAGGTCTGTATCCAACGCGCTACATATTTTGAGTTTTTACCGGATGTTAATTTGTTGACCTGTTCGGCCGAAGACCTGATAGTGATGAAGGCCTTTGCCGATCGGGATATTGACTGGCACGACATCAAGGGAGTTATTATTCGTCAAGCCGGGCGGCTTGACTGGGCTTATATTCACAAACAATTGATCCCCTTGTGCGAGCTAAAGGAAAATCATTTAATCGTGCCCCATCTGGACCAATTAAAATCTGAGATTTAGCCCGGCCAATCTGAAAATGGCGTCAGTGGGCGTGCGATTCAAACAGGGCAATGGTGGCAATCCCGATCAGCATCAACAAGAATTGCAGGATGGTGGATGCCGGCGACACATTGCGCCGGTGACCGGGAATGAGGTCGGCCAGCGCGATGTAGATAAAACTCGCGGCGGAAATGGCCGTCACGTATGGCAGGGCGGTGTTGATTTTCTGGAGAAATAAAAACGCAAACAGGCCGCCGAGCAGGGTGGTGCTGCCGGACAACGCGTTCAACAATAATGCCCGGCCGCGGCTGTAACCCGACTGCAGAAGGATTATGAAGTCGCCCAGTTCCTGGGGAATTTCGTGGGCAATGACGGCAAATGCCGCGGTGATTCCAAGTTCCGGCGAAGTCAGGAACGCCGCCGCGATGATCACGCCATCCACAAAGTTATGAAAAGCGTCGCCGAAAAGTATCAGAAGTCCTGATGTCTCATGCAAAGGGCACTGGCCGTCATGACAGTGCCGCCAGAGCAGTATTTTTTCCAGGAGAAAAAAGGCCAGTATTCCCGCCAGCATGACAGGCATCAGGCGGATGGCCGGGAGATGGTTCAATGCCTCCGGAATGAGGCCCAGAAAGGCGGCGCCCAGCAGGGTGCCGGTGGCGTAGGCCACCAGAACCGGCACAATCCGGTCCGCGAACTTGGAAGGCACGAGCAGAATGACCGCCGCCAGGCCCACCGAGCCAAGACTGCCGAGCATGCAAAAGAAGAGGATAATGATCAGATTCATGCTTTTCCGGACTGCAGATGTTCAATATAGCTGCGGACCCCTTCCTCCAGGGACGTGAACGGCTCCCTGTATCCGGCCGCGCGCAGCCGGGAAACATCCGCTTCGGTATGGTATTGGTATTTGGCGCGCAGGACCTCCGGCATATCAAAAAATTCAATTTGCGGTTCGCGTTGCATGGCGGCAAAAACCGCCCGCGCCAGATCCAGCCAGGTGCGCGCTTTGCCGGAACCGCAGTTGAAAAGACCGTTCGCGTCCTGATTTTCGGCCAGAAACATGGTTATTGCCACGGCATCCCTGACAAACATGAAATCCCGCAACTGTTCGCCGTCGCGGTAATCCGGATGATCTGACTTGAACAGCCGGATTTTACCCGTTTCTTTGACCTGGCAGAAGGCCTTGTGGACCATGGAGCGCATGTCGCCCTTATGCGCTTCGCGCGGCCCGTAAATATTGAAATATTTGATTCCCGCGATTCGGTCAAATAGTCCGTGCCGCAGGGCCCAGAGATCAAACATCTGTTTGGAATAGCCGTACATGTTGAGCGGTTTTAATTGCGGCACTTTGTCCAGGTCATCGCTGTAACCTTCGGCTCCATTGCCGTAGGTCGCCGCGCTGGAGGCATAAACAAAACGCGCCTTGTGCCGCAGACACCACTCGCACAATTCACAGCTGAAACGGTAATTATTGTCCGCCAGAAAGGAAGCATTGCGCTCGGTCGTGGAACTGCAGGCGCCGAGATGAAAGACAACGTCGGCTTCCCCTAATGAATCGTTTCGCAGATGGAAGCGAAAATCGTCCTTATCCCAGTAATCCGCATAATTTAATCCGACGAGGTTGCGCCACTTTTCATCATGGCCGAGATCGTCAACAACGAGAATATGGTCCTCGCCGCGCTGGTTGAGCGCCTCTATCAGGTTGCTGCCGATGAATCCGGCGCCGCCGGTAACGATATATTTTCCGTCCATATTATGATTTCCCTTTCGTCTGCTTCCGGTCCATTCCGTGTTCCGCGCAAGGGGCGGAAGAACCATAGGCATCAAGAATTTTTTTAATGATCCCGCTGGTTGAATGCCCCTCCGCCATTTCCGCCAGCGCCACCCGTCCGCCGTGCTTCTCAACAATCTCGCGGCCGCTGACGTAATGCGCCCAGTCTTTTCCTTTGACCAGCACATCGGGAACGAGCAGTTCAATGAGTTTGTCCGGCTCCGGCTCGTCAAAAGTCACCACATAGTCCACGCATTCCAGCGCGGCCAGCACGCGCGCGCGGTCGGTCTGCGGATTGATCGGCCGCCGGTCGTCTTTATAACTTTTAACCGATTTATCCGAATTGAGTCCCACGCAGAGGGCGTCCCCCTGGCGCCTTGCCCAGTCAAGATATTTGACATGACCGGGATGGAGAATGTCAAAAGTGCCGTTGGTAAAGACCAGCGTGCGGCCGGCCTGCTTAAGCCGTTGCCGTTCTTTTGCCATGGCATCGCGGTTCAGTATCTTTGATTCCGGTGTTCGCAGGTTGTTTCTCACGTTTTTTCAACTTTTTACTCTTTAAAAAAGGGCCGGTCAATTGCAAAAGTTTCAGAGCGAGATTTGAGAGCCTGAATTTCTGACGTGATCGGCCATTAATTTTACGCTTGCCGCCGTCATGCTATCCGATATCTTCCTTGCCTGATAATATTTTTTTGGCCTTTCCCGGAGTGGCTTGCGCCAGTCAGGGACGATCAGAACCAATCATGAATATCTTGCGTAAAATATTGCCGCCCTGGGATCGCCCGAACGGATGCCGGGATGTATTGACGATCAGCCTGCCGCTGGTAATCAGCATGGGGGCGCATACCGCCATGCTCTTTACCGACCGTCTTTTTCTGAGCCGTTATTCGGTTGATGCCATCGCGGCGGCCACTCCGGCGGGACTGATGGCCTTCATGTTCATGTGCTTCTTTACCGGGGTGGTCAGCTTTGCCAACACGCTCGTTGCCCAGTCGGTCGGATCGGGAAGGATGGAACAGGTTGCGCGTTCCCTCTGGCAGGCGGTCTATTTTGCCCTGCTGGCCGGGCTTATCCTGGCGGCGTTGTCGTTTTCCGGCGACACGTTCTTCCGGTGGGCGGGGCATGCGGAAACGGTGCGCGCGCAGGAAAGCGGATATTTCCGCATTCTTATGCAGGGCGCGGTCTTTGCCCTGCTCCACGACGCCCTGGCCTGTTTTTATTCCGGCCAGGGGTTGACCCGGCCCATCATGTTCATCAATCTGGCCGGGGTCTTGATCAATATTCCGCTTGATTATTGTTTGATTTACGGTGTCGGCGGATTCCCGGAAATGGGGATTGAAGGCGCGGCCATCGCCACAATTCTGGGGCATATTTTGATGCTGGCGCTTTTTATCGCGCTGGTCTTCAGCCGGAAAAATAACCGCCTTTTTGGCCTGTGGCGCCAGCGGTCTTTTGATAAACAACTGTTCGGCAAACTGTTTAGATACGGCGCGCCGGCCGGCATTCAGTTCTTTGTGGATATATTTGCCTTTACCTTTTTTTTGATGATAATCGGGCGCATCGGACGCAATGAACTGGCCGCGACCAACATTGCCTTTGCGATTAATTCGCTCGCTTTCATGCCGATGATCGGATTTTCAATCGCCGCCAGTTCGCTGGTCGGCCAGGCCATCGGCCGGGGCCGGCCGGAAGAGGGGATAACCGCGACCAAAAGCGCGCTCTTTTTAACCATGAGTTATATGTGGGTTGTGGCCGTGTTATTCGTCTTGTTTCCCGAAATACTGTGCGGCATTTTCCGTTCATCCTCCGCTGATCCGGCCTCCGATTCCGCCGTTCAGGCGATGGCGGTTGTCCTTCTGCGCTTTGTGGCCTTTTATTCCCTGATGGATGGCTTGAATGTTATCTATTCCGGCGCGCTCAAGGGGGCGGGGGATACGGCATTTATCGGCTGGACAATCGCCATCCTTTCCATCGGCCTGATTATTCTGCCGGTAACCTTGGCGGTGCTTGTGTTCCAGGCCGGACTTTATACCGCCTGGATTTTTGCCACGCTTTACGTCTGCGTTCTGGCCGTCGCCTTCTGGTGGCGTTTCCGCCAGGGCAAATGGAAGGCCATGCGGATTATGGAGCCTCACCTTGCGGCCGCGGATGTTGTTCTGCCGCGCCCGGAAATTCCCGGGGCGGAAGAGTTGTGAGATATAGATTCTAGATCGTAGAATCTATTCATTTGCATAATTTAGTCTCCCAGAATATTCAAAAATAATGCTTGCAATTTTTACGAGTATTGATTATATTATTCAAATATATTGATTTTTATGATCAGAGTCTGATATGAAACCTGATGCCCGCCAACAGCAGATTTTAGCCCGGCTGACCGCCATCCAGAAGGAATGGCGGGTGGAGGAATTGGCCGAAAATATGCGGGTCTCGGCCATTACCATCCGGCGCGACCTGGATTCTCTGGCCCGGCAGGGCGCGATCATCCGGACCTTTGGCGGATGCCTTATTGATAACCGCCGCCGGCTGGCCGCCTATCACGAGCGGGTCGCAAAAAATTTCAAGGCCAAGCAGGCCATTGGCCAGGCCGCGGCCAGGGAAATCAAAAAAGGCGATGTTATCCTGATCAATGACGGTTCCACGACTTTTCATCTGGCCGGGTGTCTGGATAAATGCGGCCCGCTGACAGTCTACACCAACTCGGTTGTCATGATTCCCGAGATCAGCCGCTTTCCCAATGTCCGTCTCTATGTCCTCGGCGGCGAGTATCAGCGCGATTTTTTCTATCTGGGCGGCAGTCTGATGGAACGCGTGCTGGAGTCGGTCAGGGTTGATATTGCCTTCGTCGGCACGGACAGCATAAGTCCGGAAGGAGTTTGTTATTGCCAGGATGAAGATGCCGCCCGTATTGTCCGTTTAATGATGCGGCAGGCGAAACGTTCCATTCTGCTCGCGGATCATGGCAAAGTGGGCGCGCGGGCGCCGGTCAAAGTGGCCGGCCTTAAAGAATTTGCGCTTTGGATTACCAGCAAAGGCTTAAAGCCCGGCGAGCGGAATCGTTTCAAACGTTTAACTTGCCTGAAGGAAGTATAAAAGAAAGCGATTTATTCGGACATGCCGAGCTTCGTGATGAGAGAAACGTGTTAAAGGAGGATTGTCATTCCCGTGAAAACGGGAATCCAGATTCAGAACAATTTAGAGCTGGATTCCCGCCTGCGCGGGAATGACAGTTCAAAAGACGTAGTTTTTTGTAAGAGATTAACCATTAATGAGTAACTTTTCCGGCTTGGCTGGAAGCTTCTGGAAATAAATTTATGAAAAATATTAAATTTGGAATCATCGGCGCGGGATTGATGGGGCGCGAGTTTGCCTCGGCCGCGGCGCGCTGGTGTCATTTGCTGAACATGCCGGCCCGGCCTGAAATCGTGGCGGTCTGTGACAGGGAAAAAGCCATATTTGAATGGTATCGTTCCAATTTTCCATCCATAAGCCAATACACCGACGATTACCGCAAAATGCTTGCCAATCCGGAGGTGGAGGCGGTCTATTGCGCCGTGCCTCACAGTTTGCATGAAGAAATTTATTGCGCCATTATTAACTCCGGCAAACATCTCATGGGCGAAAAACCGTTCGGCATTGATCTCAAAGCCAATCAAGCCATCATGGCAACCATCAAAGAAAATCCCTCGGTTTTTGTGCGTTCTTCGTCCGAATTTCCATTTTTTCCGGCCGTTCAGCGGATTGCCGCTATGATTGAAAAAGGAGCGTTCGGCCGGGTCATAGAAGTCAATGCCGCCTTTTTGCATTCCAGCGATTTGGATCCGGCCAAGCCGATTAACTGGAAGCGCATGGTGGAAATCAACGGCGAATACGGCGTGATGGGCGACCTGGGAATGCACGTCTGCCACTTTCCGTTCCGGGCCGGCTGGATTCCGAAAAATGTGCGCGCCATTCTTTCGGATATTGTCAAGGCGCGGCCGGATGGCAAAGGGGGCCAAGCGCCCTGCAAGACCTGGGATAACGCCACTTTGCTGTGTGAGACCATTGATCCGCACAGTGAAGAATTGTTCCCCATGACCTTAAAAACCCAGCGCATTGCCCCCGGCGAAAAGGATACCTGGCGGATAGAGATATTGGGAACCAAGGCGAGCGCAAGGTTTTCAACCAAAAACCCGAAACTGCTTGAAGTACTGGAGTATCAAGGCAAGGAACAAGTCTGGCAGCATATTGACATGGGTTACGAGCCGGCCTTCAAGACAATTACCGGCGGTATATTTGAATTCGGATTCACGGATGCCATCCTGCAGATGTGGGCGGCGTTTGTTTATGAATTAACGGAAGGCAAACCCTTTGCCAAATTTGCCGGATGCGTTACGCCGCAAGAGACGGCTTTGAGCCATAAACTCTTCACCGCCGCGCTGGAATCGCAGGCGAAGAAGGCGGTTGTGGTTGTTGGGTAATTTCAGATGCGGATCAAAAATATTTTACCGCAGAGGCGCAGAGGACGCGGAGGAGGAAAAGAACGAGTTGTCTTTGCTTTTTTAAAAAAAATCCGGGAGATGAATAGAGATGAAAAAGCGGAAAAAAATAAAGGTTGGTGTGTTTGGCACGCGGCGTGGGAAATGCATGATGTCGGTGATGTTACAGCATCCGGAGGCGGAATTGGCGGCCATTTGCGATTATTCGGAAGCGGCATTGAAAAAATGCGCGGAATTGGCAAAGGGAAACGATGCCAAAATGACATGTTACCGCGATTTTGATAAATTTCTGGAACACGATCTGGATGCGGTGGTTCTAGCCAATTATGCCAATGAACATGCGCCTTATGCGGTGCAGGCGCTAAATTCCGGCCGGCATGTGTGCAGTGAAGTGGTTGCCTGTCAGAACATGGCCGAGGCGGTGCAACTGGTGGAAGCCGCTGAAAAGAGCCGGAAAGTTTATGCTTTTGCGGAAAATTATTGCTATTTCAAGGGAACATTGGAAATGCAGCGGCTTTATCGGGCCGGAGAGATCGGCGCATTTCTACATGCCGAGGGTGAATACGTCCACGATTGCGAAAGCATCTGGCCAAATATTACCGGCGGACAGCGCAATCACTGGCGCAATTGGGTTCCGGCGACATTTTATTGCACCCATTCCATCGGTCCCATTGTAACGATTACCGGCACGCGTCCCACGCGGGTTACGGCTTATGAAACACCGAATATCAACAAACGCCGGTTCGGGGGCCGTGCGGCGGATGGCGCGGTCATCCTTTGTCAGATGAGCAACGGCGGCACGATGAAGGCATTGCCGTGGTGTAATTTTAAGCGCCATCCTGAATCAGTCTGGTATTGCGTGTACGGCGCCAAGGGCATGATGGAAACCGACCGTTGGGAATCAACGTTTAATCGCGTGCATGTGTATCGTGAAGGCTTTGCGAAACCCTCCGACTTGTCCGCCGAAGCTATCCGAGCAAAGGGGGAAGCTACGAGTGAAACGAGAGCGAAGGAGGGAGAAAACCATCCTTCCTCTGAGCAGGACTTCAGTTATAAACCCGCGTTTTCGCATTCAACGGAATTATCGCGGAAAATCGGCGGGCATGGCGGCTCGGATTTCTACACCATGCATTATTTCCTGCAAAAGATTCTGGGACGGCCGGAGGGCAAATACGCGATTGACGTCTATCAGGCTTTGGACATGACCCTGCCGGGCTTGCTGGGTTATCGGTCAATTGTCAACGGAAACATTCCGATTGATATCCCTGATTTCAGGAACAAACAAATCAGGGAAAAATACCGCAATGACCGCTGGTGTTGTGACCCGAAACTGGCCGGACCAGGCCAGCCGAAGCACAGTTGTTCGGGGGGTGAGGTTAAAGTTTCGGAATCGGTTTATCGGAAACAGCAAAAGGAGTTCCCGAGATAAATTAAAACATGAGCAGAACGGATTTGCCCGCGAAACACGCGAAAGGTCGCAAAAAAAAGAATAAAAAAGGTTCCTTTTTCGTGTATTCGCGTGTTTAGCGGGAAAAATGACTTGATTAATCTGAAAGGAATGTTTGATTATGGAATTAAATAAAAATGCGTTGTTGGCCTTGGATACCATTCGTCAAAAACCGACCAAAGGGATTCCGTCATGGCTCATTCATCCCATGGAGCACCGGATCATTGACCGGTTGGCGGGCGTGCCGGAAGGAACCTATAAAAACAAGCCGGTGGAGACGTATATCGGCATGCAAAAGAAGGTCGGAACCTGTATGCTGGACCAATACCTGGCTGTAAATCCTCTGACAATGGAGGCGCATGGGTATGAATCCGACGGCACAACAGCCACCACCGGCTTGAAACAAATCGTCTGCGACGGCATGATTATTGATGCGCCCGAGGCGGTCGTTGCCCATCTGGAACAGAAAGTATTTCCGCAATTATGCGCCGGGATTGATCAATGGATTGAAAAACCGGAGGCAAAGGCAAAAGAAACAATCCGGCAGATTTGTCATGATGAGGAAACGATACAGTTGCTCCTGGGGCCAAATATCCTGAAGACGCCTTTTGCCGTCGCCCCATTTCCATGTTTTGCTTACAACACCTACGGCTATGAAAATTATTTTATGGCATACGCGCTCTATCCGGAGGTTATGGAGCGTCATTTTTCTTTGCAGGCCGATCTGGCGGTGCATAAGAATCGCGCCAGCGCCCGCGCTTATCTGGAGGGGGAACTGCCGCCGCTTTTACGGCTGGATCACGATATGGCCGATTCAAGGGGCACCTTGGTGGATATTAAATCGCTGGATAAAATCTGGTTCCCGCATTTTGCGCGGGCCATTGAGCCACTTCTGAAAGCTGGTGTCAAGCTTATTTGGCATTGTGACGGCAACTTGTCGCAGATGGTTCCACGTTTACTGGAGGCGGGGCTCTCCGGTTTTCAAGGGTTTCAGTATGAGGATGGGATGGATTATGAGAAAATCTGCCGGATGAAAACCCGTGAAGGCAATTCCCTGATTATTATTGCCGGTGTTTCCGTCACGCGCACTTTGCCCTTGGGTAAACCGGATGATATTCGCCGGGAAATGAAATGGCTGGTGGAGCAGGGCCCGAACACCGGATTGTTCCTGGGGGCCAGCAGTTCCATCGCGCCCGGCGTGCCGTGGGAAAACATAAAAACTCTTGTTGATGGTTTAAAATATTATCTTGCGCACGGAAGAGATGGTATAAATAAGTAAGAATATGAAATCGTTATTTGAAGTTAAAGAAATTGACCGCGTTTTTTACGCGAAGCGTCTGCGCGACTGGCTGCCGGATAAAATCATTGATGTCCATACGCATGTCTGGCTGAAACGATTTAAACCGGTGCAAAAGGATGCGTCGTCCGCATCCGGACGGGTCGCCGCTTGGGCGGATATGATTGCCGATGAAAACCCGGTGGAACATCTCAAGGAAACCTACCGCCTGATGTTCCCCGGCAAAATTGTGACGCCCTTGATGTTCACCAACATTGTGCCGGAAAGGAATTTTACCCGGGCCAATGATTATGTGGCGCGGGTGGCGCGGGAAAATAAATTCCCGGCCCTGATCTTTTCCCATCCGCAATGGAGTGGCGAGGAATTTGAAAAGAAAATTGAGGCCGACGGCCTCCTGGGCGCAAAAAGTTATTTAAGCTTCGCGGCCCCCGGCCTGGCGGCGGATGAAATCACCATTTTTGATTTTTTCCCCCGTCATCAGCTGGAAATATTGAATAAACTTGGGCTGGTCATGATGCTCCATATTCCCCGCAACAATCGCCTGCGTGATCCGGTCAATCTGGCGCAAATGCTGGAGATTGAGGAATGCTATCCGAACATTAAGCTGATCATCGCGCACGTGGGCCGGGCCTACTGTCCGGAGGATATCGGCGATGCCTTCAAGGTTCTGGCCAAGACCAGGAAAATGTATTTTGACATTTCCGCCAACACCAACGCGGATACTTTCCGCCGCTTGCTGGAAGCGGTCGGGCCAAAGCGCGTGCTCTTCGGGAGCGATCTTCCGATTACCCGCATGCGCATGCGCCGGATTTGCGAGAACGGCAAATATATCAACCTGGTGCCAAAGGGATTGTATGGCGATGTTTCCCGGGATAGTCATATGAGAGAGGTGGAGGGTGGGGCGGCGGAAAGCCTCACGTACTTCATGTATGAGGAACTGGACGCCTTTCGCCGCGCGGCGCACGCGGTGAAATTGGAAAGGGGCGACCTGGAAGATGTTTTTTATAATAATGCCGAACGATTGCTGAAAAAAATGGAAAAACGCGAAAGGAGTAAAAAATAATGAATGTGGTTTCAATCATGGCCCACCAGGATGATGAAATGCGCTGTCTGGGCACGATGCTGAAATGCCGGGCGCGCGGGGATCGGCTTCATTTTGTCACCCTGACGGATGGTTCCCATGGAATACCGAATATGTCGCGCGAGGAATCCGCCAAAACGCGCGCGCGCGAAATGGCTTCCGTTGCCGAAGCGCTGGGCGCGGATTATATTAATCTGGCTGTGGAGGATGAATTTCTTTACGACACGCCGGAAATCCGCATGCGCCTGATTGACGCTATCCGGCAGACCAAGGCTGACTTGATTTTCACCCATTATCATGATGACTATAATCTTGACCATACCACGACTTTTCAGCTTGTGCGCCATGCGGCCATGCAGTCGTGCCTGCCGCTCTTGAAAACCAAATCGCAGTTTTTAACGCGGCATCCGGCCATATTCCTGGTTGAACCGCACACCCCCGGCGTTTTCCCGGCCTCCCATTTTGTTGACATTACGGAGGTTGAAGACCAGAAGGTTGAACTGGAGAAAAAGCATTCGTCCCAGGAGGATGCCATGCAATTGGTCATGGGCATTGGTTTTGACAAAATATGCCGCCGCCCCGATGCTTACTGGGGCGAAAAAGCCGGCTGTGAATATGCGGAATGTTTTGTTCCCATGCCGGCCCGGGGCGCCATCAAGCCGTATCCGGTCCTGCCGTAAAATGTTTAGGAAATGGAGGCGATGATGAAAAAGGCAAGAATCGGACTGTTGCCCTTGTATTTGGAACTGTATGACAAGATTCTGGCGCCGGAAAAAAGGAAGCCGCTGGAGGCGTTTTACAACTCCGTGGCCGCTGGTTTTCAACAAAAAGGCCTGGAAGTTGTCACGGCAAAAATTTGCCGTCTGAAGGCGGAATTTGCCGCGGCGATAAAAAGTTTTGAAAAGGCGGAAGCGGATGCCATTGTCACCCTGCATCTGGCTTATTCACCTTCGCTGGAGTCGGCGGAAATTTTGGCGCAAACAAAGTTGCCGGTGATTGTCCTGGATACAACTCCGGATTATGATTTTTCTCCCTCCCAGTCGCCGGAACGCATCATGCATAATCATGGCATTCACGGCGTGCAGGATATGTGCAACCTGCTGATGCGCTGTAAAAAACAGTTTGTCATTGAGGCTGGTCATTGGAAAAATTCCAATGTCTTAGAGCGGGTGGTTGCTAAAGTCCGTTCCGCGCAAATGGCTTCTGCCTTGCGGCACAGCCGGGTTGGACGGATAGGCAAACCATTCGCCGGCATGGGCGATTTTTGTGTGCCGCCGGACGTTCTGGAACAAAAACTGGGGATTCAAACCGTTCCCGGAGATTTCAGGCGCTTAAGCCGCATAAACAGATCAATTTCCGCGCGGGAAGTTGATGCGGAAATAAAAAATCATAAACGGCAATTCGCTGTCCGTCCGGGGATTGAAAAGGCGTATCAGCGTTCAGCGCGCGTTGGTCTGGTCGTGCGCCGCTGGATGGAAGAAGAAAAGTTAACGGCCTTTACGGCCAATTTTATGGAAATAACGCGCAAAACAGGACTGCCGACCATGCCCTTTCTGGAGGCCAGTCTGGGTATGGCGCGCGGCATGGGATATGCCGGAGAAGGCGATGTCCTGACCGCGGCTCTGGTCGGCGCCTTGGCGTCTGTTTTCCCGGCCACGACCTTTACCGAGATGTTCTGTCCGGATTGGAAAGGAGAGACCATTTTCCTGAGCCATATGGGCGAGGTGAATGTCCATCTTTTATCGGGTAAGCCGTCTCTGATTGAGTATCCGTTTATTTTCGGCGATCTTGATAATCCGGTTACAGCGGTCGGTTGTCTGCGCGCAGGAAAAGCAATTTTTGTGAATCTGGCGCCGTTGCCTGAAGATCGTTTCCGGCTTATTCTGGCGCCCGTGGAAATGAAGACGGCGAAAGGAAAAGATAAATTTTCAAATTCGGTCCGGGGGTGGATGAAACCCACCTTGCCGTCCAGGAATATGAATCTGGGTAGGGCGGGACAGCCTGTCCCGCCGCTCTGTTCGGTCGGACAGGGCTGTCCGACCCTACCTACGGGGAAAATTGCAACTCTGGCGCCCAACTTGAGAATATCCAATTTTCTAGAGGATTACAGCCGGCTGGGCGGAACGCATCACGCGGCTTTGGTGTATGATGCTGATCTGAACCTCCTCTCCGGGCTGGGAACTTTCATGGGATGGGAAACGGTGGTTCTTGATAACTAAGGCGGCCTTTGGCCGCAACCAAATTCGCGATAATGGAGGGCGAGGCTGGGCTGAGCCGCTCTGGGAACCTGCCCGCAATGTTTCGCATGGCGATGCAGACGGGAGAGCGGCTCACCCAGAGGGTTCGCCCTACCGATAGGCAGAGGAAATAGTTACCCGATGCGCGTAGCGCGATCAGGGCCTAATGACAGGTGAATAGACTGTAGGAAATGGGAGGTGGAGAATGATTAAAATGAAATCGCGCAAAACGTCTTTTGTTCCGGTAAAAATGTCATTGGGCGATCTGGCGGGGGCGGATTATATCAACGCCGTTTGCGGAGCGCAGGCGGCGCTCTCCGGCCGGCCGGTCGCCGAGCTAAAAAAACTCGCCCGTGAATCCGTTGATTTTTTCCCCGCGGCCATGCAGCGGCGTTTGCAGGCGTTGCTGGGGCGCACCGGTAAAAAAATTGTCAGTGCATTGCGCCGGACCGCAGGCGGAGCGACCACCCGCGCATTTGAAACCGCCACAAAAACTGAGCCGGCGCCCTTGAGCGGCTACGGCTATTTCCGCGCTGGAGAAGACGGCCGGCAATATTTTATCTTGAAAAGCGAGCATTATCATGCGCCCGTGGGCCATGCTTTTCCCGGTTATCGTTTGCTTAATAGCGCGCGATTGCTCGGCATTCCCAATGCGACCCATAATAACACGCGGGGTTATCTGACCCGCAGGCTGGAAATGGAATTGATCCGGACCGCGCGCGGTCTGGCGTCCGGCGCCAAAGATAAATTGAACCGTATTTTAACAGACAAATCTTCGCGCGGCGTTAACCGGGTCCTGAATCTTGAAACAGGAAGCCTTGCCATGGAAGCGGCGCTCAAGCTTGTACTGGCGCGTTTCTACGCTTCCCAGCCGGAGCAATCGCCTCCGCGTTATGCCGGACGCATCCCTGTTCTGATGGTCCTCGGCAATGACCAGGGCGGACTGCAGGCGAATTATCACGGGACCACGATCACGGCCCAAATGTTGCGGGGCATGTGGGCGCCCTGGCGGGAGCAGATGGAAAAGAAGCGCGTCTTCATGGTTCGCAATGTGCGGCCCAATGCTCCGGCTGCTGAATTGAGCGCCCTGTTGAACCGCTATGACCGGCCGCCCTGCAAGGTCGCCGGATTCTTCCATGAAATCGTGATGATGAATTATGGCGGACGCCTGCTCGCCCCGGAATTTTTACGGCAGGCTTATCGGGAATGCCGGAAGCGTGATATCCCTACGTGCGTGGATGAAATCCAGTCCTGTCTCTGGCACCCGGATTTATTCATGTTCCGGGAATATGGTCTGGAGCCGGATATGGTGGCCATCGGCAAGGGATTCCCGGGCGGCGAATATCCGGCTTCGCGCCTGTTGCTGAATTCACGCCTGGATGTCCTCGCCCAGTTCGGGGCGCTGGTGACGAACGGACAGGAGGAGCTGGCGTCGCTGGCATATCTCGTTACAATGCATTGGGCGGAAAAGAACACAGAGATTACGCGGGCCGTGGGCGATTATTATGAAGAGCGCCTGCGCGCATGGGCCGGGCGGCGCAAGGGCATCGTGACCGGCATTCACGGCAGTCGGCATCTGCTGGGAATAGAATTTGCCGATATAAATCAATCACAGGAATTTGTCCGGCAGTTGAAAGCCCATGGCCTGGATATCAGCGTCCAGACGTATAAAACCAATTACCCGCCTGTGGCTCTGACCAAGCTCCCGATCATTGCCGGTTATGAAGTGGTGGACTGGCTGATGGGCCTCATGGAAAACTGTGGTTGATAATTGAATTGCATGAAAACAGATGCATACCTTGGACTTGATATCGGCGGCACCGGCGTAAAGGCGGGCGTTTTCAGCCGGGATGGAAAAATGCTGGCTTTCCGCCGGCGCGCCTTTGCACCGACTGTTTCCGCGGAGGGACACGTTGATGTCCCTATTGATGTTATTTATGAATCCGCCCGGGAAATCACGCGCGAAGCCGTTGCGGAGAGCGGCGTAAAAATTCCGGCCATGGCGGTCTCGTCGCAGGGGCAGACTTTTGTTACCCTGGATGAAAGCGACCGCCCTTTGCATGACGCCATTTTATGGTATGACAGCCGCGCCGTTCACCAGGCAAAAACGCTGGCGGACAGCATTCGTTTATCCACGGGAAAAAAATCCGCGATTGATCAGGTTTGCACGGCCGGCAAAATTCAGTGGCTGCGCGAAAAGCGGCCGGAAATTATCCACAAGGCCGCCCGTTTTTTTTTACTACCGGATTATGTGGCCTATCGTTTGACCGGCCAAGCGGTGACCGACACAGACGCCGCCGCATCCACCGGCCTGGTGATGCCGGATGAGAATAAATATCATCCGGCCATTCTGAATGCGGCCGGTATAAAAGTCTCCCAGCTTTCTGCGATCCTGCCTCCGGGCAAGCCGGTCGGAAACATCCTGAAGACGGCCGCGGAAGAGTGGGGGCTTTCGCCGGAAACCATTTTGGTAACAGGCGCTAACGATCAGTGCGCGGGCGCGCTCGGCGCCGGCAACTGCCGGCCGGGTATTTTGTCCGAAACCAGCGGTACCTGCATGGCTTGCGTGACCCTGACAAAAAGCCGGCCTTCCGGCCTGCCGGCCGGATTGTTAAGCGGCAAATTTCCGGTTCCGGGTTCTTGGTTTGTTCTGGCCTATTCCAAAACCGCCGGCTTGGTCCTGGACTGGTTTCGCCGCGAATTTTTTCCATCCGCTTCATTGGAGGACCTGGAACGGATGGCCTCCGCCATTCCACCCGGTTCGCATGGATTACTGGCGCTGCCTCATTTTGACGGTACGGTTTCGCCGGTTCCCAATCCCGCGGCAAGAGGGGCGTTTTATGGTCTGACCCTGCGGCATACCGGCGCGCACCTGTTCCGCGCCCTGCTTGAATCGCTGGCCTATTCACTGCAGGAAAATATTGCATTGATGCGCAGGAACGGTTTCAAGCTGGATATTATCCGTTCCATCGGCGGCGGCGCAAAAAACAATTTATGGCTGCAAATCAAGGCGGATGTGACCGGCCTGGGCGTGGAAAAGCCGGCGGTGGCCGAGGCCGCGGTGCTGGGTGCCGCCATGCTGGCGGCGGCGGGAAACGGCGAATTCAAGTCGCTCGCCGAATCCGGCGCCGCCTGGTATCAAGCCGAACGTACCTTTACGCCGGACAAAAAAAACATGCAAAAATATCAGGCATTCTACCAGGAATATATCCGCCTCAAAACCCAGCTTTACGGCGAGCCAAAACGCCGCTGATTCTTGCCGGCCTCATGCCCGCCATCCATGATAATGGGCTTACCTCCCATACGCAAAAAAGGGTTGTTGACTCCGTTTGGCCGCGAATGTTATGTTCGCGGAAATTGATTTTTAAAAAGGGGGATTTATGCCCATTGCTTTTGACCATAAACGCTGGCAGACGGTAAAACAAAATGCGCGGGACTGGTGGGCGGGGAAGCTTGGCCGGCCCTTGATTCACATGACGCTGGGAGGACGTGCTCCGGGACGGACGGGGGCGAAAATCGGCATTAAACGCGGCAAGACAATGTATGATTTGTCGGTAACGCCTGAAGACATTGTTGATTGCTGGGATTATGATCTTTCATGCCGGGAGTATCTCGGGGACTCATTTCCATCCGTCTGGCCTAATTTCGGCCCGGGCGTTCTGGCGGCATTCTTGGGCGCAAAAGCGGATCCGGTGCCGGAAACAATCACGGTCTGGTTCCATCCCGACAGGGATCGGGAAGCCAAAGACATCCATTTTTCAATCAATCCCGACAATGTATGGTTGCGCCGTATCAAGGACATATGCCGTGCCGCTCATGCGCGCTGGAACGGCATGGTCCAGGTCAGTATGACCGATCTGGGCGGCAATCTGGACGTTCTTTCAACTTTCCGTCCCGGTGAAAGACTGCTCCTGGACCTTGTTGACTGCCCGGATGAGGTCAAGCGTCTCACATGGGAGGAGCATGCGGCCTGGTGGAAGGCGTTTGATGAGATTAACGCCATTCTGCGACCGGCAAATCCGGGATATACGGCCTGGGCGCCGATTTTTTCGGAGACATCCTATTACATGCTTCAATGTGATTTTTGTTACATGATCGGGCCGGAGATGTTTGATGAATTCGTCAAGCCGGAACTGGAGGCGTCCTGCAAAAGACTGGATCACGCCTTTTATCATCTGGATGGCGTCGGCCAATTGCCGCATTTGGATTCCTTGCTGGCGATCAAGGAATTGAAAGGGGTGCAATGGGTTCCCGGCGATGGCAAACCGCAGGGCGAGGCATGGCCGGAAGTCTACCGCAAGATTTTGAAGTCCGGCAAGCGCGCGCAGTTTGTGGGGGATTGGCGGAATTTTGACAAGCTTGTGGACCAGGTCGGCGGAGCCGAAAATTTTGTCGTGTTCGGCGCGGAGCCGGCGGATAAAAGGAAGGAAGTGGAGGCGTTCCTGAAACGCCATGGCGCCCTCTAAGGCGGCCGTGCCGCCATCCCAAAACAAAAGTTGCGCAAAAGCCAGAGTTGAATCCGAAAACGTTACCGGCGGATTCTCATAAATCCCGGTGAGACAATCAAACCGGTTGCGATACTACGCAGGAATGGCGACATTTTTTTTTAGCAATCCGGTCCGGGTGTGGGAACATTATCTGCGCTGGCGCCCTGAAAAAAGTTAGGCGATAACGGCGCGGCGACAGGCCGTATTCCATTTTAAACAGTAGATAAAAATAACTCAGACTGCTGTAACCGCAATCCAGTGAAATCTCCTGGATGTCACGGGTTGTATTCAAAAGTTGCGCGGCGGCGTATTCCAGCCGCACGGCGTTTATGAATTCACACGGGGTCTTTCCGGTGTATTTTTTCAGGGCGCGGGCCGCGTGGCCGGAGGACCGGCGCGCAAGCCGAAAGAATGTTTTGATGCCGCCGGCGAGATTTTCCGGCAGGGGGAACGCCTCGAAAAGCCGCCGCAGCCAGGCCCGGCCAGCGAGCAACACGGCCGGGTCGGCGATGCCCAGGGGACACACGGCGGGCTA
>Ga0074199_1000805_pt1 | contig 39131 bp, 29 predicted proteins | sample EPASupsiteSAE347_FD_64528 | JGI IMG/M metagenome (GOLD analysis project Ga0074199, IMG submission 64528) | Bioremediated contaminated groundwater from EPA Superfund site, New Mexico - Sample SAE3-47 | ecosystem: Environmental > Aquatic > Deep subsurface > Groundwater > Contaminated ... | reverse complement strand
ACGGCGGGCAGGGAAAATGGCGATCACGGAACTGAATTTCAGCGCCCCTCCTTCGCCCTGTAGTTAAGCTAAGCGCATACTACAGGGCTACGGCGGGCAGGCCGGGCCTACGACCGCATCCTCAAGGTGGCGCGCACTATCGCCGACCTGGCGAACTCCACAGAGATCCAAACCGAGCGCGTTTCCGAGGCTATCCAGTACCGCAATTTGGACCGGCAGTTCTGGATTTAAGCATTAGATCAGCGAATCGAGTAGGATCACATTCACTTCTTTGACACGTTGCAGGGCCTTATCGTTGGAAATCAGGGCGGTACTGTTTGTTTCCATGGCCGTCGCTACCTGAATCATATCCGGCAGAGGCAGGTTGTATTTTGCTTTTAGGGCCCCAGCCATAAAACCCGCCTCCGGTGAGAAACCCACCAAACGAATGTTGGGCAAACTGCGTAGCGCATCCCGATAGCGGTCGGCCAAGGCGTGGCGTTTCAATAGAAGGGGCTTCACCAGCAATTCGGCCGCTGTCACCGGCGTAATCACTCCGGTAAATGCGCCATCCGCCGCCTGCTGAAGAAGCCATTCACAACAACGACCATATTTTTGATCGTCTTCAAAAAGATAGATAAAGATCATCGTATCCAAAACGACATCATGGCCGCCCTGCAGCTGGAGGGGTAATTTCACGTGCGGGAGCTCCATTCAGCCCGCAAGGAGCGTACATAGTCCGTGGCGTCTTTTCCGTTTGCCAACGCTTTTCCGATACCGCGCCAGCCCGCTACGTTAACCGGATAAACCACCAGGCAATGGTCCCGGACCTCGATATTAACCTTGCTGTGCGGGCGAAGCGCTATTTGTTTTCGCGCTTCACGAGGAATGACCACTTGGTATCTTGAGCCGATAGTTGCTGTCGTCATACAAATATCTCCTATATCATACGAATCTGAATAAATCATACCACCCCGCCCAAATTTGTCAAATAGCCGATAACAATAAAAAACAGCGCCTCTCCCTTGTCCCAAATATCCACCTGAGCGGCGTGATCGGGACTATGGCGGTCAAGCCGGGCCTACGACCGCATCCTGAAAGTGGCCCGTACCATTGCCAACCTGGCGAATTCTCCGGACATCCAGACTGAGCATGTTTCCGAGGCGATTCAGCATCGCAACTTGGATCGCCAGTTCTGGATTTGAGGCGTTGCTTTGTATGAGAACAAGGTCAGGTTCTTCCGTAAATGCTCGCCAAAGGTCTTCGGATTCTGCGGATAATCCCGGCGAAACATGGCGCAAAGAGAAAACACAACTTGAATAAAGAAAATATCTTTGGTAGTCTTGATCCATGAGATCAAACGATGGTATCGCACACGACAGACGGGAAGAGACCCCGGAAGCAAAGGCCCGGTGGTTTCGGTCGCTGCCGCTTTCCGAGCGCATGGAGATGTTGTGCTCATTTACAGACTTGGCTCTGACCGTAACCCCAAAGCTTCAGGAGCGTAAGCATGCTAAACCGCTTGCAGGACGTATTCAGGTCCTTTCAAGAACATGACGTAAAATACGTTGTGATCGGCGGCATTGCCTCTGTTTTGCACGGCGTTCCCCGCGCCACGTTCGATCTCGATATTCTCATAGAGGCCACCCCTGAGAACACGCGGCGGCTGCTGGCCGCGCTGCTCGGTGCCGGCCTTGGAACGGCATCGTTGACCACGGTTGAAGATGTCCTCGCCAATGAAATCACTATCTTCCGAGACCGTGTTCGTGTTGACGTGCAAACATCCACTCCGGGCATCACCTTTGATGATGCCTGGCAGCGTCGCAAAACCCTGTCTTATCATGGTCAAGAGTTCTTCATCCTATCCAAGCAAGACCTGATTGCATCGAAACGGGCCGCCGGACGGGATGTTGACATAGAGGATGTCCGGCTCTTAGACCTTCCGGAATCGGAAAATGTGGATTAAATCTTAGGAGGGTAGCTGGCATGCTTCTGAAAGTTTCGTGTACCATCGCCGATTTGACGAAATCTCCGGACATCCAGGCCAAGCACGTCTCCGAAGCCATCCAACCTGTCCTGAGCGAAGTCGAAGGATACCGCAACTTTGATCGGCAGTTCTGGATTTAAGCATTAGATCGGCGAATCGAGCAGGATCACATTCGCCCTGTCGGCGTTGGGTTATCAGACTTTTTCGGCCAATTTCGGCAATGCCGGCTACACGCTGCTGATGACTGATTTCGACGGCGATGGTCAAGGCCGCCCCAACGATTTACCGGGAATCATCCGGCTACTGGATCGAAGCGCTGTCCGACTACGGCTGTTACACAACTTCCTTTACCCGCGGCGGCATCGGTTACAAACCGGCAGCGGGCGATATCTTCGGGGCCGGGTCAACTTTATTAAAACAAAATCATTTACAGGACAACGAAAACCAATATAATTCCTTGAAGATTTTGAAAATGAAGAACAACAAACGACCTAAAAATCCGCCGTGCTTTTTCTCAAGAAGCAATATGATGAACGGAAGTTTTCGTTTTCGGGCTAACTGTGCGATATTCAAAAACAAAACGGCCCTTTTAGAAACAATGGTGTTGTTCATTTTGACCGTGGCCGTCTGATATCAATGCCAACCGTCCGCATCGTGTAAATCAGGAATGGCTGGATAAGATTGTTGCCGGGAACACATTGCCGCATGTTTTCGTTTATACACACGAGCCGGCCTTCAAGCTTGTACACGCAGATTGCCTGGGGGCGTATCCGGAAGAACGCAACCGATTCTGGGCAACGCTGCAAAAGGCCGGCGCCCGAATTTATCTTTGCGGGCACGACCATGTCTTTGATCATGCAAGAATAGATGATGGCGATGGAAATCCCGACAATGACGTTCATCAGTTTGTGGGGTCTCCCGGCGGAGGAATTCTTGGCAAATATGACGGCACGAATGAGCCTTTCGTCCCAAGACGTGTCTATCATGAGGATAGCTTCGGGTATATCGTTTGTGAGGTTAAGGGGCCGGACGTGAAAGTTGTCTGGAACGCCGGGTAAAAACGAATATTTTCGAAGAGGTTGAATCATGGGGTTATACGGTGCCGCTTAAAACAGGCTCGGCAAAATAAAGCGCCATGATTATCATGAAACCGATAATTTGAATTTTTAAGCGGCATGAAAATATTGAAGAAATATGTATTCGCGGTAGTTGGGACATATTTTTCCGTTGTTTTGTTTTTGTCAGCGGCGCCGCCGGCGCCCGAACTGCAGGTAAAAGCCTTTCGCACATTCGGCACGGGCAAGGCGGATTCCTCCCCGGCCGCCATCAATCCGCCCGACGGGCTGGCATTCGTCAGGAACGGCCTGCTGGTTGCCACGGATGCCATGAACCACAGGATTCAAATTTTCAATCCCCGCACGGGCGAACACCTCGGAAATGCCGGAGACTCCGGCCTTATCACCGGGATCATCGTAAATGTGATTTCATTGCCGGATGACGGCCTGTTGGCCAGCGATGAAACGGCCAATCGGGCTTATCGTTTCGAAAAAGCCGCGAATGCCAAAGCCGGATACCGATTTCCCGGCCAGCCGCTCTTCAAAGACGATGGTTTCAAAAAGTTGAATGGCTTGGCCTGCGATTCGAAGAAAAGGATATATGCGGTTGATGGAGAAAAAGGAGATGTCCGCCGCTATCTTCTTCCTGATTTCAAGCCCGATCCCAAGTGGCAGTTTCAGGCGCGGCGTCCGGACAATAAACCGATTCTCAACCGTTCCGAAGGCATAGCAATTGACGAAACAACAGGAACGTTGTTTTTGACAAGCGAATGGGATGGCATGATCCATGCATTCAATCTGGAGACGGGACAATGGCTGGGTAAAACCATCGGATGTCGAACCGATGTCCAGACCGGCCAGCCGGTCGGGCACTCCGTGTTTCAGCACTCAGTGGAAGGATTGGCCATAATAGGCGGCTATGTGCTTGCGGTTGATGAGGGCCGGGAGGATCCGTCGGCCGGCCAGCCGGGGCATGTGCTGGTTTTCGACTTAAGCAGTCCGGCGTTGTATAACACCGGCGATGAAGCCTGCCGGGCCAGGATAAAATCAGGCGTGGCGGAGGGACTGGTCGGATGGTTCGGTTCCTACCGGTCTTCGGACGCGATAGCGGTTTTTCCCGGCGACGGGAACACGGAAGCCATGGTCGCGGTGGCGGACCAGGGCGCATATCGGGTTCTTGTTTATTTCTGGAAGGATATTCTGGAGGCTCTGCGACAATGCAAAAGGGATTCGCATTAATCACGAAGCTGCTGGCAAAAATTTACGGTAATTTCAGCAGGGAAGAGCTTGTCCGCACCCTCCTTCTGGGAGCCGCGTTCGCAATTATTATCGGCACCTACTGGACGCTTCGTCCGCTGAAAGACGCGCTGTTCAAAGCCATCGTGATAGGCGACGGCCTCCATACGGATGCCTCGTACTTGGCCTGGGCAAAAATCATTTCCGTCTGCGTGCTGGTGCCGCTTGTCATCTTCTACAGCCATCTGGTGGACAAATTCAAGCGTCAATCCCTCTTTTATCTGATCGGCGGATTCGCAATCTGCGGACTTCTTGTTTTCAGCCTTTTGTTCAGCCATCAGATACTGGGATTGCATAATAAGGTTGCCCATCCCGGACGTTTGCTCGGCTGGTTCTGGTATGTCTTCGTGGAGGCCTATGGTTCCCTGCTGATCGCGTTGTTCTGGGCGTATGCCGCGGATGTGGTTGACGCCCAGACCGCAAAAAAGGCTTTTCCGCTGATTGTCATGGTCGGCCAACTCGGAGGCATTATCGGGCCGCAAGCTACGGACCTGCCCGCCATTATGGAATTCGACACCTGCGCGCCGCTGGTGGCCGGATGCGCATTCACTACGCTGGCGGTGCTGATAATAATCAGGCTGTTTGCATCAAGGCTCTCCCGGCACCCCATGCCGGATGCGGCGGAAACGGCAACCTTTTCCAAAACAGGCGCGCGGGAAAAGACAGGTTTTGTCGAAGGACTTCGGCTCCTGTTCACCCAGCGTTATCTGCTTGGAATATTTCTGGTGGTCGCATTCTACGAGATAATAGTCACGATCTTTGATTTTAATTTCAAGCGGCTTGTTTTTCAGAGCACTATCGGCGATAAGGCCACGGCGGAGGTGCTGGGCGATTTCGGCACGGCGGTCAATCTGGTGTCGTTCCTGTGTCTGGTTTTTGGCATCGGCAATGTCCAGCGCCGGCTGGGCATGAAAGTCGCCCTCTGCGCCATGCCGTTCATAATCGGGAGCATGGTCGTCGGATTCAAACTGGCGCCTTCCCTTGCAGTGCTTTTCTGGATTATGGTTGCCGGCAAGGCGTTGAATTACGCGCTCAACTCGCCCTCTTTGAAACAGCTCTACATTCCAACCTCGCCCACCGCAAAATACAAGACCCAGGCCTGGATCGAAATGTTCGGGGCCAGGGGCGCCAAGGCGGGCGGTTCGCTCGTCAACACCTTGCTTAAAGTCTTCCAGACCCGCGCGGGCAGTGTCGCCGCCGGGTTCGCCATGTATGTCACTTTCGCCAGCATATTTTCGGGGGTCCTGCTGGTCGGCTGGTTCTTTGTGGCTCTTTACCTTGCGCGGGAATATGACCGTCGTGTGAACGTCAGGCCGGAAAATGATTTAAAAAAGCAAAACGTATAAAAGCCCGGCACTCCACATTCCGTTATTGGAATTTTATAATGCAGGTTCGGCGCGTCCCTTCTCTGTCATCATTTCCGCGTTCGGAGCGCCGGCAGAGTAATGCCCGCTAAACCGCTCCGCCAATAACCGGCAACATTGGTGAATGTGCCGACGACATACAAGATATTGCCGGACACCTTCAGCGCCGCCGCCTCGGCATCCAAATCAAACCGCCATGCGGGATCAGCGGCGGCGGTTTGCTTGTTCAACCGCGCGAGATGATTGTGGGCCTGATTGCAAATGGATGTAAACGCGCCGCCGACGAACAAGTTTCCGCCATCCACCGCCAGGCACGTTATCCCGCCCGATAATCCGATATGCCAGTTGGTGTCCGCCATGCCCGTGTTGAGGTCGATTTTTGCCAGGTTTGCCAATCCATATCCGCCGAGATTCGTAAAGGCGCCGGCCACATAAAGGTTTCGATCGTCAATGGTCATGGCCGTAATTGCTCCGTCTGCACGCGGGTTCCAGGCGGTATCCAGAAGACCGCGGTTGTCGTCAACCCGCGCGACAAAGCCTAAATGGGTATTATTGATGGCGGTAAATTCTCCGCATACATAAACATAACCGTTTTGCACGGCCATATGTTCAACTGCGCCGTTGACTTGCGCGATCCAATCCTGAATGACAGCGCCTGTATGCTTGTCAAGTTTGGCGATATTGGTATGGGCCACGCCGCCTATCTGGGTAAATTCGCCTCCGACAAATACGGCATTGGAGACGATTACCAGCGCCGTGACCTCAAGATTGACATCCGGACGCCAAGCCGTGTCAAGCGAGCCATCATCCGATTTCAGGCGGGCAAGAAAACTGCGATGGGTCCCGCCGATGGAAGTAAATTCGCCGGCGGCATAGATTCCCTCAGCGTCGGCCGCCACTCCCTGCACCTCGCCGTTGGCATTCGGGTCCCAGGCCATATCCAGCGAGCCATCCGTGTTAAACCGGGCAATATTATTCCGCCGGACATTATTTACCCGCAGGAATTCGCCGCCGACCACGATTTTCCCGTCCGGTTGGGCCGCCAGGCAGCCAATCAAGCCCCAACCCTGGTTAAGCGCGGATGCTTGAAAGTTAATGTCCTTGGCGCCGGTAACGGGCGTCAAGCGGACTATGCCAAAAGCATCCTCAACGCCGATTTTGAAAAACTCGCCGCCCGCGTAAATATTAGTGCCGTCCAGGCAAATGGCGCTGACTTGCCCGTCGGCGCTGGCCCGCGGATTCCAAGTTGTGTCCAAGGCGCCCGTTGCGCGGTTCACCCTTGCCAGGCCCAGTCGCTCCACTGACCCGATGGCATAAAATTCGCCGCCGAGATAGACATCGGTATCATTGACCGCCACCGAGGACACATCGCTGTCAAGCGGGATAATCCATGCCGGATCGGCGGCGCCTGTAACTGTATCGAGCCGCGCCGCGTTCGTTATTGCCAATCCGCCGATGGATGTAAAATCGCCGGCGACGTAAACTTTGTCGCCATAAACCTGTATGGCCCCTATTTCCGTGACCCCCAGATTATGGGTCGGTGTGGGACGCCAGCGCGGGTCAGCCGCGCCCGTGTCCGTCCGGATACGCGCCAGGTTGGTGAGACCGACCTGATTGACGCTCGAAAAAGCCCCGCCGATATATAGCCAGCCGTTGCTGACCGCGAGGATGGTAACTACGCCCTGCACGACCGGTCTCCAGGTTGAATCGGCCTTTCCGGTGGAAACACTCAATCGTGCCAAGTTGGTGATTGCCGCGGAACCAATGTTCGAAAAACTGCCGGCCACATACAGCCACTGGCCATCCGTTGCCAATGCCGCCACAGTGCCGCTGAAGCCGGGGTTCCAAGCGGTGCTGACCTTGCCATTGGCCGCGCTCAGCCGCGCCAGATTATTCAGCGGCAAACCGCCGACATTCGTAAAAGTTCCGCCAATGAATACGTCCGCCCCCTGAACTTTAAGCGCTGTAATGGATAATGCGGCCGACTGCGCGGTTGCGTTCCAGTTTGTGTCCAATGTGCCGTCAAGGCGCAAGCAAGCCAGAGCTTGCCGGCTCGCTCCATTGACCGTGTTGAAAGTCCCGGCAATTAACACGCGTCCCTGCGCGTCATGGAGCGGTTCGATAAATGCCACATGGCCGACGCTGGTCAGGTTGGCGGTTGCCGGCGTAATGTTCTGGCCGGCAACAAAACACGGCAGCCCAAGAATGCAAAACACCAATGCCGGCCGGCACATTAAGTTCCTGCGAGAATCGGTTGTCATCACTTTGATTTCTCCTTTCCGGGCAAGTCGCCGGAAGCGTTGCCAGAGGAAAAATTACAAACTCCCTGACGTCAACTCCCGGGCTGTTCATGGCGTTCTCAGGTGTAAAAACCAAACAGGGCTGATACAAGAATGATGTAAGTTATGAACAAAAAGCCCGCGCCGCGCAGATCATCCCTCCGCGCCGCCTCTTCGCAACTTTTCCCTGTCTCGATGCGGTGGCACACCCAAATGGAATGGGCAATCGAAAGGAAAATGATAATTCCGGAAACGAGCTGGATCGCGTCGGTAAACCCGAATTGCGCCATGGATTGGACACCACTGGCAATGCTGATTTTGGCGGCCACGGCCGTGAACAATGCGCCGATACTGAGGCCGACCCGCCGGGTGCTCGGCTTGAGAAACAACACCAATAAAGCCACGAGAGTCGCCAGAAAAGTCGCCCACAAGGTTTTGAACACCGACAGCACAATCGGCTTGCGCAACAAAAACGAAAACCGGAATTGACTGAAATCAATGCTCCTTTCCCGCCCGGTTCCAATATGGCCAAAATCCGTCTGGTAATTATGCGTGAAAATTTCCAGCGGGCGAATCTTGACCGCCCAACCCGGCAGTTCCACGTTCGGCGAGACGCCGCTGCCGCTATTATCAGCCACAAATTCAAGTTGTGACTTTGGCTTGTCTATAGCCTCGATCCGGATCATGAGGATGTGCGAATCAAACGGATACGATCGCATATTGAAGCGGTGGGTAATTTTGGCGATAATCCGTGCGCTTTCGAGGAAAGTGCCGCCAATCTGTTCCCGGTGAAACCCGATTTTATCGGTGACCTGCCCGTCAATTATTTCGAGATTATCAAAGGCGCTGTAATTGCCGGCGGCAAGGTTCCCGGCATCGGAAGCTTCCCAACGGAACCAGAGCCAAAAGTCCGCCACGAAATAATCCTGATCAAGGTGGACTTCGAGAATTTCATTCAAGTATAATCCGACGATGATCTTTTGAGGAGGGGAGGCTGATTTTGCCTCGCCGCCCGCCAGACAAGGCAGGCAAACGAGTAAAGAAAAAACTGCGGCGAGCAAATGGGCATTCATGGCAGAACATGTTTGGGCGGCGCGAACATCCGCCGACTGAAACCATCTGAAAAAGCCTATTCGAGGACTAACCTACACCCTCATTTTTTAATGAGAGGTTATAGTCATCCTCCGCTAATGTCAACTTTCTTTTCGCAAACATTTTACACGCTTTTTTACTCGTTGTTGCTCCTCATCCCGGACGAGAATACGTTGTAACCGCCCCGGATACGCTGCCACCGTTCCCGTCAGTCGAAGCCATTCAACCTGTCCTGAACAGTCCTGAGCCGAGTCAAAGGATACCGGAGCTTGGGCCGCCGGCTCTGGATGTGAGAAAAACAAAACGGCGCGGGTTGGCCTTCTGTTATCGAGTTATCCCGCCCGGCTACACATTGGCGCCCAATTGATACGATGGAAATATCAGGTTCACCAGCTCAAGACGGCGGTGTTATAACCGGAGCCGGACATCCAGACGCAATATGCATTCAAGCCGGGAGCATACACCGCCGGATCGGTCTTGCCGTCGCCATCATAATCGCCGGGACTGGCCAGGAACGTTGAACTCGCAAATCCGTTAAGAATATTCTGGGCATAATTCTGGCCGGACAGTGCAACCAGCCACAATCCAGTCGTGGGTTGGTAATCCGCGAGGTCGGCTTTCCCATCCCCGTCATAGTCGCCGGGCGCCGGCACAACGCCCACGCCGCCGACGGTCACCAAATAGGACGGGGCATATCCATTCCCGGACAACAGCACTTGCCACGTGCCGCTTGCCGCTTGATATATCGCCGGATCGGTCTTGCCATCGCCATCATAATCCGCGCTGGCATTGAGCCAGCCCGCGCCACCCAAAGGAACGATCAAAGTGGAATAACTGGAACCCGAAAGCCAGACAGTCAACAGGCCTGACGAAGCGGAATACAACGCCGGGTCGGCCTTGGCGTCGCCGTCGAAATCGCCGCTCACCGGCACACAACTTGAATCGCCGATCAGCAGCGTGCCCAGGCTGTATGCCTGCGAGGAAAACCGCGCCAGCAACTGATGCACCATCGGGTCGTACACGGCCGGGTCGGCCTTGCCGTCCCCATCATAGTCGCCAAAAGAAGGCTGTAGGCTGTAAACTGGAGACTGCGGAAATCGGACCGAAGCGGATGTGTAGCTGCTGCCTGACATGAAAATGGTAAACAATCCACTGGCGGAATTGTACGCGGCGGGGTCGGCCTTGCTGTCTCCATCGTAATCAGTCGGGTTCCGGATGGCGGGATTCGTGACCTGATAAGAATAGGTGTCGTACGTTGTCCACGTTTCAAGGTCGGCTGATCCCTTCCATTCCAGTGTTACATTGAAGTTGGAGACCGTAACAAGCACATACCCGTTTGTTAAGGTGCTATAATAGCATTTGGAGCCCATAGCTTGTTCGCCAAAGTTTTGGCCGTATATGCCGTCCCAATCGGTTTCGAAAGGCGCGCCGCCGGCGCCTGAAATCACCTGCATGATACTGCCGCCGCTCTTTGGCATCAGTCGTCCGCGGTTATAAAAGTGGTCATGCGCGCACAAATACATCCGGCACCCCGCCTCCGTTATGGATTTAAGGAAAAGATCCCGTGCGTCAGTTTCATCAGCAAGGCATTCGGGCTCGACGACTTGAACGGCCGGTTCGTGTCCAAAAACAAAGATATGCGCATAACGATTTGAGGCCAGTTGGTTGTCAAGCCACGGCTGGTTTACCTGATGGGGTTGAGTATATTGATCCAGGCCGATGATCAAAGCGTTGTTATGCGCGAAACTGTAGGTTAATCCGACTTCACCCGCCGGTCCATTACTTGGAACCGAGGCGCCAAAGACCGAAAGATAAACCGTGCCGTTGGTATCGTCGCCATAGATCTCGTGGTTACCGCGCACCGGGTAGATGGGAATGCCGGCGGAGTAAATACTGGAAAACGCATTCGTCCATTGCGCGTATTCGGCCAGCAAGGCGGCATGGTCGCCGGGATCGGCGCCAAGGATTAGGTCACCGGGAATAAGCACGAAATCGGGTCGCTCATTGACAATTTGGCGTGCCATGGGAATACAAACGTTGGTATTGACGGCATTTGTGGGGGTTAAGCCGCTCTGGGTGTCGGCTATAGAGACAAACTTCCATGTGCCGGCCGCGGCAATATTCAATGACAACAATAAGGAAGAAAACACCAAACTTGCCTGTAACCAACCATTAATTCGATTATATGAGTTCATTATTGTCGTTTTCCTCATGGGGTTATCCTTGCTTTCTGTCGTTGGGATGCAAGGCATTGCTTCCGATGGGGAGGGGGAATTGCAAGCTTTACCTCATGCTAAGCGTCGTGTATCAAGTCCGCAATGGAGCGGCGGACCACGGCGACCATCACATATTCCGCCATAGTCTGTCCACTAATACCAAGATGTTACTGCACCGGGGTCCAGTCTGGTCCGCCCCAGACGCCAGTGTTGTTGAGGAGAATGTTGCCCGCCATTGTTAAGATGGACCAATAGCCGTCACAGTACACGGCCAGGTCGGACCTGCCGTCACCGTCATAGTCCCCCGGCACGGCGGTCCAGCCCGGCCCGCCCCAGACGCCTGTGTTATTTAGGAGAATGTTACCCGTCATTGTTAGGATGGACCAATAGCCGTTACGGTACACGGCCAGGTCGGACTTGCCATCGCCGTCATAGTCCCCCGGCACGGCGGTCCAGCCCGACCCGCCCCAGGGCCCGTTGTTGTTGAGCGGAATGTTACCCGCCATCGTGAGGATGGACCAATAGCCGTTACGGTACACGGCCAGGTCGGACTTGCCGTCACCGTCATAGTCCCCCGGCACGGCGGTCCAGCCCGGCCCGCCCCAGGGCCCGTTGTTGTTGAGGAGAGTATTCCCCGACGTTGTTAGGATGGACCAATAGCCGTTACGGTACACGGCCAGGTCGGACTTGCCATCGCCGTCATAGTCCCCTGGCACCGTGGTCCAGCCCGACCCGCCCCAGGGCCCGTTGTTGTTGAGCAGAACGCTACCCGCCATCAAGTAGATGGACCAAAAGCCGTCATGGTACACGGCCAGGTCGGAGATACGGTCACCATCGTAGTCATTGCCACAATGCTGTAGCGGCGATCCGTAATGCGCGATTTTCGCCTGCATGGCGGGGGTCAACTTTTTGACCAGTTCCGCATTATAGGTATGCGACGAAGTGTCGGTGAGGGGCGTGTCGCCATATAACCGAATGGCGCCGACGCCATATCCGATCGACTTCCACGCGGGCGAGTCAGGCACGACCTGGTGATCGACATCGGTCGTCAAGATGGAGATGCTATTGTCGTTGTTGCGGCGGATATCCCAGGTGCGGAACTGCCGGGGGAAGTCCCGCAGCGAGGGAGTTTCGACCTCCCAGAAGCCGTATTCCGGATGGGATGGGTCCGGTGATGGAAATGGTGTCACCACGTTTACATGGCGATGTCCCGCCATCACCATGAGGAGATTCGGATAGTGTTGGAGTGTGGCGATCAAGTTCGTTTCGGTTTGATTGTCGGGATCGGGGTAGAATTGCGCGCCGTTGTTCCTGTTTGTGTCAAAGAGACCGTCTTGCGGATAGATGGGGATGTGGGTCGCGATGATCATAAGCTGATCCGCGTCCTGACCCTTTTGAAGTTCGTTGGTGAGCCAGGTGTAGCGCGCCGCATCAACCCAGCCGCCGCCATAAAACGTTGCTATTCCGTCCTGTTTGTTCGACTTGCAGGTATCGTCGAGCACGATCATCTTGATCGGCATGTTCGCCAGTGGCTCGAACGTATAGCAGGCCGCCAAGCTCCCGGTGATCGCTTGGTTGAATCCGTGCCCTACCGGGAATGATGCGGTATTAAAAAACTCGTTAATATAGTTCGTGGGCGAAGAGATATCCAGCGTGAGAGTGTGGCGGTTCGTGTCGGCGGCGACGGTCGGGGGTGTAGTGTAAAGGTTCGTCAAGCCCCATTCGATCACGATGCCGTAGGGTGTGGTCCCATCAACAGTGCCTACATACATGCCGGTCCCTGCTGAGCCCCCCGGTGTTAACAACGGGCCATTGGTTGAAATGTTGAGGATGTTGCTGCCGACCGAAGCTTGCTGAATTTTTAGGGCCGTCGGGCAGCCAATGCCCATCCACATCTGATCGTGGTTGCCAATGGCCTCGTACCAGGGAATGGAGCGATTGAGCCCGGCGGCCTGATAGGGCATCTGATAGTCAATGGTGGTGGCACCGAGATGAGCGCCGGAACTGGGCGTAATATACTGCCCGTCCATAACATCGATAAACCAGCGCAGTTCGTTATATTGAGAGGCGTTGCAATTATCGCCGAGCACCATGCCGAAGTCGAAAGGCGTCACCTGGTGCAAGGCGTTGATGGTCTTGACGGCGGCATCGAGATGGAAAGTCGTGTCGAGAATGACCGGCGAATAAGCCGCAATATTAAGATTTCCCACGCCAGCGTTAGTAAAACCCGCGCTCCAACCGAGGTAGGGCACCTCGGCCGGGGATTCCTTGTCGGTGATATGGATGTCGCTCATGGAAAAGAAGGACAAGAGCCGCGCCGCATTGCCGGAGCCTTTGTAGCCGGCCGGCATCAGGTCGAACTTCCGGCCCTCGTTCGTGCCGGCCCCCAACTGCCACGCGCTGTAGCCATAGACCGCGTACATGGGCACGTTTGACGGGCCAATCTGCGGCGTGCCCGGCGGTATGGCGATCGGCAAGATCGTCTGTTGGCGTGTCGTCGGCACGGCGCCGCTGCCGGAAACCGGAAGCCATGGCAGAATCGCCATGCTGATGATTGGGATGAACGATAGTTTCATAGTCGTATAATTGTTCATTGCGTGCCTCATGTATGGGAGAAAAATTTAGATTCTCGGTCGTCTTTCTTGTCTTGGTCCTTTTTTCTTCCTTTGTCTATGATATTACTTCCGATGGATGGGAGTGTGGGGGGGGTGTTTTGGTTTGTCAATGATTTTTGAGGCAGGAATGCCGGCGGCATGACAAATCAGACGAAGCGATACTTGAAGATGCACCAGAGGGCGCGCATACCGTCCTTCCACGTGATTTTTTTGCCCTCGGCATAGTCCCGGCCATAGTAAGCGATCGGGACCTCGTAGATGCGGCAGTGCTGGCGGGCCACCTTGGCGGTGATCTCGACCTCGAAACCGAAGCGCTTCTCGCGCAACGCGAGCGATTGCAGGATCTCGCGCTTGAACACCTTGTAGCCGACTTCCATGTCCGTCAGGTTGAGGTTGGTCATCATGTTGGAAAGCGTGGTCAGGAACTTGTTGCCCACGGAATGCCAGAAATATATCACGCGGTGCGCTCCGCCGCCCAGAAAGCGCGACCCGAACACCACGTCGGCCTTGCCCGAAAGAATCGGCGCCAGCAGGGCGGAATAATCGTTCGGATCATACTCCAAGTCGGCATCCTGAATGAGCACGATGTCGCCGGTGGCCGCCTGGAACCCGGCCTGCAGTGCCGCGCCCTTGCCCTGGTTGACCTCGTGCAGGATGATTTTCCACTCCGGGTGCTCGGTCTGCATCCGCGCGAGGATGGCGCGGGTGCCGTCGGTGGATCCGTCGTCCACGAGCACCAGTTCCTTGGCAAGGTTCACGTTAACGGCGAGGACGGAGCGGACGAGCGCCTCGATGGTCCGTGCCTCGTTGTAAGCGGGAATGATTACCGATAATTTCATGGAGCCAGTCAAACATATTTGAAGCTTTTCTGCAACAATGCGTTGCGCCTTGGGTGCGGAGACCGAATGTGTGATCTTGGCTCGGCGGCGGTGTTGTCGCCGGACGGCGCATACACGAGTATGGCGCCGCCAGCGACGCCTGGCCGTCGAGCCAATCTAACGCATTCTGTTCCGCAGAGCTCGCAGACTTGCCCAACCCAAGGCGCAACGCGGTCACATCCGCCAAGGGCGGATAGAGAGCGTAATTATGCCCAGTCTTTAATCAGAGGTCGTTACCTCAATCGTTACGGGTAGCATGAAAGCGTTGCGCTCGCCGGGCAGAGCGGTATCGGCTTGGATGCGCCGGCCATGTCCTTCCGGCAGGTACAACCCGATCTTGACGATATAATGTCCGGCCGGCATGTTGGAGGGTACTTGGATTGTGCGTGACGACATAAAAATTTCCGGCAGGGGCTGGTCATCCGCGCCGACAGGTCGGGGCAGGGGATGATCGTCCTGGATTGAGCCGCTCTCGCTTTGGAAATGGACAAACACCCGTGGCAGGATCGAGAAAGGCTTGGTCGGATACTGCCAGTAATACCGGATGGTCAGCGTCTCGCCGGGGCGCACCCGGCGGCTGGAAAGCGTCACGCCGCGAAATGTCACGCCATTATGAAACCGGATTTCAGCATTGGTTTCAGGACAAGCCAAGCGCGCACTTTGGTTCCGCCAGACGGCGGCTTCATCCTTGCGTCCATCCGCCTCCAGCCACCAGGTCAGCCGGTCCGTCACCGGATGATAGTCCGGGAACACACGGACAGCCTGCAGGAGCAAGCCCATGGCTCTATCCTTCTGCCCGTTTCGATATAAAGCATCGGCGCGGCGCGCGAGGGTGGCCGCCCACAACTTGTTGCGGGCCATGAAACAAGCGAACCCGCTCCATTGCAGGCCGAGTTCATCGGCTTGCGTGTCGGACCAGCGCGCCGCTTCAAAATCGAATAATACCCAGTGGCCGAGCGTCGTTTCCCTTGCGTCCACCATGCGTTGTGACAAAACCTCCCGGCACACGCCGGCGTCTTCGCGGCGCGCGAGGATTCCCGTATGCGGCGTCAGACGCATTTCGGCGCCGAGCCGTCGGGGTGTTTCCCCGAAAATTGTCGGATCCAACGGAACCTGGATGGCCTCCCCGCAGGTTCGATGCATGGCATTGGCCATCCAGCGATCGCAGTAAAGACGGTTGATGCCGCGTTCCCTGATCAGGTTGACAAGCTCCGGGAAGGCAACCGTTTCCGGAACCGCTGGTTCCGTCGGCGCGAACCACTGCAATTCCCGGATGCCAAACTTGACGCCGATGCGGCGCAAGCGCAAGGCCTCCACGGTGACGGGCGTAAACACGATATTGAGCCGATAGAGCCAGTCGCTAAAATAGGGTCGCGGCCCGGACCAGAAATAATAGCTGGCCGGCAGAATCGGTGTCAGCCTCCGCCATGCGCCGCCGGGTTCCAGCCCCTCGATCTGCAATTCAGGCGGATATTCGGGGAAGCACAAAAGGCGCACAAGGCCGACACGTTCCGGCTTGCGGAATCGGATTTCAATCCACTCGTCGGCGCCCTCGGCTGAGTCGCTTTCCCACCAAGTATCCAGGTTGCGGTCGGTCGTCAGGGCGAGGGCATCGCGGCCTTTAGAATCCACAATGCGTTCAGCCGTTTCGACGGAAAGCATGCTGGGCGTAAAGTCGGGCGGCATGAAGGCGGTATACAAGGAAACGCCGGCCGGTCGTTCGATCCGCGCCGTGCCGCCGTAGGCGCTCAAAAATTCGGCCACGCCGCCCTTGATGCCGAAGACGGCAATACGATCCGCCAACTCCGCCTTTCGGCTATAGGGCGGGTAGCGGTCCACGGGCAACTGACTGAGACAGTGCGTTTCACGGAGGGCGAAATTCCAAGCGTAGATGCCATAAGGAATATAGGTGGCTTCCACGCCGCGCTCGCGCAGGAATGTTCCGACATTTTCAATTTGGCGCTGACAGGCTTCTTCGCCGCGCAAGTATTTGCCGAACCCTTGCAGTGCGGGTAACTGGAGGCCGATCAGGGCCAGGAGCGGGAGCCAAGCCGCCCAGGCCAGAGACGCGGGCAGCCAGGCTTGGAGCCGGGCCGTCATGACACCCACCATGACTGCAATCGCAGGTATCAGCGGCAAGAGATACCGGGACGAATTAACGCCCGCAAAATGCGATGTGCTGAAAATCAGCGCCGAGACCAGTATGAACAACAACAGCATCAGTCCGAACACGCTGGCGGCCAACCGGCTTTTCCGCCCGGCGTTGAGCAGGACGCCGGCCGTGATGAGCGCCGCCGCAATGTAGATGGCGTGGGCCAACAGATTCTGCCAGTGCGTCGCGCCGGCCAAGGACACAAGGTCCGGAAAGCGCTCCAGGAAAAATAAGCCCAGTCCATCCCATGCCGACCGCTGGCCGAATGTGCCCGTGAAACTGAACGAAGCCCACTGATGGGTGACGTTCCACCACCAGAAGGGCAGACTGCCGAGCGCAAACCCGGCGGCCGCCGCCAGCGCGCGCCGGACGAAAAGGCGGGGCAACAGGAACAGCACGAAGAGCGAAGCGGCCGTGACCAGTGTGGCCACGATCAATTGGTTGGACCACCAGCCCAGACCTGCCAGCAAGCCCAGCAAAAAATACCAGGGCGAGGCTTGTTGATACCCATGCCGCTCGCGCACGATCAGGCGTCCGCTCAGCCAAAGCACCAGGGTGCTGAAGAACAACGTGGCGGCGTAGCCGCCGCGGGGCGACACTTGGTAATGAAAATAGCCGCACGGCCCCGCCAGGCACCAGGCCAGCGCGGCAATCCCCGCTGCGCGCGTGTCCAAGTCACGCGCCCATCGGTAAATGAACGGCAGGGTGCAAAAGCCAAGCAGGACCGTACCGAGGCAGACCATGAATCCGGAACAGCCGAACAACCGGCATAGCGCCGCGCTGACCATCGGCTCGAACGCGCCCATATACGCCTGGCCGTAAAAAAATATGGGGAAATCGCGCCCTTCGGCCATGTGCTTGACCATCAAGGCCACAACGCCTGCATCGGGATTCAGGTTAAACCGGAAACACCACGCACCGTATAGGCGCGCGGCCAGTCCGATTGCCAGAAGCGCCAGCACCAGTGCCGGAAACCAGAAATCTTTGCGTCGCGAGTCGCGCATATTTCAGCCAGCGTAAGCAGCGGATTTTTCCCCTGGACCCGGATTAATCCAACCGCTGATAGCGGATGGTATCGAGCCGGAGGTTGCCGGCGCCGGATTTCCAACAGCGGAATTCGACTCCCTGGCCGGTAATGGTTGCGTTTAGATCCAGCCATTCATAACCGCGCGTCGGCTGGTCCAGGGTCAATTTGGCGAGGATGGCGCGACCTTGTTGCTCGGTTACTTCCAATGCCACGGTATTGGCGGGATTGAGCCCTTCGGCTTTGACGCGGAAACTGACCCGGTAGCGTCCGGGCGGGAGATTAAGATAAGGCCCGTAGATCGCAAAGTTATCGCGCTCGCGGCGACCCACTTCCCAAGCCCAGTCATTTTGCGCTTCAGCGTCCAGTGCGGCGTGGCCGATTTTATGGTGGAGCTTTTCGGCGGCCAGCCAGTATTCCCCGCGGTGGGGCGCGTTGGCGGGCGCCATGCGTATGAAATGCCATAACCCAATCGTGGCGATAGACGAGTAAGCCTCCTCCTGGATTTTTCGATTAATGAAGTCGTAGACCGCCGGGTTGCACCATTCCCGGTTGAACAGGATATAGCGCGCCTGGAAAGACTCCAGGTTTTTCCGGAACTCATCAAGGTCATGAAAGTAATCGTGGGCGTAATAAAACTTCAACCGGGGGATGAAAGGCATGAAATTATAATTGCTGATGATTTTGCCCTCGAACCCATACTGGTCCAAATATTGGATGAGCGTCAGATTAACGTCCGTATCTCCGATCTTCTCCTGCTTGGCGGCCTGTCGCTCGAACAGCACGTCGGCCTTGTTGGCCGCGGCCAGGCCCAAGAGGAGCGCCAGGAGCGCCAGCAAAATGCGGCCGCGGGTGCGTTCGCGCAGGGTATCCGCGACGCCCAGCCCGGCGGCAACCCCCAGGAAGGGGAGCGCGGGCGCCAAGTTGCGCGCGTCGTAGCTCATGCCCAGTGACCAGACCAGATACCAGGCGCCGCCCAGCAAGGCGGGCCAACGCCAGGTTCGGCTGGCCAGCGCGGTCAAACTTAAGGCCATGATCAAAACCCCGGCCAGTCCCCCGTTTCTGACCAGCATCGTCACGCCGAAGGACATGCGTTCCGCGACGTCGCGACCCCGGTGCGAAAACGTCAGCACTTCAACCGAGTTAATCTTGTAATCGATCGGCTTGGTCAGCCAGACTTGGGAGAAAATATACCAAGGGAGCGGCAGCAGTATGGCGATCGCCAGCCAGCGCGCAATCCAACGGGGGGTTGTCAATGACCCCGCGGGCCGCGCGCCGCGCCACCGCCAAGCCAACAATACCAGCGCGACACACGCAAACCATCCGGTAATTTTGGTGAGCGCCGCCGCCGCGGCCATAATGGGAGCCAGGAACTTTTCGCGCGATTGCCCGCCCGGATTGGGCGGCGCGGCGAGATATTCAAGAATGCAGGCGTAGAGTCCCATGGCGACCAGGAAGGTCAGCGGACCGTCGGCATAACCCAGCATGCGCGAGTCGTGGAGGATGGTTTTCGTCAAGCACGCGGTAAAAACGATGGCCAGCACGAAACCGAACCGCCGGGTGCGCAACGCGAGGTCCACCAACAACAACAAAATCGCCACGGGGAAAAACGGCATGAGCCCCTTGGCAAACATCCACAGGCGATCGGTCCCGAGGAAAAGGTAGGTCAGCGAAATGTTTGCGGGAAGCAACTGCGGATAGCACATCGTGCGGTCAGGCCATTGATTCGCGGCCCAGTTCAAAGCCCATTTATTCCACGATGTTACCTCGTCCCATACTCTGAAAATATCGCCCCAGCGTCCCGCCACTTCGCGGGTAGCCTCCAGTAAAGCCTGCGCGGCCAGCACGATAATAGCCAGTTTAACGATGCGCACAAGCCAGGAGCCTTGCCACAGTTCCTCGCCAAACCGGGTGATACGGGTCATATCGGCCGTCCAACCCGCCGATACCTGCGCGCCGGCCCGCGGCCAGGCCAGTGCGGCCACCACCTCCAGGAAAAAAATACCGAGCACCACAGGCGTGATATAAATGCGCAACGCCACGAGCAGGGCAACGAGATAAAAATTAATCAACAGGCTGAGCGCGAACGACAGCAAAAAGGTCTGCAAGGCGCCGTCGCTCCAGCGCCGGGCGCGCACCAGCAGAAACCCGGGCAAAAACGCGATTTGGATCAACGCGCAGAACCCGAGCATCGATCTCAATAACGGCGCGCTTTCCAGCATGTTGTTATCCCCCGTGCAGTACCGTTGACGTTTCCCGGCGCAGGCGATGCATTTTATTCCGGCGCCATATTTACCAAACAACGGCGGTAAGTCAAGGTTCCGGGGCGGTCCGGCGCCAGCTTACGCGGTCCACGACGATCTCGCCCGGCCCGATCTTGAAGCCGCGGAATTCGACGTCACCCGCGCCGGTCAGCCGCCCGCGCAGTTTAATCTCGCGATAGCCGCCGGTGTCGCCTGCCAGCAGATGTTCGGCGCGGACAACGTGGCCGCGATTTTCAGAAACGTCGAGACGGGCGTAGGGCGGTTTGGCGCGCCCCGCGCCCCGAAGGCGGAACGTTATTTCATAGTCGCCGGCCGGCAGGTCGAGATAATGACCGAAGATAAAAGCGCCCTCGCGATCCTGCGGCTTGCACCGCCAGGCAAGGCCGTTGACAGCCTGTTCGTCAACGATGCCCGTGCCGGTTTGATGATGAAATTCCGTGGCACGAATGGTATGCCCGAGGCGGAAAGCCAGCGCCGCGTTGGCGGTGGTGGGCGCCCCGCGCCGGAAAATGGCCACCACGTCGTTTTCGTCAACAAGGCCGTAATCGGAGTTAGTGGCAAGCATGGTGCCGATAAGCCAGTCGAAATGCTTATTATCCGGGAAGGGATAGGTCGCGCCATCCAGCCGCGTAGCCAGCCATTCGGTTTTACAGGAGGGTGACAGAAGCAAGGTAAGTTGCGTTCGGCGCGCCAAGTGCGGCGCCAGGGGCAATGCGGCGGTTACGGGAACATGCGGCGGTATGCGCTCGAGCATTGCGCGGCTTTCACGCAGGACACGTGGACTGCCGCAACCCGCGGTATCGCTCAGGCCCGGCACTTGGGACCAGCCGAAAAAAAGGCCCGCAAGCAACAGAGCCATGCCGAAAGCGAAAACAGCTTGTTGAGCGCGGCGCGAAAGGCCTTGCATCCATGCAACGATCTGTCCGGCGCCCGCGAGCGCGGCCAGGAAAAGAAGCGGGGTAAATGTGAACGGATAATGCACGGCCAAAGCAGCCTGATATTTATTGGCCGATAGCCACAAGACCCCCAGGGACATACCGGCCGGTAAAACGAGTGCGCCGGCGAACAACGGCAGGAAAGCCATGGCCCCTAAAATTTGTAAAAAGGGCATCCAGCGGGTACTGTCACAGGCAATCGTGACGAACCATGGCCAAAGCCCGCCGCAGGTTTGGGGCGTAAGCAGGCGGCTCATATGCAACGGTTGGCCCGTGATCGAAAAGGCGGGAATAATGTAAAACCAGGCGCCCCAAGCGTAAATCAGCGCCAGCGCGGCAAGGACGGCGCCTTCCGCGCGCCGGCCATTGCGCCATCCGAGGATTGCGGCGGTGGCCGCGAAATAAATCGGGGCATCCTCCTTGCAGGCCAAATACAAGACGGCCCAAAGCCAGTTCCAACGGCTGCCGGCTAAAAAGGCGGCGGCAAAAGCGAAGAAGAATAACGGCTCAAACGCTTCCACGTGAAAATCGTAGAGGGCCGCTTGCCAAAGGGAAGGTTGGGCCAGCCAAACAAACCCCGCGAGCGTTCCAAGGGCCGCCGAACCACTCATGCGGCGGGCCAGCATGGCGGCCGGCCATGCGGCCGCGGCGATGGCCAAGGCCTGTAATACCAACAAGGCCTGCGGACCGCTGGTAAGTGCGGCGGGCCAAGCCAGCAGGTACATAATGGGGGCAAAGTGTTCGCCAAAAAAATGATGGGGATACGTTAGCGCGTTAACACATTCCAAGCTGATACGGAAGCCGTCGCCGTGTCGGAAGCTCCAGAGCGCCGAGTCAAAAAGCGCCAGGTCAAAAGCAGATGCCATCAACAGGTGGCGCGTCAAAGTGATTGCCGCCAGGGCCACGGCCGCCAAGACCATGGCGCCGGCCAGCAGACCATGACGCCTTAGAAAAACGATAATCAATCGCCGTCCTCCTGACAAAATTAAATCGGCGCAGTGCTCAAGACGTTTCAGCGAAAAACGACAACCCCAGATCACGTTCCCGACGGGCCAAAGCAATGGAGTTCGGCAATGGCCCACCAGAAACGGGGGTCGAAACCGGTCTGGGTGATGCGGACATACCGGGCATTCAACGGCTTAAACGTAGCGGTGAAGAAATCGCCGCGTACGAGATACCGCGGCTGATTATTGTCCCAAAAAAGGCCGCCGGCCACATCGCCATATTCGAACGCCGTTTGCCAGCTTCGGTTGTCCACGGAGACTTCGATTTTCGCGCCGCGCTGGTAATCGCACCAGGAATCGCCCAAGTCGAATCGAATCTTGGCCAGGGGATGAACCGCGCCCATGTCCACGGCAATTGTCATGCCGGGTGTCTGCGCCGTATCGCTGGACCAGGCCGTGTCGGTTTTACCATCCACCATCAGGGGGGCATTTTCGGACTTGATGGAGGCGGCCACCTGCCAGCGCTCGCGCGGGATTTCACGAAGGGCGCGCTCATCGCCGCAAGGCGGCAGAAAATCGTAAAAGACGGTGAAGCAGTTGATATTCGTTTTTTGCCCGGCGCCGCCGATGCCGCGCAGTAGCGCTTCGAAATCATCGGCTTTGATGCCCAGGGTCGGGTGGGTGATATAGGCAACCTTGTCCGCCGCGCTGACGACGTCCAGAAATTTCACCGGCTTCCCGGGGAAACGCTCGTTATAAGGCTCGGACACGATAAGGGCTTCCTGGGTTTCGTAGGTCATCCGGTAGGAGAGCCAGTAGTGCGCATAGGCGTGGCGAATGCCATGCGCGTCGAGAAATCGGATCAGGGGGCGGGTATCGGGCAGTTCCAGCGGCCCGGCGACGAGGGCGGGATCGTTCCAGGCCTTGGCCAGCAGGACGTTGCCCCAGACCTGGGCGACCAGCACGACGGCCAGGAGCACGTAAAAAACCGGCCGCGCCCACTGGTGCAGGCGCCATAAGCCATATGCAAACAGGATGGGCAGGGCGGATAAAATCGGCAGGAGATAGCGCGCGTCGTTGGAACTTGAACGCTGGCTCTTGGCATACACGGCAATGCTCGCTGCCGTCATAACCAACAGGAGCGCCGTGCCATCCGTGTTTTTCAGCGACAGGTAACAAAGGCGCCACAGCCGTTTCCAGCTCGCGATGAGCACCAGGACCAGCACCCCGATCCAGATGGCGGCCAGCAGATAATACAGCGCCGGCGGTAGCGTAACATTATTGCTGTTGTCGCCATACAGCATGATGCGCATGCCGACAAAGAATTGAACGGTGTACATCAGGGCAATCTGAACCATTGCGAGCGTTCGCGCCCAGTCCCCTTGCCGGCCGACATCGCCAAATGTGGCAAAATCGTGCGTCCAGTTGAACCACCAGAGCGGCAGGCTGGTGACGAAAAAGGCCAGCGCCAGTCCCCAGAATTCCTTGCGAACGATCAGGAGCTTGTCCTTGAGAAACAGGAACAAGATGGCCACCACGATATAACTGATAATGAGCAGGTGCAGCCAGAAAGAGTAACCCAGCACGGCGCCCAGCAGGATGAAATCCAAAACGTTGCGCCGGTCAGCCGTGATGATCCGGCTGGTCAACAGCAAGGCGATACTGCCCAACGTGGTGACGGCCAGATAATTATCGGGCGGGATGACCACGCCGCACATTGCCAGGTAGGGGGTCGGTATTGCCAGCAGAGCTAACGTGATCAGGCCGACTTCGCGGTTGTAACTGCTCCGCGCCAGCCAGTAACTGACCGCCAGGAACAAAAAAGCGAAGGCCAAAGGATAGATGCGGATCGTAAGCGTGTGGGCGCCGAACAGTAAAATAAGCGCGGCATCGATGAACGATTCCTGGGTGCCCATGTAGGTTTGGCCCCAATAGACCACCGGGAATTCGCCCTTGAGCATGTGCATGGCCATGAGCCCCGGCCAGGCTTCGTCGGACGACAACGGCAACACGTGATAGGCATAGATAAAGAAAGCCAAGCGGAACAGAATGCCGATCGCGAGCACAGCCAGTATAAGGACGAGGAATGGACGTTTCAATGCCATCGGTATTTCCGTGTTTTCTGGTAGATAACAGCCTTTGAATTGATAGTAATGTGGAAATTGGCCGGAAAGACAAGGCAAATATTGGCTTGATCCTGATAGGGTTTGTGGTAATTCATCCTCGTCATGAATAATACACCCACCATTGTTGCGGCCGATGGTCATGTGCACGTGTACCCCGCATATGACATGACGGCAGTGTTCCGCAACCTGATTCAAAATTTGGACCGATTGGCCGCGCTCGCGCAAGGCAAGGAAACAAATTCCCGGAATGTGTTCAAACTGGCCTTCCTGGCAGAAGGCCACGGCCATGATTTTTTCAGCCGCCTGCAAAATCAGGATAAAGCGGTTATGGCCAATGGCCTCAAGGTGATCAGTGCTCATGATCCGGTTTGCGTGACGGTTGGTATCCATAACGTGGGTCAGGTGTGCCTGGTGGCGGGACGACAGATCGTGACCCGCGAGCGGCTGGAAATTCTCGGCCTGGCCATGCTCGCAACGATCCCGGACAACCTCCCCACCGCCGAAGTGATCCGGCGGGTGATTGAAGCCGGCGGAATTCCGGTCCTGGCCTGGTCGCCCGGCAAGTGGCTGTTTGCGCGCGGACAGCTGGTGCGGAATTTGATCGCAAACGATCAGGCCAAAGTCCTGCGCCTGGGCGACACCACCTTAAGGCCGACACGGTGGCCTAAGCCGCGCCCAATGCGCCGGGCTTGCGAGCGCGGCATGATGGTGATTCCCGGTTCCGATCCGTTGCCGTTGGCCGGCGAGGAGCGTTACGCAGGGACCTATGGATTTGTTTATCAGGGGGCGTTTGATGCCTCGCAACCAACGGCCTCCATCGGCCACATGCTGGCAGGGCCGGCGGCGGCCATTACGCCGGTGGGTGCGCGGTGCGGGATTTGGGATGTTGCGTGGCGACTGAAACGTCTGCGGGAAGCCAGAAATCGGACGACGGCCTGCCCGCCGTCTTGTCCACCATAGCCTTGGCAACGGTGGAAGCCCTGGGGGCGAAGGCGGGACGCTGGCAATCTAAAACAACAATCGGCAATCGAAAATTTCGCCATGTCTTCTCCCGTTGCACATAGTCTAATCGGCCTCACGCTGGGCCTGATCAGGTTCCTGCCGCGCTACCGGCAATGGGGCGAATTGCGCGATCAGCTCCGTGCGCTGTGGCGTCCCCTGCTATTTTGTATCCTCCTGGCCAATTTACCGGACCTGGATTATTTTTTTGGCCTGTTCCAGGGCAATGGAAATTATTACCATCAGACGGTGACACACACATTGGTTTGGATTGTCATAACAGCCTTGGCGATATGGGCCTGTGGCTGGCTCAGGGAGCGGCGGACTACACGTTGGTCGCTGGGCCTTCTGCTGGCACTCCTGGGCAGTCATTTGCTATCCGACTGGCTCACGGTGGATTGCTCGCCGCCCATCGGACTTATGCTGGCCTGGCCGTTTTCGGATCGCCTCTATCACGCTGCATTCGCTTTTTTCCCACCGCCAGCCAAGCAGACTTTGGCCGACTTGTGGTCGCTGCAAAACTTGCATTTGATTCTGGTGGAAATGGCGATCACGTTGCCTCTCGTAATTATCGTGCTATGGTTCAAACACGACCGCGCGCAACGCTGAATTCGATCTCGACTCCCTCGCGAGTCCAGATATAATATGGCCATAAATCATATTTTCAGCTCTGGAAGAGAAACTACGAAACTCGCGAAAGGCGCAAAAATGGCAGAGCAAATTATATTTAAAGAGGAAAGCTATAAAATAATCGGTGCATGTTTCGAGGTATATAAAGAGAAAGGTAATGGCTTTTTGGAAGCAGTTTATCAGGAATGCCTTGCGCTTGAGTTCGCCCACCAGGATATTGCTTTCATTGAAAAGCCGCGACTGCACTTGACATACAAAGGACAGGAACTCCGACAGGAATACGAACCGGACTTCATGTGTTTTAATAAGATCATTATTGAGGTCAAAGCTGTAAAACAGTTGGCGGACGAACATCGGGCACAGGTCATAAATTATCTGAAAGCGACCACAAAACAACTGGGTCTACTGATCAACTTTGGACACTACCCTAAGATTGAACAGGAACGCTTCGTAAATCAACCCCATTTCGCGTAATGCGCGTGTTTCGTAGTTATTTTTACCCATGAAAACGGAAAGCGTCATCATCCAGCGCGAAATGGCCGTCGAATCCAAATCCCGGCTGGCGCGCTATAGCGACCTGATCATCGGCCGGCGCGGATTCGGGCCGTTGTTGAAATACGAGCTGATCGTCCTGCTTTGTTCCCGCATGCCGGGCCTGCTGGGTCTCTGGTTGCGCGCCAAGCTCTATCCCGGCCTGCTCGGGAAATGCGGACGCAACGTTGTATTTGGCGCCAACATTGTCTTGCGGCATCCGCACAAAATCGAACTGGGCGACGGGGTAATCGTTGACGACAACTGCCTGCTTGATGCCAAGGGCCGGGATAACATGGGCATTCGCATTGGATCCGGCGTTTTCCTCGGCCGGAATTCCATCTTGAGTTGTAAGAACGGCGACATTGTCTTGGGCGAGCGGGTGAACATCGGGTTCAACTGCGAAGTGTTTTCGGGGAGCCGCGTGGCGCTGGGCGCCGATACCCTCGTGGCAGCCTATTGTTATTTTATTGGCGGCGATCACAATCCCCAGAATGTCGAAGCTTCCGTCACCCAGCAGGGGTCGCAGTCCCGCGGCATCGAAGTCGGCGAAAAATGCTGGTTTGGCGCCGGCGTCAAGGTGCTGGATGGCGTCACGGTCGGCAGTAATGCCATTGTCGGCGCGGGCGCTGTTCTGACCCGCTCGGTCCCAGCCTATGCGATCGCCGTCGGCATCCCCGCCCGCGTCGTGCGCGACCGCCGGGATCAAAAGTAACTCACGAGCCTTCCATCTTCCATCACCCGTCCTTGCCGTGGTTGCAAGGTTGTCTTAAGGCGTTGGAGGACAGTGCCTATAAACCTCCTGGCGAAACAGGTTCATCCGTGACTACCCGCCTGAGTTTTTCGACAGTCACAACGGTCGCGTTCAGCCGCTTACGTAGCGCAGCGGAGCAAGTCGGCTGCAACGCGGTGTTGGGCAGTGCCGGAGTCTGGCCTCACCTCCCACCATCAGAGTTCGACTCGCAGGTCTAACCGCATCTCGACCGCGAGCCTGGTAAGTTCGGTGCGCTGCCCGACCCAAAAGGGATGATCGGTGTGGAAAACCGCGTCCGCTATCTGCCCCGTCAGAGTTGGGAAATGCGTCCGGAGCACAGCCAGAACGTTCTGCCAGTTCTGGTCTTGCTCACAGCGAGCGCGGAGTCCATACACCCAAACGCTTTCTGCATAAGGGGCTACAGCTCGGATGGCCGATTCCGTGTCTGTCACAAACGGTATCACAGGGCAGACCAAAGCATATGTCCTGATCCCCGCGGCGCGGAGCTTCTTCAGGGCCGCGATCCGACAAGCCGTCTGACAAGTACCGGGCTCGAAGAAGCTGCGGACTTCCTCGTCGATAAATGACACGGATATCCCGACGGATGACTCCGACATCATGGTCAGCAAATCGATATCCCTTGTGACCAGGTCAGATTTGGTGAGAATCGACGCGGAGAAACGATTCCGCGCGAGCAGAGCCAACGCCTCCCGTGTGAGTTGGGTTTCCGCTTCGATGGGCTGGTACGGGTCGCTGTTCCAGCCCATGTAGATCGTCTGCGGCTCGAGGTTGCGGAGTTCGGCAGCGAGTCGCCGGGATAGGTTGTCGTACCACTCGATCCCTTTAAACCAGCCGCCACCATTGCGAACAAGCGCATAGCAGTAGCAACACTGATGACCGCAGCCCATGTATGGGTCAAGCTGGTACTGGTGACCTTTGAGAGGGCACGGTTCAAGGACCGGCCGTGTATGGTCGCGGAGCGTCGCGCTACTTCTGGAATCCCCAGGCCAATAATCTGACAACTACAGTACCTCCCATTTGCTACCCATGCCTACCGCCCGTTTTTTCGGGCTTAATGGGTGTTAGGCCATTTTTCTTTCTGTAAAACGACCAGAAAGATATTTATGCGGGACACTCGCAATCAGCGTTTGATAGGGCAGTCCTTCCTCGATCGCCTTTGTTTGGATGCCAACCAAGTCTCGGTCTGCCAACCGGATATTGATCCGTTTGTTTTCCTGGAGAGTATTGCGGGCATACTGTTGCAATTTGGCGATCTCCGACCTTCCGGTTTTTACCGGAAGGCATTCGTCGCGCTCGTACGATGCCAGAATTTCTCTTTCTTCCGAATCCATTGTTTGTTTTTTAATTTTATCCTCTCAAATATTTCTTCGTCGCCTTTCGGCTCGGAATAATTGTTTTCAGAAAAACACCTTCTTCGTCATCCACATAAGGAACGAGGCCGGCATATCACCAGTCATCCATTATTGATTTAAATGTAAACGATATTGAATTGGATTGTCAACACTTGAAAATGAACATTCGGGAATATTCTTTTTGCAAGCGTAGTGCCAATGGCGTATAAAAGAACAAACCTTCGGCTTTACCATGAAAAATCGATTTTCGCTCAATGGATCGGTTTTTTAAACGACGCATGGATGTGTGACCCTTATGAGCACCGCCCAAGTTCTTATTGCCGTCCGTGATCCGGCCTTGGTGGCCAAACTGCAGGTCCTGTTGAAAATGCTGGGCTATGCCACGGCCGGCGTTGCGGCCGGCGCCGATGATGCGCGGCGCCTGGCGGAAAGCCTCAAGCCCGATCTGATGCTGATGGATGTCCGGCTGGAGGGGGAATGGAAAGGCATTCAGACTGCGGATGCAATCCATCGGCAGTGGCAGATCCCCATCATTTTCCTGATCGATTCCTCTGATATTGAAGCCTTGCAGAAAGCCAAGGCCATCGAGCCCGTCGGATTCATCCGCATGCCGTTGGATGACAACGAGGTGCTGGCGACCGTCAAGCTGGCTTTAGACAAGCAATGGATTGAGCGTCAGCTGCAGGAGAGCGAGCAGAAATACCGGTCCATGATGGAAGCCATGAGCGACCTGGTTTATATCTGCTCGCCGGATTGCCTTATTGAATATATGAATCCGGCCATGATCCACAAGGTGGGCCGGGATGCCACGGGCGAGCCATGCTATCGTGTGTTTTTTGAGCGCGAGCAAGTCTGTCCCTGGTGTGTGATGAAGCAAGTCCAGCAGAAACAAAACGTTTACCACGAGATCACCAATCCGCGCGATGGCCGCATCTATCGCGCGGCCAGCATGCCGATTACCCATGCCGACGACACCGTGTCCAAAATGGCCATTCTTACTGATATCACGGAGCAGCGGCAGGCGGAATTGGCCCTCAAGGAAAGCGAAAGCCGCTACCGCCGCCTTGTGGAGTCCACAACCGATTACATTTATGCCGTCAAGGTGGAAAATGGGCGGGTTGTCTCGACGTCGCACGGTCCCGCCTGTGTGGCCGTTACGGGCTATACTTCAGCGGAATATGAAGCGGATCCCAATCTCTGGTTTAACATGGTTTACGAGGAGGACCGCAAGCTGGTGCTGAATCAGGCCGATCGGTTGTTGAAAGGCGAAACGATCCAGCCCCTGGAACATCGGATCACTCACAAGAACGGCAAGATCCGCTGGCTTCGGAACACTCCCGTTCCGCATCAGGACGGCGCCGGGCGCTTGGTGTCGTACGACGGCTTGGTAACCGACATCACCGACCGCAAACTGGTCGAGGTGCAAATCAAGGAGCATGCCCGCAAGCTGGAGATTGTTAACAAAGTCATCGTAACGGTGAACCGGGCGACGGATTTGACCACCCTGCTGGATGAAGTGCTGTACGCATCGCGGGATTTGGTGCGCTTCAAAGGGGCTGGGATTTATATTGTGGATGCCCAAGGCACAGCGGCGGAGCTGGCTTCCGTTCAAGGATTGCCTACCGATTATGTGCGCAATCTGAGGCAGTTACATCTGAATGAACCGCAATATCAGGCGCTTTTTACGCAGGCGCAGGGATTTTTTACGGATGATTACACCCGTGTGGCGCCGGAGCGGGCCCGCAAATGGAACATTCATTCCCTTGCCCACATTCCGCTGACAGCCAAGGATAAGGTAATCGGCGCCTTGGTCCTGATCCATGACGCGCCCCATGCGTTTACCAGCGAGGAAAAGGAGTTGCTTGTGGCAGTCGGCCGGCAAATCGGCACGGCGATCGATAAAATGCGCTCCGAAATGGCGTTGCGCGAAAGCGAAGACAAATATCGAACCATCTCGGAGCAGTCATTGGTCGGAATCCATATGATCAAGGACGGCAAGCTCGTGTTTGTCAACGATGGCTGGACCAAGATCACCGGTTATACCCGCGAGGAGATCAAGGCATGGGGGTTTGAAGAATTCGCCCGAATTGTCGAGCCGGTTGATCGTGATTTCTTCCTGGATCAGATTCGTAAAAAACAGCTTGGCCTGACAGACGGCATTGTGCCGGTCCATGATTTCCGGTTTCTTTCCAAAACGGGGGCAACCAAATGGGTGCTTCTGCATTCCCGGTCCGTGCAGTTTGCCGATGGCCATGCCGTGGTCGGCGTGATCATTGACATTACGGACCGGAAACTGGCCGTGCAAGCCCTGGAGACCGCCAACCAGCAGTTGCGCGCGCGGGAACGGGAGTTGCTCGCCGCCAACCGGGAGAAGGAGGTTCTGCTCAAGGAAATTCATCACCGCGTGAAAAACAACCTGCAGGTTATTTCCAGTCTGTTGAAACTCCAACTGGGGCATGTCCATGACAAGCAGGCCGCCGCCGTGATCCGGGAGTGCCAGAACCGGATCAAATCCATTGCCATCGTGCACGAGAAACTGTATCAATCCCAAAGCCTGGCCGAAGTGGATATCGGGAATTATATTCAGAGCCTGATCAGCCATCTGTTCCGGATGTTTCTGGTGGATCCCGGTTCCGTGACCATGGATGTCGCCGTGGATAATGTGGCCCTGCACATTGACCAGGCGATCCCATGCAGTTTAATCATCAACGAGTTGGTGTCCAATGCCCTGAAATATGCCTTCCCGGACAACCGGCGAGGCGAGATTCGTATCCGGCTCCAAATCATCGCGAACGACCTCTGCCGGCTGGAGGTCGGCGACAACGGCGTGGGATTCCCGTCCCACGTGGATTTTCGGAACACCGTGTCGTTGGGCCTGCAACTGGTAATGACCTTTGTCGAACAATTGTGCGGCTCGATCGAACGAATCCCCGGCCCCGGAACCACGTTTGTGGTGACATTTCCGGTGGGGAAAAAAGCGGGAGCGAATCAGCCGGTAGAGCGCGCCCACGGAGAGTCGAACTCCGCTTCCCAGGATGAAAACCTGGTGTCCTGACCGATAGACGATGGGCGCCCGTTCACGATTAATCACGGATGGACAGGGATAAAAGAACTGGGGAACCATAACAGAACGCTTGTTAAGCGCAATATCAAAAATCCGGTGTTTTTATACTTGAGGTGTATCACGGGCTTGCCTATAGTGTCTCGATCCAACGGAGAAATTGCAAAACAAGAGAATTGTTCAGGAGCTGACTATGGCACGCATTTGTGATATCTGCGGCAAGGGATTGCGCAAGGGCAACATTATTACCCGGCGCGGGTCGCCGAAAGCCAAGGGCGGTATCGGCCTGCACACGACCGGCATTACCCGCCGTCAATTTTTACCCAATCTCCAGAAAATCCGTGTAATGGAGAACGGTGGCATTGCCGTCCGTAAAGTTTGTGCCGCCTGCATCAAGTCCGGCAAAGTGGTTAAGGCCGGGAAGAGTGTAGCACGCCAGGCTTCGCCGGAGCGCTTCGCCTAAGCGAGTAAAGTGTAGAGCGTCGAGCGACGCCGGACACCAGATGTCAGCGGTCAGTCCACAGTCGTTATTCTCTGATCACTGATTTGTCCGTCTATAGTCATGCCATTAACACCGTCAAGGCGCAACCACAGCAGGATTTTGCTCCAGACCCTTTTTCCCTGACTTCAGGCTGGGACCGTGGCATCCCTGGCCGAGCTCGGGTAGGCGGGTAGGCAGTTATGTGGCAACAAATCATCTTGGTTTTACTGTTAGCCATCTGGGGCACTCTGTGCGAGATGGCGCCCTATCTGCTGTTCGGGTTCCTGGTGGCGGGACTGCTCTCCGTGTTTGTTAATCCTGAAACAGTTGAACGGCATCTGGGCGGCCGGGGGATATGGCCGGTTATCAAGGCGTCGCTCTTGGGCGTGCCCCTGCCGCTGTGCTCCTGCGGCGTGATTCCCGTGGCCGCCTCCCTGCGCCGGCACGGCGCCAGCCGGGGCGCCACCACGGCCTTCCTTTTATCCACACCGCAGACGGGGGTTGACAGCATCGTGGTTACCTACAGTCTCATGGGCGGATTATTCGCGCTCATTCGGCCGATCGCGGCCTTGATCACAGGGCTGGTGGGAGGCTGGCTGGTGGATGCCCTGGCTGGTCATGATCGTGGCAAAAACGCGGCCATGGACCTGCCGGCCCCCTGCATGGAAGCGTGTTGCGCGCCATCCGCACAACGGCAGAACCGGTTGACGCAGGCTCTGTGCTACGGGTTTGTGACGTTGCCCCGGGACATTGGCAAGGCGCTGATGGTGGGATTGATCGTTTCCGGGGTTATCGCCGCGTTCGTGCCGGACGATTTTTTTACCGGCATATTCAGCACGGGGATTGTCGGCATGCTGATCATGATGGCCGTTGGTATTCCGTTGTATGTATGCGCGACCGGCTCGGTGCCGGTGGCTGCCGCACTCATGATGAAAGGCGTTTCGCCGGGCATGGCATTGGTTTTCCTGATGACGGGGCCAGCCACCAATGCGGCGACGCTGGCCATCGTTTGGAACGTGCTGGGAAAGAAAACGGCCGTGATTTATCTTCTATCGGTGGCCGTGTGTGCGCTATCCTTCGGATTGCTGCTTGACTATGTTTTCCGGGTGGCCGGTTTGCCTGGGCATCATCACGGCGGGCATGCCATGATGCCGGGGTTCGTCAACACCGCCGGCGGTGTGGTTCTATTGGCGGTGCTGGCCGGGGCATATCTGAGCAAATGCAAAATGAAAAATGCGGAAGGCTATAAGTAGCAAACGGAAGGCAGTAAAAATAGTTCCACGAATGTAAGCCATGAATCACCAGGAATTGGAACGCAAATCGTCGGCGTTGACGCTCTCGGACATGGAAATCTTTGTGTTTCCGGAGCTCATCTACAGCCTGCTGTTGGCCAACCTGATGAGCCCTCGCATCTGGCAGTGGCGTGAGGATCCCTGGTTTGCGGGCCTCAAGGCCATGACGCCCTACCGGCGCATTGTCCGGCTCAAGCAATATATCATGGAGCATTACGCCTTCAATCTGGACCTCGATACATGGGGGTTGACTACCAAACAGCGGGAATTGGGCCGGTTTGCCGATTTTATCGATGCCGCGACCCTCAAACAGTCCAACGCGCTCTTCGGTTACGAGGGGGATAAATATTATTTTGACATAAATATCCGCACGCATTTCGGGCTCGACAAGTACGCGGGCGACGTCATCCCGTATTGGAAGACCGAAACCGTGGAGGCCATGGATGCCTTTAAGTACCGGGAGAATTATGCCGCCGGCGCCGGCGAGTGCGTGTCGCTGGCCGTGCTCTATGCGGCGGCGCTCTTTATTGTGGCGCGCATTCCGCTGAAGGATATTTTTCTCATGGCCACGCCGCTGCATTCCCAGAATTTTGTGGACGTGGGCGAAGGCGTTCTGACCAACAACCGGCGGCTGGTGACCAAGGCCATGTGGTTTAACGGCACCGCCCTCTCCGCTCAGGCCCGCCGCGCGCTGGAAAACGAACATGTGACCGTCGTGGCCCACGAGACCGGTTACGCGCACATCCTTTATCCGCAAGCCACCATCCAGCCCCAGGCGTATGCCCGGTTTGCCGAGCGCTTGCGCCGGTTCCTGCAGACTGAACTCACGGATGAAATGCTGGGCAATTACGTTCGCCACCGGCGCGATATCCAGAAATGCTTCCAGCTCCGTTACGCCATTCACGGCGTCGCCCATTATATCGGCGCCGAACGCGCCTTCGCGTACGAACAGGACAGTTCGTTCAAGGTTACGGATGCGACCCGGGATAAACTCTTGTCCGAAATCGAAACGGAATACTTTTCGCGCGAACGCCTGCCGAACGGCATTGTGCTTAACGAGTTGGAGGATTATCTCCGCACGCATCGCGTGGATTTGAACAATCCCGCTGACGTGGAGTCCTTGCGGAACCAGTTCTCCTGCGGATGTTTGAATGCCGCCCTGGCCATCGAGGGCTTGATTCGGTTCTGCCGGACGGTTCCCCGGATTCCGGATATCCGCGCGAAAACCGTGCAACCCGCACCGGCGCCGTTAGCCATTACCCTCGATATGGATCGCGAGGCCGTGATCGCCCGGCTGGAGGCGATCCGTCATGAGAACTCATTGGTGGACCTTGCCTTTTATGCCTATCGTGACCTTACCCGAACGGAGCCGGAGCCGTTTCTACGGGCGGCCCTGGAACGCAGTCCCGTTTCGATTGCGGCCGCCGCCGTCTTGACGGATGAACAAGTGATGGAACGTGTGGCGGCCATGCCGGACGAATCCATTTATGACGGACCCGGCCGGTTGGCCCAGCCCGATGAAGTCTGGAACTACGGCCGCGGCGACGGTGTGGAACGGGCGATCCTGCTGGCGAACATTCTGCATGCGCGCGCTCCCGAAAAAAAGATCGCAATCGAGGTCGCACCCGCGGCCGCCAAGCTGATCGTGGATGGCAGGGAGGTTGAATTCAAATCCTCCAAGCAGTTGAAGCAACAGATCTGGCCTTTGGCCTGAAAAAGGACCGTAGACTGTGGACTGTGGGCTGCCGCTGATGTGAAAACCTACAGCCTTCAGTCTACAGCCTATTCATTTGAGGCTTGTCTGTCCAACCGCAATGTTTATGATTGTCAGCCGTAACTGATTTAAAATTCCTGCCGTACATGGAGGTGTTTCATGGCAAAAGTCGGCATTATCGGTGGATCGGGCATTGACGACAATCTGCATCTGACCCAGGTGGAACGTGCCAAGGTGCATACTCCATACGGCGCACCCTCGGACCTGATCGTCAGCGGCAAACTGAACGGCCGCGAGGTCGTGGCGCTGGCCCGGCATGGGGCCAATCACCGCATGATGCCCTCGCTGGTGAATTATCGCGCCAATATCTGGGCGCTGAAAGAGGTGGGCGTCACGCATATTCTGGCCACTACCGCCTGCGGCAGTCTGCGCGAGGCCATTGCTCCGGGACACCTGGTGTTCGTTGACCAGTTTATTGACCGCACCACCCGGCGTCTGCAGACTTTCTATGAAGGCCAGAAGATCTGCCACATTCCCATGAGCGAACCTTTCTGCCCGACCTTGCGCGCGATCCTTTCGAAGATTGCCGCCGAGTTGGGCATCGCTCATCATGACAGCGGCACGGTGGTGACGATCGAAGGTCCCCGGTTTTCAACCCGGGCGGAAAGCCGTATGTTCCAGGCGTGGGGTGGGGATGTGATCAACATGAGCACCGTGCCGGAAGTCGTGTTGGCGCGGGAAGCCGGCATCTGTTATGCCGCTATCGCCATGAGCACGGATTACGACTGCTGGCACGAAACTAAAGAAACGGTTACAATCGATTTGATCATGAAAACCATGGCCGGCAACGCGGAACGTGTGAACCGGATATTGCCGTTGGCGATTGGCCGTGTCCAGGACAGTCCCTGCCTATGCCACGAGGCCATTAAGACGGCGTTGATATAGCGCGTAGGTCTGCAGCGAGACTGCCCAGGCGCGAAAGCAAGACGAACCCGTCAAATCGGGAGATAGCTCTATGCCGATTTATGAATATGAGTGCGGGGAATGCCGGAAAAAGTTCGAGCATCTTCAGCGCCGGCCGGGGGATGTGCCGACACAATGCCCGCATTGTTCCGGCAGGAAGCTGAAGAAAGTGTTGTCGGGCTTCAGCGTGGCGGTGACGACAGGGGGGCATCAGCACGAGCCCTCAGCCGCCTGCGCATCATGTTCCCACGGGAGCTGTCCGCACAGCGGCCATTAGCAATGCTCCAATCCCTCCAGATCAAAAACCTGGCCTTGGTTGACACCCTCAACGTGGAGTTTGAGTCCGGGTTGAACGTGATTACCGGGGAGACGGGGGCTGGCAAGTCCATGATCGTCGGCGCCCTGAATCTGCTTTTGGGCGAGCGCGCCGATAAAACCCTCCTGCGCGAAGGCACAGACCAGTGCGCCGTTGAGGCTGCGTTCCATGTGGCCCAGCCGGACGAACTGCATGCGCTTCTGCAGGCCGGCGGAATCGAGAGCGAGACCGACGGCCGTCTCATCGTCAAACGCACGTTTACCGCTTCCGGCGGCGGCCGGCAATTTGTCAATAACAGTCCCGTCACGCTCCAGGTGCTAAAACGCATCGGCGAACTGCTGGTGGATATGCATGGGCCCCACGACCACCAATCGCTGCTGAACGCCGATTTTCAGTTGAATGTTTTAGACGCTTTTGGCCACCTTGAAAAGGAATTGGCCGCCTACCGCGAGGAATACAGCCGGCAACAGGCCTTGCGCGCCCGGCGTCAGGCGCTGACCGCCGGCGATGCGGATGTGGCACGCCAGGTTGACCTGCTTGCTTTCCAAGTCAAGGAACTGGAAGCGGCCGCCTTGCGCGAGGAAGAAGAGGCGGAAATCATCCGCGAGCAAAATGTGCTGGGCAACGCCCATGCCATTTTGCAATGGACCGAGGAAATCCGTCAGGTGTTGACCGAGGCCGAGGAAAGCGCCTTTAATCGCCTGGCCGCGGCGCAACAAGCCCTTGACAAGTTGGCAGCGCTGGCGCCATTAGCCGCCGACTGGAAAAACGAGGCGCGAACTTTGGCGGGGCAGATCCAGGATCTCTCGTCCGGTGTAGGCGTGTTTGCCGGTAAAATCGAAGGCGATCCGGGTCGCCTGCAATGGCTGGACGATCGGCTGGCGGTCTATCAGAAGCTTAAACGAAAATACGGCGGGTCGGTGGCCGATCTGCTGAAATTGTTCGAACAGAGCCGGGAGCGCTTGCGCGATCTGCAGACCCGCGACGAGCAGGTGCGCAAGCTGGATGTCGAGTTGAATGCCAGCCGCCGGCAATTGGAAACGCTGGGGCAGGCGCTCCGTCGCAAGCGCGCGCCGGCGGCCGAGCGTCTGGTAAAAGCCATCACCGCCGAACTCCAGGACTTGGGGTTCGAGAAAGCGGCCTTTGCCATTGTGTTTAGCCCCGTTGAGCCGCGTGCCGACGGACTGGATGCCCTGGACTTTACCTTTGCACCCAATCCGGGCGAGTCCGCGCGGCCGTTGCGGGCCATTGCGTCCAGCGGGGAAATGTCGCGCGTCATGCTGGCGGTCAAGACCGTGCTGGCGGAGCATGACCGTGTCCCCGTGCTGGTCTTCGATGAAATCGACGTCAATATCGGGGGCAAGACGGCCAGCCGTGTGGGCGAGAAACTGGCCGAGGTGGCCCGCCGGCATCAGGTTCTCTGTATTACGCATCTGCCCCAGGTGGCCGTGCACGGCAACGTTCAGTTTGCGGTTGAAAAACGGGTGCAAACCGGACGCACGGTGGCGCGCATTATTAAACTTGACAGCCCAAGTCGGATTGAGGAAATTGCGCGCATGTTGGGTGGACGCGACGCTACCCGCGTAACGCTGGATCATGCCCGCGAGTTGTTGGAAAAAGCGTCAGTAGATATTACGGCTAAAGTCGGTAAAGCGAAGTCTAAAAGGAAGGAATCGTAATCATGACGGCAGGGAATTCGAAACTGGCGCTGTTGGGCGGTCCGAAAGCCGTGAAACAGCAGGAACGCGATATGTTCACATGGCCGATCGTCACCAAGGAGGACGAAAAGGCCGTTTTAGAAGTCCTCCATAAACGGTCCATGTCCGGCAGCGATGTGACCATGGCGTTTGAGAAAGAATTTGCGGCCTGGCAGGGCGTGAAGTACACGCTCGGCTCATCCTGTGGGACGGCGGCTCTGCAATCCGCCATGTTTGGCTGTAAGGTGGGGGTCGGCGACGAAGTCATTTGTCCGAGCCTGACATATTGGGCGTCCTGCCTGCAGGCCTTTTCGCTGGGCGCCACGATTGTGTTTGCGGAAGTTGAGCCTCATTCCCTGTGTCTGGATCCTAACGATATCGAACGCCGCATTACCCCGCGCACGAAGGCCATCGTGGTCGTCCATTACTGCGGGTATCCGACGGATATGGACCCGATCATGGCCATAGCCCGCAAGCACAAGATCAAGGTCATTGAAGACGTTTCCCACGCGCATGGCGGCCTCTACAAAGGCCGGCGGGTTGGTACGATCGGTGACGTAGCCGGATATTCCCTGATGAGCGGGAAGTCGCTGGTTGCCGGCGAGGCCGGCCTCCTGACAACCAATGACACGGAAATATACGAGCGGGCGCTGGCCTTTGGGCTTTATGAGCGCAATAATGCCGATGTCATCCAGACCGAAGCGCTCAAGCCGTTTGTCGGCTTACCCCTGGGCGGTTATAAATACCGGATGCATCAGATGAGCGCCGCCGTGGGGCGCGTGCAGTTGAAATATTACGATGCGCGCATGGCCGAAATCCAGAAGGCCATGAACCTGTTTTGGGACCTGCTGGAAGGCGTTCCCGGCCTGCAGGCCCATCGCCCGCCGAAGGACTCCGGAAGCACCATGGGCGGCTGGTATTCTGCGCGCGGATTATATCGGCCGGAAGCGTTGGAAGGCCTGTCGTTGCGGCGGTTTGCCGAGGCAGTGGCGGCCGAAGGCGCGAACTGTGCGCCAGGCTGTAACGCGCCCTTGCACTTGCATCCGTTGTTCAATACCTGCGATGTGTATGGCCACGGCAAGCCGACGCGCATTGCCAATTCGGACCGCGACCT
>Ga0074199_1000804_pt1 | contig 39138 bp, 27 predicted proteins | sample EPASupsiteSAE347_FD_64528 | JGI IMG/M metagenome (GOLD analysis project Ga0074199, IMG submission 64528) | Bioremediated contaminated groundwater from EPA Superfund site, New Mexico - Sample SAE3-47 | ecosystem: Environmental > Aquatic > Deep subsurface > Groundwater > Contaminated ... | reverse complement strand
TGAAATCGGGTTTTACGTCCGGCAAAACTTGATTTCAAGCAATCTCTTCTCCGTGTCTCCCTCCACCTCCGTGGTGAATCCTTTTCTTCTTTTTTATCGCGGTACTGAATGTTTAAGGTACTAATGTTTCGTTCAACCGCCCTGTGAAAGGCATGGCGACTGAATTCAAAGCGTCCAAAGGCAATGTCTTTGCGTATCTGCTCAATATCCATTTGAACCGGATAGTACCAATTCCCACGCACAACCGCAATCGGCAAATTGCGTTATTACCGCCCTTTTTAAGGAGCACGAATTTTTGAAGCAAAAAAACCTACGGCACGGAAAACATGAACCCCTGCGGAAGATACTCATAACACCCCATGTCCACTACGCCCGAAAACCGGTCTATGCGGGAATGGCCGTCCAGGTCAACCGCGCCGGACATCCGTTTTTTTTCACCAACAATTGATAATGCATAATTTTTGGCAAATGAAAATTATGTTATTTTCTGTTTGCTCTATCCTTATTAAAAGGATATATTTTAATTTATGCATCCATTTAATAAGGACAACATATGCGGGAAATTATCCGCCAGAAAATCATAGACGCTTTGGCGATGCCGCCGCCAGCGTTTACCCGGCGGGATATACGCCTGCCAAAAGTGCCGGGCAAAGCCAAGGCGGTAATCGGCCCGCGACGCGGCGGTAAAACAACCTTTCTATGGCAGACATTGACAGAGCGACTGGCGTCGGGAGTCAGCCGGGATGGTCTGCTTTACTTTAACTTTGAAGATGAACGTTTGGCCGGAATGACCACGGCGGATCTGCACCTGGTGGTTGAAGAATATTATCGGTTGCATCCGGAATGGCGGGATCAGCGCCGGGCAGTCTTGTTTCTCGATGAAATTCAGACCGTGCCGGGATGGGAAACCTTTGTACGCCGACTCATCGACACCGAAAAGGTGGAGATATTTCTCTCCGGATCGTCTGCCCGACTGCTCAGCCGGGAAGTGGCGACAAGCATGCGCGGGCGCGCAATGGAAGCGTTGGTCTATCCATTCAGCTTTCGCGAGTTTCTGCGCCACCAAGGCAAGGAACCGACCAAGTCAGTGACCCAACTGCCGAAAGCCGCGCGTTCCGCCCTGGACAAGGAAATTCTGGAATACCTGACTTGCGGAGGATTTCCCGAGGCTCAGGGTGTTGCAGTCGGAGACCGGTTTGAATTACTGCGAAGTTATGTGGATACGGCGATGTTGCGGGACGTGCTGGAGCGTTACGCCGTTTCACAGCCCACGGCGTTGCGCTGGATGGTGCGGCATCTGCTCGGCAATGCCGGCGGGATGTTCAGTATCAATAAATTCCATGGCGATCTGCGCTCCCAGGGTATTCCGGTGGCCAAGGACACGTTGCATGCCTTGCTTGCGCATATTGAGGACGCGTTTCTGATCCGCACCGTGACTATTGCCACAGAATCGGAACGTCGACGCATGGCCAATCCCAGGAAAGCCTATCCAATAGATCCGGGATTGATACCGGTCTTCGACCGCTCCGGGAGCGCAAACATAGGACATGCTCTGGAAACAGTCGTGGCGCTGGAACTTGAACGGCGTGGAGCCGAACTCGCTTACGTGCGGACAGCTTCGGATCTGGAAGTTGATTTCCTGGCGTGTTATCCGAATGGCCGGCGCGAGTTGATCCAAGTTTGCGCGACATTGGATGACCCCAAGACGCGGGAACGGGAGTTTCGCGCGTTGATGGAAGCAAACAGGGAATATCGCGGGACAAAACTGCAGGTAATCACGCTGTCCACCGAGTTCCTCCGTGAACAGCCGGCAGGAGTCAACGTCCTTCCGGCCGCCGCCTGGTTACTTGAATTTTGATCGTGACCTTGATCAGCACCGGCAGGAACCGGCATAAATTCTACGGCACGGAATACATGGTGCCCTGCGGAAGATACTCATAACACCCCATGTCCACGATGCCGGAAAACCGGTCAGCTCAAAAACCCATTCTATAAATCGTACCTTCATAAATCGTCTCGTACGCGCCCATGTCCACCGTCCCGTAACGGATGCGCGTGCGGCCGTCCAGATCAACTGCGTTGGTCATCCAATCCTGGTTGGTACCGGTATTTATGCAGGGCGAGTTTTGTGACAGACGGAAATTGCCAGCGTCCTTGTTCACGAACTGCGGATTGGACTCGATGTTGCCGGAATAATAATATCCCACCACCCCGCTGGTCGGAAACGCATTCGTCGGCGCGATGCAGCTATTGACAATCTGATACACACCGGTATAAGAAATGCTGTCTGCCTTAAAGTTGCTATATACACCGGCGGAAGAATTATAATAACAAACAACATTTCTGACGATAGTTGTACTACCAGCCGCTGATTGAACAAAAATCCCGCCACCGTCAGAAGACGCATAATTGCTGGCAATCGTACAATTTTGAACCATACTCTTTCCTCCTGATGATGCATAAAGAGAAAGTCCGCCAGCAATTCCGTCAACAAAGTTATTATTGATAAACGAATTCCGTATTAACACCCCTTGAATTAATCCCACCGCCCCCTTTCCGCCAGCATTGGTTATAACGTTTCCATAAACAACACAACAATCAATTGTAACGGAGATGCCGCCTGAGCCGTCACCTGCGGCAAAAAGTCCCGCGCCGCGATGATTTTCGCCAAACCCTGGTATTATTCTCAGAACGTTACTGGCAATAGTGCAATTACGAATCTCCCCTTTGCCATTCATATACACTCCCGCTCCGCCATAAGCATAATTGTAATTACCAACAACCTCACAATTTGACATAACTATTCCACTGCCTGACAAGCTTACGCCGCCACCATAGGTAAGCCCGGTGGAAACATTACCGGTTATCCGGCAATTGATAACACTACTACTGCCGTAGACAACAATCCCGCCGCCACTATAATAAGTACACCCATTCCTGATCGTGAACCCATCCAATGTCACGCCGCTGCCACTCACATAAAAACATCTGTTGGTAACAAACTTACCCTTATAATTATTCCCGTCCACAATCGTGACTTCCCTGCCGTTCACGCTGGTCACGGTTATAGCCGATGATATGGCTATGTTATCTGTAAGATAATACGTACCGTTACTCACCAACACCGTGTCGCCCACCACGGCTACATTAACCGCATGTTGGATATTCGTAGCCGCATCCGCCCAGTTGGTATACGGCGCATTGTTCGTGCCGCTCAGCGAGACATAATGCACAGCGCCGGAACTATTCATACAGACCGCCGTAAATATGCTCAACATTAATATGACTCGTCCGAACATTTTTAACCTCATTTTCAATGATTCATTTTGACCTCATCATTGTGGATAATAGAATCCGGCCTTGCCGATGTCAATCCCGCTGTTCTCCATAAATCCCCGCGGGGCGTCAAACAATCCCAATTCCACCCTTTTAATCGGAAAATCTATCTTCTGATTGCCGTCCCCGCCCCAGTGCGTCCCTTCAACCACTCCCATTATGGGGCTTTCCTGAAACAACCCAAATCCTACCACGTATTCCCGCCATGCACTCCCGCGTATTCTCCTTTTCCCGATAAAATGTTTTTCGCCGCTGTTATCCGTTAAAACTATCCCCAGGCAATGTTCCTGTCCATCTCCCCTGATATTGATCATCATGCGGTCGGCTTTGGCAATATTCACCTCACGGCCGATCATTGCCAGTATCCTGTCCCCAGGATTATTCCTGCCGTTCCCGTCTACATAATATGCCGTGGTTAAACGCTCGTTAAACTCTATCCCTCCAGCCTCCTTGACGTTGCTCATTCGCCCATTCCACGACGTTATAACAGGTTTTGAAAAAACAGTCGTCCCCTGTTTCACGCCGAGGAAACCAACCTTCCCGCGATAATTACTCCCCGATGTATCCCTTTGGACAATTTTCTTCCCATCCACGCAAATTATTATCGTCTCGTCCATGCATTCTAACATGAGTTTACATTCCTTCCCGATTTTCACGCCTCCATAATCCAATAAACGATATTGGCCACCCGTATATTCCTCGATATACCACTGTTGATATTGGCGAGGAAATATCACCTGTATGTAATTATTACTATCCTTATATCTCACAATCAATCCCGACCAGGTTGCGGCAGGGGGAGAGTTATTATAACTCACGTCGTAAGTCACCTCAAACGTATAATTCATCCAATCATTCGACCCCATGATCGCACGCCCGCCGATCTTTTCTCCCCCCTTGTTGCCCAGTTTCCCGTCAGGCGTTACCTGCCATTCCCCATCTATTATCTCCAACCCTTCAAAGCCTCTCCACAGCACCTCCGGCGCATTGGCCGTATCCGCGTATGATAATTGCGTCAACACAATCGTCATTAAACCGGCCAGACTCACCTCCTTTATTTTCCTTATGGCCTTTCTCATTGCTTTTCCTCCCTTTCCCGCGCTAATTTTATGATTTTTATCTCTCCAGGTTCAACCGATACATTCAATATTGTCCTCCCCTCATATTCGCTTTTCATCTTTTCTCCGCTGATCGTGTCCTCTGCCTCATCGTACTTCCCTTCCGCCTCCACCCTGATTCGGGCTGTTTTGGCCTTGTCCACTTCCACCGGCCGCCCCATCCCGTGCGTTACCCCGTCATAATTAATCAACGTCACCAGCCATTCCTTTCCCCTCTTGTTCAACGAATAATCTATTCCTCCGGATAATACCCTGACTTTCACGGGCATGACTTCCTCTATCATCCGGCGGAGCATTATATCGTATAATTTCAATGCCTTTGCCTTGTCCTTCTCGCGGTTATCAAGATATTGCGGCACCGCGCTCAGCAATACCACCCCTCTGCCGTACTTTGCGCGCACCAGCAGCGGCGCCCTGCTTTCCGAATCCAGATATAGCGCCTCGCCGTTCTTTAATTTCACTTTCTGATAACTATATTCCTCTTCTTCCTCCTTGTTCCCCTCAAGGTCAACGTGCGCTCTGCCTTTCTTCATCTCGCCGCTTGTTTCCGCGCCAATCATTTCCGCCGGCATTTCTTTGCGGATCTGGCTGACGTCCATGACCAATGTGCCGCCGTTTTTCACGTAACGCACCAGTTTATCCGTCAAATCCGGCCACTCTCCCTGCAGTCCGGTCAGTAAAACAACTGGATACGCTGAAAGTATGTCCTGAGAACAATCGTTGTTCAAAACATCAAAAATGTTGCCATAGGGCAGGTTGATAAAACAATTGCATTCGGCGGGAATTTCCCGCAAAAACTTGGCTTTTTGCGCCAAATTGATGTTCCGGTATGATCGCTCAAAAGGGAACATGGTGTCAAAGAGCGCATTGATCTGATAGTCTCCACGTTCAAGCGGCGCGAAAGTGAAATAGGTGGCGCTATTAGGCTGAATATAGCCATGATGCCTGTCCAAGAGCACCGCGAAGGGAGTATATGGAATGCCCCGCGGCTGTTTCTTTACATACGCGTCAATTTCCCGATACAAATCCACCACCGGCGACGGATATATTTTATCCTCCCGGAAGTTCCTGATCAGCGGCAATTCCGGCGGACTGTGCGGATCGTAGCCGGCATAACGAAAACGCGAACCATCGCTTTCGTTCTGCAGAGAATTGGCGCCGGCCATATAACAATAATAATAGTTCGGGCGCATGCTGGCTTTGACGTCAGCTCCGAATTGCGCGCCAGCGTACGAATATTTATTTGTTTTGTATAGTTCCATATAAAATATAGTGCACGAATTAAGATCAAGCGAACGATAATTAAACAGTGTCCCACCGTCGAAATTCCCTCCAGCACCTTCACCTTTCAATTTCATCGTCACACACACTCCCCAGTTCGCATAATAAACATGCCAAAATTTGCCGAACTGCCGTGCCGCGCCACGGGCAAATGCGCTCTGCAGCTGCGCATACAGCGGATTGCTGCCGAAATAGGTGGTAGTGGCACGCGCACCCCAGCGCAGGGTATGATGATCCAGAAAACCGATGGAGCCCGGCAATACCGGCAGATCATCCAAAAGCAGATATTTTTTGAAATATGCCTCGATCAAGCGATAGGATTCCTCCTTGTTCGCGGGAAACGGCATATTGACCAGGGCCGGCCATTGATCGTTAACATAATATCTCTTGACAACATTCCAATTGCCTTCCAAATGCACCAACCCTATAAAGGCATCCCCCCATTCTTTTTGCCATTCCCGCGCTTCCTCAGTCCTGAATGCCTTCATAAATTCAGGATGATAATAATTGCCCTCCCACCCTTTTTCTCCCAGCATATAACACACCACCGGAACCTTGCCGCCGGTTACGCTGACGCGTTCGCCCAAAGTCCCATCCTTGCCTATATGCTTACATGGCGCGTCATAAAACAAATACCCGGCATGTTTTAAAAAAGCCTCTTTCTCCAGTCCGGTTGTCCGGTCTTCGGGCAAGTCTCTTAAAATGAACCAAAAATCCTGATTGCACATCTTAACCGGCGCCAGACGCTCAATGTTTTCAAAGGAACGGGAGCGCTCCGAAACCAGAGAGTCGGACGCTCCGCATATTCCAGCACAACCGATTAAAACAATAGCCATCATGCCATATAAACAACACCATAAATAAAGAGTTCTGAAAATTTTCCGAAAAAAGGTCATTTTTCCCGTCCTTTCCATTGTTGTTTTATACCCAAAGCGGGGCAACTCAAATAAAGAAAGATGTTTCTCAGGTCTCAGGCACTAAATTTTTTCGTTAGCCTAAGGCGTTCCCTCATAAACATTTCCCTGTTTCGGGGGTTATTTTCAGCCTGTGAAACGCGCAATCATTTCCTTCTGTCAATAGAATTCTGAATTTATACCGGCCGCCTTTATTGATGTTGATATGAACTGACGGGACCAGCCAACCGTTCGTGCTCTTATGATCAGTAACAATCGGCGCAACCGCGAAAGAACCTTGTTCTTTATCGTCAATCAGTAACGGCAATTTGCATTTTGCCGGCGAAAAACACTTCAAAACGGCTTCAACCGTATAGTTGCCGACGGAAAGACTGATTTCTTTTTCGGCAAAGCCCCCTGTTTTCAACACCAGTATCCCCTCCCAGGGAAGCTCGCTCCTGTCCGCCATGTCAACAATCGGAAAGTCCCATCCCGCAACAAAATTGCACGACCGTTCCGCCTGCCATCTCAATAATTCCCGCTGTTTGATCACCTGCTTTATCCTTTCAATAATCAGGGAATTACCCTGATAGTCTTTAAGAAAATTATCCAATGCCGTTTTGGCTTTTTCCCGCGTCTCCGCAATATTCTCCGCCTCCAGCCATTCGGGAGGAAGCTGTTTTATCTTTCCATAATTAAACTTCAACGCATTGTCGGCATCCACGTAACGCATCCAGTTCAGATATATTTCGGAAAGCTCCGGCACAATCTTACGCTCCTGCCTGAGAACGTTTATCAGGGCAAAATCCTCCAGGGACATGTCCGGATTCCAGGTGAATTCATCATAAGCGCGAAATTTACTTTCCCATTCCCTGTATTTTGAGCCTCTGATCTGAATGCCTTCAATAGAATTCCGGCCGAGCGTATTGATCGCCTTCCTCAAATACTCCTCGACGTGTTCCTCGGTTCCGGTATGGCATAAAAACCAGTCTTCCCTGGGCGCCGAACGCAGCAAATACCATAGTTCCGTAAAGCCCCAACCGATCACGGTTATCTCCCCAAATTCCGCCATTCGCTCCGCAATCAGCTCGGCGCCGGCCGCGCGATAAAACCAGAGCTTCATATCCGGTTTGATTTTCCTGGCCGTGTCCGCCATGATTTTGAAATATTCATATCCCAATTCCAATTCACGCCCCTTGCATTTTTTGCATTGGCAATAATGCTCCATGTGTTCGCCCATTTCACAGCCTATGCCGTCCAGCAAGGGATAACGGGTTACTATCTCGCGTATATATTCCTTCCAGAATTTTTTTGTCCCTGCGTCCGACATGCAGACAAAGCGAATCGTTTTGCCATCCATCGTCTCCGGATCAAAACGAGGCGTCTTTACGCACGGAATTATCACCTCATCCATCGCCTCGGTCTTAAGATTGATCTGATGGGAAAAACTCCCGGAACAACTCTTGTTCATCGCATAATCTCTGAACGGCACCTTAAAAAACAGCCAAGTTTTGATGTGCTTCTTTTGCGCGTATGCCAGCATGTCGCCCATGTATTCGTTCCGAACATTTGGATGCAATTCATTGACCAATTCCGGATGACGTTCGGAACGGAATCCTATTCCGGCATCTGGCGTAAAAGACCAATCCAGCAGATGGTTCATCTTGTGTGTGCTCATCCAGTCTATGAACTCTTTATAACCTCCAGAAAATTCCTTTTCCCATTGCCTAGGATAAATATAGCAGGGTCCGGAAAGAAAGGTGGCAATACTGCGATGTTTGAAAGCCGGCCGGTTCAATACGGGCAGAAACCGCGTGCCGATCCCGAATATTTGCCAGATCCCGTTATTTTCATAAATTCTGTTCTTGATGGTCTCAACGGCATAACTCAGCCCCTGTTCCGTGTTGGCGGTTATAATCAAAACGGTTTTGCTCTTGTATTGAGCGCCATAAACCAGAAAACCCTGTTCGCCCATATCCGAAGGAAACAGGGTCAAGGCGCTCAAAACCGCCATTTTGTATTTCTTTTCTTCCAGTCCGCTTATCAATATCTCATCTTTCCTCAGGATTTCCCTGATAAGCGGCGACTGATCCAGAAGACCGATAATGATCGCAGGCGCCTTCATTCCCTTATTATTCTCAACCACCGGAATTTCCGCGCCGCTAATTTCCCTGACAAAATCCAGCAATTCCTGGACCGGCAACGCCTGATTCCCGGCATTTTCATTGATTACACAACAAAGCGCCCGACTATCTTTTGCCAATTCAAACATCCGGCCTATGTTTTTATTTGTCATCAAATTCCACCTCCCGGTTTTTGTCAACTCCAGATCAAACTGCCACCTTACAATCCATGATTTCCTCAAACGTTTCTTGCTTTAAACTGCTCAATTTGTTTTTCCTCTTTGGACGGCGGATACTGTCGCATCAATCCCGCACCGCCGTCCCAGATTTCCATCATGTTCGCGCCCATCCGCCACTCCGGACGAGTTTCGGGGCAAAGATGGTTCATGATCATGGCGATGGTTGCCAGACGGTTGTGTCGCCCAAAGACTGCTTTTGCCGGCCGCCACCGCCGTTGGCTTGGTGCCGAAATAAAGGCGATGAGAGAATCGCCGTTATCGGAACAAAACCGAAAACGCCATTACCGCCGCACTGCATGGCCTTCAAAAAACTTATGCCGCCGGATTTGAGTGTTTTTATTTCAATACTGTCCAAACTCATCAATCGCCCCCACCATGGCTTTCAGATTTTCCCAGGGCGTGTCGCGCTCCAGGATATGGCTCGGGGCGATAACATAACCGCCGCCGGCGCCCAGGACTTCAATCTGCCTGCGCACGTGCTCGCGGACTTCCTCGGGCGAGCCGAACGGCAGAACGGATTGGACGCCCAACCCGCCCCAGAAGGCGAGCTTGTCGCCATAGGTTTTTTTCAAAAATGCCGCGTCGCAGCACTCCGGCTGTACCGGATTTAAAATATTCAATTCCACATCTATCAGATCGGGAACGAGCGGCGCAATATCGCCGTCCGAATGGTACCAGACCAGAATATTTTTATTGATTTCACGGGCCGCATTGATCATGGCCCTCATGCCCTTTCCCAGATACTTACGCCATAATTCCAGGCTCATCATGATCCCGTTTTGCATGGCGACATCGTCGCCAAGATAAAGGATGTCCACCCCAGCCAGGGCGCATTCGCGAGCAAAGCGGACATTGCGTTCCAGTATCCTGTCATACACGGCCTGCGCCATCTCAGGGTTCAAAAGCATGTCCTCCATCAGGCGTTCCATGCTTCGGAGCTGCCAGGCGATCTCAAAAAAGGCAGATGGACCACCCAATACGGCAAACCCCCTGTCATGCAGGCCGGCGACTTCCCCGGCAATGCCGGCATAACGGTATTTTTCAAAATAATCAGGCCAGGGATAGGACTCTATTTCCGAAATCGTCTCCGCCCTGGCGAGCGGATAAAAATATTCCGCATAATGCCGGGTATCGTCCCACTTCCGCCCGCGGCCCCATTCGTCAAATTCCAGATCGCCGCGGTCGAAATATTTATGAAAGGCGGCCTTTTTATTCGTGGGCCGGATATAGACCCAACGCGGATCAGACTTGAAATATCCGGCCAGATCCAGATTTTCAACGTCAAGATTCGGATTTTCCTTCTTCAGCAGCCGTTTTACATTCGCCGCGAATCCATGCTCGAAACCTATGGCGCGCGGAATCCGATCCGGAACGCCCAGGCGGCAGGCGGTCAACAATCTTTCCCTGTTGGTCATTGTTTTCATATCATACCGAGTATTCCCGTACTTTATCCATCCATTTATTGGCGGTCTCGATATCCGGAACTTTTTGCACGCGATACAAAACACCGCCGGGCAATCCGTGCGCTTTCAACGCCCCGTAAAATTTTTCAAAATCAATCCTTACAATCAACGGCATTTTCATTACAACATGTCCATTTTGCCGACATTGAGCGCGTACACCTTTCGTCTCCCATTCTCATGAATGGAATCTATGGCGACCTGGTCGCCGGCGCGGTTCCAGGACGGATGCAAGTCGCACCGCAATTCACCCTGAAGCTCGGGGGGCGCATGAAATTTCCCAAGGATAACCTCCCTGTTTTCCCTGATGTTATATAATTTCAGCGTTCTCCGATGTTGTCCGTCCGGATATGTGTCTGTAAGGAGCCACTGCCTGTTTTGGGGATGAAAACTCATGTGCCCATCGCAAAGCAGGGAATCCTTTCCAATGACCTCAAAAGATTTATCGCGCGCGTCAAACAGGAGATAAGCCGGCGCAAGGTCGTATCGGGCGTTGGCCCAGACCAGAATGCGGTCATTATCCAACCAGTCGGCATGCGACACAAGCCCGTCATTGACCACGATCTCCAATCCGCCGCCATCGGTATTGGCGACCCAAAGGCAATGCCGGCGTTCCGGAACCGCCCCGTCAATGTTGAGATTTGTTCTGAACACGTTATGGGCCAAATGCGGACTCCACCAGCGCACAATCCCGGCCAGGCGCGACCCGTCTTCGTTGAACATCAAATGGCACAAATGCATCGGCGATCCCATGCGTCCGTCAAGATCGGACGTCAAGCGCGCAATATCCCCGTATGTCGCCAGTTTCCTGTGCGAGCCGCTTTTCAGGTCCATCAGATAAACTGCGTCTTCGCGCGGCTCAGCCTGGCCGCAAAACGGATCCTGAACGCCGGCATAACCGTATCCCGGACGCCATTCCCCCCAGCGGGCATAATTGAGCGACGCTCCGAAACGCCCGTCCGCGCTTATGGCCTGGATCGGCAACGGCAGAATACGTCGTTTAAGAGTATGCACGTCCAACACAACCGAACAAAGTTGTCCGTCCTGCCGGTCGTTGAAAATTATTTCGCTTTTTGTTCCAGGCAGCCAATGCGGCATACAACCCTGCTGAAAGTTCCACGCCTTTGTCTGCGCCAGCGGAATAAAGTTCCCTTTCTCCAGGTCCGCCATTCCCAGGGTGAGCCGGTCATCGGCTGATGGCGGCCTGTCCTGGAAATCGCTTTCCATGCACAGGAAATAACGGCCGTCTGCCGACCATGGCTGGATGTCATAATACGCCTTGAAATAAAATTTCATCCCCGTGGTGATGCAGCGAACCGTAAAATCATTACGCGTCATTCAGTTTTCCTTTCGTTTGAGTGTTACATTGTCACGCGCACGCCTATCGTCTCGCCGCCACCCTTGTCCTTGGCACGGAAAGCCTCCGGCACCCGGTCAAATCCAAATGCGTTGTTCACGCCGCACAGCCCTGAAGATTTCCTGACAACCAGTTCCGGCTCTATGACAATGTGTTTTGGTTCCGCGTCCTTGTTTTCCATCCTGTTAATCAAAGTTTCAACCAAGGCCGAGGCCGTTTTCTCCTTCGACTGGGAGACCGTGGTGAGCGGCGCCTCCAGGTACGGCGCGAAATTGATGTCGCCGAACCCGACCAGGGAAATATCTTCCGGAACTTTCAAGCCTGCCTCCCGTATGGCTGAAAAGGCGGCAATGGCCTGAAAATCGCATTGCATGAAAATTGCGGTCGGCTTTTCCTTCATTGCCAGAAAAGTTCTGGCGGCCCGATAACCATCCTCCAGATGTATGCCGTGGGTTGCCACCAAAGTTTCGTCATAGGCGATGCCATGCTCCTGCAATGCCCGCCGATATCCCATGCGCCGGCCGAATTTGTGCCCCATGGCAAATTCGTTCTGAACATAAGCAATCCTCCTATGCCCAAGCTCTAGTAAGTGGCGCGTGGCCTCATAACCTCCTTTTTCCATGTCAATAGAGACCGAATCTATCGTGGGCAGCCAACCCAAATCATCCCGGATCACGACCGGCACCTGAGCTTCGGCCAAGCCCAAATAATAATCGCGGTTTGCGTCCGGATACGCCGGCATGATGATCAATCCGTCAACCTGCTGTTCGTAAATCTTTTCAAGGAACCGTCTTTCCCGAAGGGGATCCTCGTCAATAAAGGAAACGTAAACTTCATACCCGCGCCTGAAGGCCTCCTTTTCAATAAAGGCATTGGTTTCAATATAAATGGGGTCAAAACTGCTGGGCAGAATCACGCCGATGGCGTTTGTTTTTTTACTTACCAGACTCCGCGCAATATGACTCGGCCTGTAATTAAGCTTCGCCGCCACTGCCTGAACGCGCAGCCTGGTGGTCTCGTTGATCTTTTCGCTGTTGCGCATTGCCAGCGAAACCGTCGAGGTGGAAACCCTTGCCACTTTTGCTATATCAAAAATATTTGCCATTCCAGCCTATAATAACGTTATAATTTATCTTTATTTTACTAATCAGCCCTATGGATGGTCGACACAACAGTGATGTTTTATGGCCCATATTGGGCGCATTCACCTCGATATGTGTAGTCCATGCTACGGACTGATTAGTAAATGAAATATATTGGCTTTTTTACAATTAAAACGTTTTAAATTCTTACATGGAGAAGAAAACACCTTTTCCGGATTAAAATCAAGAAAAAAAATGCAAAAAAAAATGTACAGAAGTCTTAGCAAGTAGCCATCCTTCCGTGAAATTTCCGAGAATCTTTTGTGGGTTGCCTGCTACTGGACTTCATAACGTATCGGAAACTCGTAATTATCAGCGTAGTTGGCCGCATTTCGTTCAAATCATCGCAAAGATGCCGCGCGGCGCAATCAATTTCTCTGTTCCGGAAACCTCGCAATCGCACGATTAGCCTGCCATTCTCCAATTTGACGTGGCCACCCCTATCCACAATCATTGCCAATGCCGGTAATATCTCGTTCTTTCTCTCGCCGTAATGTTTCAAAAGCAGACGGCACATTTGATCCTTAAGGTTGTAAGCGAATACCTGAATATTGCGCTCGCCTTATATATATATTGATCGGACGAAAGGTCGCAGCGCATTATTTCCTCACGCGACTATCGAGTGGACGGCCATTGCCGACACCCAGGATTTCTTTTTTAAGCTCAAGGTAGGTCAGGAAATTTTCAAACGAAATATCATGAGGTACGTTGTGATCCAAATGCGGCACATAACAACCGCTTTTCAGCGCAGGTCGAACGCGCATGAGTTCGGTCTCAATTTCCTTTCTTGAAAAAGTAAGCCGGTATTTATTTACACCGCCGAACCAGACCGCCTGGCCGGCAAATCGCTCGACGAGCACATTAATGTCCATGCCGGCTTGAACTTCAAGCGGCAGAAAAACATTAATTCCGCCGGCAAGCCAATGAGGAAGAAGCGCATCAAGATTGCCGTCGGAGTCCACGGAAAAATATTTATAACCATACTTTTTCGCAAGTTCCACAACGCGCCGGTAACGCGGAACCGCATAGATCCGGAAGTGTTCCGGATTGACAATCGGCCCGTTTTTAAAACATATATCTTCGGAAAAATGAATTACGTCCGCCGTAACGCCGTTTTCGCCGCAGGCGCGAACCTGCCATTCGGCCGTGCGGCAGAACGTCTCAACCACATCTTCAAACCACTCAGGATTGTCATAAGGCAGGGTTGCAATGGATTCAAAGCCAAGGAGCGTTCGCGCGGCGCCGAGTATTGAACCGGCATAAATTCGCACCGGAGAAGCGCTGTTTCCGGCGGTTTTGACCGCATCCTTGACGTTTTGAGCCGACACTGGCGGCAATGAAGCATTTACAGCCATCCAATCCTTGTAACGTTCCCATTCTTCAATGGAGGTTATGGCATTCCGGACCGTATGATAAATGCTCCGGTGATGACCTTTTGAATTACAGCGGATGGAACCATCCGGCATGCGCTGGGTAATGGTGTCGGCGGTTTCCTCAATTATTTCTTCCTTAAAAAGCGGTTTCTGCGGCAGGCAAATATTAATCGTCGTGTACCAGCGATCAATTCCAAATGCATCGCACCATTCGTCATAACGTTCAGGATGCAAGGAGGGATTAAGCCCCTCCCCGAGCCAACGCTCGTATGTGGCGATCAGCGGGCCGCATTCCGCAGCATAAACCTGACTCCCCGGTTCACGCCGCATAAACCGCTGTCATTTTTCTCTCTGATTCACTGAGTTTAACTTCTCTCTTTAGGCTTCGTTTAAAGACGAATCTTCAACGCATTTTATTTTATGTTACTCATATTTCTCAAATTCAATGCTCCATTTTGTTTTTGATGCTTTGGCCACAATCGGACAGCCATAGACGTTTTCACCTGCTTTTTTCAGGGAACAGCGCCATGAACCAGGCGCACTGATAAAAATCTTCCCTTTTGTCCCCTTTGGACGCCGCAATATACCCGACAGCACCCCATGTTTTCCGTCCCAATTCACATCACTCAGATCACATGCCCCCTGTGAAAAATGAAAACTGGTTGATAATACCCAGGGATGATTCCTGGCCGGCACTATTGCCACCAGCCGGCTTGAAGGACATTTGACTTTCATGGAAAATTTATTTTTAAACCGGCCCAGATATTTTTGCTCCCAAAATTCCCATAAGTAATATTCTTTGTCCGCCAATAGCCCCAACTTATTAAAATCCACGCCCATTCTCGTGTCATGTTGGTAATTCATAAACGCCACTATATCGCGATGGTCCCAGCCGGCGTCAATCGGCAGATGCCATATTCGCGGGAAAGAGTCCGGATAGGCGCATTCAAACAAATCAATCGGCTTGGCAACATGACCGTAAGCAGGCGTAACCTGGCGAATGATTTCAAAACGGTCCTTTTCGCTCAGATCAAACCGATCACTTAAAAACATCTGGCCGCCGGACATGGCAACCAAGGTCGCCCTCATCCGGCATTCTTCGATGTCGGCCGGCGGCGCGACATTAAGCGAATCCGGATTTATTCGCACCATCTTCTCGTGGAGGTAATAACTTGAAATAGTTGAGGTGGCCTGTTGGCGGAAGAATTCCAGCCGCCCCTTCTTGGCAAACCCCGTATTGCCGATATCAACCGCGATTGAAGTGGTGGAACCCAGGCCGATGCTGAAATGCCTCAGATCGGAACACCAATAAACGTAATCTTTTCCCGAGAGTTCCTCCATGATGACCTTATGGGCGTGGCGGTAATATTCTATACCCCTGACCTTGCTCTTGTCATACGGGGAAAATGACGGGTCTATGCGGCCGGCCCGGTTCATGAAGTCCAATTTGAAATAACTCGCGCCCATGCCCTTGAAATGACGGATAATTCTGCGCAAATATTTTTCACCTTCGGGATGCGTGACGTCCAGCTCGTACATTTCGCTGTAAGGCGCACAAAACCACCGGCTGGGATCTTTGGGATGCGGCTTGATCAGGGCCTCGGGATGCTCGCGCGCAAACCGGGATTCCGCCGCCAACAACAACGGCGAAATCCAAATCCCGAACTTAAATCCCTGCTTTGCAAATTCTTTTGCCATATATTTCAGACCGTGCGGATATCGTTTATCTGTCTGAAACCATTCGCCGATGATATCATCCTTGTTGTATCCGCCATCCAACTGCATATACTTGAATCCAAGCCCGGCAAACTCGTTTTTTATTAATTCGGCCGTTCGAATGGAATCGGCTTCGTTTTGCGTAAGCCTGTATCCATACCACGACATCCAACCGGCCGGCGGCTGGGGATAAACCTTTAATTTCCGGATTTTAGCGCATGTTTCAGCCCACTTTTCGAGAGCCTGATGCGGGTCGTCGAACCTGGCCAGAAGGACGGTCTCTGTGGCTATGCTTTTACCGGCCGGCAGTTCATATCCGGCAAAATTATTGACAAGCGCGAACGCCTTGATTCCGCCGGTTTTGGGATTGATCAACAGAATCGGGGCGGACAGGCACCTTTCCATTGGCACAACGAAGGACATCATCCAGCTTTTTAATTTTTTACCGCGGTAATACACCATCAGGCCGGCAAGACTGTGATGAGCGCCGGCTTCCAGGTTCCCGTTCATGATTTCTTTTGCCCAGCGGATATCTTCTTCCGCGGTAAAATAATTTTCCCATTTCTCTTTATAAGGCAGACAGGATTTTTTACCCTTGACGGCGCCGGTGAACCATCCGTCTGCGCTATCAAGAAAGACGACCGGGTCCGGCACCTCCGTTCCAAGATTGCTTCCTTCCATCAAATGAAACGACCCAAGTTTGACGGGCTTGTGGCCATGGTTGGTTAAGACGGCCTTAACCGAATGCCAGCAGGGAGCAATAGTTTGCCGTTGCCATTTGATTTCCAGCGGCAGGTTGCCGATGTTGGCCCGATCCACCAGGGGAACGGAATGCCATTGATAATCCGCAAACAGCCGGGAAACAAACGGATGTTTTCCCTCATCGCTTGATATCATGCCTTTTTCCAGTGAGGACATTTTAAATTTTAAGATATTTTTAAACATTATAAACCTCCCTGATTCTGTGACAGGATTTCCCGTCACATTGTCAGCCACTGGCGGATCTGCCTGTGGCATCATTTTTCTCCGGATAAGTTTGTCCCGCTATAAACGGGATCGTTTCGGCACGGATTCGCTCCGGATATTGCAATGTCCGCGCTGTTTTTCATTTTTTCTGACTCCGTTATAACATCTTCCCCAGCATAATTTCATCCACGCCTTTGATGTAATGGTCGCGGAGAAAGCCTTCGGGGATAAAGCCATTTTTGATGTAATATATGAGCGCACGGGTGTTGTGCGCCGAGACGCAGGTGCTGGCCTTGCGCATCTTTTTTTGTATCCAGAATTTTTCCAGCGACTTCATTAACAGCGTCCCCACTCCGTGATGGAGGCAAGCCGGATCAATCCCCACTACGTCCAGCGTGCCCAGACCGCATAAACTCGCCGAACCGCGGATATAGCCGGCCACTTTGCCGTTGTCCTCCGCCACATAGGAAATCACCTCATTGCCGTTATCACGCGAGTTACTGACCTTGCGCAAGACCGCCGGCGAGAAAGCCCGCTCCGTGAAAAGGTCCATTTTATCGCCCAGGAAGGAGCGAAACGCCTGAATCATTATGCGGGAAACTTCCCTGCTGTCAGCTCCTCTGAATTTTCTTGTTTTCATAAAGCCCTTCCGCCTTCCGTTTTTTGCTCCTGAGCCAGTTTCAAAACTCGTTTCATACCCACCCCGGCTTACGCCATCCCTCCGGCGGAGGGGATCAACATATGTTGCTGCCTAATCAATAAAGTCCCCTCCTTTGGAGGGGTGCCCACCGGGCGGGGTGGGCTTCAGAACGAGTTTTGAAATCACCTCTCCTGAGAGCAATTTCAATCTTTTAATTCCTTAATCCGCTATATACTCCATTTATGCATGGACGCAATATTGTCTTAATGTATCAGACAATATAACCGACATCCCACAAATTTGCAAGAACTTTTTTCTACTCTTTCGAATCCCTGCGGAAGATATTCGTCACCCACATGTCCACGATCCCGGAAAACCCGCCGATCAGGGAATGTCCGTCCATACAACCGACCGGAACAGCCGGCTCTGATTAAGCTTTTAACACGTTATTTTTCTGTCATGAAGTTTTCCGTTGGGCGACAGGGATTCCCTGATTTCCAGCCGACATCGTTTCATGATTCGCATCGCCAACATCGTCTCTTTCTTATCGGCAAATTCGCCGGGATAGCGAAATTGGACGGCGTAGCGCGTAAGATCATTCAAATCATTTCGAAGCATTTCTCACATCGGCCGAAATTTTAAGCATTGATCCAGTAAAACCGGCAAGCTGTGTGTCTTGGGAAAAATTACACCCTTCGCCTGCAAAAAGCCTTTAAGATACTTCTCCATACACTGCTGAGCATGAAAGCAGGCAGCATCATAATTGGGTTTTTTGCGCGCCCGATATTCACGGAGGGCCGTTATATAGTCTCCTTCGGCTTTGTGTTATCCATTCCTTAATTACACCGTTCATACAAGACCTTTCCTTCTTTCAAAACGGAGAGCAGGAATACATCATGGAGCGCTATTCGACGTTTTATCTCATCTGGTTTTCTGACAAGCAAATCCAGTGGAAAAGAGTAGCCAACGCGGCGATCAATAGCAATGGCCTGTTCAACATTCTTGCTTTTTTCATGCTTCATTATTACTAAAATATCCACGTCGCTGTCTTCGCTAGGCTTACCACGGGCATAGGAGCCAAAAAGAATAACGCGGTTGGGATGAAACTCGCGAACGAGGCTCCTGGCATATTTTTTAATTTCCGATATTCGAGTCATAAGCACATGATAATAGAACGAGTTTGTTTTTCCAGCTAAATCTTGGTTGTCAGCTTTGGGCATGTTCATTTTTTAATTGACATTATGCCAAATAGTATTATACCAATTGGCATAACAAGGGAGAAGTTCATGAATCCTTTCAAATACGGACGCGTAGTGAGCTCCGATGATTTTTGCCCCAGGCCCGAACTTGTGTCGCAATTAACGGCTTTCATAAAGTCAGGGCAAAACGTGGTCTTGCAGGGGGAACGCCGCATGGGAAAAACGTCGCTGATGTATGAAGCCGTCAGGCAACTCAAGCGAAGGCGCATGCTGTACGTTGACTTCCTGGAAATCAAAACCGCGGATGACTTATGCAAAAGGATGGTCAAAGCCTTGATTTCCATGGAACGGCAGGCCGGTTTTCTTGAGAGAATCATGAAATCGCTCGCCCAACTTCGCCCCGTAATCGCCATCGATCCCCTGACCGGCCAGCCATCCGTGTCAGTGGATGCCACCGTCAGATTGAAACCGGATTCAATTGACGGAATCCTTGATCTGGTCAAGGAAATCCACAAACGAACGCCCATGGTTGTTGTTTTTGACGAATTTCAGGACATATTAAACCTTCCGGACGCCAAGGAAACCCTGGCTATCCTGAGGAGCAAGATTCAATTTCACAAAAATATTCCCTACCTTTTCGCCGGCAGCGTTCGGAACAAGATGAGTGATATTTTTACACTGCCGGAAAGCGCGTTCTTTAAATCGGCAATCCTGGTTAATGTCGGGCCTCTGAAGCAGGATATCTTCGCCGGATTCCTGGCCGGCAAGTTCGCGCTGGGGAAAATAGTCGTTGAAAAATCTGCCATGACAAAAATCATCGAAATCGCCGAAAATGTGCCCGGCGATGTTCAGGAACTGTGTGAGGCGCTCTGGGAAGTGACGCCGCATAACGACACAATCCATGAAACAAACATAGGGCCGGCCCTTGAGCTGATATATGCCCGCGAATCCAAGGGATATGAAACCACCCTGGCACAACTTACCGGCCAGCAGTTGAAATGCCTCGTTGGACTCGCCCGTATGGGCGGAAAAACGCCGCTGTCATCCGCTTTTATTCAGGGTTCCGGAATCACCTCGGCGGCGTCCATAAAGAAGGCGCTGAATCGATTGTGCCAGTTGAAGATCGCCTATCGCCACGAAGGCGAATATAAGTTCGTCAACCCATTCTTCAAATCATGGCTGATCTGGAAAAACTACTGACAGTCATGGATTGTAATCCGTTTTTTCGGCCCCCGCATAAAACTACGGCACGGAATACATGGTGCCCTGCGGGAGATGTTCATAACACCCCATGTCAACGATGCCGGAATACCGGTCAATCCGGGAATGTCCGTCCAAATCTGGCGCGTTTATCATCCAAGTTTCATTCGTGCCGGCATTAATGCATGGCGATCCGTTGACTAAATGATAATTGCCGAGGGAATAACCTGCAAAACCTGGATTGGTCAGAACATTTCCCCGACTGGCCAGAACGTTTGTTGTACTACAACAATACCAAGTATATCCAGTGGCACTAGTTCCCATATCCAAACCATAAGTTCCTCCGCAAACGTTGGAATAAATAATACAATTAACAACGCTGATATTAGTGCCTAAATAATCGGCTAAACCACCACCCGCAACACTGGAAACCTGTGAATTACCGATTATGGTGCAATTATAAAAATTTCCAGTGCCTTTGAGGAAGGCGCCGCCGCCAGTATTTCCATTTATGGAATTGTTACATATCAGACAATTCTTATACGTTCCACCATCTTCGCAGGAAGCGCCCCCCCCATCACCATTTCTAGAAATATTGTTGCTAATAATAGCATTCTCAACCGTTCCTCCACGATAACAGGCGACCCCGCCCCCCCATGCGACGTTGCTATTGCCACAAATCAGACTGTTAGCCAACTTCCCGCCCCACTTTATATTTACTCCGCCGCCATTGTAGGTAAGCATAATATTATTCATAATAACGCAATTTGTGACCAGACAATTGTCGCCAGCAATCTGTATGCCGCCGCCACTATCGTTTGAACATAGGTTGCCAACCACGTTACAGTTTTGCATGGTGCTGCTTCCTATTATTTTTACCCCGCCCCCCTCCTTGCTGGCGATATTGTCAACTACAAGACACCTCGACACAATGCCATTGATGATATAAAGGCCTCCGCCATAATCGGTGGCATATCCGTTGGTGAAGGTAAATCCTTCGATAACCGCGCCAACATTATTTATGCTCATGCAACGGGCAATGCGTCCTGCGTTGACTATGGTATTGGTAAAATCGATACTACCGCTATTGAAGCTACGGAGATAAATTGCCTTGTCCACCGATATTTGCGCTTGGATCACATATATTCCATTGGAGACTAATACGGTATCGTTATTAGCGGCCTTTGCAATTGCATTGCTAATGGTTAACAACGCGTTTGTCCATGCTGTACCGGCATAGCCATCATTCCCGTTGGTAGCCACATAATATGGCACAGCAAAGGACTTGATTGACAATGATACTATTAAGAAAATAATATAAAAAGTCTGTCGTGAAGACATGCTTGGTCCTTAGATTTGCTTTGTGTTAACTTCTGTGAAAAATACCAAATAATAGCTTTTTTGCAATCTCAAATTTTCTGTTATACTTCTGCATATTCATTCAAACAATGTTTCCATCTGTAGTCTCTCCTGAAAATCAGCTGTTTGCCTGACCAAATCGCGGGAATACGCGAACGTCAGCACAATTTCATCGGCAGAAGGGGGCGTTATCCGACGGTGAATACGCTCGATCAGTTCCCATCGGCGTTGCAATACCAGAGTCTCTGTCCGGAGGTCGGGATACTTCCTACCCTTGATCAGTAATTCTTGATAATGAGGACAGGCGGCGAGCATCTCGTAAATTTTTGTTTGAATATAAGCCCGATATGGCACATTCGACAAAATAGCATCAACGTGAACCATGTCCTGATCGAAGCGATGATGCTTTATCGTTGTTGGTTCGACATACGCATAAGCTCCCATATCAACCCGTTCAGCCCTACTTCTAGGAATGCCGCACAAATCAGTCGTTTCTTTCATCCATCTCCGCACCCTGCCGGCCTCCAGGCAAGGAGAATTCGAAGCCAGATGAAAATCGCCGGCCTTGGCATCAATAAAAAGCGGATTGCCGGCAATATTGCCACGTCCCGGAGCCACCTTCCCGGAAATACAACAATACCAAACCGATGAAAACGCCATGATGTTGCCATCTAACACGTTGCCCATGCCGTCATAATTGTTATAAACGATACAGTTCTCGATCAGACCATTTGTTCCCCAGACATTAATTCCACATCCACTATTATTCATATTAGTCCGAAAATTATTAGCAATCGTACATGCCTCCAATATGCCATGCCCCTTTAAATACACGCCGCCGCCGCAATTATTCTCGATCAAACAATTGCGCACTATTCCGCCGTTTTCACAGGAAATGCCTCCGCCCACCGCACCTCCGGAAGTGTTCCCGCGAATTATACAATTCCGCACAATTTGACCATTGTCATACAACAAAGCCACGCCTCCCCCCCATGAACCCTGCAGAACGTTCTCCAGGATCAGACTATTTTCCATGATACCTCGAACCAGCAAAACCCCACCGCCATTATGCCTTTTAGCACGATTGGCCTTTATCAGGCAATGCCGTACAACGGCATTTGTTCCGTTAATATAAACGCCACCGCCCTCGCCGGCCTCGACCAAATTTCCCTGGACAACACAATGATCCAAAACTCCGGCGGTGATTTCAACGCCACCGCCATATCCTCCTGCTTGTCCGACACCATCGGATGTCGTTCGATTTCCCGAGATCATGCAGGCTATGGCCATACCGTCATTGATCTGCAGACCACCTCCATCACTGTTCGCACAACCATTAGTGATTGTAAAACCTGCCAAAAGCGCGTCTTTATGCTTAAGCACCACACACCTGTTTGTAAAAGTGCCATAACGGCCATCAATAAATGTGCCGCCAGCCCCACTTATCCCAACTACCATTATGCCTTTTTCAATTTCAATAGATTCACCACCAGTCAAGTAGTACGTTCCTTCTGCGACAAGAACGGTGTCGTCGTTGGATGCCCTAATCACGCCCTGTTCGATTGTACGCAAGGCACAAGACCAATTTGTACCTGAACCTTTATCATTGCCATTGGTGGCGACATAATACACGTTCGCCCCCATGACTCCATGCCCCCACAAACCAAAAAAGACCATAAACATGCTTATTTTTTTATTCATTGACTTGCTTGCAAAAGTCTTTTCTGCCCCTCTCCCGCCTACGCATCCATCCAAGGATGGAATCATAGCTTATTATTACTGAAATTATCAAGGCACCCGCCTCCGTAGGTGTCTCCAAAGGCATGGATGGCTTCAGAATAGATTTTTCAACTGGCTCCATTATATTATTACAGTTCCACACGACTTCATTCAAACAATAACTCCATCATTGTCCTGATCTGAAATTCCTCCGTTTTATCAACAAGGTCAAAGGCTGCGGGGAACCCTGAACTGATTTCGCCGATATTCGATGTTCCAGTGTCATTTACACGCACAATCCATTCCCATTGAATTTTCAATGCCATACCTTCCTGTTTCAATATGCCGGACTTGACGCTATTTTCCACCAATCCACGATATTTTGGATATTCACCGGCAATTTCTCTGGCACGTTTCTGCAGATACATGGCATAAGGCGCCTTTCGGTTGATCTCATCCGCCGAAAAAGAGTTTGTCACAAAATAAAACACGCCGAAATTCTCGGTTTCATGGAAACCATTTTTCAATCTCGGCCAACACGTGTATCTTTCCGCCGCATTGGCTCCGATCCAATTATTACGGGCAATATTCATTTTCCATACCCCCCTATTCCGGGGAATGAACCTGATCACCTCAAGCGGCACTTTAACCTCAAGCGACCAGAAATTGGTTCCAATATGCGTGCTGGCATCCCAGTCCCAAAGCGTTGTCGAGCGGCTTTCTCCAATACCGTTAAAGCGTTTACCGACGCTATTAACAACCATCTGGAAATACCGGCTGTTTCCCCCCGGTTCGGGATATATAAATATTTCAATACTGTCATCGCTCCAGATATCCTCACAATCTTTCTTGTCCGACGTCAGTTTTGCTGGGGTCGGTTCAGTACAACGCACCGCCAGATACAAGGCATTCGAGGTCCACCCCGCGCGGAAAGATGTCGGCCTTTCAACCGCAAACGTTTTGTCGCCAAGGACATAAAATCCGCTTTCCTCCGGCAAATTGTTCCAAATCAGATCATCCGCTTTCCCATCCAAGACCGGCGGCTCCTTGAGTAATCCGCACGTATAGGCCCGCGGTTCCTCAGCCAGGATTACAGTTGCATTTGCCATGCAGGCTATCCAAAGATAACGGTAAAATCTTACCATGTTATTTCTCCTCTCTGACCATGAACGATTGTTCACACGCAACTCCTGTGGCAACATCGGTAACAATGATCGCCCATTCCCCCATGGCTGCATTCAATGCCAGCGGAACCTTGCCTTTTACCGTGCCGTCATCGGCAACAAGATTTTCCGAGTAATACGGCAATTCATCGCCTTGCGGCGACCTCACAACCGTGTGAATTACATGGCTTCCAAACTTTGACTTGTCATTCTTTTTAAGTTTAACCTCATACTCCATAACCATACCTTGAGATATTTGCACTGGAAGGATAATTGTTATTTTTTCAATCCGATATGGAAGCAGGCTGTATAGTTCTGCCCGGCCGGGCTCAACACGGACATCCATAATGTTCGTGTAGCAAAGATATACGCCTTTCCTCACATTATAAATATGATATTTCTCTCCCAGCATGATTTTGGTTGAGGATTGCGCCAACGGTTTTGCTTTGCCAGTGGCATAGTTAATATTACCCTCGGGCAATTCCTGTAATAAGGCAAGATATTCCAGGTTGCCGGAACTGAATTGATAGATTCGCAATCCCGGAATTTCCGGCATTAACTTGACCCGTTCCCTGAAACCAAGTTTTGTCAAAAGAGTTCTGGTGAAATTCTGAAATAAAGACAACTCGGCAGTCATCACGCCATTGGCCACCTCAAGTGAGCTGGTGATTCGGTATCCCGCCAATAAAAAATTCAACAACACCGTTTGCCCCCGGCCATAACTGTTCATAATCAAACAGGGAGTATTATCAATCAACGCCCCGATCCGGCCATTGACCGTCTTGAGTGAAGCGTCAGCTGTCGTCTGCGGCAATTGTCCTGGGAAACCGCCTTCTCGAACAATAACCGTACCGGCCCTAAAATCAGCCTCGCGCGTGTTCTGAAAGACACCGAATATATCATCCAGAGCTCCTTGTTCATACGGCTTGCCGTGTTCATCGCAAACCCCAGGGCGAAGATCGGCAATAATCGTTCCGCCACGGTTTACAAAATCACGGATAATTTGCGCTTCCTTCCGGGAAAGCGCCTGCGTGTACGGCATAATCAAAAGACGTATTTTCCCGGCATCCAATATGCCCTCGCACAATTGCCGGGCCGAGATAAGTTTGAAAGGACAGCGCACGTCTTCCAATAAAGGAGTCAGACTGTTCAGAACCTGCTCCATAGAAAACGCCTTGTCTGTCAATGTCGCCACATGCACACTGGCCGGCGAATAGAGCACGGCTATGCCTTCATTATCGCGCCGCGCATTCATCAACATCTTGCCGATGCCTCGTTTTATTTCCCGTATTTCCTGGATATTCGTCTTAAAATAATCATAAAAAGAAAAATCCGGCGTCATCACGCTGCCGCCGAGACCAGAGGGGTTGGCATACCATACCCAAAATGAATTTGCCCCACGAAACAAATGACGCCAAGCAATGTATCTTTGAAACTCGGGACTGTGGTTGGCGTTATAGCCGCCGTACCACCCCAACCCAACCATTGTTCCCGGCCGGCTGAAATCCTTCACAGTATAGGGGATAAAAGCGCCGTCATAAGTATTGTTGATTTTTATGTTCTGCATAATCTTGTCATAATCCGCAGCCCGATAACTGTTGAGCCATGTATCACTGCCTTCATAACCGATTTTTGCTCCAGGAACAGTTTCCTGAATGATATCCCCGCTATATTTGAATATCTCGGCCCAGCAGTTTTCCATATATCGCCTATAATCCACCCACAATGGCGTCAAGGCATTATCCTTTTTCACGTCGGCGATTGTCACCGGCTGAATATCTTCAAACGAAACATATTTCGCGTTATATTCCAGATTGACCTTATCCAGGGAGCCATATTCTTCCCGCAAAAATTGATGGAAGCCGGCGACACAATAACGGCAAAAACACTTTTCAACCGTACTGCTATAAAGCACAAAGCCAAGTTCATCTCCCATGCTGTATTCCAACACGGAAAATGGTTTTTCTTTCCGGACCACACCAGTTAACTGTTCATTCAATTTTTTACGCTCTTTTGGATCGTTTAAACAAGGAACTCTGATGTGATCGCTTTTTGTGTAGTTTTGCTTTCCCCGTGGGAAAAACATGTCGTCGGGACAATAGGGCATGTGCCTAAGATTTGCCAGAAAGGGCGCTTCCGAAAATTCTCGCGGCTGAGCCCCATATTGGGTATCAAAACCAGCACGGGCAATCTCATCAAAAAACGTGCAAGCCGAATATCCAACATAGGGAGTAACCCACAACAAATAGCGGATATCATCGCTGGGATTTATATTGGATATTGAAAACGTCTCACGTTTCCGGTCCAAAATTTCGGTTCCCTGGCGCAAGTTGACATTCAAATACTGAATAATTGATAAGGGCTGAACAGCCGGCAGGCAAAACTCCACGTTCCTGACGCCATTTGACTGAATCTCCGCAACAGGCACAGTTTGTCTTCCAGTTATGCGGCCAAAAATATCACGCCGGATGATCTCCAAATTAAAATTCCGCACATCTCCGCGTTTTGTTCGTACGCTTACACTGCCTTTCATATCCTCTTCCTGCAGGTAAACTTTATGCATTTTAATCGCCTCTATATATGAATCGGAAGTGATTTCTATATATGTTGAGCCAAAGTCCAGGATATTTGAGCCCTGCTTCAACCATATGTCCGCAAAATAATTTCCCGCTGAAACTTTGTTGATCTTAAAATCCAAAATCGCCTTTCCGGAAATAACATCAACCTTCTGTGTGTATGTGGTTATAATCTCGTTGTCCTTATTTCTTAATGCGGCAACTGCGTCAAGCTCCTGTTTTGATGGTCCCGAGACGGAGAAGTCAAGCGGACGAAGAGCGGCGCGGTCCAGGCATACATAATCCTTTCCACCAATCCGAAAGCCTGGTTCCCGATTGGCCGCAAACAGCATAAAACGGCAGATATAAGCCAGATAATAATCGTATTCAACGCGTTTGATTTCCAGAGGATTACCCTCTGCCGCCGGTGTCAAGGCCTGAAACATGGGCACGGTATACCCCTTTAAAAGGATAATTCTGCCTTCTCCAAATTGTGCGGTTTCCACAGTTGCCGCCAGTAAGGACGCAATATCCCGATGTTTCTTAAAGGCCGGCAGTCCTTTGAACGGGAAGAGAAAACCCGGAGGCGGATCAATTTTCTCGGCCATTGCCCGGCGTAAATATGTATCCTCTTTTGCGAGGAAACCGACAAAGCCGGTTCCTTCCTTGACTTTCTGTAATATGCGATACCTCATTTTTAGTGGTAATACATTCCAATCAATATTACCGCAGACGATCAGATCATAGTCCTGATCCAGCAATCGAATCCAGCGCTTTCCCGCATCTTCCAAGGTGAAATTTGAAGGACTACTCTCATATGCTGATCCACAAGAAGACAGATCGGGATAATAGAGATTTACATTAGCCGTGGCAAAAACCTGATAATCCAGATCCATTCTTTCACCCAATTCCACGACCTCACGCATTCCACCACGATAAGTGATGAAAAGCACCTTGAGTTTTCCATGGGTGGAGGGCTTTAACCACTGAATTGCCGGTGATTTCACTTCGTCCGAGGGCGCCAAATATTTGGGCCCATAATCAACCGGCGCCGCCCCATGACTTGCCTGTGAAAGTAATAACCACAACAACAATACTTCCATCCATCTATTTCGTGACATGTTCCCTCCTATGTATTTTTTCAATTATCATGCCTGTTATCAGGCTATTTTAAAGCACTGGAATAAGTTCTGGCATAAATTTGTCCAGCACGGCCGCCGTCGGTATCCATGGCGATAACCAGCCGGTTCGCTCCAGCCTGAAATTGCACGTCAACGTTGCTCTGATCGGGCTGGGCAGGAACACTTCCCACGCCTTTGAATATTTCCCGGCCATTCAGCCACACGCGAATGGGGCCGTCATAACCAAGCTGGAGGACTGCAGATTCAAACGATTCGGCTTGTATCTCAGCAACAAAATAGACAATCCCGGCACGTTTTCCAATAATCCGCCTGGCCTCCACGTAACCACAGGGCATATTCGCCCGCTCCCCCGTCCAAACCATTGAAACATCCTCGTTCCTAACTGGATAAATTGCCGAATTCAGTCCGCCAATCTGTTGGCTCACATCAGAAACCTGCCAGCTTTGAATAAAGGGCTCATCGCATATTACATCTGCCACGTAAACATCTGGGTGCGTCCACTGCGAAACGGCCGGATCCGCCGGCGCAACATGCGGCGAATAATACGAAAGCCAAACGCGTCGAGGGGCTGAGGGATTTGGTGCCACACCGATATAAGAGCAATCCGAGCCTGGCCCTGACGGTAAAACACACTGAAGTACAGCTTCGTCATGAATGGCTTTAAATATCCCAACATGGGTGGAACCAGATGGTAAAAACCATCGTCCTCCTATCCAGATATCATGACCAACAAACCATAGTGCCGGCCCACGTAGCGGCACATTCATTTCCATGACGGTCCATTGGTCATATGGCGGCATACTCCTAAACAACAGGGGATTCGGCGTCGCATTGACTTCGCGCCTCATCAGAATCGCCGCCAGACCGTCGGAACGAAAAGCCAGCGAAGACTCGTTGGGTAAATCCCGATTTTGACGCAGTATCCTGACCTTCCGCCAATGCAATCCGTCATCGCTTTCAAACCAGGCAACACACCACTCGCTTTCTTCGTGAATTGGCATGGGAGCATGATACCCGGCGCAATAATATCTTCCCTGAAAATATTCCGGACGCCAGAGAACCCACCCATTAGTGCCCGCAAATGAAGTCCATGGTGACCAGCTCAAGCCGTTATCCGTCCATGCCGTACCGGATTGCCTGTATAATGTTTCACCATTATATTCAAACCCCACCAGAAATAAACGGCGATCATCAACCGAATAAAGATGGGCATCGCGCAGGTCTTTAGCCATGCCGCGGAAAGCCGCCACAGGCTCAAAATTTACGCCGCCATCACGACTTCTCAGCACTATCAGCCGACCTTGATCACAGATATGCGCATCCCCCTGGCGAAAAGCCAGATACAATGCCCCCTGGAACCATTCCGTTCCGGTAAACGCATTATGATGATGATCCGCTGTGACGCGACGAATACTGAGCACTTGCACGATTGACTACCCTCCTATAATGACTATTGAGCAAGCATATCTATCTTCCTCGTTTAGCTTGTTCGAAGAAATCTTTGATTGTTTAGTGGCGTACGCTATAGTTTATCATTTTGTTCTTCAGCATCAGAATTACCTTTCAGATGCTCAAAATAATGCTGCCCCGCGCGAATTAAGGCAAAATCGGCATTATTGCCCATGTCGTTAAGGGTTCTAATGTTCGGTACGATCTCTAACAAGAAAACACCAGTATACCGAATTCGTTTCAAATCAGAAAAAACGTCACGCCAGTTAATACGCCCTATGCCGGGCAATAAGTGATCGTCATGGACACCAAAATTGTCCGATGCGTGAAAATGGAACAATTTGGCTCCGCATGCCGCGATTTTTCCCAGGAGAGGAGGCTGGCTGATAAACCCATGGCCAGCATCAAAACACAATCCCAGCAAGGGATGATTGATCCCGGAAATAACCGTCGTCAAGTTATCAATATTCTCACCCAGATATTCAACTGGCGGAAACAATTCCACACGTCGGCGTAAATTCTCAACGGCAATCCGAATGTGATATTTTTCCGCTATCCCGGTCAGATCACCCAAACAATTGGCAAGCATCGTGCGATATGAGTCCAACCTGGAAAAATCTTCCACCCTAATTTCCGGGTGAATAACATATAAATCTGGTTTCAAACCTGCAAGGCTCTGCAGTTCACGTTGTACGGCGGAAATAAGTTTCCTTCTTTCAACGCGACTGTCGCCGGAGATGCTGACGCCGGCATGGGCCGAAATTGATTTTATTTCGGATCTTCGAGAACTCAAATCGCCGATATATTTTTTGAAGATAGCCGACTGAGCAAACGGGTATTTGTCGGCAAAAATCTCAATATCTCCTATATCATATTCTCTTAGACGCGAAAATATACATTCCCAGTTTTTTCCCTGCAGGAATTCAATATTATTGCGAAACATCATATTGACCGATAAACCATAGCGCATACTTGCATGCATTTCTTTTCCTCTTAATCAATTTTAAAGCAAACTTACAAATCGATATTTACCGGAAACGATCTTAAAAACCACGCGATCATTTTCCATCCCAAGACACTTGACGTATTCAGTATGATCCACTTGGTTCCCGCTCTCCGTAACGGATGCAATATCTTTGGCCGGTACAAATGCCTTAGCCGTCGTTCCAGGAGGAAGAAATATATCCCATTTAAATTTTCCTTTCTCGATTCGCCAAGCGCTGACTATCTCCCCATAAACGGAATTATAACGGCCTTCGGCATGTGTTAGACATTTATGTGGAAATGGATACAATCTGGCATGTTTGTAACCAGCGGCATCCACATTAATTCCAGATATAACGCGGTAGAGCCATTCGCCGACAGCACCATAAGCATAGTGATTAAAGCTGTTCATTTTCGGATCTTTAAAACCATCATCATGCCTCCACCCATCCCAACGTTCCCACATTGTTGTCGCACCATTTTTGACATGATACCCCCATGATGGAAACTTTTCATTGAGAAGCAACCGATAAGCCACATCAAGATGTCCTGTCCGCATTAAAGCAAAAAGGAGATATGGCGTACCAAGAAATCCGGTGGAAAGATTATTGCCAGATTCGCATATCCTTCGAACAAGATGATTTCCTGCCGCTTTCAGCAGTCTGGTTGGCAACAAGTCGAAATGCAGAGCCAGCGCATATGCTGTTTGCGAGTCCCCCGCCAACCTGCCGCTGGCAGAAACGAATTTCCGAATAAACCTGGATTTTATTTCTTTTCTCAAAGCACGATACTGTCGCAAATCTTCAGATTTTCCCAAAACTGCGGCAACATTCGCCATAATAGTTGCGTCGTATGCATAAAATGCGATTCCTATCAGTTCGTTCGGAGTAGGATCATTTATATTTAGCCAATCGCCGAAACAATGACGATTTGCCCAGTCAACCGTTTTTAGAAAGCGCAAATAGGTTGTCATGGATTTATAATGTCGTTCAAGAATTCGTAAATCTCCATAATAACAATAAATTATCCAAGGACAAATAATACCGGCATCTGCCCAACCGGCTCCTCCATCCCCTTTTTTATTTGCAACAACATCAGGCGCCACCATTGGGAATGCTCCGGCATCCGACTGTGCATCTGAAAGATCCACAAGCCACTTTGTAAAAAATCCTGCCACATTCATATTGAAACATGCAGTAGGCATAAAAATTTGAGCATCACCGGTCCACCCCAGACGCTCGTCGCGCTGCGGGCAGTCGGTTGGCACTTCAAAAAAGTTGCTTTTTTGCCCCCATTGAATATTGTGTTGGAGCCTGTTAAGCATTGTATTGGAACAAATGAATGTTCCAGTGGGGGTCAAATCTGAATGAATGACTACGCCAGTGACCGCACTACGGGAAGGTTTCCCTGGATATCCTGTTAATTCCACATAACGGAATCCATGATAGGTAAAATGCGGCTCAAATATTTCGGTTCCTTGGCCATAAACAATGTATTGATCTGTGCAAATCGCTTTTCGCAAATTTGCCGTATAAATCGTGCCATCCGAATTAAGCATTTCAGCATAACGTAATCGCATGAGCATACCAGAGGATCCCGTCACTTTAAGTTTCGCCCATCCAGCCATATTTTGGCCGAAATCAAACACATACACACCAGCAGCCGGCTCAAACATTGCAATCGGCTTAAGCTCTTGAATTCTTCTTACACATGGAGAAGCAGAAGCATTTAAGATTATATTTTTTGAAGGATAAATTCTTGCGGTTTTCCAATTGCTATCGTCAAAATCAGGATTGCTCCAGCCGCGCATCTCGTAACGCGCATCATATTTTTCACCATCGTATATGTCGGAAGTAAGAATTGGGCCCGTGGCACATTTCCATAAGCCGTCTGTGGCGATAATATCAGAAGAATCATTTTCATAACCAATCTCAAGTTGTGCCAAGAAATGCGGGGAATGGCCTTTTCTGTTTTGCCTAATCTTCCCGTTAAACCATCCGTCTCCTAAAATCGCACCGATCGCGTTATTATTTTGCCGCAGCAATTTAGTCACATCATAACTCTGGTATTGAAGTCGAATTGCATAATCGGTCCACCCTGGAGTAAACAAATCATTGCCAACCCGAGAACCGTTGATAAACAACTCGTATAGGCCAAACGCAGTGACGTATACACGCCCCTTCAACACTTTCCCTTTCAACCTGAACCGGCGACGCAGAAACGGACTAGGCATGCTTTTAGTCGACGGAACGTCATTATCGGCACCAATCCAGCGTCCTACCCAATCAGATTTTTGCAGCAGCCCCATTTCCCATAAGGCAGGCTCACTCCAAACCGACGGAACACCATGGAAGTCCCATACTTTCACTTTCCAATAACAACGCATCCTTGATGTTAACTTTTTGCCTGCATAGGAAATATGCACGCTTTGGCCTGATACTACTTTGCCAGTATCCCAAAAATCACCCCTGTTTTGTTCCAATAGTTCTCGCGATGATGCCGCCAGAATGTGGTATGCACTCTGTTTCTGTCCACGTTGATTTGATACTAAAATCCAACTCAACCGCGGCTTTACCGTATCAATGCCCAATGGATCTTTCAAGTATTCGCACCGCAATCCAGTTATATTCATTTTGCCTTCGCCTATACGTTGAGCTATCAATTCTCCTGCATTAAAAACCAGCCAAGCATGATTTCATCAACACCGGTTTTGAAGGGATAACGTTGGTAATCAACCGGGATAAAACCGTTTTTGATATAATAAGACCAAATGTCTTCCTTAATCCATTATTGTTCAGGCTGTATCACTTGCTTCATCGTGACAGGCTCATCGAACGGTTAGTCATAACTATTAAACTGCGTGACGGGTTGATTATTAAAAACGATATATGAAAAGGCATGGCCTATGGCAGGCGGAGCCTGCTCCAGTCTGACGCAAAAGTGACGGCCATTGATTGTATCTATTGGCTCAGTCAAGGTTATCAAATTACCACAGCCCTTGCCGTTTTTTTCCATTATGACAACATTGTTTTTCCTGAGCGTGAGTTTCCATGTGGAATGTGAAACAAATTGAATTCCAAACCATGGACTTGGATTTCCAGCAGGAAAAGCCAGACTTGGCCATGACCACTCCAGTCCGCCGGGTGCTTGCGGATCATGCCATCCCATAATATCTTTTCCCCATAACTTCTGGTCATGATTAACATGGACGCGAAATGTTCTCGGGGAAATAATCTTCGTGGGCCAGCTATGACGGAGCATGAACGGTTCTTCCGAGGGATCCGGGGATAAATCTTTTTTTCTTGCGCTTTCCCCCCTGCCATTAATACAATGGCCCACTATTTCCATGGAAGTAATTTCATTGCCTTTCAACGAAATCATGCGCATGCCGCCACGTTCGGCGGTAGTAACAACTTTACGGCCATAAACATCCCAGCGGCGATTGTAGTGAACATGACCGGAAAACACGCCGAGAATGTGCGGATGGGAAATTAATTGTTCCAATAAAGGTTCGCGATCCCAAAGCATGCAACTATCAACAATACTTCCGGTTGGAAGAATGGAATGATGCATGAAAATTACAATAGGCAAATCGCTTTGGACTATTTCGTGTAATAGCCATTCTTGTTGCTGCTTCCCTAACACATATAGCAAGGTATCCAAAAAAATGAATTTAAATCCGTCCCTTTTGAAACTGTAATAAGGACCTATTCCATCGGCTAAAATGACTACCGGTGGCTGTGATGTCTGGTTGTATGGCGCTGGCAGAGTATATGGCATGTCCAACACGGCAAAATTATATTTTGACACTTCGTACCAACTCGACTGCCATATAAGGAGGGGAATGGAAAAAGGCTCAAAATTCACTGGAACATTAAAATCAAAGTAATCCCGCATTTCATTCATAAAAAAACCCAAATCATGATTACCACGGATGAGTACTGTTTTATGTCTAAAATCAACAATCCTAGACCTCACATTGGCATATTCTTCCAGATAGCCATTCTCGGTTAAATCACCCCCCAGAACAATCATGTCCACATCATTAGCAAATTGCCGGATTTCAGAAAAAACGGCATCTTCTTCGCTTATAGGATTGCGCGTGTGCAGATCGCCCACGAAAAGAATATTCATAATTCTTCCTCCCTTGTTAAAGCGTTTTCTGGTCAACGACAATTATTCTCGCTTTTTACAACGGTTTCTTATTTTAGAGCTCAAAATAACTGGCATCTTATCAGTTTCAACTTGATTTTCCTATTCACGTTTGCTCATATATTTGATCCCGAATAGTATGACCGACACTACGGCTAAGAATAAACAGACGAATTTATTCAAGGTCAACTGCTCGTTCAGTAGAACAATACCGAATACCGCCGTTAAAGCAAAACTCATTTGCGTTACGGGCAACACAAGGCTGGCATCACCTTGCTTTAAGGCCAGTATTAAAAAGCCGACAATACCGCACACCAATATTCCGGAGATAAAACCAAACTTCAAGGTGTTCCATGAAATGCGCCATGTAAAATTTTCGAACACAAGACAAAAAAGCCCACCCCCAACGGCCCATACAATGCCGTTTATCACCAGAATACCACATTCATCGGCGCCGCTCGAAAGGCCGGCCTTGTAAGTTAATCCCATACCAGCGCGCAAAAAACTTGCCGCAATAACGTAGCGAAGCGCAAAATGATGACGAGTTTGGCATGACGCCTTGGGGCAGGAGAATAAAATTACAGCGGCAGCCCCTGCAGCAATTGCCGTCAGACGTATGAAAGAAGCTTTTTCATCAAATAAAACAAGCGGGGTATCCACTTGACGCAAGTGACCCCCACGGGTAGTGTTCATTGCTGTGAATGCGCGCACCAGAAGCAGATTGGCCGTGATCGAGAAAATCCCAGAAATAGTGCCCCATTGAATCGTGGCCGCATTCGGCAACCAGTTAGAAAATGGTCTGCCAACCAGAAACACAAGCGACCAAATAATGCCGATCATGGCCAAATACACGCCCATCGGCCGACGTTGGCGGCCATAGAGCTTAAAAACAAAATCATTGGCAGCCGCACAGCTCATACTCAGCAATGCAAAGACAAGCGTTTGCATAATTAATTTTTCTTAAGACGGTAAAAATACCTCGATGTTTCACATATGAGATAATTTGCTAAAAAAGCACTTTTTGCTGCTATAACATGTTGTGAAACAAAAAGATACGTGATATCAAAAAAGGAACTTCTTGCGCGTGAAACACTCCTGAAGTTATTTAATTCCATGCAATACCGCATTTTTCGTTTTCCCTATACCGAAAAACAAATATTTCCCCAGCATGATTTCATCCACGCCTTTGATGTAATGCTCGCGGAGAAAGCCTTCGGGGATAAAGCCGTTTTTGATGTAATATATAAGCGCGCGGGTGTTGTGCGCGGAAACGCACGTGCTGGCCTTGCGCATCTTTTTTTGTATCCAGAATTTTTCCAGCGACTTCATTAACAGCGTCCCCACTCCGTGATGGAGGCAAGCCGGATCAATCCCCACTACGTCCAGCGTGCCCAGACCGCATAAACTCGCCGAACCGCGGATATAGCCGGCCACTTTGCCGTTGTCCTCCGCCACATAGGAAATCACCTCATTGCCGTTATCACGCGAGTTACTGACCTTGCGCAAGACCGCCGGCGAGAAAGCCCGCTCCGTGAAAAGGTCCATTTTATCGCCCAGGAAGGAGCGAAACGCCTGAATCATTATGCGGGAAACTTCCCTGCTGTCAGCTCCTCTGAATTTTCTTGTTTTCATAAAGCCCTTCCGCCTTCCGTTTTTTGCTCCTGAGCCAGTTTCAAAACTCGTTTCATACCCACCCCGGCTTACGCCATCCCTCCGGCGGAGGGGATCAACATATGTTGCTGCCTAATCAATAAAGTCCCCTCCTTTGGAGGGGTGCCCACCGGGCGGGGTGGGCTTCAGAACGAGTTTTGAAATCACCTCTCCTGAGAGCAATTTCAATCTTTTAATTCCTTAATCCGCTATATACTCCATTTATGCATGGACGCAATATTGTCTTAATGTATCAGACAATATAACCGACATCCCACAAATTTGCAAGAACTTTTTTCTACTCTTTCAGTTCATCGAGTCAGGTCCGCATCGCTTGTCCGGTCAGACATCATACATGCTTCCACGGAGAAGGATGATCGAAATATTTTACCGGAAGGCCGGGAAGGTTTTCCCTGACCGCTTCATAGCACACCCGCACGGCAATATTGTCCGTGACCGGATGGTCCGTCTCAATCAACGCGCCGCCTCCATCCAGGACAAAATTAGCGGCATAGGCGTCGCTCTCGCCGCCTATAATCGCGTCCACGCCCAGCGATAAAAACATATTCATCGTTGACGCGTTGGTGAAGAGCGTGTCGCCGCCGGCGCCGATTGCGACCTTGCGAATCATTCGCCGCGCATCCCCGATCATTCTGACTTTTTTCAGTTTCAGACGCTCCTTGATATCCACGGCCAAATTCGCCAGCGGCGTCGGACGCGGCAATTCGCCGACCATCATTTTCAAATAACACAGGATATCTGCAGACGCCAAACGCTTGCGATCCGCTCGCTTCGGCTTTAAGCCGTACAACCGATGATATTTTTCGATCACCCCGTTGACGCGCAGCATTCCCCCGTGCCAGTGATATACAATCAGTTTGTGCTTTTCCAAATAATCTCGCCGGTTCTTATTGGCTTTCCAGTTGATGGCATCCTGAAAATAGGCAGGCTGAGGCAGGGTGTATTCGAAATCATAAAGAAACTCATGCGTTACCAGCATGTTGCATCCATTGGCAACCGCAAAACGCATTGCCGCCAAGGTCGGTTTCCATGCCAGAACCACACCGGTCACCTCCTGTTCCGGTCCGCCGAACAAATACCCTTCGTCGCCATTTTTAATTCCCTGACTGAGACGCGTCGTTAATTTGCCTATTTCATCTGCTTTCATGGTTTCTACCTTTCCGAACATGTAGGGCCTCTGCTTGCCAGAGGCCGTCTGATACAGTCATGCCATAGGCAGATCCACCTGTGACGGAAAAAGACGGCGACGCGGCAAGCGCGCGCCCTACATGTTTTTCCGTTTTAGTTTATCCTTTGCGTACTTTGCGCCTTTGCGAGAAATTTTTCATACTTCAGAAATCCCTCCGCTTGATTGGCGGACGATCAGTTTCGGCGGCAACTTCATCTTCCTGTTGACCTCTTTTCCCTGAATCAAATCCAGCAGCAATCCCGCCGCCTTCACGATCTGCGCCTCCTCGTCCGTGTCGCTCACCGTCAGCGGCACAGGATAGGTGGAGACGGGAAGGCGGTCACCCATGGCCGCAATGGCAAAGTCATCCGGAATACGGCAACCTCTTTCCAGGATCTTCCTCATCAAGCCCAGCGCCATGATCTCCTCGGCGGCAATTATTGCAGTCGGTTTTTCCTTGAGGCCAAGAATTTGTTCTGCCAGCTTCTGCCCGCTCGCCTCGCCCCATGGGCCGGGAATCAGGCATGAAGCAGATGAAAATAAATTAGGCCTACCGGCAACTGCCGTGCGCGGAGCGCCCGGTCCACCAGGACGTGGATATCGCTGAAGGTGGACGTCGACCTCCCTGGCCGCGCTCCCTGGCCGGTCCGAGCCCGGCTCGGGCATAGGCGGGCAGGCCGGGCGACGTTTCCGGACGGCCTTTAAACCGCCGGAGTTTAATTCATATTTCGCCATCACCGCCCGATACCCCAACCCCACCAATTCGCCCGCCCTGTTCCCTTCCGGCCCGGTCAGCAAGGCAATTTTCTTGTGGCCCAATTTCACCAGGTGTTCCGTCAGCATCATGCCCGCCTCGAACATATCAGCACAAACCGAGGCCGTTTGAGCGTCATTCGCCTCGTCCCCCACTATCACCACCGGCATATTTTGCTTCCTCAGAAAGACAAGGTCTTCCAGGCTGAGCGGCGTATAGGCAATCAATCCGGCGAAAAATCCGTCCTTTACCTTCTTTTGAAATTCAGGATTCCCGCACATGCCGCCGTCGGCCGGGTATTCGTCCGCCACCAGCGAATAATTGCTCCCCGACAATTCGCGCGTCAGGTTCCTGATATGAAACGCAACGCTCGGATATTCCCTGCTTATACCGGCATCAAATATATATCCTATCAGTTTCGGGCCCTGTTTTTTCCTGGGCCGCGTCACGAACGTCCCTTTCCCCGCATACGAAACCAGCAATCCCTCCGCGGCCAGGTTCAGGACGGCCGAATTGACCGTGGTCTTGTTGAGAGAATATTTTTCCGCAAATTCACGCACCGTGGGTATTTTTTCCCCGGCCTTGTATTTCCCCTGCCTGATCTGGTCCCTCAAAAATTCGCGAAATTCCTTCGCCTTGCTTGTGCCAAGTATTGCTTTCATATTGTATTAATGTATCAGACATCATAGCCGACACCGCCGAATATGCAAGAATTTTTCTAAAAAAATTAACCCCTCGAAAGCCGTGAAGAAATTGTTTCTTCGCTTCCAAGGAACGGCGCGACCCTCCATTCCCCAGGAAAAGCACATGATCATCTTTCCGGAGGGCCACGCGCTGTCGTGGCCGAAACAATTTAGGTTCTTCCGCAGAATTTGTGGGTAGATCGGAAAGAATTCACCACAGAGACAGGATGAGGCACGGAGCAGAGGTTGCTTGAATTCAGATCAGTTTTCACGGTGTTTTTAATCATGCCTTGAAT